>ERZ834798.3-NODE-3-length-379169-cov-7.222010_pt1 | contig 379169 bp, 376 predicted proteins | sample MGYA00519689_ERZ834798 | MGnify/ENA primary metagenome ERZ834798 (study PRJEB31850, sample SAMEA3708761) | human gut metagenome | biome: human gut; feature: human-associated habitat; material: faeces | place: China | collected 2014 ...
TATTTTAAATTTCTTTTTTATACTTTTATACATTTCTAAAAATAGCCTATTCCCCTATTCCCTACTTATTTCTTTGTATACATGAAAAATACTATATAGCTTTTAAGTTATTTTTTTGCTGTGTTTGAACAAAATTATTACTTAATAACTTGCCCAAACTATTCAAATTATCAATATTATTAGCTTTTGTATCAATTTGTTCAGCTTGTGATGCTAAAACTTGTTCATAAGTATACTTTAACATTGATATTTTCTCTTGTTTTTGCTCATCTGTAGCATCATTACTGTTAAGCATATATTCAAGATTATAACCATATAATTCTAATGCTCTCAAAATAAGTTCAACTTGTCCATCTAATAGATTTAATTCTACAGAATGAATTTTATTTTTATCAAATTTTCTTTCATAATCTTCCATTGTTTTATCAGCTCCTTTTTATAATAAATTATGCACAAAAAGCCTCTGCATTTGCCATTTTATATTGTGATAAAGGATGATCCAACATTGCATCCATAACTTCTTGGTCATGTAAATGTGTATATATTTCAGTTGTGTCAATTTGAACATGTCCTAATAATTCTTGAATAGTTCTAATATCAGTACCATTTCTATATAATAGTGTTGCACAAGTATGTCGTAGAGTATGAACACAATAGTTTTCATCATTAATTCCAGATAATTTATAAGCTTTTTTTATAATCTTTTCGATAGCTGTAGAACTCATTTTTGACCCATATTTACTTACCAATAAGGTTTTAGTTTTAGGATTAAAATTATCTCTTATTCTTAAGTATTCTTCTATTGCTTTTTTAGTCATTTTGTTAATATATCCAGTTCTTTCCTTATTGCCTTTACCAATTATAGAAAATTTGCCATTATCCAAGTCTAAATCATCAATGGATAAGTTTTTTAATTCTGACAAACGGAGTCCACTATTTAAGAATAAATGTATTACAGCATTATCCCTTATTTCTAAACCATATTTACTATTAGCATATACATTTATCATCTTCTTAGCCTCGTCTAATGATAAGTAGTTAGGTAGCTTTTTAACGATTTTTCTATCAGCTTTTATTTTCTTAAATGGTTCTTTAAATATAGTATGTTGTATAGTAAATAGGTATTCAAAAAATGTTCTTAAATGTTCTGTTTTTACAACTCTTGAATTTATCTTGTACTGTGATTCTGCCAAGAAATATATAAAACTGTAAATATCGCTATTATTTAAAGATCTTATATCATTTAAAGTAAGTTCTTGTATAGATTCGTATTTATTTTTTAGTTTGTGAATATTTATAAATTCTAAGAATTGTCCTATTGTTATTGTCATATTTTTAACATATACTTGTGATAGATTCTTTATAGCAATTAAATAATTTGTTAAATCTGTAACAAATTTAGGGATTTTATTTTCTTCGTTCATCTATCTTTGACCTCCGTTTCGTTCTAAAATACTTGATATAGTACAATTTTCCATTATATATTTTAATTTCTTATCTGAAATATGAGTATAAATTTCAGTTGCATCTAAACATTCATGACCAAGTATTCGTTTTAATACAAATATATTTATATCTTTTTCATTATAAAGTAATGTAGCTCCTGTGTGTCTTAAAGTATGAGTATGATATTTTTCTTTATAAGGATTTTCATCAAGTAAAGCAAGAAGTTCATCTTTTATTATAGTTTGAACTGTTCTATTAGAAATTCTTTTATTTTGACCACTAATAAACAAGGCATCATGGTCTTTGTTGTCTTTTCCTAAACAAGGTCTAACCTGTAAATAACAAATTATAGCCTCACAAACTGCTGCATTAAGATAAATTAATCTTTCCTTATTACCTTTACCATGTACCCTTAATGTTTGTTCACTATCATCTAATTTTAAGTCTGATAAATCAATAGATGTTAGTTCTGATAATCTCAAGCTACAATTAAGAAATACACAAGTAATTGCATAATTTCTTATTTTAAATCTATTATTAGATTTTATTATATTAGAAAGTAATTGCTTACTTTCTATTAAACTTAAATGTTTAGGAATTCTTTTTTCTACTCTGCCTGATGTCATATTTCTTGCTGGATTTAAACTAATAAAATTATTGGTTTCTAAATATTCAAAGAATTTCTTTAATGATGCTAACTTTCTGTTTCTAGTTTTAATATCATTGTCTAGTATATTATTTAAAAAGATAATATATTTTTCTAGATTATTTGGTGTTATATTGTTTAAATCTTCTAGAGTTATATCTATAATAGATATTTTTTTGAATTCATCTATAGTTATTGTATATATTTTATTTTTATCTGTTTTTAGTAATTTAATATATCTTAACAAAGTTCTTAAATCAAAATATGTTCCATCTATTGTTGTTTTTGATTTAAACTCAATGAAAGCTTTATATTTTAAGTAATTATTTAAAAACTCTGGTGTTTGCTTTTGATATTTCAAAAATGACATTATTACCTCCATTTCGTATAAGCAAAATGCAATTTTGTTTATATCTGGAGTCTAGCACATGAAATTATTAGCTACAAAGGTACAAATTTTAAATTTACACATTTGACAAAAGAAAAGAGTTAGTATAAGTTGACAAACTAAAATACTAACCCAAATGTTTATAAAAATATTTTATTCATTATTTATCAATCTTTCAGCTACTCCTACAATTCCGTCTTTGCCATATAAAGTTTGTAAAGGATCTATAAATAATTTCATGTTCTTTAAATTGATATCATTAGCTGAATTAAGTAAATTATGTAGTGCTATTATACTATAAGCTCTAACTTGTTCCCAAGAATATAATTCTTTTTCCATATACCTACCTCCAAAATTTTCTTTTTTTATTTAATTTTTTCTCTCTATATTGTCTTAAGTATTCCATTTGTTCTTTATCTTCTAACCTTTGTTCTTCTTCTGTTTTATCGTTACCACCAATAATTATTAAAATCATAGGTAGTCCAATAAATATAAACAAAAATGTAATCATTGAAATAATATCTAACATTTTATTTGCCTCCAATAAATTGTATCTTTTTGTTTTTATTCTTTGTTAGACTGCTATTGTTTCTAGCAACATTGGAATTTCACCAACCAGAATTCTGGCTTGTACTCATTGCATGGGACGCACCATTATAAAAGTATTATGGACTACCTTCATAACTTTACGCTCGTTCTATGACTATACAAAAGTATCTTAAACCGCATTCTCAATAAGATAACATTCTTATTGGTAATCTGAATAGTTGCTGACCTACCCAGAACACAGTTCTTATATGATCTAACAAAAATTTTATTTGATTTTCAATGTGCAATCCATAATAGAAGATTTTTTAATTCTTCTACTATGAACAGCACAAAAATTTTGAAAAAGGATACATTTAATTTTTAAATTTTTTATAAATTTTTTTATTTCTTATTAATTCGACTGAATATGTAATCAATTCACTCTTTAAATCCTCATCTATAATACCTCGCATATCTTTAGAATTATTATTTATAAGTTTCATTATTTTGTCTAAAACTCTTATTAAAGCTACATCATCAGTTACTGCTAATTTTAATAATTTATAAAACTCTGTTTCGTATTCCATAATTTAATCCTCCAATTTCTTTTTTAATTTTGCTAAAGCACGATTTCTTCTTTGCTTTAATGTACATACTTTTTCGCCTGTAATTTTTGAAATTTCTATATAACTTAATCCATACTTGTAATGTAAATTAAGTAAATAAATATCTTTATGATTTAATATTCCTATATTGGAAATGTCTTCAACTACTGGTTCTTTTATTCTATAATCTTCTATTTCATTAATACTAACTTCACATTCCCTCATTCTTTCAAAATCTCTATAATAATTTAATCTCTTGTGATAAAGAGCTTTCTGCATATAATTTATAAATTTTGCTAATACAATATCATCTTCTAATTCTTCATTAGACATAATAAAAAACCTCCTATTTACTCAAATTTCAAACAATTTGAGTAACAGGAGGTCCTCTACATTTTGTATATAAAAATGTTAAAAGAGCAGAAATGCCCATAATCTTTTTTCTGCTCTTTACAAAATATGAAATTATTTTGACTCCATTCAAGACAATTCTCAAATCTACACACCTCTAAATGCGTAGATTTCAAGAACATAAACATAAACATTTCTAAAAACTACGCCAAAAATCTCTCATATTTTTTTCTTTTAGCATGTTTATGCTTAATTCGTATATAGAATGGAATTGTGTTATATATAAAAATAAAAAGCACACAAATAACCTTTAAAAATTATTGTATGCTATCTAAATTATTTTTATATATTAAATAAAAATCCATCTTACTCCTCCCTGCTTTTAAATAACCTCATTGGTAATTTGATGGATTTTTCTTTTGTTTTAATTACATATAATGATTATAACCATTAAAATGTAGCTTTTATTGATATTTTATAATGATAATTTCTGACAAATTATAGTTTTCTATGATATTTTGCTTTCTTTTTGTATTTTTCTATTTTAATATAACACATTTTATTTGCAAAATTTGTCGAACCTTGTAAACAAAACAAAAAAATGCAAAAAAGTAAAAAATACTTTCCGCATTTAAAATAGTTATTATAGAAAATTTAAATTTTAAAAGTGTTCATTTAAAGTTTCTAATTTTTTTAAGATTTTATTATATTCATCTCTAGTTACCCCTGTTCCATCTAAGCTCTTTTGAAATTTTTTCTCTTCTTCTGATAAATCACATTCTGGATCATCATAATAAGTTAGATAATCCATATATAAACATTCACATTCAAATTCCGTATATATTTTATTTTTTAATTTTATTCCCAGTCTTTCAAATATTTTCTTATCTTCTTCTTCAAAATAATCATTAATATCTCTAACTTCTAAATTATGGTATTTTTCAAACCAGTCTTTATATTCATTCTCATTTATTCCTTTTTTTATTCTTTTTAGTTCATCATATATGACTTTATAATCATTAAAAGGTTTCTTTATATATCCTGCAACATTTAATTCATCTGTTATAACATCTTTTTTGTAGTCTGCTGATATTACTAAGAATTTTATTTTGCTATTGGCATCATTGTACTTCTTAATTATATCTAATCCAGTATATCTATGGTTTCTCATTAAGTCTGTTATAACTATTTCTGGTTTTAGTTCCTCTATCATTTTTATTTCATCTTCATCACTATTTGCTACTCCTAGTATTTCAATATCATTATATTTTTCTAGATATTCTCTTATAAATTTGCAAAAATGAACATTATCATCTGCAATTATTACTTTAATTTTTCTCCACATATCAACATTCCCTCCATTTAATTCGCTATTTATTTGTATTATTGTTTCTTTAGCTGCAATTGAAAAGATTTTCTTTAAGTTATTTTTTAAGTATTTATTCACGTCAGCCACATAATCAAAGATTCCTTCATATATTTGTCTTTTCAATTTTTTATCAAACTTTTTATTTTCTTCAATATTTTGTAATATTCTATTTATTCTATTTTCTTTATTACTCTTTACTATTTGTAATAATAATTCATCAAAATTTTGTTTTTCACAAACTTTTTCTATTAAATCAAATTTTATTTCTTCCATTTTCCCCTACTTTACCTACTTTTTTCTTTTTGGTTTAAATAGTCTACCAAGATTAGCAAATAAATATTGTAAAATATAGCATAATAACTATTGTGAAAGGATTTAATTTATTATGAAAGTAAAAAAATTAAATGGAAAATCAAATGTATTAGGTAAAAATGTTAAGAAATATAGAGAATTAAGACATCTAACCCAAAGAGAATTGTCTGATAAAATAGCTCTTTTAGGTGTAGACATTTATCATTCTGATATTTCTCAAATTGAAAATCAAAAATTGCTACTAAAAGATTTTGAAATTATAGCCATTTGCAAAGCTTTAAATATAACTTATGAACAATTATTTGAAAATACCGATAATATATTTGATTAGTTATTTGCTAGTTTTTACAATTATATTAATTATAATATTTTTGATTATTTTAATCAAATGCTTATATAGAATATGTGATTTTCCATATTCTTTTTTTATTTTCCTCCTTCCCATCAATTTTTTCGTTTTTTATTGCATCTATTTAGTACATCTATTTTTTCTTTTTTCCATTATAGCATATTCTCTCAAAATATTGAACTATTTTTTAAATTCTCTCAATTTATTGAGAGGTTTTAGTACATAAGTTTGGTAAAATTATTCTAGTTTAGAAAGGTCGTGAAACTATGGAATTTTCAGATGTTGTCGCTTTGAAAATAAAAGAATTAATGCAAGAAAAAAATATTTCTACTTATGGACTTGAAAGTCTAACTGGAGTATATAGTTCAACTATTACTTTATTCCTTAACAGAAAAACAAAAACAATAAGACTTGAAAACTTGTTATATATTTGTGAAGCTCTAGGAACTAATTTATCACAATTTTTTGCTGATGAGAGATTTAATGAATCTGAAGCTAAACATTGGCTTAAAAGAAATAAAGAAAAGTAATAAAAATTTAATTCTATTACTTTTCTTTATTTTTATTAAAATTGTTCTTTATAGCATTCTTTTATAATTTCATTTTTTTCATCTTCTGTTAGTTCTCTTTTTACTTCTTTGATTTTCTCATTTATTTTCTTAACAACACTTTCCATTGTTATATCTAATAGTTTAGTAGAATATATTTTCTGATCAAGTTTAATTCGACTTTCTATCTTTTCTTCCCTATTCATAAAATAATAAACTGCTAAACTAATTCCTAATACTATACCTAATGCAAAATATGTGTATTGATTCATTTTACTTTCCTCTCATTCTTTAAAAGCTATCATATATTCATTAATTTCTACTTTTCTTTTTGCATTTTGATATTCAAATTCTGCATTTGTAAAATAAACTTTATATCCTTTGTTTTCAAAATAATCTCTACTTATTCTTAATACCTCATCAATTTCTTCTTCTGACAAGTTGTCTTTTACTTTTAGCTCATAATATGAATATCTTATATAATCTTCGTTTTCTTTTTCTTTGCTTTTAATTAGACTAATAGTAAATCTTTTTAATTCTGTTTCTGTCATTTGTTTCACTTCCCAAAATTTGTTTTCTATTGATTTTACCACACTTTTTGAAAAATTACATTAGTTTTTAGAAATTTTTATTCTAATAAAGAGCCTACATTTTCATATAGACTCTCGAAAATAAAAGGGGATGTGTGCTAATTGTTTAACTACAATTAGCACTATAATTATTGCTCCAATATTTTATCTGCCTCACTTTGTGTAAGATATTTATATTCTATCATTTTATTTATTACCTGTTTCTGTCTTTGTTTTGCAAGTTCTGGATTCTTGGTTAGAGAATATACTGATGGTGCATTAGGTATTCCTGCAAGCATAATTGCTTCATAATCTGTCATTTTTTTGGGTTCTTTTCCAAAATATTTTCTACTTGCTTCTTTTACTGTATAACACCCCTCTCCAAAATAGCTTGTATTCAAATATAATTCCAGTATTTCATCTTTATTATAGTTCTTTTCTATTTCAAAAGACATAAATACTTCAGCAATTTTTCTTGTTATTTTCTTTTCTTGTGTAAAATAGATATTTTTTGATAATTGTTGTGTAATAGTACTTCCACCTTCTACAAAGCTCATTGCTTTTATATCATTTATAGTGGCTCTACCAATTGCTATTATATCTATTCCATTATGTTTATAAAATCTATGATCTTCAACCGAAATTACTGCTTTTATATATATTTCTGGTACTTCTTCAATTTTAGTATAGTTTTCTTTTTCTTTAATAGTTTCTACTTTTTCTGTAAGAGGTATTTTAGAAATTGCATCCTTATACATATCATATCCATTACCTACTACTAATAATACTATACTTATTAAAAATACTATTGCTACAAATATTATATTTTTTATTACTTTCATTTTAACCACCTCTTTTTTTGTGGCATTACTTATTTTGTATAATTTGTTTGAACTTTTTTAGGAAGTTCATCATATTGCACTTCTTCCCAAGAATGTACTCCTAGAGTTTTTACTTCTAACTTTAGAAAAGCATCTTCTTTTAGTTCTCTACTTGTTTTAAATTTTAATTCTTTTTTCTTTCCTTTTTCATTATAGCACTCTAAAGTATATTTATATTTCATATCATCTGTACTAGATAGTTTTTCTATTTTAGTATTGTCTATTTGAGTAAAGTAAGCTGATTCATAATTTTCAAAAAAGTACAATATTGCTACACAAATTGCTATTGCTACAACAACTGCTATAATCATAGGTATTTTTTCTTTTAAACTTTCCATATCATTTTCTCCTATTCTGATATAATATCAATATTTCCCTTGAAATCATCTAATTTTATAGTTAAATAATAGCTCACACCTTCAATATAAATATTATCTTCATATTCTCCTGTATCATCTATTAAAGTTTTTTCATTATATCCTAGTTTAGCAATTACATTGATGTTACCACTTTGTTTTTCTACTTTTATTTTTAATCTTATTTGATCTCCGTTTTCTCTATATAAAGCAGTTCCTCCAAAAATTGTTTCTTCTGATGTTACATTATCATATTCTGCTTTATATGTTCCAACATATTTATCTGTTCCAAAAACTCTTTTTCCTTCTATATCTTTGTCTTTTGATAATCCTGCTACACAAAAATTTTGTAAAAATGTATTATAAGCATTTATAATTTCATCTTTTGGAAAGTTCCAATCGCTTGTACGAATACTTGACATTATAACTATGATAAATGCTATAATTCCAATTAAAATCCATTTAAAGAATCCGAATATAAACATAGACTATTCCTCCTCTTTAATGATATTTTTACTTCCAAAGTATGTAGCCAAGAAATATGCACCATAAATTATACCAATAATAATAACTGTTGCTATAATAGATGGTAATAAATCTTCTGATTTTGCTAATCCTGCCATTATTGTCATAGCAAATTGTATTCCAAATATTGAGTGGATAATTGCTAAAATTAATGGTAACCCAAAGAATATTATTATTTGTCTAAATAATGCCCTATTTATCATCTTTTCATCACAACCAATTTTTCTTAAAACCAAATATCTCTGTTTGTTGTCTGAACTTTCTGTTAATTGTTTTAGTGCTAAAATAGCTGCACTTGCAATTAAGAATATTATCCCTAAATATATTGCTATAAAGGTTACTATTGATGCCACTCCTACACTTGATTGTATAATAACAATTTTTGTAATTCCATCTAAGTCTATTCCTTTGTTATCTAAATTTTGTAAAAGAATAGAATTATTGTTATCAGCAAAATTTTTTTCGATTTCTTCTTTTTCTTCCTCTGTTTCTACATTGTAATTTGCTACAAAAACTGTTTTTTCTTTCATATCTTCTGTTAATGGGCAATTATCTGGAACTAAAATAATACCTGTATTGATATGGCTTGCTGCCATTTCTATATATCCATTTTTACAGTTTGCATATTTAGATTTATATTCTCTTCCTGCTATTGTTAGTTTATGTCCTCCTTCATTTAATACTTGATTTCTTATTTCTGCCATATTATCATAATCACAAAGAACTATATATTCATCATCTTTTAGTTCATATTGCTCTGTTCCATATAATTTTGCTATTTTATTATAATCTGATATTTTCACTATTGCTTCTGCTGCACCATAGTCAAGTTTTGGAAATTGTGCTTTTACTTTTCCATAATCTTCTCCAAAAAAATCTTTCCAAGTTAAATCATTTGAAGTATATATTGGTATTTCTACCACATCTTTTAATACACTCATATCTAATCCATTATTTTTTAAAGTTTCTGTAATAGATATTCTCGAATCAGCCATTGCTTCAGCTGTAGATGTAATCTCTTTTCCATAAGTACCATATTGTAAATATTTTTCTGGTAAATTAGCTGTTTTAGATAAGTTCAAATCTACTGGTGTCATATCTGCTAATTCTCTTTGCATTGTATTTCTTAATGATAAACTAACTGATAAAATACTGATTGTCATAAATAGCATTAGACATATAATACTCATACTAATAATTGTTGTATTAATCTTGTTATTAATTTGTCTTAATACAAACATATTTGTATCTTTTAAATATGTACTTTTCATTTTCTGAGCTACTTGTATTACAAATCCTGATAAAGACCAGAATATTGAGATTGTACCTACAATTCCCATTAAAATTGGTGGTAATATTTTATCTGCTGTTGTAAGAGAATTGACATCTCCTGTTACTTTCCAATAAGCATATCCTAATATCCCTGCTCCAAATAAGAAAACTAATATTGAAATTACAGGGTTTTTTATTTTTATGGATTCATTCTTCTTAGTTGCATTTAATAAGTTAATTAATTTGTATCTTGATATTGTAAATGTGTTAAAGAACATTACAGCTACATACATTACTGCAAAGTAGATACAAGTTTTTATACACGCATCTTTTGAAAATACAAATTGAAATTCACTCATATCTGCTTCAAACATTTTTGCAACTAATACTGACATGAATTGTGATGCAAATATACCTATAACTAGCCCTACAATTAGTGATATGATTCCTACTAATATTGTTTCCATAAGTATTATTTTTGATATTTGCCTTTTCCCCATCCCTAAAGTCATATATATTCCAAATTCTTTTTTCCTTCTATTAATTAAAAAATTATTTGCATATACAATCAATAACCCTAATACTACTGCAACAAATACTGATATATACCCTAACATATTTATCATAAGTTTTATAATCTCTCTTGTTGATTGTGATACTTCTAGCATTGCTTGTTGACTATCTATTGAGTTAAACATATAAAATATTGCTACACCTAATACTAGTGTTAGAAAATAAATTGCATAATCTTTGAAGCTTTTTTTCATATTTCTTATAGATAACTTAAATAACATCGTTCAAATCACCTCCAAGAAGTGTTTGTACCTCTATTATTTTTTCAAAAAATTGTTTTCTTGTATCATTTCCCTTGACTAATTCATTAAAAATCTTTCCATCTTTTATAAATATAATTCTATCTGCATAACTAGCTGTAAATGCATCATGTGTTACCATTAAAATTGTTGCATTTAGTTTTTGATGTAAATAGTCAAAAGTCATTAGCAATTGTTTTGCTGATTTACTATCTAATGCTCCAGTCGGTTCATCTGCTAATACTATTTTTGGATTTGTAATTATTGCTCTCGCTGCTGCACATCTTTGTTTTTGTCCTCCTGACACTTGATAAGGATATTTATTCATTATTCCTGAAATATCTAACTTTTTAGCTATTTCATGAACTCGATTATTTATTTCTGATGCATTTACTTTTTGAATTGTTAATGCTAAAGCTATATTTTCATAAATTGTTAAAGTATCTAATAAGTTGAAATCTTGAAATATAAATCCTAATTCTTCTCTCCTAAATTTATTTAATTTATTTCCTTTTAGTTTTGTGATATCTTCTCCATTTATAATGATATGACCTGCTGTTACTCTATCAATAGTAGATACACAATTTAGAAGTGTAGTTTTACCAGAGCCACTTGCTCCCATGATTCCTACAAATTCTCCATTTTTTACATTAAAGCTAATATTATCTATTGCTTTTGTTAAATTAGATTTGTTTCCATAGTATTTTTCTATGTTTTTTACTTCTAATACATTTTCCATTCAAAAAACTCCTTTCTATTTTTGTATATCTACATTATAAATTTATTAAAAAATAGTTGCCATCGATTTACATTACAATAACATTACATTTTTTGTAAGATTTCTCTTTTTTAAAAAATAAGTCCATACAATGGACTTACAAATTTATATAACTACTTTTTGGAAATATAATTCTAACCTCTGTACCTATATCCCTTTTTGAGTTTAATTCTATTCCTAAACCTAATTTATTACATAATTTTTGACATAAATACAATCCTATTCCAGTAGATTTTTTATTTATAATTCTCCCATTTTCCCCCGTAAAGCCTTTTTCAAAAACTCTTGTAATTTCTCCTTTTTTTATTCCAATACCATTATCTTTTATATATAAAATAATGTTTTCATTATTTGATTTAGCATATAATTGTATCTTTTTATCTTCTTTTTTAGAATATTTAATTGAATTTTGTATAATTTGATTTATTATAAAAGTAGCCCATTTGCTATCTGTAAAAACTTCTTTTTCTAAATCATTCAATTCTATACTTATCTTATTTGAAAGCAATGCTCTTTTACTTTTTAGTATTGCTTCATTTACAATCTCTTTTAAATTTGATTTTGTTACAACATAATCTTTATTTACTGTATTACTTCTAGCATAAAACAATGCTTGCTCTGTATAATTTTCAATTTCATCTAGTTCTTCATCAATACTTTTAGTTATTTCATTTTTATTATTTTCAATAATTAGTTTGCTAGTCGCAATAGGAATTTTTATTTCATGAATCCATAATTCTATATATTCCTTATAGTCTTCTTGTAATTGTTTATATGAATTTACATTTTCTAGCATAGATTTTCCAGTTTCTTGTATAGTGTTTTTTAATATTTTACCTTCAATAAAATCTGGAGTGTTTATTATTTCTGATATTAGATACTTATTATCTAATTTTTCTAAATTATTTTTTAATTCATTATAAAAATTGCTCTTTTTTCTATATTCTACAACAATATCAATGCCTATAATTATTACTGGACATATTGCAATATAAAGCCTCACAAATATTACTATTTGTGGATATGGTAATAATAATATTTCCGAACTTGCTATTATAAATAATACTAAAAAAATCAATAATATTTTCTCTTTTATAAATTCTCCAAACTTCATTTTAATATATACCCTTGTCCCCTTCTTGTTTCAATTTGATTTATTATTCCTAGTTCTTCTAGTTTTGTCCTTAGTCTTTTAATATTAACATTTAAAGTATTATCATCGACAAATTCTTCACTTTCCCATAAGTAGTCCATTATTTCATCTCTTGATATTACTTGCTGTCTATGTAATACTAAATATTCTAATATTTTATATTCATTTTTTGTTAATTCTATTTTCTTATCTTCTTTTTCTATAATTCTTCCTGCTGTATTTAATATAAAGCTCCCACAGTCTATTTTATCTGGATTATTTCCTGCATTTTGATTTCTTTTTAATAGTCCAACTATTTTTGCAAGTAATATTTGAATATTATATGGTTTTGTTACATATTGATCTGCACCATAATTTAGTGATAGTAATTCGTCCATTTCATTATCTCTACTTGTTACCATTATAATCGGTACATTAGATGTTTTTCTTATTTCTTTACAAATAAATTCTCCATCTGTATATGGTAAATTTATATCTAGTAATAATAAATCTGCTTTTTCATTAAGTATATCTTCTACTGCATTATCAAACTTGTTTAGACTTGTTGCAACAAATCCATTTTTATTTAAAAATGTTTCTAATTCGCATCGCAATTTTTCATCATCTTCAATTATTAGTATTCTTTTCATTTTGTTAACCTCCATTAGCATTATATCATATTTTGTCTAATATGTATCTTACATTTTTCGTAAGATTTCTATGCAAAAAAATATAGATTAGTTATGTTTCAAACTAATCTAAACAACAACTTGTAATTTGTCTTATTATATGGCATTCCAAAAAAATAAAAATATAAATATGCAACCCCAAGCATTATTTGTTTTTTCTTTAACTATTAACATACCATAAATTATTATAAAAGTAGTCAATGCTTCAAAAATTGTATATAAATCAAAACCCACCATACCATGAATTAGTACACAAGCTATACCACAAACAATAGCACCATAATTTAACCACTTATTTTTGCTTATATATCTCTCGTTTATTTTTTTAGATATTACAACATAATTAAAACCTTCTACAATTCCCCAGACAAATGCTATTAAGATATATCCTAATATATTAGTCGGATAATTTGAATTTAAAAATAAACTTGTAAAAAAGCAACCTTTTAATGGTAAGTATGAATTTATTTCATTATTCACTAACAGAAAAATCATAGATGGAATACATACAACTAATGATAATATTATTGTTTTAAAAAAGTTGTTTTTTACTAATCCATATTCTTTTAATTCTTCTTTTCTATAACAAATAACAATTAAACTTCCTAACCCAGCTAAACTAAATTGAACCAACATAACAGGTATAAATCTTAGCCATATATTCATTTCACTTGTTTTAGCAAAATTCATTATATCATTACCAAAAATCAAATAAATAATTAGCGGTATTAAGGTAGCATATATAATAATATTTAAGTCTTTATCTGCTTTTTTTTGTTCTATACTAAGTTCTTTTTTTTTCATATTCACTTACTCCTTTTTTAACCATACAAATCACTATCTTGCGTTTAGATTATATCTCAATGGGCAGATAATTTTCAACTGAATTACTTACCCTACTTATTGTAATTTTTCTCTATCTTTCATCATCTAAAATTTGTATTTTAACAACTTCTGTTAATGGAGTAGGACTAATAGATGTAAGCATTTCGTCAGTAAAAGTAATTGCAATATTGTTTCCCACTTTGAAATCTGAAACTTTAATCTTTTCGCCTCTCCAAGTCATATCCATACTATTATCTACTTTAAAAGTGAAATTTCCTCTATAATTTATGTCGTTTATTTCTAGTCCTTTTACATTAATGTGGAAGCTACCATCATTGTATTGCTTTATACTTTCAATATTTGCATAAAATGTTTGTCCAACTACTTTCCTAATTGCTAAATCATTCTTTGGAGCATTTTGTTGCCCTATAAATAAACCAACTACAAAACTTACTCCTATAATTATTATCATTCCTATTACAATAAAGACTTTTTGTTTACTATTCATAAATATTCCTCTCTTTCTAATTTATAAATACAAATTACTATAAATCTTTCAAACTACAAAATTGTAATTTTTTATTCAAAATAGTATGTTTCATTTTTATTATTTTGAATTGTAGCATTCGTAGGTACTTCTCTTAAAATTTTAAATATATTATAAATATCAGGATAAACACCTACCATTCCCATTATTGCCATTCCAAACAGTATTCCATTTAATTCTTTTAAACTATTGCTACTAAAACAGAATATAGCTAACGGAATCAGTCCTAAAATAATTGGTAATATGCTTAAAAATATAAAACGATTCCTTTTTACTGGACTTGAAGATAATGCAACTGCTGTTAAACTTTTAGGCATTATACCTATATATACTGTTGCATTTTTAGGGAAAGCGATAGCATGTAATAATTCGTGAACAATTATTAAGAAAAATCCTATAATTACTCCTATAAATAGAAATCCTACATTTATTATTTTTTCATTTGCAATAAATGTTTTTACAAACATACATATAAAGCAAAGTAAAACAGATGGTATCATAAAAGGTAGTGCTTTTATTTGCATTTTCTTCATATCTTCTTCACTATCTAATTTTTTAGCATTTTTAGGTATATCAGCAGTAGGAAAATCCTTTTCACTTTTTATTATACCTTTCCATATAATTTTAGGCATTTCTTCATCTCCAATCATCTCGACAACTTACTATTTTTCTAACTAATTACTAAATTGTAATTTCTCACTATCATTAACATGACTCTTTCTCAACTTTATTCATATAGAAATTATATATTTTATTGTTTGCTATATTCATAAGTTTAGCTAATATTATGCTTAATCCAATTACTAGAATAACATACAAATAATCGATTCTACAATAAAAGCAAGGATTTCTCAATAAATACATAACTAATCCATGATATAAATAAATTTCAAAAGATATATTTCCCAAAAAAGTAAATACCTTATCATTCAATCTCATTTTTTCTAATATAGTAAACAATACAAAAAGTAATGCTATACAAATAATATTCATATTTATAACAGGAATAGGCTCTCTCATTATATCGTCTGCTAGATCTGTATCGTTTATTATATCCATAATGGCATATCCACTTGTGAAGAATTGAATCCCTATTATTGCAAATAATATAATTGAAAGCATAATTGCATATCTAATTATTTTATTTTTGTCTTTTAATGTTATTGCATATTTTTCTTTATAACTTGCCCAATATATACCTATAAAAAATGCAAAACAAGAATTAACCCACCAATTATTAAAGCCTAAAATATTATTAATAACTATGCAATATAAAATAGTTCCACCAAATACTGCAATATTTATCATTTTTTTCTTTTTTAGAAACTTGGCTGATAAATAAAAAACTACATATAAACTAATAATTGCTAACATATACCACGAAAATCTTACAACTGGCTCTCCTTCAACTAAAGAATTAAAAATTTTTCTAGGTGTTAATTGTCCAGTTAATAGATATACTAAAATAGTAAATATAATTGCTATTATATATGGTATAACTATTTTCATTATTCTTTTATTCAAAAAGTCTTTTAGATAATTTTCTTTTTTTAGATAGCTTGTCATTAGTCCATATCCTGAATAAAAGAAAAATGCTGAAACTGCAATAACTCCTGCTATTGTAAATACTTTAAATAGAATTGTGCCTTTTATATAGATAGATAAGTGGTGTATTATTATCAATATTGCCAATAATCCCTTTATTTTATTACTATTGTGTTTATCCAATACATCATTGTTTGTATTAAAAATAGATTTTCTTTTTATTATTAGGCATATAATTCCTATTAAAAATATTATATCTACTATGTTAATATTAAATATTGCTACATCATTTGGTAATGGATAAATACTGTCTGATTTTATTGTCGGTAACATATATTTTTTCTCCTATTACTACTAATAAATACATATTAAAGTAATCAACAAATTACTATTTTTCTAACTAATTACTAAATTGTAATTTTTTAGTCTATTAACTTTTTAAATGAATTAGCATTTAATATCGTATTAGATATAAATTTTCCTTTATAGAAATTAGCCCAGTTATTAAAAATACAAGGTGCATTTTTTGCTTTTTCTAATGAATCTATTTTTATAAAGTTAATTTTTATATTATTTTCCTTTGCATATTCAGTTAATTCATTTACTTCATATTCTACATAAGGACATTCGTTGCTATAATAAATAGTGAAATCTTGATTATCTATTTTCATAGTTCTTGCATTATCATTAAATTTAGGTGTTTCTCCATCTTCAAATTGCAATGCTAATAATTCATAATCAGCAATACTATCTACTACTTTAAATCCATAGTGTTCAAAAAATTTCTTTTCTCCAATAAAAGGTTTCTTCTTTTTAGAAACTAGAGTACATATACCACTTTTGCCTTTTTCTTTTGAATCGTTTATTGCATATTCTATTAATTCTTTTCCAATTCCTTTTCCTTTAAAACTTCCTGCTACCCATAAGCAATAAATATATTCATAATTTTTACCACTAATAGGAATCCAAGCTGTTTCTATTGGCTCATATTCAATAAATATTTTTCCTCTTGCATTTAATTTTCTAAAAATATGACCATCTTTTAATTTACTCTTTATCCATTCCTTTTTACTATCAACACCTGCTTGATGTTTTTTATCTCCTATTGCACAACATATATGCTCCTCATCAATATTTTCTAATGTCAAATTTATATATTCATTCATTTATTTAATCCTCCCTACAACTTACTATTCGTATTTAACTTTATTTCGTTAATTGATAACTTTGTTCTATCAATTCTTTCACTAAATTCTCGTCCACTTTTTCATCCACAATAATTGTATTCCAATGTTCCTTATTCATGTGATAAGCAGGTATTATATAATCATAAGTATTTCTTAATATGTCTGAATAGTTTGGATCTGTTTTTACATTAAGATATAACTTATTATTAACATTCATAATTAGTGCAAACCACTTTTTATTTTTACACTGTTTCATTGTTACTGATTCAAAGTCATCTGGAAATGGACAATCTTTATATGTATTTTCTAATGTTAAACAATATTTTATTATTTCTTCTTTATTCATAACTAAATCCTTATAATAATCTACTAAATTTTTTACTATATTTATCTATATCCTTTGTACTTTGACTTACAATAAAATCTGTTACCTTAATTTTTAATATTTCAACTTCATCTTTTGTATAATTTTTATCTTCTACATGTATTCCTGCTTCATTAAATAATTGAATATCTTTGCTTGAAAATTGCACTATTTGTTCCTTCTTTCATTTATTGTTTCATTAAAATTATACCTTTTATACTTGGATGTAATAATTTTATAAAGTCTGTGGCATCTTGTTTTGTTCCAACTACACTACCATAATGAATTGGAACTGCTATTTTAGGTTGTATTTCATTTATTAATTGTGCTGCCTCTTTGAAATCCATTGTATATGTTCCTCCAACTGGAACAAAAGCAACATCACATTTTACTTTTCTATTTTCTTCTGTAATGTCCGTATCTCCTGCAATATAGTATCTAATATCATCTAGTGTGATGATATAACCAACCCAACCATTTTCTTTTGGATGAAATGTCTTATTTGTATTATATGCTGGTATTGTTTCAAATTTAATTCCTTGTACCATATACTTTTCATTTGGTTCTACAGTAATAATTGCATTTTTATTTATGCCTTTTCTTAATAGTTTTGTTAATAATTCTTCTGGTATTATAATAGTTGTATTTTCATTTATAACCTTATCTATATCTTCCTCAGAATAGTGGTCAAAATGGTCGTGTGTTATAAAAACAATATCTGCATCATTATAATTTTTATCTATTTTAAATGGATCTATATAAATTACTTTATTTTTACTTATTTTTATACTACTATGGTATAAAACTTCTATATTTTTTAACATTTATATCCTCCTTGATTTTTTTGCATTGTATCATAAAAAAGCAAAAAAATAAATAGTACCAAGCAAAGTATTCTTACTTTACTTGATACCAATTTTATTCATATTTTGGACTACCATATCCCATAACTTGCACATCATCAAAAGAGTACATTCTTTCAGCACATTTATTGCTTGTATTTCCCTCTATTGTATAGATATTTCTATTAGTAATATCTGTTCTCGTTACAATTCCAACATGATCACTTGTTCCATCTTGATTACCGTTTTCATCTTTCCAGTCAAAGAAAATTATATCCCCTATAATAGGATAATAGTTTTCTCCTCTATCGTGCCATTCATTTTTTTCTTTAAACCAATTTATGCCATCTGTACAAACAGAAAATTTTGGTATTATTCCTTTTTCTATGTAATCACATTCATTAGCACACCAACTCACATAACAAGCACACCAATGTACATGTTCTTCAAAGCCATACCATTTCCAGAACTTATCTCCTCCCTCATTTCCTATTTGTGCTTTTGCAACTAATATTATTTCACTATTAGGAATTTGTGAAGTATCATAATCTGCATCTCCATTGCTGTTAAAAATTGCAGCTATAAATCCTCCAATTAAAGCTATAACAAGAATAATTACAACTGCTACCCAGCCTCCTGCAATAATTGCTGATATAATAGCTTTTGTAGTAGTAATTATTGCTTTTACTGTTTTTATAGTAGCTTGTACTGTAACTTTTGTAGCTTTTATTGTAGCTTGAATAGTTTTTTTTGATATTTGTACTGCTCTTTGTGTCATTTTAACACTTTCTTTTGCAACTATTTTAGTATTTTTTGCTACTTGCTCTGATGTCTTTATTCCTTTTTTAGCAAGTGTAGTAGTATTTTTAGCTGTTTTAATACTTTGCTTTGTTCCTTTTTTTATTGTTTTGCTTGAATTTTCAACTACATTTTTTAACTCTCTTGCCTTTTTTTCTTTAATTCTAGATTTTAATATTTCTACTTTTTGTTTTCCTTTTATAAAATTTTCTTGTGTTTCTTTTAATGATTTTTTTCCAATTTCATTTACTTCAACTGCTCCTTTTCTTGAAATATAGCTTATATCATTTTGGATTTTTTGACTTGCATAATTTTCAGCAGTATTATTATCATTTGTAGAAATTTCATTTGCTTTTTCCTTTACAGTTATTAAATTATTTTTGAACTTTTGTACTTGTACTATTTCTTTTTCTAGTTTCTTTATTGTGCCTTTTGGCTTTACTTTGATTTCTGACATTTGCTCCACCTCCAGACTTTTATATTTTCTTCGCAATGATTACCATTCTTCCATTTTTTTGTGAATATTCACAAGTAGATAATGTTATTAACTTATCTCCGTATTTTAAATTTACATCTGTATTGTAAAATTCTAAATTTCGACAATTTTCTATAAAAGAATTAAACTCTTGCTCATTATAAAAATTAGTATAATTATAATATTTGAAACCATTATCAGAATAGGCTATTGTTTTAAATGCAGTTACTATTTCATAGGTATTTTTAATTGTTTGTCCATCTCTCAAAGTATAAAAATAGATATACTTATGATTTTTATAATAGTTATAATTTTTATAATTTACTAATTCTGCAAACATTGAATTATCGTTCATGTGATGCCCGTAAATAATAAGATTATTACTTGTTCTCAAGTTGCAATATTCAGCTAAGTACGGAGTACCATGACTTGAATATTTCTTATAAATATTTCTATGAAGATAATAATTTTCATTTTGCATAATAGGATAATTTATATTAGTTCCATTTATTTTAATCCAACCTATTACATCTGTATTTATTTTTGATATGTTTTCTAAATTATAGAAATCATCTGGATTTGTATTATTTTCAGTAGATATATTATCTGATTTATCTTCTGAAGCATTTGTATAGTCATTCTCTTGTATCGAATTTTCTTCATTTTTTACTATTTCTTGTAGATCCTCATATATATTGTTTTCTTTTTTATTTTCTGCAATTTCTTTTATAAAAAAGTAGCTACTAATAGCAAATAAAACTATTAGTAGCATTAAGATAAACTTATACTTTTTATTCATTAAATCCTTCTCCTGGCTTCGTTGTCATCAATGTATAAAGTCTTGTATTCTTTGGAAACTTATTAACAAAAGGAACTAAAGATGAACCCACTTTTATAAGTCCTTCTCCAGCTCCTACATTGGTTATATAACTCATCTGCAAATCAGAAATATTAAGTAATTTTGCAAGTTCTATTCTATCTGTACTTGCTTGATTAAGCATTATAATAAACTCTGAATTAGCAAGCATAGTTCTTGCTGTATGACTTTGTAATAAGTCTTCTACATTTTGAGTTATCCCTGTACAAAAAGCTCCATATTTTCTAACTCTTTTCCAAAGTGTAAATAAGAAATTTGCAGAATATTCATATTGGAATAATAAGTATATTTCATCAATGAAAATATAAGTATTTTTTCCTTTTGTTCTATTGGCTGTTATTCTATTTAATATAGAATCTAGAACAACCAACATTCCTATTGGTTGCAATTGTTTTCCTAACTCTAAAATATCATAGCATATTAAACTATTAGATGTATTAACATTAGTATTCATAGCAAATGTATTTAAAGAGCCATTTGTAAATAATTCTATTGCAAGTGCTATTTCTTTTGCCTCATCTTCTGGTTGTTTTAAAAGTTCTTCTCTAAAGTCTTGTAAAGTTGGAGGTACTCCTTGATAGTTACCTTGTTGAAATACTCTGTAAACATTCGCAGTACATCTATCTATTATTGATTTTTGTTTCGGTCCGAGATTGCCACTACCAATTAGTTGTTCACACAAAGATAGTATAAATTCAGATTTTAATATTATTGGATTTGCTCCATCTCCATATTCTGAATTCATATCCATTGCATTTATGTGATTATTACTTACTGCTGATATTTTAATAACCTCTCCACCCAAAGCTTTAACAAGTGGTGCATATTCAGATTCAGGATCTATTAAAATAATATCAGCATTTGGATCTCGTAATCGTATTGAAGTTATTTCTTGTTTACCTGTAAATGACTTTCCACTGCCAGACACTCCCAGAATGAATGAGTTCCCATTTAAAAGCTGTCTTCTATCTGCAATAATCATGTTCTTACTAATAGCATTTTGACCATAAAAAATACCATTCTCGTGCCTTATTTCTTGCACTTTGAATGGCATAAATACTGCTAAACTTTCAGTAGTCAAAGTTCTTACTGCATCTATTTTTCTTACCCCAAAAGGTAATACTGTGTTAAGTCCATCTAATTGTTGAAACCTTAATATTCCTAACTGACATAGATTTTTACTAGCTATTTTTAAAATTGCATCTGTAACACTTTCTAATTTTTCTTTTGACTCTTCTGTTATTACCATTGTAATAACTCCTAAAAACATTCTTTGATCACGAATAGTTAAGTCATCTAGCATTTCCTTCGAGTCATTTCTTTGTTGCTCCATATCATAAGGTATTATTGCAGAAAAATTGTTTTGAGCATTCTGTTTTCTTTGCCAATTTGTAATATTAGTTTCTACACCTAATCTACGATTTTCAGCTTCCTTTACTGCTTCGTCCATAGGGATTGGAATAACATCTATTGATAACATCATATTTTTATTTAAATCTGTAAGTTCTGTTACCATATCATCATTGATATAACTTGAATATTCCTTTAAGAATAATACCCTTCCGTATCTATCTCCCATTTTAAAATGATCTCTTTCAAGTTCAATTGTATCAGGACAAATAAAATCTTTAAAATTATGACCTTTTTTCATTGTTTCGTGTATATCAAATCTAAAAGAAGTTTCTTCTCCAGTTCTATAAAAATCATGTGCTATTCTTAATCTTTCTTTTGCATCTAATTCAATACATTTTGAACCTAATGTATTAAATCTGCTTATCAATTCACTCCCCGCTCTATTAAAATAGTTTCGAGCTTCTTCGACATTTTTCTTATAAACAGATAGTGTTATTATTTTTTCTTGCACAATTTCATTTGCATTTTTTGCTTGAGATATAAGCATTTTATTATATTCTTTTCTATAATCATTAAGTTCATCATTACTTTCATCAAGTAATATTGTTCTTTCAAAATCCAACTTATTTATTCTTCTATTATTTATTGTTATTTTTGTAATTGCTCCAACATCTAGAGAATTTAATAAATCAGAATACTCTAAAAACATTGCCTCTTTATCTTCTTTACTAGCTACTGCATAGTTAATATCCATAAACTTATATGATTTTGAGAATTTATTTTTACTTACTTGAAAAATCCCATCTTCCCATATTGCTTTTATTGGAATAATATCTTGAACACATTTAGGTATTTTGAATTTTTCTTTATCTAATTTTAAAATTTTATTAAGAGTTTTCATTATTTTTTACCTCCTTTTTCTTCTTTTTATTTTTCTTTTCTTTCATCTTTTTCTGTGGCTTTAGCAAACTTTGTTTTAACTTTCTATCAATAGTTGGTTTAAATATTTCAGCATATATATTTGTTGTTTTAAAAGTTAGTTTTCTAGGAGTTAAAAACTCTGACTTTATAACTGCAACAATAAATTTTTCTGCTGTCATTCCGTTGTATTTTACAAAACCTAATACTGCAAATGGTACAGCTCCTAAAATGCACACCCAACTTAAAGTTTCAATTCCACAGAATGGTTTTAAAATAAAGTATAAAATTACTGCTACAATACAAGCCAAGACAGAAAAAATGAACTGCCTTAAAGACAGTCCAAAAAATATACTCTCACTAAATTCTCTAATATCTTTATTTATTTTTACTTCCATCTATCTAGCCTCCTTGTTTTTCTTTTTTTCTTTTTGTTTTTCTTCTTTAATCATTTGTTCAACTAACATAAGTTTTTTATTTTCTCTTATGAACTCTTTTTCATACCCTTGTTTTGATTGTTCCAGAGAATAATTACTTGAATAGCACATTATATTATGACTAATCATATCTTTTATTTCATTAAGAAACTCTAATTTTGTAATTTCGGTTTCATCTTTATTTAAAATTAAATCAATAACCTTTTCTGTATATTCTTCATATCCAAAAAAAGGCACATAATATTCTTTTGTCTCTCTAATATACATTGCCATAGCTTTTAATTGTTTAATGCTTGGATTTATTCTTTCTTCACTATCTTCTTCTGTAAATAATCTTTCTATTGATTCAAGATTTGTAAGAACAACTCCCTCATTCATTTCATAATCATAATTATATGATGCTGTTAAAAGTTCTTCAGCCTCCTTATCACTCAGTTCATATAATTTCATTATTCGACTTAATTCTTTTCTTGTTTCTATACTAGCTTTATCTCTATGATAATCAAATGTTAATTCACAATTCATAACATTTTCTTCTATAGTTCCATCATTAAAACGAACTATATATGAATCATGTTCTGGATTTCTACCTTTTATTACACCTAAAACTTCTATCACTTCTCCGTTATGCCTCATATCACTTGCAATTTTTGTTTCAAACAATGCTGTTTTGTCTTTAAATTTTGTATAATCATAACTGTCTTCAATGATTTTTAATTCCTCTTCATTTATTAAATTCATAATATTTTCCTACCTTTCCAGTAATTTATTTTTTATTTTTTCTTTTAAACCAAATTGAGGAAATGATTTATATGTTCTTGAATAATAGTTCTTGAAAAAGTCTTTATTGTTCTCCGAATACATATACATCCAGTCATCAGGATTTTTCATTCCTCTTTTTATTGCATTCTCAAATGCATCGTTTGGATTTTCTCTTATTTTTATTCCCTCAAATATACTCCCAGCTGGGTGTACTAAATATTTAATTCCTTTTTCTTCTATATGTATAAAATCTAAACTCATATTATCTTGCACCTCTTTCTTTATGTTTTTTCTTCATTTTTTCTTGCTCTATCTTTTCATTTGCAACATCTAAAGTATCTTCATCAATTATCTTATAATCTTTTACTTCTATTTCTCCCCTTTGTAGCATAACTAATCTATAGATTATATCTTCTCTTACTTTTGGCTCACATTTATTCAAAAAAACACCAAATGTATCTAACAAAGGCTTATCCATATTGGGATTTTCGTAATCATATACTTTAATATCTTTTAAGCCACATTTTTCATTGTAATCTACAATAAAATCTGGTAAGTCTTTATATCTAATAACTGCCTCCTCGATACCATCATCAACATATACTAATCTTTCTTTACTTTGTAAAAGTTTTATTATTTCATCTATTTCATAAAATTTAAAATTGGGTTCCAAATCAAACACTCCTTTCCATTTATAATCCCATCATTTCTCTAACAATTCTGTCTGACATTCTAATAGTTCCAACTAGAACTAGCATATTAAATATCAGTTCTCCAACATACTTCCATACCATTGTAACTGTGGCAGCACCAGTGTCTACATTTGGTGCAGTTGTTACAAATGCTGAAAAGATCACACAAGCCAATACAATAATTGCACCTTCTAAACAAACTGCTATATAACTTTTTAAAAAGCTTTTTCCTATATTTTGTGTACTTTCTCCTGCAAAAGATGATAGTGGTATTGGAGCTATTGCTGTATACATATATAGTTTAAAAAATCTTCCGTATACTGTTAAAATTAAAATAAATGATAATACAGTTACAAAAAGTCCTCCTAACAAAGTAACTGCCCATAAAGGTATACTTTCAAAAAATCCACAATTATTAACTGCATCTACAATTGATTGAGGTAAAGTCATAGAACTTGCTTGAAATGAACTTTTCGCCATAATTGTTGTCGCTATTCCTTGTATTATTCTAAAAACTGCTAACATTAATTCTAATCCATAAGTAACAATTCCTTTTGCTATTGCAAATCTTAAAAATAGTTTTACTGCTTGTTCTGGTCTTTTTAATTCTGAAAAATTAGTACAAGTTCTTGCTACTCCAACAACAAAAAACAAAACAAGTAATGCTAAACCTATTGCTTGTAATGCACCATTAATATTTAAAATAATATTCCATATTGTTCCACCTTTAAAATCTGCTGGACTTTGTGTAACTAACATATAAATCTCTGATAATTTACCATTCCATGTATCTAATGCATTTTGTAAATTTCCAACTATCCAGTTCAATTTAATCGCCTCCCTTTTTATAATTTTCTATTTGATATTTCTTCACTTATCTTCCAATCCTGTTAGTAGCAATATCATAGTATTCTTTATCTATTTCAAACCCTATATAATTTCTATAAGTATTTTTACAAGCAATAATTGTATTTCCACTTCCAATACAACTATCTAAAACCAAATCTCCTATGTTAGTATAAGTTTTAATAAGATATTCTAACAATGATATTGGCTTTTCAGTCGGATGTGTAGCAATAGACGGATGACTTTTTTTAAATTCCAATATACTTGTAGGATATTTTTGTCTACATCCTTTCCTTTTATCTTCTATCTGTCTAAAACTTCCGTAATTGTTGTTTACGATTTGCTTGTTCTTATACATTACCCCTTTTCCATGTAAAGGTTCGCCAATGCTAAATTGCGGATTATATGTAGGACTTTTTTTGTAAAATACGGCTATTTGTTCATGCTTACGAAGAGGCTGTCTATTTGCATTTAAGAATCCACTTGTTAATCCTTTATTCCACACTAAATCATATCTAAACATTTCTAAATTTTTTGCTACTAATTCAATATAAAATTTTCCTTGTGCAAATAGACATATTGCTCCATTATCTTTAATTATTCTTTTATACTCTTTCCACAAGCATTCTGTTGGTATTTTTTTGTCCTTTGAATTTTTCGTAATTCCATATGGTAAATCTGTTAAAATTAAATCAATAGTTTTATCTTCAATTTTTTTCATTCCAATTAAACAATCTTCATTATATATTTTATTTTTTTCTATCATATCAATTAAAGGGACTTTTCTCGTCCCTTTATCTACCCTCCTGTAATAATATTTAATATTTCTTTTGCAAATGTAATTACTACTCCACCTGCTAAAGTCATTATTCCATTAGCTCTTTGTGTTGGATCATGTGATTTTAAACTCATTCCTACCTGTACTATTCCAAAACCTAATATAATCATTCCAACTGCTTTTATTAATCCGAATATAAAATTAGATAAATTATTAACAATAGATATTGGGTCATCTGCTGCAAATGCTTGAACTTGCTGTGCCACATTTAGTGCTATAACATAACCTATAATTATTGCTCCTCTTTTTAATGTTTTCTTTAAAAATACCTTTAAAGTTCTTTTTCTTTTATTTTCCATATCAAAATTCCTCCTTAAATTTTTATTTTTGGTACAAAAAAAGACCAAAGTATATTGTTTTAAAAATAACTTTGGTCTTTTAGATAGTATTAGCAATTTTACTATCTTCTTTGTACATATTTTCTATTTCTTCACTTGACAATAGTTCAATGTCAAAATCTTTTGTTTCTAAATCTATAATTTCATTTGTATCAATTTTTACATTGTCTAAATTAAATGATATTGTTCCTACTGAATTTTCTGTTCCTCCATGTATATACGGTTTTATTTTACTATTTCCAATAGGTGTATTCATACTATTAAAATGTTCTTTTAAATTAAACTTTAAGTCTTTTACAGGTCTTTCGCCTCTAATAAATAGCAAAGCATAATTATTATCTAGCATTCTTACCTCATCTGGTGTTAATAGTTCTCTACCTGCAATTTGGTCATTTGTAGAGTAACTGCCATGAGAACCATAGCTTCTACCATAAGTATTAGTATCTATTGTTTCTTTTCCCAATAATTCACTAACATACTTATGAGTGCTTTGCTCATTTCCACCTAAATATAAAAACTCATCACAATTTCCGACTATACTTTCCCATTGTTTTTCAAACAAGGCTTTCAACTGTGCTAAATTTTGCAATATTATAGAAACAGATACCTCTCTTGATCTCATTACTGATAATATTTTATCAAAATCATCTGGTAAACTTACATTTGCAAATTCGTCCATTACAAAATGAACATGAACTGGTAAGCTACCACCATATTTGTAATCTGCTAAATAAAATAATTGTTGAAATAGTTGTGTATATAATACACTAACTAGGAAATTAAATGATGTATCATTGTCTGGAATAATCGCAAATAATGCAACTTTCTTTTCTCCTAAACTTGGTAAATCTAGCTCATCTGTTTGAGTTAATTGTGCCATACTCTCCAAATTAAACTTTTCTAGTCTTGCAGCAAGGGTTACTTGTATAGACTTTAATGTTTTAGCAGAACCAGAATGGTATGCTCTATAATATTTTAAGGCTATATGTTCTTGATTTCTCGTTTCTAATCTATTAAATAGCATATCAAGTGGACTGACATAATCGTCATCATCTTCTTTTACATCTCCAGCTCTTAATAATTCCATTACCATTACAAAATTTTGTTCTTCTTCAGGTGCTTCATATTTCAAATAAAATATCAAAGCTAAAAGCAACATACTTGCAGCAGTATCCCAAAACGGATCATTTGTACTGCTTCCCTTTGGTGTTGTTGATTTAAAAAGATTTGTTACTAATTTTTGAACATCATTATCAGTTTTTATATAAACAAACGGATTGTAACAATGTGATTTTTCCATATTTATTAAGTCCAATACTCTAACTTCATAACCGCTATTTTCTAGCAAATAGCCTGTATCTCTAACAATTTCGCCCTTTGGGTCTAGTATTACGTAAGAACTAGTACATTGCATCACGTTAGGTTTGCAATAGCTAAAAGTTTTTCCTGCCCCGCTGCCACCTATGACTAATACATTAACATTTCTTCTGTGTTTTTTTCCATTTAATCCTACAGAAACATTTTTAGTTAGTATCTTATTATAATTGTTAGGTTGCTTATATTTTTTATTTAATTCTTTTGCATTGCCCCATTTTGCAGAACCATTTTCTTCTCTTCTCCTATAATTTTTTCTAGTTGATTCGTATAACAAAATTGAAAATATATAAATAATCAAAATAATAAATATAGTTCTAATGCTATTTTCCACAATGACTATTTTAAACGGATCGTTTAATGCAATACTACCATTTTTTATTATTTCTATAAGTCCACCTTTAGTATACGGAGCTAATAGGAGAGCAATCCAAACAATCGGAAATATTCCTAATATATAGAATATTTTTCTAATTCTTTTTTCATCTTGTTTCATTGCTTATATATTTTCCTTTTGTATGTCTATTTAAAGATAACATCTTCTTGTTTATAGGGGCTTTTAATAATTTTGACATTAACCTATCTATAATTTCTATATCCACATTTTCCTGTATTTTTATATTTCTAAATTCGTTCAATGCATTTAATATTAGTCGATAATCATATTTATCTAAATTAATTGTTCTCATTTCTTCCATAGAACTTTCCTCCTTATCTACTAGATTTTACTTTTTGATTTTTATTGTTTTGAACAGGTGGTATATTTGCTATAACTTTTTCTTTTGATTTTTGTTCGTCTAATTTTTTTGCTTCAACTTTAAGTTCTGCAAGTTCTTTCTTTACAGATGGTTTCTTTTTTCCATTAGATACCCCTTCTTGCATTTTGAAAGTCGTTGAGGAAGGCTCTGACAGAGGGTTTTTTTCTGTCTTTGCCATATTGAAATTTACTTTTGAAGTTTCCTCTGTCTGTATAGGTTTTTTTGCTAATAAATCTTCTAATTGTTGTTCTTTTGACTTTTCTGGAATCCCTTTTTCTCTTTTTTCTGCATCTCTATCCTCAATAGCTTTTGTAATAACCGTATCCAATTTTGCAGTATCTGTCGTTGTTAGTTTAAATCTTTCAACAATTCTATTTATTCTTGAAGCATCTTCATCTTTTACCATAACATCTACCATACCATCAATATCTTTGTTTTTTCCATGTATTAAAGCACAATATGAAATGCCATAATTCTTTGCCTCTCTTGCAAATGTTTTTAAATCATCTTTGCTAACTGTAAATATTTTTAAAGGCTTTCCTGTTCTTATCATATTATTAAGGTTAATTTTTCCTTTTGTTTGTTTTTTATCTTTCATTATAGTATAAATCATTGCAGCAACATTTTTTGCTCCACTACCAGTTAGTCTTGCTAAAACCTCAAATCCTTCTAAACTTAATCTTACAACTTGTTCTGATACATCTCCATTAACGCTCATATATCATTTACTCCTTTCCTTTATTACTTTTATCTTTTTTTCTGTCTTTTGTTTCTTTTTCTATTTCTTCTTGTGTATCTAATTCAGATAAATTATTATCTATCTTTGGTACTCTTGTTTTTATATCTTCACATAGCTCCACCCTCTTTCTTAATTTAATTAATTTATCATTTAAAGATGAAATCTGCTCTGCATATTTGTGCATTTCATTTTCATCTTTTGATAGCTTTCTTCTAGACCAAAGTTTTTCTCTTTGGTCTAGTATTTCTTTTATCTTAAAACTCACATCATCTTGATAATTACTTAATTCTTCAAATGTTTTTATTTTATGTGTTGCTAAAAACCTTGCTTCTTCTGATAATTGCTCCATTCTTGAGACATCTGCTCTAATACTCGGTGGCAATTTTTGTTGTGGTACATTGTCTGGAAAAACTTTCAACAAATAGCAATAATGATAATATAAAGCAATAAATCCTTTCGCTTTGGCTCTTTTGTGCCTTTTTGCAAAAGGATAATTAACTTTTCTATAATTATAAACATTTTCTATAAACGGAACTCGAACTGCTTGTTCTTCTATTATTCTTCTTTTTATATTTTCTATTGAATAATTTTCTCCATATCTTCTTTCTATTCTAATGTTTCTTTTATATGGTTCTTTTCTAATACTTATTTTATTAGCTCTAAAAATAATTTCATAATCTAATTTTTTCATTAAGTATAAAAAGTCATCATAAGAATATGCTTGTCTAATTGCTAAATCTAAATCTCGTTTTGCATTATTAGAATAGTTGTCAGTATATAAAGATTTCTTATAAAAATTATCATAGTTCATTTTTTTCTTTGTTGCTTTTTCTTCTATTACACTTAATCCATATTCCTTACAAAGTTCATCTGATATATGCCTCATTTTTGCATAATTAGTATGATTATCATAATATTTCAAACCATCTTCAAAAGAAACAGAATTAAGCACTATGTGATTATGTATATGATTAGTATTAAGATGAGTTGTAACTACTACTTGAAATCTATCTCCCCACATTTCATTTGCAAGTTGCACACCAATCTGATGTGCTAATTCTGGAGTAACCTCTCCCTCTGCAAAAGATTGATATGCGTGAAATGCTAAAATTTTATCTTTTTTATTATAATATCTTTTTGTATCTTGCATTTCTTCATAAGCTGAATCTGAATCACAATTTATTCCTGTAACAAAATATTCTTTTTCTGTTTTATCTGAATTTCTTGCATAATCAATTACATTTTGCAAGTCATCTACCAACATTTCATATTTCTGATTAAATTCAATTTTCGTTTTATTTTCATCTTTAGCATAACTTATAACATGATCCATTCTTTTAACAACTTTCCATATTTTTGTTACTGCCAAATTACCACCTCCTACAAAAATTTATTTTTTACTTCTTCTGCAAATTTGTGCCAATTATTTGCTTCACTCTTATAATAATCTTTATCTATTTTATCTGTTTGATTTGCTTTCTTTGCTATTTGATTAAGATTAACTCCTATTTTAGAAAGTTGTTTCATTATCACATAAAATTCTTTGCCAGGCTTTTCTTTTATATTTTCATTCATTAACAATCTTCTAAAATATTCTCCATAAGAAAGATTACATCTTTGACAATCTGCAATTAACTTTTCATTCTCTAATTCATTAAGCATTATATCTTTTCTTATATATCTTTTTCTCAAATCTCTCCCTCCTGTTTTACTCATTTAAAAATGGGGATTGGGGTTTCCCCATAGAATAGAATTTTGAAACACGATATTTTCGTGTGAACAAATTCAGTGCTTGCTAGGACAAGAAATCCATTTTTTCCATTTTAAAATGTACCTACATTGGTACTCTATTTTGTTCCTTTTTCATTTTATATCTGTCAATTTCTTGCCTATTTTTTAACCCTATGCTGTAACATAAGTAATCATTTATGTCTTTACCATAAGGAGCAGGAATATCATAAACATTGTACTTATCAAGTGCATATATCATTGCTTTTGTTGCATTTCTTCCTGCTATATCATTATCAAAATGTAATACAATATCTTTTATATTTGTGTTTTTATTTAAAAAGTTTTGTACTGCTATTGGTACTTTACTTTGTTCTATATTAGAACTTGGTTGGTACACTCCTGCAAGTGATAAAAGATTTTGATTTGTATAATCATATCCCTTATTTTTTAATAATGTTGCATAAGATAATAAATCTATACTGCTTTCAAATATATGTAATGAATTACATTCTTCTGCTCCTAACATTCTAAAAGAATACTCTTTTGAACTCCCCTTTGCATCTCTCATTATTCTTTTTTCATTTGTACTTCTGCACCCTGCATATTTAATATTGTTATCATTATCGTACCCTAAAAATACTGCATTATTGGTTTTATTTTCTTGATAAATAATCTTTTTATTTATGCAATCATTTATTATTTCTTCATCAATTCCTCTGTTTTTTAGATACTCTATAACTTGTTTATTGGTACTCGCTTTTTCTGGAATTACTATTGTTTTAGGTTCGTTTTCATTACTATATTGAGGTCTAATATATGTATCTATATTTCTATTTAATACACTTGAAACTGCCTCTTGTAATGTCATATTTTCTACTTTAATAAGATAATCAACTGCTGACTTTCCTGCTTGATGTGTTGAAAATCTATGCCATAATCCATTACTTATAATGACACTATCATGACTTTTTAAGGAATATGTATTAGTACCTTTTCTTACAAGTTCTGATGGATTATTGTTCATAAAATAAGTTAGTAAATCAATTTCTTTTGCTTGTTTTACAACTTCTTTTGGTACAAATTTAGACATGTTTTGCACCTCCTTTTTCTTTATCTTGCATCTTTATTTCGTTCTTTTTTGACCTCATTATCTCTAATAAGATCTATCGTATCATCTATTGAAAATTCTAAAGCCTCTCTTAAATTACCATCACAAGATAACCAATCGTCATAACATTCTTCTAATATATCTTCTCTTTTTAATAATGTTTTAAGTTCAAATTTTGATAATTCTTTGTTATATATTAGATAATCTTTCATTTCTATGATACAAGTTAATTTGTAACTATTATCCATTATTTCATCAGCAGATAATCCTCTTAAAGTATCTTTAAACTCGTTTACTTCCCTTTCTAATTTTTCAATTAACTTATTTTTTAATTCTTCATTTTCCATAATTTATCACACTCTCTTTCTTTTTTATTGCATAATAAAAAGGACAGATTTTTTAAATTATCCGTCCCTTTAAACTAGTTTAATTTTAACATTCCCATATTATTTAAATAGATTAAAGCTTCTTTAAAACCTAATTTAAAACTTTCTTTTAACTCAATAACATCAAGTTCAGTTTCATAATCAAGTACATTAAGCATTGCATATTGTTCATCATCTCTTAATTCTATTGGTTCTTTTTCTTCTAAAAATGTTCTTACATTTGGGTATTTATACTTTAGTTCTGATATTTTTTTATTTAATGTTTGATAGTCTTCTCTATCTTTTAATGCTTGTGCTTTATGAACTTCTAAATACTCTAAAAAACCTTCTTCATAATTATCAAAAAAGCTACCTGCGATTTCTTCCATACCTTTATTCTCCTATTTCCATCAATATTTTTTTACTATCAACTATCCCTAATTTATAATAATGTTTACAAAGTAGGTCAGTTTCATTACCAATGGCAAGTTCAAATTTATTTAATTTAGCAATTATTGGGTCTAACTTTTTTTCATCTTTAACTACTTTTTTAATCAAATTAATCAATTCTTCTTCCACTTTTAATGACTCTGTAAATTTACCATCAAGATTCTTTTTCTTTAATAGCATTGTTTCAAAATCATCACTTATTGAATCATATAGTTGATCTAAAATAGATCTATTAAATAATTCTTCCATTTCCTTATCCCTCCTCAAACTTATTCTAATATAATCTTTTGAATTTGAGAAATGTGCAAATTATTTAATTATAAATTTGACAGAAAAAAAGAGCAATATTTTAAATATCACTCTTAAAACTACTCTATAACTTGTAATTTGTCTCTCACTTACTTTACCAAATTTATAATTTTTGTTGCCACTTTTTCAATAAATTTCTCATCATGTTCTACAAAAATAATGGTAGGATTATAATTTAGAATAGCATCTTCTATTTGTTCTCTTGTCAATATATCAATATAGTTTAAAGGTTCATCCCATATATAAATATTAGCCTGTTCTGAAATACTTTTTGCAATTAGAACCTTCTTCTTTTGACCTTCACTCATATCTTGAATATTAGTATCAAAATCAAATTGTGATAATCCCATTTTTACTAACATTGCTTTAAAAATACTTTCATTTATTTTATTATCGTAAGCAAAAGTTCTCAAATTTCCTTTTAAATCTTCTGTACTCTGAGAAACATAAGATATTTTTAAATCATTTGCAACCATAAACTCTCCATTATACTGTAATTCTTCTCCTAAAATAAGTTTTAATATACTTGATTTACCAATGCCATTTTTTCCAATTAGTGCAACCCTATCGCCATTATTAACTTCAAAAGTAATAGGGTTAAATATCGTTTCTTTACTATATTTTATCTGCAAGTTATGTGCAAAAATTAATGGATTCTTATTACTTTTTAGAGGAATAATTTTTAATGTATCATTTACCTCTATATTTTTTAACAAATTAGTCTTTTCATTTATTGCTTTTTCTATTCTTTGTTCCATAACTTTTGATTTTTTCATCATTTTATCTGCTTTATGTCCTATATATCCTTTATCTATTGTAGTTTCTGAATTATATTTTTTATTTTTTGTTTTTTCAGCCTCATTTGACCATTTTGCACAATTTTTAGAAGCTATTTCAAGTCTATTTATATCTTTCTGCAATCTTTCATTTTGTATTTTTTCAAAATTATCTTGCCTATTTTTATTTTCTTTCCAAGATGAAAAATTACCTTGTTGTATTTCTATATTAGTATTATTTATAGAAATTATATGATTTACAACTTTATCTAAAAAATTTCTATCGTGAGATACTAATATAAATCCTTTTTTCTTTTCTAAATAATTTACTAAATTATTTCGTGTTTCAATATCCAAATGATTTGTAGGCTCATCTATAAGTAAAAAGTTATTACCTTTTAAAAATAAACTTATTAAAAGTATCTTTATTTGTTCGCCACCACTTAATAAGTTAAAACTTCTATATAATACTTCAGTATCTGTATTAAGTAAATTTAATTCTCTTATAATTTCCCAATCTTCAACATTCGGAGCAATCTCATTTACTATTTCTATTGCCATTCTTTCTTTGTTTTTTACTTCAAAAGGGAAGTAATCAAACTCAACATTTTTTGATATTGCACCTTGATATTCATATTTTCCTAATAATAACTTTAAAAATGTAGTTTTACCTTTACCGTTTCTTCCAATTAATCCTAATTTCCAATCAGTATCTATATTAAATGATACATTTTCAAATATATTTTTTAGGCTTCCATCATATCCAAAAGTTAAATTGTTTACACTTATTAAAGACATCTATTCCTCCTACAAATTATTATTTTGCGAACTACTAAATTGTAATTTATAATTTGCTTATTACTTTTTTCTGTCAACTTCTTTGTTTACACTATTGCTAATAATATAGAAATTGGAAATATAGCTACTGGATAAAATTCTTATTTTCAATTTTTCAATTTAAAAATTTTCTTTTGGCGCTTAGTTTCAAATTTCCAATAACCATGATTACGATTTCGATGTTTTTTTTGAATCTTGTTTTGATTGTTTTTCATGGCTTGTTCAGCATTTAATATAATAGCTTTTTTTTCGTTGGAAACAAATTTAAGAAAAACATCATATAGGTATAGCCATCCATCGTATGAGATCTCAGTAAGCGTTGACTCTAATTTGATTTTTAAAAACTTGCAAATGCGTTTTTGTTGCTCATAAGTAAACAATTTTTTTGTTTTATCTTTGAAAGTATTTCCAGACGCTAAAAATATATATGATAAAAAATTTCTATAGTCTGTCGCATCCTCAACATCTGCTGATGTTTTTCTTTGAAAGTGAGCAAAACATATTCGTGCATTTGGCACAGGATAAAAATCTGATGGTTTAAACTCATAAATCAATTCAGCGGAAAACCAAGGTTTGTATAAAAGAGACCTCAAACTTTCGTTATAAAAAGGCTGTCCAGAATACCTTATAAAAGCTTCATACTGCATTATGAAATATATATCTTCAGGAGGATTATCATCTTCAAATACTTTTTTCATAATATCAGCAGTTATGTTAAATGGAATATTTGCACATACTTTATATGGTTCTTTTACTGATATTTTATATTTTAAAAAATCCATCTCTATTATTTGAACTTTTTTAGATTCTTTATACCTTTCAGATAAAGTTTTCGCTAATTTTGCATCAAACTCTATTGCTATAACTTTCTTGCTTTTTTTTGCAAGTTCATTGGTAATAATTCCTTTTCCAGGACCTATCTCAATTACAATATCGTCGTTACAAATATTACTCTTTGATAACAAGGTCGCTACAAGTTGTTTACTATGTAAATAATTTTGCGAATGTTCTATTCCCATAAATACCTCCTTTACAAATTACTATTTGATGAAATCATTATAGCATAAATTTAATTTTTTTAACATCTTTCTGGAGAATTTTTATCAGGAGATTTATCTTGTTTTTCTTCTTTTTCATCTCCCAACATTTCATGTTCATTTTCATTTATTTTTAATTCTGCATTTATTTCTTCTAGTTTTCGTAACTTTTCTTGTAATTCTTGTTCTTTAGGAAATTCCTTTTGAGATTCTTGTTTTGCATTTTCTAATTGAAAATATGTATTATCTAATAAATCTCTTTCGTGAGGAATATCTTTTGCAATATTCTCTAAACAATTATTTATTCTTGTTATATTTCCATTTACATCAGTTCCTAAATCAATAGAATAACTAAATTTATTTTTTAGTTTTAATCTAATATTTCTAGTTATTGAATCGAAACTCATCTCCATTGTAAATCCTCTATATTCTCCTATTTCTCGTGTTTCCATACTTTTTAAATCTTGAATACTCTCTAATAGTTTCTTTCCAGCCTCTTGTTTTTCAGTATAAGTTATTCCATTTATTTTCATAGGAGAAAATCCATCTGCATTGGGTCTAGTGTATTCTTGTAATTTAATAATATCTTCTTCCATTGCTCCAATTTTATTATTAAGTCTTGCTATTTCTTCTGGAAAGTATTTTATAATTTTATCTTGCAATGAGTATTTTTGATTCATAAATTCTTGTTTTAATAATCTTAATTTTGCTACATCAGTATCTAATGAAGTCTTTTCTAATATTTTAGGATTTCCTGTTGCTAATGCTTTTATTTCTCCATAAGTTAATGCTTTGTCATCAATATCTTCCATTGTTCTTGCAGGAGTCTTTGATGTCATTATTTGAGAAATGAATTTTTGCTTTTGCTCTACTAATTGGTACATATAACTATCAAAGGTCTTTTCTGTAACATAAGAATATACAAATACTTTTTTATTTTCATTTCCCTGTCTAATCATTCTACCATTTCGTTGAGTTAAATCAGAAGGTTTCCATGCACAATCTAAATGATGAGTTGCAATTAACTTATCTTGAACATTAGTACCTGCACCCATTTTTTGAGTTGAACCCATTAACACTCTAACTTGTCCTTTTCTTACTTTGCTAAATAGTTCTTTCTTTTTAACCTCATTGTCTGCCTCGTGAATAAAAGCTATTTCATCAGGTGGAATACCTTTTTGAATTAGCTTTTTCTTTAACTCATTATATACATCTGTAAATTCTTCTTTTTCATAGCCTTTTAAGTCTTTTGGTGTTGATAAATCACAGAATACAAGTTGAGTTGATTTCTTATCACTATTTTCATCCCATATTCTATAAACATTTTCTGCACATGAATTTACTTTACTACTTTCTGAATCTGGTAATAAAGGATTCATAAGTCTTTGGTCTAATGCTAGTTTTCTACCCTCATTTGTAATTTTAAGCATATTATCTTCTGTTGCATCAACTGTTCCTGCCCTTATTTTCTCTGCTCTTTCTCCTAAAGCCTTTACCATTTCTTGTTGTATTTCACTAGGTTTTACTACTACATTTATATTTTCAAATTCTGGTGTTGGTAAATTTAATGTTTCAGCAGTTTGAATATCTGCTACCTCTTTGAACATAGACATTAACTCTGGTAAATTGTGAAATTTTGCAAATCTTGTTTTTGCTCTATATCCTGTCCCCTCTGGTGCAAGTTCTATTGCAGTAACTGTTTCTCCAAATGTACTTGCCCAATTATCAAAATGCTCTAAACTATTTTCTTTTAGTCCTGTATATTGTAAATATCTCTGCATTGTATAAAGTTCTGCCATTGAATTACTTACTGGAGTTCCAGTAGCAAATACAGAACCTTTGCCTCCTGTTATCTCATCTAAATACCTGCATTTCATAAAAAGGTCGGAAGATTTTTGTGCTTCAGTTTGTGCTATTCCACCTACATTACGCATTTTCGTATATAAAAAAAGGTTCTTATAATTATGAGCTTCATCAACAAATAATTTATCTACACCTAATTCTTCAAATGTTACAACATCATCTTTTCTTTCTTCCTTATGTAATTTCTCTAATCTAGTTTCTAATGATTTTCTTGTTTTCTCCATTTGTTTAATAGTATAGTTTTCTCCTCTATTATTTTTTTCAGAGGCAATTCCTTTTGTAATATCACTTATTTGTTCTTCTAATAATGCAATTTGTCTTTCTATTGACATTGGTATTCTTTCAAATTGTGAATGTCCAATAATTACTGCATCAAATTCTCCTGTTGCTATCCTACTACAAAATTTCTTTCTGTTTTTAGTTTCAAAATCTTTTTTGGTAGCAACTAGAATATTAGCACTTGGATAAAGTTGTAAAAACTCACTTGCAAACTGCTCTATAATATGATTTGGAACTACAAATAAAGACTTATTACATAAACCTAATCTCTTACTTTCCATTGCAGATGCAACCATCTCAAATGTCTTTCCTGCACCAACTTCGTGTGCTAATAATGTATTATTACCATATAAAACATGTGCTACTGCATTAAGTTGATGTGTTCTTAATTTTATCTCTGGATTCATTCCTACAAAATCTATATGAGAGCCATCATATTCTCTTGGTCTAATACAATTAAATTTATCATTATAAAGTCTTACTAAATGATTTCTTCTTTCTGGATCTTCCCATACCCAATTTAAGAATGCTTCTTTTATTGCATCTTGTTTACTACAAGCTATTGCAGTTTCTTTTCTGTTTAATACTCTTTGTTTTCTGCCCTCGTCATCTATAAATGTATCAAATATTTTTACATCTTTTAGATTAAGTGTCTGTTCTATTATTTTGTATGCATTTATTCTTGATGTACCATAAGTTGTATATGCTTTTACATTATTTCTATCATTACTTTTTCCATCAATATACCATTCAGCAGTTATATTAGAATATTTAACATGAATATCCCATCTGTTATAACTTGGTGTATCTAATAATTCAAAAATAAACTTTCTAATGATTTCTGGAGGTATCCATGTTGAGCCTAACTTAATTCCAATTTCACTTGCAGTAAGGTCTTTTGGAATAACCTCTTTTAATTTTTCAACATTTATATTAAAACTAGAATCTTCTTTTGCAAATTGTTCTGCAACTTTTAGTTTTTCTCTAACATTACCAGATAAATATTCATCAGCAGTTACCCAATTGTTTGTATTTTCATAATCAGGTACTTTAAATATAACACCCTCTAAACTATTTATTATTTCTTCTTTGTCTATCTTGCATAATTGTTGCATATAATCTAAATCAACTTTTGCCTTATCTTGTATAGATAAAATCAAAGCCTCATCTGGAGTATCTACTTGTAATACTTTCTTTTTAGCTTTTATAGTTCTTTTGCTAAATATATCAGCTTTTCCTACAAAATTGCCCTCTCCATCTATCTTTTCAAGTGAGCATAATAAGAAATAACTACTATCATTAGAAAATGCTGTTTCATTTGCTCTTGAATTTATTAAGCCATATTCTTTTGTAAATCTATCATATAATTCATTTAATTTTGCTTGTGCAATATGAATTTCCTCATCTGAATAATCTTCCATTTGAAAATCAATTAATTCTCTTACCTGTTCTCTTAACAAAATTAAACCTTTTATTCTATTTTGTGCCGTTAAAGGTAACTCATCTTGTAATATCATTTTTGAATTTTCTCTAAAATACAATTTATCATCTACTATTGCATAAGAATAATTCTTAACAGTTGGAATTGCAGGTATTGATGTGTCTTCTTGTTCAATTTCATTTTCAATACTATTATTCTGTAATTCTCCATGTATATTAGTTATCGCATAATTTAATTGTTCTTCTAAATTTGTGTCTTCTTCTGCTTTACAAGTTGAATCATAGCCATAAGCAGTAGATACCATTTCCATTTTTCCTAATATCATATCTGGATTATCTACAAAATATTTATTCATTGTAATATTGTTTTCATCTCTATCAAGATATACCCAATCTGGCATTATATCGGTCAAATTTTCTCTTTTTTGTAAGAAGATAATATCTGATGTTACTTTTGTTCCTGCATTCTTTGTAAAAGTATTATCTGGTAATCTAATAGCACCTAAAAGGTCTGCTCTTTGTGCTAAATACTTTCTAACCTCTGGACTTGCTTTATCCATTGTTCCTTTTGAAGTAATAAATGCAATTACTCCTCCTGGTCTAACTTTATCTAAAGTTTTAGCAAAGAAATAATCGTGTATTAGAAAATTATTTTTATCATATCTTTTATCATTAACTTTGAAATCTCCAAATGGCACATTTCCTATTGCTATATCAAAAAACGAGTCTGGTAAATCTGCTTTTTCATAACCTTGAACTTTAATATTTGCTTTTTGATATAATTGTTTTGCTATCTTACCACTTATGGAATCAAGTTCTACTCCATATAGTTTTGAGCTTTGCATTTCTTGTGGCAACATTCCTAAAAAATTTCCTGTACCACAACTTGGTTCAAGAATATTTGCTTGTTCAACACCCATGCTTTTTAGAGTGTCATATATTGCATTTATAACTACTGGTGGTGTATAAAAAGCAGTTAAAGTAGAAGCTCTTGCAGACTTATATTCTTCATCTGTAAGAATTTCTTTTAATTCGTTATATTCTTCGCTCCAATTATCTTTACTTTCATCAAACACATCTGGTAGTCCACCCCAACCGACATATTTCGACAAAATATTCTGTTCTTCAGAATTTGCTAATCTATTTTCATCTTCTAACTTATGTAAAAGTTTTATTGCCTCAATATTTCTTCTTACTTTTTCCTTCGGAGTACCTTCTCCTAGTAAGTTATCATTTATATGATAATTATGCTTTTCTTGATTTTTATAATACTCATCTCTATTAAGTGGTTCTCCATTTTCTTCTCTTTTCTTAAATAAATTCAATACATTTTGAGCTTGTTCAATTTCTCTTGGAATAATATCAAATTCCAAATTATCAATGAATTCTTGACTAACTTCTTCTAAATTTTTATCTATTAGTTCTGTAATACCAGTAAACTCTGCTAAATCTTTTCTTATATCATCTAAATTTTCCTTATCTGTATTTTGGGAATATTCTAAAAGTCCACCATCAATTTCAGTCCCTCTATTATCATATATGGCATAATAATATCCTTCTTCATTTGTATGAAAGTGAAAGTAATTTCCATTTTTTAATTTATAATTTTTATCTATATTTTGAATTTCTATTTTATCATTTTCGTTAACATTTTCATCTTTAAATACTTGATTAAACATCCATTTTTCATTTTCATAGTCATTTTCTAACCAATTTTGATATTTCTCTTTTTCATCATTGGCAAAATATCTATCTAACGAAATAAGTTCTCCAATTCGTTTTTCTATTGTATTCCAATTAACTTGCATTGTATCTTCAATTTCTCTTTTAGAAAGTTTTAAACCTTTGCTTGGAGTATATTCAACCCATATACCATCAAGTCCAGCTACACCATTAGTTCCATAATAGTTAAATTCTTTTTTCAAAAAATCTTGTCTTTCTTTTGATGATAATGTTTCTTGGTATAATCTATATACTCTAAATTTTCCATTTTGATGTCCTGTTCCACTCTGTAATGTTTTATCTATCATCTCTTGTGTAAAAGAAAAAGCAGGAGTATTTTCTACTTCTGCTTGTGTTTTGATATTATCTATTTGTTTTTCTACACTTGGTAATTCTTTTATTGGTGGTACATAAGTGTCTTCAAAAAGATTTAATTGTAAATTAACTCTGCTATTATCATTTCCTCTGCTTGGTTTCTTATTGAGTTCATTGCTTGTACCCACTCCATTTGATTCTCTCTTTTCATTTTCTCTGTTATTTGGTTCTTTTCTGCTAAACTTGTTATTATTTGTTTCATTCTCTTTTGAGCTGTCTGTTCTATTTCTCCTAAATGTTCTTCCATTTTGCCATCTATCATCAATTCCTCGTATAACCCTCTTTTGTATTCTTTTAGGAAGTTCTCCCTCATTCTTGAAAATCTCCCCTGTGTTATTTTCTTTGTTTTTGGTAATGCTACTTGTGGTATCTGATAATCTCCCATTTGTTTGTATGTTAATTCTATCATAATCGTTTCTCCCTTCACTATTTTTTTCTTCATTATTATGATAATTCATTTTTTCGTTATTAACAAATGTACGATTTGTTAATTTATTATTTTTTTCAAAATTAATTACACTTGAATATATTTCTCTTATTTCTCGTTCTGCAATATCACTCGTTGCAGCACCTAATCTTGAAATAACTCTTTTGTTATTAAATTGTTTTATTATTTCAAAATCAGCTAGGCTAAAATGTTCCATTGGATCAATTCCACATCTTTTCATTGTCATATATGCAATTGAATTTGCTAATATTCCTCTGAAATAAGATTCCAATTCAATGTCATTTAATTCTTGTAGAAAACTTCCTTCTGTAACTTCTTTTAAATCAACTAAATAATCTTGAAAGTTATCTTCTACTAAATTTATTGAACTAGAATAAATTGCTTCAGCTAAAGTATCTTTTATTTCTAAATTACCAAAGCTATTTTCTAATGTTTCAATAATTCCATTTGTATAAGAAGGTTTTACTTCCCATAATTTTAAATCTTGACCTATACCACTATGAGTATCTGAAATATCAAATACATGTCTTAGTACACTTCTACCATTTTCAATGGATAATAATGCAATACCTTTTGCACCTTTATTTACCCATCTTTTTAGCCTTTTATTCCAAGTTTCTATATCAGCACAAGCTGTTGCATTTGCTTTTTGGGCATATATCAATACTTGTTCACTAAAAGAATATTTATAATTATTACTAGCAGTATTTAAAAATTCTATCCAGTTTTCACTACTTTGAGAAATGTATTTTATGGTTTCATTTGCCATTTCATTAACTAATTGATATTTATTCGCCATTGGATTCCTCCTTTCTTGTTTGTTGATAATTAAAATACCCTATTGTATTGTGTTCTTTAATAAATTCTCGTAAAGCAATAATATTCAAAACATCAGGATCTTTTGTTATTTCTTTTAAATCTTCTATTTTTAAGTTTGAAATATCTTTTTCTGTTGATTTTCCAATATTTATCAACTTATTATATGTTTCCATTCTTAAATTTCTTTTTCTAGGCATTTCCCACCTCCTATTTTAAACATAAAAAATAAGCTAGATATTAATCTAACTTACTTCTTTTTATATTATATTTATTTTTTTATTACATGATAATCACATTTTTTACATCTGCCGAATCCTTGCGTACGCAAAGCTATTGAGCTTTGCCATTCATTTCCACATATGCTACATTTCCACCATACTATTGTTTTGTTTTTACAAGTCATTTTCTCTGGTTTTAAATCTCCATTTTTTATAGGATGCCATTCTTTCGCTAACTCTGGATAATTCGTTGCCAAAGAACCTTCTTTTTTTATTAAATTCTTCTTTCTAGTATTTGCTCCAATAATCGATGCACATTTTGGACAATCTTTTGAATTGATTCTACTATCTATAGATGCCTTCCACTCATACCCACATTTCGAGCATTTCCAAAAAAATTTATTTTTTCTTTCTCCAAGATTCAAATCTTCAAATCTGATTTTATTTTTTTCATAGTCATATTCATTTGCTAATCTAGGATATATTGTTTTAAAATCATTCACTCCTGGCTTTAGTTTTAAATATGCACACTCTATACATTTTGTTGTTCTCTTTTTATATGCATCTTTAACTTTAATCTGATAAGATTTACCACATTCCGTACATTTCAACCATATTGTCTTCTCACTACCAATAGAGAACATGTCTGGAGTTAAATTACCATTTTTTTCATTGTCCCACATTTGACTAATCTCAGGCTTATGTTTAAGAATAGAATTAGATTTTCGTGAAAGATTCATTAGTTTTAAAATATCTTCATTATCTCTTTCAATGTTAATATCAACTCTACTAATATTAATATAAGAAAAAAGCCAACTTATACACTCGTTTAAATAATCATGATTATCCTTACTTGGTAATACTTCATAAACTATTGAGCTAGAATTTAAAACAGGTAAACCTTTTTCTCTAATTCTAATCAACTTTATTCCTAAACTTTTACATATCATATCTTTTTCTAAATCTTTATTGATATTTTTGTGCCATAATTTACCATCATATTCTACAGCTATTTTTAGTTTAGAAATATAAATATCTAATTCTTTATTTTTTAATTCAGCTGTTTTATAATTTTCGATAGCATCAGGATAATACTTACTTATATAATAATATAATGTCTTTTCTGGAAAACTAACTTTATATTCTTTTTTGCAAATTGGACAATTTCGTCCTTTAACTCTATTTACAATTGAAGCTTGCCACTCATGTCCATATTTACATTTCCACCATACCTTTTTATTAGATTTAGCAAAATATGTTGATGGCAAATTTGTGTTTTTCTCATAATTCCATTCTTTAAGTAATTTGGGGTATAATGTTTCTAAATCATTTTCACCTTGGATAGGCATTGCATTAATATCTCCAGTTCTTTGAGCCGAACAACTTGGGCAACCTGTTTGTGAATTTCTTCCAGTTCTACTATGTACTGATGTCTTCCATTCATTTCCACATATATAACATTTCCACCACACAACTGTGGCACTGCCTTTTAAAACTTGTGATGGCAATAGATTTATATTCTTATCATAATTCCATTCTTTTGCAATTTCAGGGTAACAAGATTCCAAATCGTTGATTCCTACAACAGGTGTTAAATGATATTCTGACAATTTTTTTCTTTTACATTGAGGACACCCAGTAGCTCTTCCATTCTTCTTTGTTCTATCTTTTACCGCTGCTTGCCACATAAATCCGCACTCTTTACATTTCCAAAAAATCTTTTTCTTGGTTCCAGGCATTATTTCATCTGGAAAAAAACCTGATTCACTATTCTTATCCCAATCCCATTCCTTTAGTAGGTCAGGATACAAAGTTGCAAAATCATTAATTCCTTTTCTGACTTTCTGTCCAGTGCAATATGGGCAACCATGTTTTTTCCTTACACATATTTGAGTTTGCCATGTTCCCTTACACTTCTGGCAAATCCACCATGCTTTTTTTTCGCTTCCAACTACTAATTTATTAGGATCTAAATCTTTATTCTTTTCCCAATCCCATTCTTTCATCAATTCAGGAATATCTATTATATATTTTTTATCATTCAATATTTTTCCTCTTTTCTATGTTAACTTGATAAATTTATCAATATTATAACACATTTTCAAATAAATGTTTTAATATTGTCAAAAAGAACTAGCCCTTACTTATGTACAATTCTTAATTATTATAGAGTATCATGAATTTTAATGAGCTTTAAAAGAAAATAATCCATTGCTTCTGTGTCTTTATTCTCATTAACCATTGCTGTTCTACTTTCATATAAACTATTAATTATAAGTCCTAAATCGTGTTTATTTACCTTCATCTTATTTTTTAATTTTACCAGTACCTCATCAACCACATCAACATATTTATTTTGTTTTAATAAATTATTTCTAAAATCTATTAAAGAATAACGCAATATTCTCAATTCTTCATTATTTAATTCTAGCTTTTTCTTTTTTTCAAACATTATAATCTCCCCTCAAAAATTACTATTTGAGAAGATTATATCATATCATTTAATTATTGTCTTATGTATAAACAGAAAAAGAGAGATTAATTTTGTATTTTTATATTAACCTCTCTTAAATTAAACTATTCTTGTTTATTCTTATTATGATTACGAATAACTATATAAGTAATTCCTAATAAAGATAATATAATTGCTCCAGCAAATAATTTAATTTTGCTTTCATCTCCTGTTTTAGGAACTTCTATTTTTTTATTTTCAAAAGTAAATTCTATTGTGCTATCTTTTTCTTCTACTTGTTCATTATCTACGAATATTCCTTTATCATTGATTTCAACTTTTGCTACTCCGCTAGATAATTCATAATCTTTTGGTGCTTTTATTTCTTTGATGTAATATGTGCCATATCTTAATTCTTCAAATAAGGCTGTTCCATTTTCTTTGTCAGATTTTACTTCTTTAATTAGCTTTGTACATTCTGAATCTTCATAAATACCAAAAATAAATTTATCTTTTATAGTTTCTTTAGTTTCAGAATCTACTTTAACTACTTTTACATTCTTTAATATTGGCATATCTTTCATTTCAATTTTTTGTGTATTTTTTTCTGATGTTACAACAAATTTTATTTCTTCTGTAATTTCGTAGCCATAAGGTGCTGTTGTTTCTTTTAATACATATGTTTTACCTTCTTCAAGACCTTTTACTTGATGTGGTTCTTTTGCAGATGTCCATTTATCTATTGTATCTCCATTTTCATCAATTACTTCTAATTCTGCTCCTTCTAATTCATTTCCATTAGTTAAGTCTGTTTTTGTAACTTCAACTACTTTATTTATTAGCTCTATGCGTTGATCTTTCTTTTCATCAGTTACTTTAAAGGTAACATCTGTAGCTTTTACAAATCCATTAGGAGCTGTTTCTTCATGTAAAGTATAAGTTTCATTTTCGATTAGATTTTTAATCTTATGTTCTTCTTTAGTAGAAATCCACTCATCAACAATATTTCCATCTTTATCTATGATTTGAATTTTAGCACCTTCTACTTCATTACCTCCAATATCAGTTTTAGACATTGAAACAACTTTATCTTTCATATTTATTTTTTGAATTTTATTTGTATCGTCTATTGTAAATTTAACACTTGTAGCTATTACATAGCCCTCTGGAGCTATCTCTTCTTTTAGTATATATTCTTTACCTACTACAAGTCCCTCAATTTTGTGAGTTTTATCAGTAGATATCCATTCATCTATAACTTTATTATCACTATCTAACACAGATAGTTTAGCCCCTTTAAGTTCTTTATCTCCTGTAATATCAGTTTTAGAAAACTCTACTAGAGTTGTATCATTTGATATATCTAATTTTTCAGTATAAACTTTTGTTGTTAAGTCTTTTTGTTCAAACTTAACTTCATATTTTGTTGTATTTAATACAAGTCCATTTAAAGTTTTTGTTTCTTCAATTTCATAAGTTCCAATTGGTAAATTTGTTATTTCTAGTTTTCCATCTTTAGTAAGATTATATTTTTTAATCTCTTGTCCTTTTTCATAAATAACACTACCATCTGACATGTCAATAATATTTTCTTTTGCTGAAAGCTTAAATTCTATACCTGATAAATCTGATGTATCAATTAAAGATATATCTGCATCTTCTCTTACGCTAATTGTTTTATCTAATTTAATTGTTCCTGTTGGTTGCTCATTTTTAATAATAACTTCTTTTATAAAATCTCCATCTTTATCTTTGTCATAATCTTTTACATTTTTTATTTCAAATTTAACTGCTTCCTCTAATTGTAAAAATCCTGTTGGAACTTTTATTTCAGTTATTTCATAACTACCTACTGGTAATTTTAATGGTGTAGTAATTGTTGCTTTATCATCATTTTTACTATTAAATGAATTATCTGGAACAACTATATTATCTGCATTAGTTGTAAATGATGTATATGTTGTATTTCCTATTTTTTGAGAGATAGTTTCTCCTTTTTTGAACAATATTTTTTTAGTAGCTCTATCATATATGTCTTTTGTAGCTTTTATCTCAAATGTTGTAGAATTTAATGTAACAAGTTTATCTGTTTTTAAATCTTTTTTGATCAATTTAATATATGTTTCTAATTGTTCATTATTAACAACGATATGCTTTGTTTTCTTTGCTATTTCCTTAATTTCTGATTCATCATCTGTAATAGAAAATGTAAAATCAACTGCTGTTTCATAATCTGTTGGAGTTTTTGTTTCTTTAACAATGTATTTTCCATAAGGTAAGTTATTTTTTGTATAAGCATTTCCATCTTTATCTGTTACTATTACTGCATAAGATGGTGCAATAGCTTGAACTGATTTTACTCTTTTGCTATCAACCTTAACTTTGTTTCCATTTTCATCAAATCCATTCCAAACTTCTTCATAAGAATATCCTTGTGCATAAGCTCTTTCTACTGCTGAATTTAATTTAATTGTAAATTCTGCACCTTCTAATCCAGGTGTTTCTCCTGAGTTTTCTTTTACTCCTGATTTGAAAATATGTACTCCCATTTTCTTAACATTTTCTAAACTTGTTTTAGTATCTGCTATTACTTTTGTGTATTGGTCTTTGTATTTTAATTCTACACTGTAGGTATTTTTATCTAACATATATCCAGTTGGATTAGTTTCTTCTTTTACAATATATTTTCCTAAAGGAAGATTTTTTATATCTTCTGTTTCTCCCTTTTCATTTATAGTTCTTGTTGCAACTAAATCTCCATTAGAATAGAATTTTTTAGTTTTTGCTTTATTATATATATCCTCATTTGCATAAACTTTATAGACTGCACCATTAAATGTTGCATCTCCTTGTGGTACTGATCCAGTTTCCGCATCTTTCTTTATTATTGTAATTTTTCCTGTTGGTTCTTCATCTTTTATTCCTGTAACATCAATATATATAACTTTTGTGTTAGCATCTTTATATTTTAATTCTGTATCAAATTCTTTTGAATTTACTAAATATCCATTTGGTGCATTTGTTTCTTTTACATAGTATTTTCCTAAGTGTAAATTAGAAAATTGAGCCATTCCATCATCATTAGTTATAGCTTTTGTTATCAATTCTCCTTTTTTATACCATGTAATTGTTCCTGCAACATTTTTAATATCTTCTCTTGCATATAATGATATTTCTGCTCCTTTTAGTTTGTTATTATAATTATCTGTTTTATATGCTTTGATTTCTCCTGTTGGTTCTTCGTTTACTATTGCTTTTGTTGCTGTTTGATTTACTTTAACTTCTACATCATAAGATTTTGTGTCTATTAAATACCCAAAAGGCACTGATATTTCATTTATTGTATAAGTTCCTTTTTTTAATTTATCAATAGTAATCTTTCCATTAGTAACAGTAACGTCTTTATTATAGTCATTTGCTCCTCTTACTTTGAAAACTGCACCATTTACTAAATCTCCATTTGTATTTAATTTTTGTAACTCCAATCTTCCAAATGTTTCAATTTCTAGTGAAAAATTTAATGTTACTGGATCATTATAACTCATACAATATAATTGGTTTTGAACACCACTTGCGAATTCAAAATAAACCATTGTATCATTATCTTCTGTTCCGTTTTTTATCATTCCCCACTCTTTAAAAGTATTATCTGAAATTCTATAATTTTCTAAATTTGTATTTTCATTTACAAAAATAGTCATTGAATTACTACCATTTTGGTGAACGAATCTTATTCCATCTTTTGTATTATCAATTGTTCCATATTCTGCAAGAACTCCATTAGAATCAGTTATTGTTTTTGTTTCTCCTGCTTGAATTGTAATTGTAGACCCATTGAAACTAGGTCTTTTTTCGATATCTGCTATTTCATTATTTATTCTATTTTTAAAGTCTATATATCCTTGTTGCTCATCTGACTTAATAAATGTTGCATTGCTTTGTCCAAGAATTTCCCAAATATATTGTTGAGTAAACACATAATCCCATTTTACCCATTTCATATCATTAGCTAAAATTCCTCCATCTACTGTATATCCACCATTATTTTTATACCATCCTAAATAAGCAACTTTACATGCCTTTCTAATGTTTGAATTAGTTGGTGTATAATAAATTCCATTATATGAAGCTCCTGTTTTAAAATCTATTCCATGTTCTGCACAGAATACGGTTCTCCTTTCTCCTGTATTTAAATTATTTAATCTTCTTATTAACACACCTGTTGTTCCATTTGCATTATCGGTGGTTTTCATTCCAGATGCATATTGACCTCCAGACCATTTTCCACTTCCCGATGCTGCAAAAACAGGTTGTATTATACTAAATAATATTAAAAATAACATTATACTAGCTAATATTTTATTAACTTTTTTTATTTTCATAAAATTTTACCTCCTATTTTTCATAAAAAAAGAACAAGTAATACTCTACCTGCTCTATATTTTTAATAATTTATTTAATTATAATAAAAGTTTATTGTCCATTTTCCACAAAACGGACATGACCAAGTTTCATACCCATACGGACAATTTTTTTGATATGTTTCATCATTGATCTCAAATTTTTCCCATTTATCTCCCCAAGTTTTAATTATTCCTTGATAGTAATTAATTGCATCTTGTTTTGAGCTAAACCATTTATTTGAGTTTCCAACTCCTACACCATGTTTGGTATCAGAACACTTCGCTTTTTCAGATTGTTTTATATCTCTTTGTTTTTCTTCCTTTGGCTGTTCTGGTACTGTCGTTGTTTCTTTTTCTACGGTCTTTTTACTTGTAGTAACAGGTATTGTTTTGGCTTGTTCTACTGGTTTTGAACTTTCTACTTTTTTATCTTGTGTTGCTATTGAATTTTCCTTTGTTTCTTCTTGAATATTATCTTTTACGGTATCAATTTCTTGTGGTATTTCTTCTACTTTCTCTTGTTTTTCTATATCATCTTTAAAAACCATCACTTCAGTATTTTCTATTTCTTCATCATCAGTATTATTTATTTCAGTTACAATCTCTTTCTCTTTTTCTATCTTACTAAATTTCTTTGATTTTATAATCATGATATTTGCAAATAATATCACTATTAAGGCTATAATTATTAAAACTAATATCTTTTTACTTTTCACTACTACCATCTCCTTATAGCTTAATTATATGCTTTCTAGATATAAAAACAAATGTATAAAGTATTATATATATTTAATATAATAATTCTTTTTTAGTTTGTAATATAGTATGTATTTAAAAGGGATTGTAAGGGAAAACTTTGTAATGTGTTCACACAAAAAAATAAAACTACTTGTAAATCTATTGTTCACACACATTATCGAGCATTTCGTTCTTGTTTTAATCTTTCCCTTTTGTTGTGTTCTTCCACACATTGGATAATAAAATCTTCTATCTTACCAGAGTCTTTGACTTTAGTTGGTATATATTTTTCTATTCTATCATTGTGTATCTTTATGAACTCTTTTTGATTTGGTTTTTCTTTATCTAACAAATTCTCTATTTTTTCTTCAGATATAGTTCCTTCTTGTTGCATTTTCTTTAATGTTATAGCTTGACTTAAACTAGGAGAAACCTCGTCATATTGTAATTTATTTAAAACTACATATTGATAATCTTCTTCTAAATAAGATAATTCTACGGCTGGTCTAAAAGCTATTCTTTTATTATCAACTTCTTCTAATAACTCTGGTATTAAATATGTAAGACGAATATATCTTCTTATATTTTCTCTACTTTCTCCAACTTCTTCTCCTAGTATTTCATCAGTTCTCAACTTTGACACCACTGGTGTCGAAGTTTCATTTTCTTCTAAATCAATTCTTTTTCCTTGATGTTTCATTGCTTCTAATTTAAGTTTATATGCAAATGCTTTTTCGCTAGGCAATATTTCTTCTCTTTGAATATTACTATCAACCATAAGAATTGTTGCCTCATCATCTGTTAAATCTTTCACTATACATCTTATTTGTTTTATTCCTGCAAGTTCACAAGCTCTTTTTCTTCTATGTCCAGAAATCATTTCATAAGTTCCATCTTCTTTTGGTCTAACTATAACAGGTAATATTACTCCATATTCCTTTACACTCTTAACCATTTCTTGCATTTTTTCATCATTAATTACTTTAAAAGGATGATTAGGAAAATCTTTGATACTACTTATATTAATTTCTTCAACTTTTTCGGCTTTTTCATAATCTCTCTGTTCTTGAATTGTAAACAAATCATCTAGCTTTGGAAGTTTCATTTTTTGTTCTTGTTCTTTCATTGTCTAATACCTCCTTTGCTAAATTTTTATATGCCTCTGCGACAGGACTATTTTTATCAAACTCAAAAATGCTTTTCCCTGTTGATGTAGATTTTGCTGTATTTATAGCTTTAGGAATTTCAGTATTATATATGTTTACATAGTGTCCATAATTTTCATTTATCGTATCTCTTACATCTTTCGACAAATTAGTTCTTTTATCAACAAGAGTGAGCAAGACACCTCCAATTTTTAAATTGGGATTTATTTGTTTATGAACTCTATTTACTGTCTTTAATAAATGTCCCATACCTTTTGCAGCAAGATACTCTCCCTGTACTGGAATTATTATTTTGTCACTACAAGCCAGTGCATTTATGGTTATCATTCCTAAGCTGGGCATACAATCAATTAAAACATAATCGTAATTATCTTTTATTTCTCTTATAGAATTTTTAAGTGTAAACTCTCTACTCATTGCATTTACCAAAGAAAACTCTATTGCAGATAAATCTAAATTAGATGGAATTAAATCTATACCTTCTTTGTGATGAAGTATGCTATTCTCCGCATTTATCTCATTATCACATATTGTATCAGACATTAAAGTTCCAATGGTATTCTGCAATTCATCTTGATTATAATATCCCATACAAGTAGTCAAATCGCCTTGTGGATCTGCGTCAATAAGTAATACTTTTTTTCCTTGTTTAGCAAGAGCTACACCTAAAGAAAAAGTGGTAGTTGTTTTTCCAACTCCACCCTTTTGATTTGCTATTGCTATAACTTTACTCATTGGCATTCTCCTTTTCTTCCTTACTTTTTCTGTATTGTTCTCTATAACTTACAAATTGCTCATATAAATCTCGTTCTTTTACATTCTCTATATATTCTTCTGCATTTTCAATAAAGTCATCAATAGTTTCATTTATAAGTGAACATATTTCTTTAAAGCTTGGAGATTCATAAAGCTCTGAAAGTGAAAATTCAATACTCTCTGCGATTTCATCTTCCATATCTATTAGATAATATAGGTCATTATACATCAATGGTATTTCTTGTTTAAAAACTCGCTTTATATCTTCAGATAATAACATTTGATAGATTAAAGTATATAAACTATTTTCTGATATTTGAGCAAAATGTAATGAATTTCTTAACCTGTCTTGGGCATTTTTTATTTTTTGCATATCATCTTCTGTTTTATTTTCTTTAACAAGTAACTTACTTATTTCTGCCATATCAGGATCCATCCAGTTTTCATATTTAATACAGTCTTTAGTTGTATTCACTAACATTGCTTTTATAGTTTCGTGTAGTGTTCTTTCATCTAATCCTTCTAAAGTTCCTTCGTTTAATAATTCATCTTGTACTGCATACTTTCTTTTAAAATCATATATTGATTTTTTCATTTAAAATTACCTCCTAAATTTTTATTTTGAAGGCAAAAAAATAAAGCTAATTTTTTTAATTAACTTTTTGTTAGATATTATTTCAATAACTACATTTTTTATGCTGAATAATATATGTATCCTATTAGACATAAAAAGAGGTTACATTTGGTTTATATTATCAAAGTTTTGCGTAATAAGGTGTAGGAGTAAAATATATAGGCATACCATTTAATGCCTTACAACCACTTTACTTACAACCCTCTTATAGCTTGCTATCAAATATCGTTTGACTAATGTTATTACTTTATATATTTAATATTGTAATAATGTTAGTCTTGTCCCAGATTTTTTATCTTATTTCAATTCATAATTGAATCTTAACTGATTTTATAATTTATCCTTTATAATTTTATATTCAAATTATTTTTTATATTAAAATTTTACAAAAATCTCTAAAATCTTCAAATCACTATATTTGCCGTATTTTTGCAACAACAAACTATATGTCTTTAAAATAAAAACGCCTTAAAATCGATTCTCGTGCGTCGTTTTTTTGACCATTTTTTGCATATTTTAGAAATACCTGATTTATCAATATTTCACTAGCTTTATATAATATTTCTTATAAATTATATATTTAGGTTTTAAATTTTAAACATATAACTTGTTTGACTTTTTGCATTTTCATAAATAAAGCAATTAGTTCATCACGACTTGAAATTTTCATATTATAAAACGAATTATCTATTAGTTTTTCTTCAACAGTATTTAAAACTGAATTATCTAAAATTTGCTCTTTAGGTACAAGTATTCTTCCTTCTGAATCTTCTTCGATAATTGAATATCTATTAGTACTTCCAATAATTATATGACCTAAAAAACCTTCAACATTTGCAGCAAAGTTTTTCGTAACTTCCATATCTTCTTTAGAAGCTTTTGCTATTCCAGAAGGATGATTATGTGCTAAATAATAGCCATCTGCATTTAATCTTTTCATTCTATTTGTCATTTTTTCATAACTTCTAATTGAATCTCCAGTCTTTTCATTAAATATAAATACTCCGTCTGGAATTTTACTTGTCATAGCTTCTTGACCAACAATTTTATTATCTCTCATATAAAATATTCTAAATGTTTCATAACGAGGATCTCTGAAGATATTACAAACATCTACTAAATCATTTTTATTTTGAATACTAGAATTACTTAAATCAATATAGCCTTGATTCAATTTTATATTTTCTAATTTGTTATATATAATTTTAATATTTTTATCCAAAATAAGCTCCTTTCTAGTCATTGTAAGGAAGTATATTTCTTTCCATGTAACTCTTGTATAAATCTTCAGAATTGTAATAGCTTTTTTCTTGAGAATAATACTCATTGTTGGGATCAGAATACTTCTTCATTGTTTCTTTTTGAATTCTTTTTATTTTTTGTTCCTCCTGGATTTCTTTCCGATTTTCAAGTTCAAGTTCTTGTAATTCAAGCTGTAATCCTACTGATTCATTTTTGTATTTCCTTATTTCTAACTTTTTCTTTTTATATTTAAGCTCAAGCTCATCTAATTCCTTATTTGCTTTAGCTATTTTGATATTTAATTTTCCTATTTGTTCTGTAAGCTCCTCTCTTTGCAAATGTATCACTTCCTTTCGTTTTAAGCACAAAAAAAGAAGCTGATATTTTAATCAACTTCTAATATATTTAATATTTTAATCATAACTATAACTTGTAATTTGTCTTTTTTATTTTCTTTAATATTTTCTTTACAATACTCTTTTATTCTATTTATTTTATTTTCACTCAAATTTGTACTCCCTTTAATATAATGTAATTTTATATTTTGTTTGTAATTATAATATGTTACATATATTTTTGATTTATATGATTTTAATTTATTTTAAGCCTATAATATAGTTGTTTATTTTTTCAGATTGTTCCTGAATATCTGCAATGTATTTATCAAATATATCTGTTCTTATATTACATTTAGACTTTTTTTCTAAAATTTTTCTTAATAGTTCAAATGAGTCTATGATATGATGCCTAAATTCATAACTATCTTCTATTCTATTAAACTCTAATGATTCTATAATCGCAAAAGATTTATCAAATGCATCTAATATTTCGTTCAAGAGTTCTTGGCTTATTTGAGAGTTGTTACTTTTGTAGTAAATGCTTAAATACATTCTATATTTTGAATATACTTCATCAAAGTTTAGACTAATATTTTCTTTGTCTAAAATAACTTTGGCAATATGAATGTAAAATGCTTTTATAAAAACATAAGTTAATGTTTTATCAATGTTTTGGTTTTCATTAAATTCCTCTAATATGTTATAAATACTATCTTCACTTAAGTCAAATAGCTCACTTGCAAAATCATTTGTTAAAATATTCTTCATTTCTATCTCTCCCTTATAACTAACCATTCTCATAACTTAAATTATGAGTACCTAATTTTCCCATTCTCCTGAACTTTCTTTTTAGCAAAGTAAAATATTTTCTAAAATTAATTTTATTTATAATATATCCTAATACACATCCAAATATAATTAATAAAATTCTCAATTCTATTGCAGTACTTGTATCAAATAAAGCCGAAGCAGAACTAATTGCATTTACAGTAATAAATATTACTTGATACTTATAATCATTTATAAACGTATAAATATAATTTAAAATTATTGTAACAATCACATCATATTTTTCTGGTACCAATGCTTGGAATAATATAGCAAAAACAATTGAACCAATTATTGTTGAAATTATTCTACTTATAAATCTTTTTTGAGTATTAGAAAAATCAATTTGTGTTAAAGACATAACAGACATTGAAATCCACATAGTCTTTTTAACACCAAACAATGTACCAATCAACATCGCAATACTTACACCAATAGCCATCTTTAAAGCTATAATAAACCTATTTGATGTTATACTCATACTCTTAAATGCTTGCTTAATTGTATCATGCTCCTTATTTGAATTTTTATTTTTAAAATAATATACTAATGACACTATTACTCCACCTATAAGCAAACTTAACATTCTAGTTACAAAATCATGACCCTCTGCGGGATTTGACTGATTAAAAATGTAACATAAAAGAAATGGCATATACGCCTTATATTCTGGTTTTGCTGATGGAATGTACATAATTAAGAATATTGTAATAAAGTTTACAATCAAACCTATTACTGGATTTATTTGAGCCAACTTATTTGAAAATCCTATTTGTAAAAACATCAAAACAATAACAAATGGTGCTTGTTTTATATTAATTCCTATATCCATATACCAATACATCATAGTTCCAATTAATACACATACCCATGTCAAAGAATTATTTGTACCAAATATTTGTGAAAATACGCCTACAAATAATGTAATAAAAACCAACTTTAATAAATTAGAAAATATACTTTTACGTGTTATTTTTTGCATAAAATACCTTCTTTCTCACAAAAATTATGGCTAATATTTACAAAAAAATTAGCACTCTGTAAAAACGACTGCTAATATTTTATACCTATTTTTAGCAGTTGTCAATTCAAAGTGCTAAATATTCACATAAATTTCACATTTAACTTTTCTATTTTCCCATTCACCATTAACATATCTTTCCATATTATTGATTAATCAAATTTATCCCTTTGATTGTTGGATACAGTAACTTTATAAAATCTGTTGCATCTTGTTTTGAGCCAACAACACTCCCATAATGAACTGGTATAGCAAATTTAGGTTTTATAATATTTATTAATTGTGCTGCCTCTTTAAAATCCATTGTATATGTCCCACCAACTGGAACAAATGCAACATCACATTTTACTTTTTTATTTTCTTCAGTAATATCAGTATCTCCTGCTATATAATACCTAACACCCTTTATTTCTATAATATAGCCTAGCCAATTATTTTCTTTTGGGTGAAAAGGCTTATTTGTATTATATGCTGGAACTGCCTCAACTTTTATTCCATCAATAATTTCTGTATCTCCTGAATCAAGCGTAAAAATGTTTTCTTGATTTATTCCTTTTTCAAGTAATTTAGGTAATAAATCATCAGGAATAACAAAAATAGAATTAAATTTTCTTACTTTATCTATATCATCTTCAGAATAATGGTCATAATGGTCATGTGTTATAAAAATTATATCTGCATCATTATAATTTTTATCTATATGATATGGATCTATATAAATAATTTTTTCTTTATTTATTTTTATACAACTATGGTATAAAACCTCTATATTATCAAGAATATTTATCATTTCTACTACCTCCATTTTTAGATATTATAATATAAATAAATATACAAAACAAATTATTCTTCTTTTATAGCTATTATCAATTCATTTGGTTGTACCATCATATTTGCATTTTTATATGTAAATCTTGCATGAGAAAAATAAACTTTATAATTTTTATTTTCTAATTTAGTACGTGTCAAAGATAAAAATTTATCAGTATCTTGTTCAGATAAATTATTTTTTACTCTTATTGAGTTTGATAATTCTATTCTTTTAAAATTTGCTTCTTTTAATTTTCCCAGTTGTTTCTCTGTCTTTTCTAAATTTTCTGATATTGGATAAACTGGTGTAAGAACGCAATTACCTTCTAAAGCCAATTTTCTGCTACTATCATCATTTCTTTTTGAAATTTTAAACTTCCACATATTGTTATTACTTTCATTTTTTATATCTTCCCTACAACTTACTATTTTTTGCTTTGTTTACACCATATATTATATCATGAAAAAAGCAAATCATTTTAACGGCTTTCTCAACAAATTATAATTTTCTATTTATCTAATTTTATTATATCGTTTACATCATTGGAGCAAATAATCTTAAAATAGCTTGCCATAGTCCTTTAAATAAACCATTTTTTGCTTCTTTTTCATCTACTTTATGTGATTCTTTAAAGGAATCCTCAAAATCTTTTTTGATATCTTTTATTACATTTGTATCCTTCATATAAATACCACATTCAAAATGTAAATATAAACTTCTATAATCTAAGTTTATTGTTCCTACAGTTGCTATTTCATCATCGGATAAAAATACTTTGCTATGTACAAAACCATTCGTATAAGTATAAATTTTTACTCCACCTTTAATTAATGTATAAAAATAAGAAGAGGTTAAATCATATACAATTTTTTTATCGGGTATTCCAGGAACAACAATTCTGACATCTACTCCTCTTCTTGCAGCTAAGATTAAACTATTTATCATATCTGTATCAATAATTAAATAAGGTGTATAAATATAAACATACTTTTTCGCTTGATTGATAATATTTAGATAAATATCTTCGCCGGTTATAACATCATCTAATGGACTTTCCCCATAAGGTACAATGAAACCATTTTCCTTATACTTTTCAGTAAAATTATATTTGTATTTATTATAATCATTATCTTCTTTTTTAAATGAATTCCACATTTCTAGAAACATAACAGTAAAATTCCAAACAGCTTCACCTTTTATCCTAATTCCATTATCTTTCCATACTCCTAATTTACTATTTATATTTATATATTCATCTGAAATATTAATTCCACCAGAAAAAGCAGTATGTCCATCAATTATCATCATTTTTCTATGATCTCTATTATTCATAATAATACCTGCAAATGGCGATAATTTATTAAATTGCATACATTTTATTCCATATTTTCCCAGTAACTTTGGATAATTACTAGGTAGCATAGCAAAAGAACCCATATCATCATATAATACTCTTACATCTAGTCCTGAATTTGCTTTTTCTTTTAATATATCTAAAATTTCTTGCCACATAGTACCATTATTAATAATGAAATATTCTATAAAAATAAATTTTTTGGCTTTTTTTAGTTCTTCTAACATAACAGGATAAACGTCATCACCAAGAGAATAATAGTTTATCTCATTGTTTTTCGTTACAGGAAATCCTGCAAATTCACTTATATATTTTAATTGTCCTAAATTTTTAGTATCGATTTCTTTTTTTATAAATTCATCTTGTATTAAGTATTTTTGACCATTTTCTATATTTTCATTAATATTCTTTAAAACTTTACTTCTTTTCATATTATTACTAAGTATGATATATAGAAGTGTTCCAATTAATGGAAAAAGCATAATCAGTAATATCCATATTAAATCGCTACTTAATCTTTTACTATACTTGATAATCATTAAAACAATTATAATACTAAGTAAACCATAAACTACTTGAATAACACTTATAAATTCTCCAAATTTTAAATATATAAATAATGTTAATAGAATTTGTATTAATAAACCTATTGCTACAACAATTCCTCTTTTTACTGCCATCCACATATTTTTTTTCCTCATACTAATTCATTTTTATATGTAATACTTTTATCTTCTTTATAAATAAACATTAATTTTGAGTTCTTATCTGTTCTTCCTTTATCAAAGGATAACGAATAAGTACATTACTATCTAGATTTTCTTTGTGCATATCAACTGCTGTTATTTGATGATTATCATATGTTGTATAATAATAAATTCCCTTATTTACATTACAGCAAGATGTATAAATTGTTATTTCAAATTTATCATCACCTAAATCACAGCATCCTCTTTGTTGATCAACGCTACCTAAAATGTGAAAAAATTGACTAACACTTGATTTTTCATCTTCTTTAGAAAAAGAATTTAATTTAGTATACGCTACTCTTATGAATCTTGATTGCGATGATAAATCACCTGGTAGACCTATTGCTCCCATTCCTCTACTATATAAACTTAGATCTAATTCTTTACTAAATTTATTCTCTGGAGATTTAGGTGATAAATACATATAATTATTTAAGGCAAACATTTGCTTATCAAAAGATGGATTATTAGTTAATACCCCTACTGGATTATCATATATTTTTATTCCATCAATAACAGACTCTACAGTTATTGATTGTGTGCTATCGGAAATAATCCAATGTAAGCTAGCTAATGGTAATTTATCACTAAATGGAGTATTTAACACATTCATTTTTTCAATCAAATTTCTAGCTTCATTTACATTTGAACATTGGCTTAAAATCCATGGTATCAGTTCAAATTGAGCAACATTATCTTTTCCTTCCTGTTTTTCTTTATAATGAGCATTTCCAACAAAATTTAAACCTGCTATTGCTAACCCTTTTTCGTTTATTGCATCGTAATATAATGGATAATCTTCAGTAACAAATGCCATTCCAATTATCGCATAATGACTCTTAATGTCATCTACTTCTCTAAATTTAAATTCAAAGTTTCTTGGTGTTATTGTTACTTCATCTCCATATGAAAATTCATAATCCAATGTTCTTCCAAAATAAAAATCTTTCGTTTTATAAGTTGCTGCTGTACACATATTCTTTCCCTTCTTTCTAATACTATTTCTTATCTTCTATATAACTCTCTTTCAAATTACTAATTCTTGTTAGGATTATATAATAAAAGGTAGATAATTTCAACTGGTTATCTACCCTACTTATTGTAATTTGCTATTATTTATTTCTTTTAACAAGTATTACTCCAATTACCGTTATAACAACAACAATAAATGGAGCTACTTTAAAATATACCCACTCAAATGAATGCCATATAGTTCCAATAACTGCCCATTCTGGATTACTATAATCCCAATTTTGATATGGACTACCTAACAGTGCTAATAAGATAAATAATAAAATCAAACAAACATCAGCTATTATTAAAGTATTAACAAATATATTTCTTTTTTGCTTTTGTTTTTTAGATAGTTGTTCATTAATAACCTCTAGTTTCTCTGATATTACCTTTAAGTCTTTTTTTTCCTGTTCATCAATGTTCTCTCCAAGAATTGTACTAACTGGTGTATCAAATACTTCCGATATAGATATTAACATTTCTGCATCTGGAACAGATAATCCTTGTTCGCATTTTGATACTGTATCGTTCTTTATATCAAGCACTATAATAGGAAGTGCTACAATAATAATTAAAAGTGTATTAATGATTGTTATATTAAACGGAATCATATTATTTATTGTCAGTATAATATTCGGTATAACTATAATTGCTAATAACAATATAAGGATCATTTCATAAACATAGTAGTTCTTAAATGCCTTATATTCTACTTTGGCACCATCTTTTAACTAATTTCTAATTGGGAACAATAAGACTAATAAAATTATGGCTACTAAAATTATGATTACTTTCTTCTTCACTCTTTACACATCACTTCCAAATTGCAATTTACATTATTATTTATTTTTACTTTTTATTCATCCACTCAACTGTATCCTTTATTGTATCTTTCATATTTCTATTTTTAAATTTCAACTTTTCTTTAGCTTTTTCATTACTGAAATTAGCATTAGAAGATAGTGTATATAGTGAATACTTTGTAAAAAGTGGAGTTTGTTTCTTTAAATTATAATATACTTCAAAAAAAGGTGCTATTAATTTTGCAAGACCTATTGGTAATACCATTTTAATCTTTTTTCTTCCTTGCACATCACAAATTAAATCGCATAATTCTTTTATTGCAATATATCTATTAGATAAGATATAGCATTCACCATTAGTACCATTTTTACAAGCACTAATAACACCATCTGCTACATCTCTTACATCAACAAAATCATATCCCCCTTTTACACAAGCAAATAATTTGCCATTTGCAACTTCTTTTATTAATTGTGTTAAGTGGCTATTGCCAAAATCATTTGGACCTATAATACCAGATGGATGAATTATACAAGCATTCAAATTTTTCCCCTTTACTGCATCAATTACATACTTCGCAGCTTCTGCTTTTGTTTTTGCATATAATCCCTCAACATTATCAGGGTTAAAATTAGTTATTTCTGTTATTAATTCATTGTTAGGTGGCTCTGGGATTGCATGCACACTACTAATATAGATAAGTTTTGCTTTTGACTCTATTACCTTATCTACTATATTTTTAGTTCCATTAACATTAACATTATAAACAAGTGGATTGTATTTTGATTTTATATATACTACTGCAGCACAATGAATTACAAAAACTTCTTTTCCATCAGTATTTTCAAAAATTAATGATAAAGTTTCTTTTTTAGTTACATCACCATAGTAGATTTTACATTTTAATCCTTCAAGTGATTTAATAGAATCGCCTTTTAATACAAAAGCCCTAATTTCATTATCAGCATCTTGTTCTAACTTTCTTATAATGTTATTACCTAAAAAACCATTTGCTCCTGTTATTATATAGATTTTTTTCACAATATTTATCACCTGCCACTCCATTCTAAAAAATAAATCTAAGCTCTCTCTTATATAATTATACCACAATTTCACGATTATTTTTTAAGAAGTATATGAATAGTAAAAAGATTAGTTATATTCCAAACTAATCTCATCAATAAATTGTAATTTATCGAGATAGTTACTTTAAAAAATTTACTAAATTTATATAAACTTGATTTGTTAATACACAATCGTTCAATGCCCTATGTTCATTTCTTTTAGCTAAATTAAAATAATCTATTAAATTATCTAGTTTATGATGTTTTAATTCTGGTAATAATTTTCTTGATATTCTTAATGTATCAATATAGTCATTTGATAAATATTCTCCTAAATTATCTACCATACTATCATAAATAAAATCAATATCAAAATTAACATTATGACCAATAATAATGTCATTTCCTAAAAATTTCTTAAATTCATACAAAACATATACTAAATCTTTTCCTTCTTGTTCTATCATTTCGTTTGTAATGCCTGTTAATCTTGTTGTAAAGTAGCCTACTTCATTATTTATTTTTATTAATTCTGAAAAATATTCTATCTCTTTTTTATTTCTTACTTTTATTGCACTTATTTCAAGTATTTCTCCATAATAGGAATCCAAACTTGTTGTTTCTATATCTAATACTGTGTAATCATCTACATTTTCTACTAGGCTATGACCTTTATAAACTCTTTTTCTTACCATATTAAAGCTCCATTTATTCTAAAATCCATTTAATTCCTTTTGCCATTCTTAAGACTCCATCTTTAAAGTGATTTCCTTCATTTTCTTCGTATAATGTTTCAATATTTTTACTTAAAAATTCTTGAATTTCTCTTGTTTTATCTTCTACTGTTTGCAATATTTCTATTTTAGAATTTTTTTCTTTATTTCCAAGTGAAAAATATATTTTATCTATATTTTTACTTATTTCATTTTCCTTAACATATTTTTCAAAATTAGGATACCACATAGAACCTGAAGCTGATACAATTCTTTTGAATATATCTGTTTTATAGCCTGAATATAGAGCAAATAACCCACCTAAAGAATACCCTGCTAAAACCCAATATTCTATTTCTTTTTGAAGTTCATTTGTAATAAAACCTTCTACTTTTGGTATAATCTCATCTTCTATTAGCTTTAAATATTCATCTGCATATCCTTTGCAATAACTATCTCCTTTATATAAAGGTGGACATTCCCAAGGGGTCATATCATTGCTCCAACTCATCTTTGAAATAGCTACTAAAATAAAATCTTTTGCATTTAATTTTTTACATTCTTCCCAAACCTTATTACCCTCTCCACTAAAAGTATTAAGTATTATCACAGGAATTTTCTTGTTTTCTGTTTCGTTATAAAATATTTCAATTTGTTTTTTATCAATTTCAAAATTCATAATTTTTCCTACTTCCAATTACATTTTCTACACCACTTGCAACCATTACAACTAAATCTTCTTTTGCAAGTTTTACATCTTGGCTGAATTTTTATATCTTTTTCTTTATAGATTAAAGGATTTTGTAGTTCTGATTTTAAAGCCATAACTCTTTGGTATGCTTTTGGAATGTTATATGTTTTTCCATCTTTTATAAAAACATTTCCAGTACCACAAAAATCAAACTTTATATTATACTTTACACATTCATCATATATTTTCTTTACCCAATCAAAATATAAAGGTCTATTTCCTTCGTAGTTTTCACCATCAACTAATACAATTTCAAATTTTCCTGTACTTAAATATTGGTCTAATGTTATTTCTGAAATCATTGGAGCACACATTATTCCTTTATGTTTGAAAGGTAAATCTAATAGAATTGGTAATCTCTCATCTGCTCTTTTTTGATTTTCTGTTGTAAATACCATTATTACATTTTCTAATCCATCTCCCCACCAACTAGGCAAATTATCTAATACTCTTTCAGCTCTTTTGGTTTGTAGCCAAAAAGTAATATCAGGACGAAGTTTAATCATTTCCCATACTTCTTTTCTCCACTCATCTGCTTCGGTCAAAAAGAAATCACTTGTCATACAAACTCTTAAAACTGATCCACTTGGTATTTTATATTCTCCATTTCGACTTTTTTTAAGTGGCAAATTAAAGTTAGTTTTTACTTTATAAATATCGCTTCCATCTTTATCTCTTTGGCTATCTAAATAATACATATAGCAATTTTCACAACCCTCGCTATACTTTTTGCAGCCATGCCAAGGATTCCATATATCATTCATTTTATTATCATTTCCTTACTACTTATAGGTTTAAGTCCTTACTTAATATATCTGTAAGACCTCTAGGTTCTCTAACCCACTTAATTCCATACTTGTTTAATTTTTCAAAAGTAAATTCATCTTGCTTATACCTTTTTAATAACTTTATTTTCATTACTTTTTTCATTGCAACATTTTTATCTTTATATTCATAAGGTATATCTGTTTCTAAAACTTCACATTTATAAAGGATTGCTGAAATAGGTGCAGCTACATATAAGTAAACAATATCTCCAGCCCATATATTATTAGATTGTTTCCATATAATTGTGTCTGTTTTATTAAAAGCATTTATAATATCATAATATTTACCTCACTTTCAAATTACTATTTGTATTTATCTTTTCCCTCATAAACTACCTTTTAAATTTGATCCGATCAGTTGCAATTCTATATTTATTTTGTTTATCTCAAATTGTTCTAAGCCCCATTTTTTTAAGTCTGATTTTGAATTATCAATTAAATTTCCTAGCATTGTTATTCCGTTGTTTTCTAATATTTTAATTGCTCTGTCTGGAATGTCTAATCTATTTATACTTTGTTTTTTTAATTTTTCTTCCATCTTATTTTTACTCCTTATCTTCTTTTATTGCTATCATTAATTCATTTGGCTGTACTATTCTGTTTGCATTTTCGTAAAAAAATCTTGCTCCTGTAAAATATATATTAAAGCCCTTCTTTTCAAGATATGTTTTATTTAAAGCAAGAAATTTATCAACTTCTTCCTCTGATAAATTATTTTTAATTCTTAATTCATAAAATGTATATCTTATATAATTTTCATTTTCTTCTAACTTTTTGTTTATATAATTATCTACAAATTGTAAATCCATTTTTTATCACTTCCATATTCATTTTAGTATAGCATATTTTAAATGTATTTACATTATTTTTTATAAAATATGCTAACATTGTATATTTCCTTTATTATAATATTTTTATTCAAAATTATAAATATTATCTATATTTTTAACTATATCCCCTCTTATATCAATAATTTCGTTCATTGGAATGCTGATATTTCCACTTAAAATTATTGTATTGTTATATTGATCAATCTTTATTACATTCTTTTCTATATTTACATATTTTCCACCATCTTTCTTTTCATCTGGTACAAAATATGTTATTTTTATTAAAGGTTTTTCTTTAATTCTATCTAGTAATATTTGTATTTTTAAATCTAAAATCATTTTTAATTCTTCGTCAATTTCAATTTTATTCTCTGTAATTCTTGCAGTTTCTTTAACCTGTCCCTCATATCCAGTCAATGCAGCAAATGGTGCAAATTGGGCTGATCTTTGTTCTAAACTCATTTTTGGTCTGTTGGAAACAGGTCTAGACAAGTTTATAATATCCTCATACTTTTCCATTATTCTTTATGACCTCCTACTTGTGAATTTCTATCAATAGCTGTTGCTCCATCTTCAAAATTCATTCCTTTTAAAATAGCATTTTTTCCATATTTTTGCTTAATGCTTAATATTGATTTTTGCAAATTATGTTCTTTATTTTCTTTTTCTTCTTTTTTTCTAATTTCGGTATAATCTGTAAATAAATCTAATTGTTCTACTTGTTTATATTCTTTAGCTTTTTCTTCTGATATTAGATTATTAACTGATATATTGATCCTTCTGCATAATAAATTTTTATTAACTATTCTATCAAATAAATCCATTATAGCTTTTTCAATAATTCTTGTTGAAGAATTATAATGGTCTAAATTTATCGTTCCATGTGCATGTTCAGGTACACTTCTTCCATATCTATCTTTAGTTATTTTTCCAGTATAAGCAATAGAACTATTTTTTAGGTTATCTATATCATATCCTATTGTAAGAACAATTTGATTGGTTTCTAAGCCCTTTTCAACTAAATCTAAGGATAAGGTTTCAGCCATTTCTTTTACTATAAGTTTAGTTTTTATATAATCATAAGGACAATGTAGTACCTGTCCTGAACTTAAGCTATTTGTTGCTGGTGTGTAAGCTTTTATACTTTCAATAGTACAAGGTTCATACCCCCACGAATGATCAATTAGTAATTCTGCATTTATTCCAAATAATTTATACAATTTTTCTTCATCTATTAATGAACATTTTGCTACATCCCCCATAGTAAATATATTATTTTGTTCAAGTTTTTTTGCTATTCCTTTTCCAACTCTCCAAAAGTCTGTAATAGGCCTATGCTCCCATAATATCCTCTTATATTTTTCTTCATTTAACCAAGCAATTCTTACTCCTTTTTCATTAGGCATTATATGTTTTGCAACTACATCCATTGCAACCTTTGCTAAATATAAATTAGTTTCTATACCACAAGTTGCTGTTATTCCTGTTGTTTCATATACTTCATGAATTACATTTGTTGCCAAGATATTTGCTTTTACATTGTAGGTATTTAAATAATGTGTAACATCTATAAAAACTTCATCAATTGAATATACAAAAATATCATCTGCCGAAAAATATTTTAAATAGATATTATAGATTTCTGTACTATATTTCATGTACTTTTTCATTTGTGGTGGAGCTATAATGTAATCCAATTCATAATTTTTATTAGTTTTTAAAACATCATCATTATAAGATTTTTCTCTAAACTCTTTTATATGAGCTTTGTAGCGTCTTTCGGTATTTATTTCTCTAGCTTTTTGCACTACTTCAAATAGTCTAGCTCTCCCTGGTATTCCATAAGATTTTAATGAAGGACTAACAGCAAGACATATTGTTTTTTCGGTTCTACTACTATCTGCAACTACTAAATTAGTTTTAAGTGGATCTAGTCCTCTCTCCACGCATTCAACAGAGGCATAAAAACTTTTTAAATCTATTGCAATATAAACGTTTTGCATTTTGCTCCTCCTTCTTTTTATTTTCTGTATTATATCACAATGCTTTTTACTTGTAAACAGTTGTTCGCACATAAAACAAAAAAATATACACCATTAAAGATGTATATTTTAATACTATTCGTATTTTGGACTTCCATATCCCATCACTTGAACATCATCAAAAGAGTACATTCTTTCAGCACATTTATTGCTTGTATTCCCCTCTATTGTATATATATTTCTATTTTCTATATCTGTTCTTGTAACAATTCCAACATGATCACTTGTACCATCTTGATTACCAGCTTCATCTTTCCAGTCAAAAAATATAATATCTCCAACAATAGGATAATAAGAATCTCCTCTATCATGCCATTCATTTTTTTCTTTAAACCAATTAATTCCATCAACACAAGCTGAAAACTTTGGAAGTATTCCATTATTAATATAGCCACATTGATCTCCACACCAACTAACAAAACAAGCACACCAAGCAACATGTTCTTTAAAACCATACCAAGACCAGAATTTGTCGCCACCCTCATTACCTATTTGTGCTTTGGCAACTAGTACAATTTCACTATTAGGAATTTGTGAAGTATCATAATTATTATCTCCATTACTATTGTAAATTGAGGCAATAAATCCTGCAATAATCACTATAACTAATGTTATAGTGATTGCGATCCAACCTCCAGCAATAATTACTGAAGTTAAAGCTTTCGCACCTGCAATTATTGTTTTTGTTGTTTTTATAGTTGCTCGTAATGTGTTTTTTATAGTTTTTGCAGTAGTATTAGCTACTTTTTTGCTTATCTGAGTTATTTTTTGAGTAGCTTTTATATTTTTATTTATAATTTTTTGACTTTCTTTCGCATTTTTTTTAGTAGTTTTTATTTTCGGACTACTTAGTCTTGTTTTGCCAACCCCACCTTTTTGATTAGCTATAGAAATTACTTTTGCATTGCTCAATATTTACCACCTCCTTAAACAATTTAATCTCTAATGCTTTTTGATAAATTTTATATCTTAGTTCTCTTTTGACCTCTTTTAATTCTTGAAGTGATAAATTTAATCTCTCTAAAATAAATTTTGTTTCTAAATTATCTATATAACTATACTTTATTACATAATAATAATTTTTATCTTCTAAGTCATATAAATTAGATATAAATGAATTTATTATTTTTTTCCACAATTCAATTCTTTTTAAAGTCCTATCATTTTCAAATTTTATTAAAATATTTTCTAGCGTATTACCATATTCACTATTTAACGAATTTAACCAACTTCTATTAGATACATTTATTGAATCAATAAGATCATTTTTTCTATTTTCATAGACCTTGCTGATATTCTTATAATTATATAAAAAATATTTTATCTCTTTATCTGCATTTAATGGTATAACAAATAAATCATTCATTCGCATTCTCCTTTTTATTGGTTTCAAAGTATTTTTTTATACATTCATTCAATACTTGCGTTGTTTCATCTCCTATAGGTAATACTGAAGGATTTGAAATTGTTTTTTCAAGAAATTTATTTGTTACAAATTCAGCTATTTTTTCATAATCATCTTCAAAGTTATATTTTTCATTAAAACATTGTATATCATTTTTTAATGCTTCTCTTACTTCTGATGATAGTAAAATCTCTGATATAAGTTCGTTTAGGTTTTGTTCAGATTTTTTTAATAAGTTAAAAATAAGTTGCTTTTGTTTTTGAGAATAACCAATATAATCTACGAAGTCTTTTGTACGAATAAAAGAAGATACCTCTTCATCATCCAATTCGTTTATATTTTCATATTGGATTAAGGTATCTTCAAATTTATCATTTTCTAATTTTAATAAATCATATCTTAGTTTTAAATCTATACAATCTTTATTAAATGTCTTTAAAAGACTCAAAAACATATTTCTTATTTCTTCATTCGTATATGTTAAATATTCTCCATATTCTAAAAATGATGCTAATCTACTACTGATTTTGTTCATTGATGGAAATTTTCTTCGTAATTTTTCATAGTCTAGTTTTTTTCTTTTCATTCTTACCTCCTTATTTTTTAGAGGTCGACAAATAAAACTAAATAATATTAGTTTTTAAAGTTAGATATTATTTCAATAACTATATATCGGAAATTTAAGTTGACTTTTTGAATTTAATAAAATGTTGATAACTTTTTTGAATTAAATTTTTGGATATGGGTTGACCCATTGAAATTACTGGTGTTGATAGTCAAAAACTGATCGGATTATCAAAGTTTTGTGCAAATAGGAGCAGGAATAATTATCCTGAAACACCAATAAGACCCCTCCCACCAGTTTTCATGCTTATTTGAGCCTTATAGCTGTTTAGTATTTTTTATTCAGTAATTTATATTATTCTATTATTTTTAGTTCTTATACTTAATTCTCACGAGCTTTCTATTTAAGCCACTTTTCAGACTTTTTCTTATAATTTATCCTTGCTCATTTTTTTGCGTGTCTTTTTTAAAAAAGCTGGACCATAAAATCTTTAATTCATTTTTTAGTCCTATCTCGAATTTTTTCTAAAAAGCCCCAAAACCGCATAAAGCCTAGAATAACCGTATTTTACTGACAACAAACTATATTACCTTTTTATAAAAATGACTTAAAATTGATTCTCGTGCGTCGCTATTTTAGGGCTTTTTCAGCTATTTTGGTATTACTATAAATTTATAAATCTGATGGCTTAAAATTACTCAAAATCGTCAAAGCCTCAGAATAACCGTATTTTACAGACAACAAGTTATATTACCTTTAAATAAAAACGCCTTAAAATCGATTCTCGCAAGCCGTTATTTTAGGTGTTTTTGAGCATTTTTAGTAGTTACAATATCAGTACAAATTTTGACTAATTTAATAGATGAATTTTAAATAAGTTAATAATCTCAAATGAATAATTTATCATATAAAATAAAAAAGCGTCTTAAATTTGATTTTAAGACGTCAAATAAGTAGATTGTTAGTGAGTATATACGAGCGCTACAAGAAACTTATGATTACTAATTAGGATTCATTATAAATAATCATATATAAATTTATTATATATGTAATCAATTTCTAAAGCTAATAATGTATAAACTTAAAACTAAAGCTCAAATCTAATTTAAAACAATATTTAAAATTACAAATGAATAACTTGTTAGGTTTAAATATAAAATGTCTTAAAATTGATTTTCAAACTTAATAAATATAATTACAAATCTAAAATCAGAGTTAAAATTTGTAAATAAATTTATAAAAATCATAAGAAATTTTAACAAAATAATTTTATAACATTGTACAAAATATTTTACTACCGATTTTCTTTTTTATTAAAATAATTTTGGAATAAGGCTCTTCCCCCTACTCCAGCTGATTTTGTACCAGTAATCGAATTTTATGAACTTTATAAAATTATAATTTAAGCAATACATATATGTCATCAAAATAAAAACGTCTTAAATTTGATTCTCGTAAGCTATTAATACCAAATTCTATACATTATACTTCTCCTTAAAAATTTTTAATTTTTTTATAAACTCATTTTTCTTACTTCAAATAAATCATCTCTTTTTAATATTTCATTTTCCATTTCATGTAATACTTTTATCAAATTTTCTTTAATCATATTTACCTCTTTATTATTTTTTTATTATTTTATCCTAAAACAATAAAAAATACAATATTTATGATATAATGAACAAAAATTCTAAAGAAAAGGATTGTGATATATAGTGAAAAACGTTTATATTAATATTGAAGATAACCCAGGATTTTTAAACTCTTTTTTAGATTATACTGCTACTATTTTAAACAAGTCGCAGAATACTGTTAAAGAATATAATTATGATTTAAATACATTCTTAAAATACATTTTATATCATTTTAAAATGACTAATGAAAAAGATTTAAAACAGATTAGTATTCGTAATATGTCATTAGAAACTGTTTCTAAAATTACTTTAGATGATATTCACTCTTTTTTGTTTTATCTTACTAATACATATAATAGTAAAGCAGCGACTCGTGCTAGAAAAGTTTCTAGTATTCGTGTATTTTTCAATTATTTATGTAATAAAGCTGGTTTAATTGAAAAAAATCCAGCTCAAAATTTGGAAACTCCTAAGTTAGATAAGCGTATTCCAAAATATTTAACTCTTGATGATAGTAAAAAACTTCTTGAGGCAGTTAATGATATGGATGACCGCAATAAGGAGCGTGATTATGCTATTATTACATTGTTTTTAAATTGTGGTATGCGTTTATCTGAATTAGTAGGAATTAATATTAAAGATATAAATTTTAATGATCAAAAGCTTAATGTTATTGGTAAAGGAAACAAAGAGCGTACTATTTATTTAAATTCAGCATGTATGAATGCTGTTAATAAATATCTTGCTGTTAGACCACATGATAATGTAAAATATGATTCAAAAGATGCTTTATTTTTAAGTGAAAGACGAGAGCGTATTAGTAATAGAACTGTCCAATATATTGTAAAGCAAGAGCTAAAAAGGGCTGGACTTGATACCAATAAATATTCTGTACATAAATTAAGACATACAGCTGCAACTCTTATGTATAAATATGGAAATGTTGATATTAGGGCATTACAAGAATTATTAGGACACGAAAGTATTGCTACTACTGAAATATATACACATGTTGACAATTCACAAATAAGAAATGCTGTTGAAAGTAATCCTTTAGCTAATATAAAGTAAAAATAGGGGGCATTACGCTCCCTATTTTATTTTCTTGCCACTGTTTGTTGTATTGTTTTTTGTTGTAGTTTGAGAATTTGATGTAGATGAACTACTGTCATCTAATATAAGTCCCCAAGCTGTTGCAACTGGTCTTGTTTTATGAACTCCATCACTGTTTATTGGATCATTTATTATTTTGTAATTTTCTACCATAACACTTGATGTTCCACCGTCTAAAGCTGCTGCATTATATGCTCCATATCTTTCCATTATTTCAATTAAATCATTCATTTGAGCTCCAGCTCTTCCAACTTTTCTTCCATCAATAACTAAAAATAAAACTACACCATCTTTTCTTTGACCAATTGCTGTTCTTGGTGCTGTTCCCCAGCCTCCATTCCCAACGACTCTTGAAGATTGACCATTAACAATTAAAAATGGACCTGATGTTACGGCATCTCTTATGTTTAATTGTTTTGCTTGATCTGGTGTTACTTTACCTATTATTAATTTGTTATCTGTATTAAATCCAATTAATCCACCTTCGTCGTTATAGGCTTTGTTTGTTATTGTTTTTCCATTTGAAATTGTAATACCTAAAGGTGTTCCTCCTGAACGGTCTTCTTTTAAATCTACAAAGAAGCCACCATTTATTGCAAGAACTGCTTTATTGTTTTGTGCCATTGTAGTTACATATTGTCCAGATTTATTTAGATTAGATGTTACCATAGTATGTAGCTTAGATGCATCGTATACAGCTGCCAAATATCCAGTGTAACCTTTCCCTTCAATATTAATTATTTTGTAATCTGGATGTGCAGAATCCCTTGTTAAAATTTCTTTTTCATATTCATTTGCATATGTATAATTACCAGTAGAGGCTACAGAAGTTACTAGTGATGGATCTGTAATTGCATCAACTTCAACCATTTTATTTTTTTCTAATACTTCAGCAATTGCATCATCACTATAAAACCAAGTAGCCAAATATTGATGAGTCATTGTTGTCATTGCTGTAGTTATGTACCATTCTCTAAATCCGTTATATGGACCATATAATAGGAATAATCCTATTATAAAACCGCATACTCCAGAATAAAATATAAAATTAAAAAAAATTGAAAGAAACGTGCTTTTTTTATGTTTATTTCTTCTTGTCTTTTTTTCTTCAATAAACTCTTCCCCATTCAATATTTGATTTTTATGTACTTGCGCTTTTTCTTTTTCTAAACTTCTCATTATCAACCTCTCTAAACTTATTTTTTATTCTAATATAAGACCAAAACCAGTAGCAATAGGTCTTGTTTTATGTACTCCTGAACCGTTAACAGGATCATTTATAATTTTATAATTTTCAACCATAACAGTAGATGTTCCACCATCTAAGGCAGCCGCATTATATGCTCCATATCTTTCCATTATTTCAATTAAGTCATCCATATCTGCACCAGGCATTCCAACTTTTCTTCCATCAACTACAAGCATTAAAACTATACCATCTTTTCTTTGACCAATTGCTGTTCTTGGTGCTGTTCCCCAGCCTCCATTTCCTAATACTTCTGAAGATTGGCCATTTAAAATTAAAAATGGTCCACATGTTACAGCATCTCTTATATTCATTTTTTGTGCTTGAGCTACAGAAACTTTACCTAAAACTAATTTATCATCTTCGTCAAAACCAATAAGTCCTCCAGGTCCACTGTAAGAAGATTTTGTTAGTATTTTACCTTTACTAATTGTAATACCTAAAGGTACACCTCCTGCACTATTGTGGTTTTCATCTTCAAATCCACCACCATTTATTGCAAGTACAGCTTTATTATTTTCAGCCATTGTTGTTACATATTGTCCAGTTTTACCTAAGTTAGAACTTACTAATGTATGAATTTTAGATGCATCATATATAACTGCTAAATATCCAGAATATCCTTTACCTTCAATATTAATTAATTTATATTCAGGATGATTTTTATCTTTTTCTAAAACTGCTCTTTCATATTCGTTTAAATTACTTAAATCAGCTTCTTCTTTAGATTCATTATCAGTATTAATTTGATTTGTATCTGTTATTCCATCAACTTCAATAACTGTATTTTTACTTAATACATCATTAATTGTTTCATCACTATAAAACCAAGTAGCCAAATATTGATGAGTCATTGTTGTCATTGCAGATGTTATGTACCATTCTCTGAATTTAGTAATAGGACCATATAATAAGAACAATCCAATCAATATTCCAGTAATAATAATACCTAATATTGTTTTTAGTATAATTTTTCCTTTGCTTTTCTTTCCTACAGATTTCTTTTCTGAATTTTTCTCTGATCTTTTTCTTCTAACAGTAGTGTTTTCTACTCCTTTTTCTAATGTTTGCATGTTATCTCCTTTTATTTTAATAATCCATTAAATAATATATTTTCTAGCTCTTTATATAAATCATTAATACTTATTTTGGTATCTTTTTTTATTCTATATATTAAACTAATACAGGTAGTGCTGAATATTTCTGATGCAATAGTTTCTGGATCAGCTTTTATAATTTCACCTTTGTTTATACCATCTTGAATTATTTCTTCTATTATTTTTAAATATTGAACAACATATTTTTTACATTCAATATTTCTAGGTTCATTTCCCCATAATTGACTAAAAATTATTGTCATAAAATCTTCATATTTATATAAAACCTTTAGTTGTATTAAAACGATTGATTTTAATTTATCTATGCTATTTGTTTTTTGAGCTGTTTTAATAGAAATACTATTTTGCAAAAGTTTCATACCTTCATCTACTAAAAAGTGAAATATTTCTTCTTTACTAGAAAAATGATAATATAAAGTTCCTTTAGCAACACCAACAACAGAAGTTATTTCTTCAATACTAGTAGCATCATAACCTTTTTCTGCAAAAAGCTTCATAGATGTTTCAAATATTTTTCTCTTAGTCTTATTCATAAAGTTCTCCTAAATTCACATATTCGCAGTATATTATACATTTTTTTACGAAATATTGCAAGTCCCAAAAATATTCTACCAAACTTGACATATGTAATCAAGAAAAAAGCATAAAATATTTATGAAAATTTTGTTCAAATAGGGGACTCAAAAAAAGAATAAGCACAATAATTGCTTATTCTTTTTTATTTTGTTGTTAATTAGATTCCCATTATAGAATATCCAGCATCTGCATATACTATTTGTCCTGTTATTGCGCTTGACATATTGCTGAATAGGAATGATACTGCGTCTCCTACTTCGTGAGCTGTTACATTTCTTCTTAATGGTGCTTTTTCTCCCATTACATCTTGAATTGTGCTGAAATCTTTAATTCCTCTTGCTGAAAGAGTTTTTATTGGTCCAGCTGATACTGCATTTATACGAATTCCCATAGGTCCGATATTATCTGCTAAATATCTTATACTTGCTTCTAGTGCTGCTTTGGCAACTCCCATTACATTGTATCCTGGTAATACTTTTGTTGAACCATGATATGTTAATGCAACAACACTTCCACCTTCACCAATTAGTCCTGTTTCTTTTGCAAATCTTGTTACAGAAACAATTGTGTATGCACTTACATCATTTGCATGAGCAAATCCCTCTTTACTTGTATTTATAAAGTCATTTTTTAAATCATCTGTAAAAGCATGGGCTATACAGTGTAATATTCCATCAATTTGTCCATATTCTGTATGTAATTCTTCAAATAAAGTTTTTACTGCATCATCATTTGAAGCATCTAATTCATATGCTTTTGAACCTTTAAATTCAGATATTAATTCTTCTATTTTAGCTCTATTTTCTTCTCCCATAAATGTGAAAATTAATTTTGCTCCTTGTTCATAAGCTGATTGAGCAGCACCATATGCTATACTCCATTTGTTTCTAATTCCCATAATTAATATTTTTTTGTCTTTTAAAATCATTTTATTTTCCTCCTGTAAAAATTTATATTAACAATTGAAGTACTTTTCAATTGTATAAATAACATATTTAATTTAAATTACCAATTTTTCTGAATTTATTATATCTGTCATTTTGAAGCTCTTCTTTTGACATTTTATTTAGTGTCTCTAGGTCCTTTATTAAAGCTTCTTTTATTTGATTTGCAACATAAGTTAAATCATTTTGAGCTCCACCTTCTGGCTCTGATATTATTGTATCTATTATATTCATTTTCTTTAAGTCAGAAGCGGTAATTTTCATCTTTTCTGCTGCTTCAGGTGCTTTTGATGCATCTTTATATAAAATACTTGCAAATCCTTCTGGCGATAATATTGAGTATACAGCGTTTTCTAGCATTATTATTTTATTTCCGACTCCAATTGCAAGAGCTCCACCACTTGAACCTTCACCAATAACAACACAAATTACTGGAACTTGTAATCTAGACATTTCTAATAAGTTTTTAGCTATAGCTTCACCTTGACCTCTTTCTTCAGCTCCTATTCCAGGATATGCTCCTGGAGTATCTATAAATGTAATTATTGGTCTATTAAATTTTTCAGCTTGTTTCATTAGTCTTAATGCTTTTCTATATCCTTCTGGGTTTGTCATTCCAAAATTACGTTCAATATTTTCAGATGTAGTTTTACCTTTTTGTTGTCCAATTACTGTAACTGGAATTTCATTTAGTAATCCTATTCCCCCTATTATAGATTTATCATCTGCAAATAGTCTATCTCCATGTAATTCCATAAAGTCTGTAAAAATTAAATTGATATAATCTAATGCTTTAGGTCTATCTGCTTTACGAGCAAGGGCTACTCTCTCCCATGGTGTCAATTTATTCTTAGTCATTATTATTACCTCCTTTATGCAATTTTAATATTTGAGATAATGTATCTTTCATGTCTTTACGAGTAACAATTTTATCTATAAAACCATGCTCAAGTAAAAATTCTGAACGTTGAAAACCTTCTGGTAGTTTTTGCTTTAAAGTTTGCTCTATAACTCTAGGACCAGCAAAACCTATTAATGCATCAGGCTCTGCAAGAATGATATCTCCTAACATTGCAAAACTTGCAGTAACTCCACCTGTAGTTGGGTCTGTTAAAACACTTATATATAATAAACCAGCATCATCAAGCTTAGCAAGTGCAGATGAAGTTTTTGCCATTTGCATTAGTGAAATTATACCTTCTTGCATTCTAGCTCCACCAGATACACAAAACATAATAAGTGGTAATCTTTTTTCAATAGCAGTTTCGATAGCTCTTGTTATTTTTTCACCAACAACACAGCCCATACTTCCCATTAAAAAATTTCCATCCATTATAGCAATTACCGCTTGTTCACCATTAATTTTTCCAATTCCAGTTTTAACAGCTTCATTTATCTTTGTTTTTTCTTGTAATAAAGCAATTTTTTTTGTATATCCTTCAAATTGAAGCGGATCTGTAGTTTGTAAATTAGAATCCATTTCTTCAAATGTATTTTCATCAACAATTTGCTCTAACCTTCTTCTGGCAGAAATTCTAAAATGCTTACCACAATTAGGACATACACTATAATTTTTATGAACATCTTCTTTATATAATATTTCTTTACAAGAATCACATTTTACCCATTTTCCAATAAGCATTTCAGAAGCTTTTTCATTTTTTTCACTATTCGACTTATCTGTATCATTAAATTTTTTTATTTTATCTATTACCATAATTATTATACTTCCTTATATAAAATTTTATATCTTATGTGGACTTTATTTTTTTAATCCATCACCAAATTCGCGTTTGATGAATGAGGTATCATAGTTATTTGTTTTAAAATTTTCATTATCTAATATTTTGTATAGGAAATCTGTATTCGTATTTATTCCTTCTACTATAAACTCACCAAGTGCACTTTTCATTTTAGATATTGCTTCTGCTCTATCTTTTCCATGTACTATTAATTTTCCTATCATTGAGTCATATGTTTGAGGTACTCTGTAGCCTGCATATACAGCTGTATCAACTCTTATACCATTTCCTCCTGGTATAAGTAATCCCGTTATAAGTCCTGGACATGGCATAAAGTTCTTTTCAGGATCTTCTGCATTTATTCTACATTCCATACTGTGTCCTGTAAAATGTATATCTTTTTGAGATATAGATAATGTTTCTCCGGCTGCTATTCTTAGTTGCTCTTTTACAATATCCACACCAGATACAGCTTCTGTTATTGGATGCTCTACTTGTACTCTTGTATTCATCTCCATGAAATAGAAATCTAGATTTTTATCAACTAGGTATTCAATAGTACCTGCACTTGAATATCCAATTTCCTTTATAGCTTTTACTGTAACATCAAACATTTTCTTTCTTGTTTTATCATTTAAAATCATTGATGGAGTTTCTTCAAGAACCTTTTGATTTCTTCTTTGTATTGAACAATCTCTTTCACCTAAATGAACCACATTACCGTGTTCATCTGCTAAAATTTGTACTTCTACATGTCTTGGGTTTTCTACAAATTTTTCTATGTATATACTATCATCATTAAATGAAATTTTAGCTTCTTGTTTTACTATATCATATGCTTTTATAAGTTCTTCTTCAGAATAAGCTATACGAATACCTTTTCCACCACCACCAGCGGATGCTTTTATTATTACAGGATATTTAATTTTTTTGCTGATTTTTTTAGCTTCTTCAAGACTATTAACTAATCCATCTGAACCTGGAACAACAGGAACTCCTGCCTTTTTCATTGTAGCTTTAGCTTTAGACTTATTTCCCATAAGTTCAATAATTTCACTTGATGGACCAATAAATTTAATACCAATTTCGTTACACATTTTAGCAAAAGAGCTACTTTCAGATAAAAAACCGTATCCAGGGTGAATACTATCAGCACCAGTTTGACAAGCTGCTTCAATTAAGTTTTTTACATTTAAATAACTAAGTCCAGATCTTGCTGGTCCAATGCATACAGATTCATCTGCTAATTTACGATGTAAAGAATCTTTATCTGCTTCAGAATATACTGCAACTGTTCGTATTCCCATTTCTCTACATGCTCTTATAATTCTTACCGCAATTTCACCACGATTAGCTACTAATACTTTTTTTAACATTTTACTACTCCTTTCGTAATTTATATAATTTTATAATTATACTAAAGCAAAAGTTATTTCACCTTTAACAGCTACTTTACCATCAACAGTAGCAATAGCTTCACCAACTCCAATAGGTCCTTTACTTTTTATTATTTTAACTTCTAATTTTAGCACATCTCCAGGAACAACTTGCTTTTTAAAACGAAGTTTATCAATTCCTCCAAATAAAGCATTTTTACCTTTATTTTCTTCAAGAGATAATACTGCAACAGCTCCTGTTTGAGCTAAAGCTTCTGTAATTAATACACCTGGCATAATAGGCATTCCTGGAAAATGTCCTTGAAAATACCATTCGTTAATGCATACATTTTTATATGCTACACAGCTTTGACCAGGAACAACTTCTTCAACTCTATCAATCATTAAAAAAGGTGCTCTTTGTGGAATAATTTCCATTATTTGATTAACATCTAACATTTTATACACTCCTTTAAATATATAATTGACAAAACAAAAAAATAAATATATAATAAAACAAAGAAGGAAACAAATACACAGAAATGTGTGTTACCTATTTATAGATAAACACCACAAAGCCGGTCAAAGCATAATGTGGTGTTTTTAATTTATTGTTCTTTATTAGCTAGTATAACAAGTATAATACTAATAAAGGTTATGTTTAATGTAACACACACATCTGCTTTTTTATTTGTTTCCTCCAGATGAATTATATCATAAATCCAGTAGAAAACAAGTGTTCTCTATTATTTTTTTGCTTTTTATTTCGACAATTATTTTATTTTTATTAAAACTTGACCATATTCTACCATTTCTTCATCTTTACAACAAATTTCAACAACTTCTCCGTCAAATTCGCTTTCAACTTCATTCATAAGTTTCATAGCTTCTACAATACATAGAACATCACCTTTTTTTACTTTATCACCAACTTTTACTAGTGGTTCAGCTTTGGGTGATGGTTTGCTATAAAAAGTACCAACCATAGGAGATTTAACTAGTTTATAGCTTTCTTCTTCTTTAGCAGAAGCGGATAAATCTGTCTTTTTTAATTCAGGTATATTATTATTTATTACAGGTTGCCCCATAACAGGCATTTGTCCCATAAATCCCATAGGAGGCATCATTGGTGCACCTTTTGGCTCACAATGTTTTTTCATTTTTATTTTTGTTCCATCAGTGAACTCAATATCAAGTTCCTCTAATGAGCATTCTTCCATATCTTTTATAATTTTTTTTATTTCATTATAATCCATATAAAACCATCCTTTCAAAATAATCTTTAATAGATATTTAAAATATATTTTAATATGTGGCTTTCCCTCTATGAGAAAGCCTTATTTTTAATCTTCATATTTTTTTATAATAACTGTACTGTTATGTCCACCAAATCCTAATGAATTTGACATAGTATATTTTAATTTTTTACTTCTTCCTTCATTTGGTACAATGTCTAAATCACATTCTTCGTCAGGAACTTTATAATTAATAGTAGGAGGAACAAATTTGTCTTCAATAGCTTTTATACAAGCTATTGCTTCAACAGCTCCAGCTGCACCTAATAAATGTCCTGTGTTTCCTTTTGTAGAACTTACCATTACAGTTTTTGCAGCATCTCCTAATGCAGCTTTTATGGCAGCTGTTTCAAAAGAATCATTAAGATGAGTAGATGTACCATGTGCATTTATATAATCGATATCTTCTGGTTTAATTCCTGCATCTTTTATAGCAGAAACCATAGCACGAGCTCCACCTTCTCCTCCTGGTGCAGGTGATGTTATATGGTAAGCATCTGAACTTGAACCAAATCCAACAACTTCTCCATAAATTTTAGCTCCTCTTGCTTTAGCATGCTCTAATTCTTCAAGAATTAAAATACCAGCACCTTCACCCATAACAAATCCACTTCTTTCTTTATCAAAAGGAATACTTGCTCTATTTTTATCTTGACTTTGAGATAATGCTTTAATATTTGTGAATCCAGAAATAGCTGTTTCTGTGATAGAGCCTTCAGATCCACCTGTTAATGCAACATCTTGATAACCATGTTTAATTAATCTATAACTTTCTCCAATACAATGTGTACCAGTTGCACAAGCAGTTACAAGTGCAAAAGATTCACCTTTAATTCCGTATTCTATAGCAATATTTCCAGAAGCCATATTAGATATAGACATAGGAATATACATAGGTGATATTCTATCATGACCTTTATTAATAAGTACTTTAGTTTGCTCTTCAATTGTTCCAAGACCACCAATTCCTGATCCTACAATACAAGCCATTCTAGTCATATCAGTATTATCAGCTGATATACCACTATCTTGCATAGCTTCTTTAGCAGCAATCATAGCTAGTTGAGAATATCTATCTAATCTTTTAGCTGATCTTCTATCCATATAATCTTCAATGTTCAAGTCTTTAACTTCAGCAGCTAATTTAACTTTGTAATCTGAAACATCAAATCTAGTGATAGTATCAATACCACATTTACCTTCTTTAATACCTTTCCAAAAATCTTCTACACTATTTCCTATAGGTGTTACAGCACCCATACCTGTTACAACAACTCTTCTTTCCAATTTATTCATCCTTTCTACTTAATCTACTTATTTTTACACGGAATAAACTTACATAACCATTCCACCGTCTATATTTATAACTTGACCTGTTATATAAGAACTATCTTCAGATGCTAAGAACTTAACAACTTTTGCTATTTCTTTAGGTGAACCCATTCTATTTAATGGAATTTGAGAATTTATATTTTCTTTAACTGCATCTGATAAAACACTTGTCATATCTGTAGCAATAAAACCAGGTGCTATTGCATTTACTAAAATGTTTCTACTAGCAACTTCTTTTGCTAAACTTTTTGTAAATCCAATTACTCCAGCTTTAGAAGCGGAATAATTAGTTTGACCAGCATTTCCTGTTATTCCAACTACAGAAGATACATTTATAATTCTTCCAGATCTTTTCTTTATCATAAATGGAATTACATTACGAGTCATATTAAATGTACCTACTAAATTAATATCAATTACTTTAGTAAAGTCTTCTTTTTTCATTCTCATAAGTAATCCATCTTTTGTAATACCTGCATTGTTAACAAGAACATCTATTTGCCCTAAACTTTGAACCGTTTCTTTAGCCATATTTTCGCAAGATTCAAAATCAGAAACATCTCCATTTACTAATAAACATTTAACTCCTTTAGATTCAATTTCTGATTTTAAATTATTTACTTCATCAGATAGAGTTCTATAATTTAAAGATATATTATATCCGTTTTCAGCAAGCTCTAATGCTATTTGCTTACCAATTCCTCTTGTAGCACCTGTTATAAGAGCTACTTTTGTAGTGTTTTCCATATTATTCATCCTTTCTTCTTTATGTGAATTTTACTTTTTTAGATTATCATCAAGTATTTGTTCAAATGCTTCTATATTATTTGTGTTATATATTTTTATTTCTTTATTTGTCTTTTTTACAAATCCTGACAATACTTTTCCTGGTCCTATTTCTATTATTGTATCTACACCTTGTGATATCATATTTTCGATTGATTCTTTAAATTTTACAGGATTTATTACATGATTTGCTAATATTTGTTTTATATTGTCTGCATCTGTATATTCAATTGCATCTATATTTTTTATTACTTTTTTATCTGATATTTTATTTATTTGTATTTCTTGTAATGCTTCATATAATTTTTTTGATGCTTCTTGTAATTTTTCTGTATGGAATGGTCCACTTGTTTTTAATTCTATTGCTCTTTTTGCTCCTGCTTGTTTTAAAAGATCCATTGCTTCTTCTACAGCTTGCTTTTCACCAGAAATTGCAACTTGACCTTGACAATTATAATTAGCTGGTACTACAAATCCTGATGTTACTTTTTTACATACTTCTTCTATTGTATTATCATCTAATCCTAAAATTGCAGCCATACTCCAATTGCCTTGAGGTAAATATTCTTGCATATAAGTTCCTCTTTTTTGTACTATCTTTATACCATCTTCAAAACTTATTATATTACTGTATATTAATGCTGAATATTCTCCTAAGCTTAATCCTGCAGATATATTAGCTTCTATATTATTTTGTTTTAATAATTCTGATATTGCAAGACTCATTACTAATATAGCTAATTGAGTATTTTTTGTTTGATTTAATTCTTCTTCTGGTCCTTCAAAACTTAATTTTGCTATATCAAATCCTAATATTTGACTTGCTTTATCATATACATTTCGTACACATTCATATTTTTCGTAATAATCTTTTCCCATTCCAACAAATTGTGAACCTTGTCCTGGAAATACAAAACCTAATTTCATTTTTATCTTCCTTTCGTAAATATATAACTATATTTCTAATAGAATACTTCCTAAATTAACTCCTCCTCCATATCCTATTAATATAATCTTGTCTCCTGATTTTAATAAATCTTTTTCAAACATTTCTGTTAGTGCTATTGGTATACTTGCACAAAACGTGTTACCTACATTTTGTATGTTTATATACATTTTTTGCTCTTCTATATTTAATTCTTTACAAATTCGTTTTAGCATTTTTAAATTTGATTGATGTGGTACTATATATTTGATATCTTTTAGTGTTAAATTACTTTTTCGTAATAATTCATTAATATTTTCTATTGGTTTAGTTGTACCAAATCTATATACTTGTTTTCCATCCATATATATTTTTTCTGAAATTTCATATGTTAAGATATCACCTATTTGTCCAATACTTTCAATATTTGAATAATATAATTTTTGAGATTTAGTAGGCTCTAAGATAGAAGCGGAAGCTCCATCTCCAAGTAATGAAACTATATTTATATCATTTTTATCTACACATTCAGATAATTTTTCTACTCCAATTACTAAAGCACAATTACAATCTTTAGTTATTATGTATTTTCTTGCTATATCAAAAGCATTTATATATCCACTACAACCAGCTAAAATATCTATACATCTGCATTTTTGAATATTAAAAGCTTTTTGCACTATAAAAGATATACCTGGCATTATTTTTTTTGTTGATGTTGTAGCAACAATTATTAAATCCACCTTTTGTATATCTATTTTTGAATTCATAATTAAATTTTCTACTGCTTTTATTGCTAACATAGAAATATCTTCATCACTATAAAATCTTTGATTTATGCCTGTTCTCGCTGAAATCCAATTACTTGAAAGATCAAACTTTTTTTCAATAGATTTATTAGTAATACATCTTTTGGGTAGATATTTATCTGTAGCAATAATTTCTACTGATTCCATATACCTCCTTTAGTCTTATTTATAATAAAACTTTTTATCTTTATTGTAATAACGGTATATATTATATAAAAACAGTAAAAAAATGTCATTAGTACAGGTGGTCAGTTTTTTATAAAACTAATTTATATCACCTTTTTCTAGAGCTTGAGCTTGTACAACTGTTAATGCTATTGTGTCAAAAACTCTTTCTGCACTACATGCTCTAGATAAATCAGTTATTGCTTTTTCTAATCCTTGACATACTGGACCATATAGTTTTACATTTGAAAATCTTTCAAAAATTTTATATGAGATATTTCCTGCATTAATATCTGGAAATATTAAAACATTAGCTTCACCTTTTAATGGACTATTTGGAGCTTTCATTTTTGCAACTTCAGGCATTATTGCTGCATCCATTTGTAATTCTCCATCTGAAATTAAGTTTGGAGCTATTTTTTTTAATCGTTCTGCAGCTTTAGCAACCTTTTCGGTTGACTTAGTTGAAGCACTTCCATGTGTTGAAAAAGATAAAAATGCAACCTTAGGATCTTGACCTGAAAATCCTCTACAACTATTAGCTGTTGCTTTAGCAATTTCAGCTAATGCTAAGTATCCAGGTTCAGAATTTAGTGCACAATCTGATATGTAAAATAATCCATCTTTGTTACCAAAATCATTATGTTTATACTCAATCATAGTTACAGTTGAAAGAATTCTTGTTCCAATAGTTTTAAACAACTTCATTGTTGGCTGAAGAACCTCTTTTGTTGAATGAGTAGCACCTGCAATATATGCATCAGCTTCTTCAAACTTAACCATCATCATACCAAAAATTAGTGGATCTAATACAATCTTTTTAGCCTCTTCAAAATCCTCTGTCGCATTTTTATTTAGCTCTAAATATTTTTTTGTATATTCATCAATTTTTTTACTTCTCTCAGGGTCAACAATTTTTGCTTTTGATATATCAATATCATTTTCTAATGCTACTTTTTTTATTTCATTTTCATTACCTACTAAAATAATATCAGCAGTTCCTGCATCAATAGCCATATTAGCAGCCTTTAGAATTCTTTTATCTGTTGCCTCAGAAAGCACTACTGTTTTTTTATCACTTTTTGCTTTTTCTATTATATTTTCTATAAATCCCATAATAAAATGATCTACCTTTCTTTTGAATAAATTATAACAGCTAAAATATATCACATAATTCCAAATTTTCCAACTAAATACTAGTATTTTTTTATTTTTTCTGTTTGAAAATTGGCACATATTTTACATAATTCTCAAATAATCTCCATGGCGTCAACTTATTATGTTTTATTGTGGGGTAATGAGACTGTTCTCTTTTCACATTTTGGGAAAAAAGAAAAGTTGTCAAAAAGGTCCGTCCCCCATCAATCAACAAAAAAAGAGCTGTCTTTTTCTTACAGCTCTCTTCATTCAATATAATCTCTTTTGTATACTTTAATTTATCAGTTTTTTATACTCTTTTTCAAATGTGTTAAAGAAACTTGATATTATCTCTTCTCTATTAAATTCTTTATTGTATTCTTTTTTTAATGATGTTGCTATTTGCTCTATTTCTGGAGTAAATATTATTTGGTTTACATCTATTCCTATTCCTATAAATACGTATTTCACTATTTCTTTATTTGTTACTGATTCCGTCAATATTCCTGATACCTTTTTTCTGTTACACATTACATCATTTGGATATTTTATATCTAGTTTTATATCATATAAATCTTTTATTGTTTTTATCAAACATTGTGCTATTAATATTGTTAGGTTTTCTATTTGCTTTATATTGCAGTTTGGTGTAAGAACAAATGTTCCGCATATATTTTCATATTCTCCACCATACCATGCTCTTCCTTTTGTTCCTTTTCCTTTTGTTTGATTGTCTGTTACTATGTACATTCCATTTGTTGCTTTACCTTGCTTTACTAATCTTTTTGCCTCATCTTGCGTTGAATCTATTTCTTCATGATATACTATATTTTTTCCAAGAAACGATGTTTTTAAATTTGATTTTATTTTTTTTATATCTAACTTCTTTTTTTCAATCATATTACATTATGCCTCTCCTTCTTTACCTTTCTTTTTTATTATAACATACTTATGTCTTTTAGCATTATTTTTTTATAAAAAGTAAGAGAAACTATATTGCAAAGCAATACAGTTTCTCCTTTCTTAGATATTATTGTTATTCCAAGACAATTTTGTAGGAAAAGCTTTCTTCAAAGCCACCTAGCAGCAAAAAGCCATAGCTCTTTGCTTCTACTTCCCAACTCTCTGGAATCTTGAATTTAATAAATCCTCCTCTTTTAAAAGAAATGACTATTGTTTTCTTGTCCCGTGGCAAGAATTCAATTGCCGGATTCATTCTTTCCAGAATTTCGGATACAATTCCAATCTTATTGAAAGAAATTGTAGTATTCTCCATTTTTATACCCTCCTCTTGAGTTTAAGATATTATTTATTATAACATATTATTTCTTATATTGCAAATTTTTTTGATTCAGGACCGTCCCCTATCTTATATTTTTATTTATAATAATATTGGCTGTATTTGTTTTCCATCAAGGGCATCTTCTATGGTCCTTACTATATAAGTAGAATCAAATACTAATGAACGTGGTTTTGTTATTGGATTATCTTGCCTAAATGGAACTACATAATAATTGTTTCTATTTAATAGTTTTCCTATGTTTTCTGCAGACCCAGCTAATCCGTCATTTGTTGATATTGCAATTACTACTGGATTATTATTTCTTAAATGAGATTTTGCCGCCATCGTGGCTGGAGTGTCTATTATTCCGTTTGCTAATTTTGCTATTGTATTTCCTGAACATGGAGCTATTAGCATAACATCTGTTAATTGTTTTGGACCTATTGGCTCTGCTCCTTGTATTGTGTGTATTATCTTTTTGCCAGTTATATCTTCAACCTTTTTTATTATTTCCTTTGCTTCTCCAAATTTTGTATCTAATTCATAGCTGTTATATGACATTATTGGTAAAACATCTGCTCCTCTTTTTACGAGCTCTTTTATTTGTTCTATTACTTTTGAAAATGTACAAAATGATCCAGTCATTATGACTCCTATTTTTTTATCCTTTATGTCCATTGTTACCTCCTTTACATTATATAATATGTTTTTATGTAAATTTGGTTATGGCTTTTGTCCTTTTTTAGTAACTTTAGTTTACATTCTTCTGATATAATCTTTGTGGTGTCAACTTATTATGTTTTTGCTGTGTTTTTTACACATAATAAAAAAGCTTTTTACACTGAAACCATAAAATTTGGATAGTGTAAAAAGCTTTAATTTTAAATTTTTAAAACTCCAATAACAATTCTTCTAATGTTTTCATCTTCATCTTTGAGCAAATTCTTTAATGTCTTTATAGATGTATTGTTATTGAGAGCTACTGCTGATCTTACATTTGCCGATTTATCCTTTGACAACGTATGTAAGACTTCTGCTGTTGTATTTTTGTTTCTGGCAACTGCGTATCTAACTTCTTCATTTTTATCTTTCGACATACTTTGAAGCAATTCTGCTGTTGTGTTTTTATTCATAGCAACAGCTTCTCTGACATCATCATCTTCTGATAACTTTCTTAATGTGTACTCCGGAGTATTTTCATTAAGTGCAACTCCGAATCTTACAGAAACTTCTTTATCTGTCGATAATGTTATGAGAATTTCTTTAGTTGCATTCTTGCTAGCCGTAACTGATCTGCGAACATCGACACTATTATCAGTCGCCAACAAATTCAATACTCCAGCTGGAACATGTCCGTTTATTTCTGCAACAGCCCTTCTTACGATTATCTCATCGTCTTTTGCTAAAGCCATTAAAGCTTCTGCAGATGAGATTTCTTTTGCTATTTCAGTTCTAGTAAAAACTGAAAGCTCTTTGGAATCAAATTTGATTTCCATACTCAACCTCCATTGATATACAACATGCGTTCATTGTTATTCCCACGCCTGGGATGATATATGTATTATATAATTTTTCTACATTTATGTCAACATTTAACAAGTTGTCAATCAGAACCGTCCCCATTGACAACTATTTTTTTATTGTTCTAAATCGTAAACTTCTCCTACTTCTTTTATGCTTTTCATTAAATCTTCGTATTCAATTCCTTCTGCATAGAAATTATTTTTTTGATATCTCTTCCATTGATTTTTCATTGTTTCGTCATCTTCTAGCTCTTTTAATACATCTTTCCATTCTTTTATAGCTTCTTCTGAACCTCTATGCTCTGCTGTGAATTGTATTGCTACTTTTAGTGTCTTTTTATTTATATTTTTAGTTTGAGTTTTTAGTAACATATGTACATCGTAAAAATCCCTTATTCTTGTTCCTAATACTCCCCTTTTTATTATTGCCTCAAATTTTTCTGCTAATACTGTTTCAACATTATAAGACCATACATGTATCTTTCTGTTTTCCAACATTAATTCAAAGCTATATTCAATTTCACGGTATGTTATTTTATCTCCTGTTGTTACATCTATTTTCATTATTACTGGCATTGTGTTCATATATTTTGCTTCGAATGTTAATCTGTATCCATTATAATCATCATTGTCTCTTATTTTTTCAACATGGTTTATTTTTAATGTTACATCATCGTGTAAATCTATACTACATACATCTTCCATTATTTTTTTTACATTTTCTTCTGTAAGCTCAAAGCCTTTTATTGTTGTATCTATATCCATTGTTGTTCTACTATCTATTCCAAGCATTGCAGAAATTAGCATTCCTCCTTTTAATATAAAATTATCTTTATATTTAGAAACAGATATTCGCTCTAATAATCTTTCTAGCATATATGTTTGTAAAACTGATTGTGCTGATACTTTGCTCTTTTTTGCAATATTATTTACTGTGGCCTTTAAACTCATTACATTTTTTTTCATTAATCTAATACCTCCATGTACTTCTTTAGTATTTTGTCTATTTTTAATTTTTTTGCATATTTGTATAGTAAATTTAAGTTTCTTTTATTTGATTTAAAATATTCCTTCATTGCAGTATTAAAAATTTGTGGATCTATTTTATTTCTGTCTCGTATTATATCACAAATTGTTCTTTCTAAATCATAAATTTTTATATTAGTTCCATCTTCTAGCTTAAGTGTTGTTTCTCCTAATGAATGAAGCTCTGATTTTATATAATGAGGCTCTAAAAAATCATTATTGACTCGTACATTGCTTGGAAATGTCATATCTAAGCTCATTGGTGTTCTATCTGTTAAATGATAAAAATATAGAGCTGTGTTGTGTGAAAAAATTCCAGTTTTATACCTTTCACCCATTATGAAGAATTCGTTTATATCTTTATCTGGTGCTACATATAAGCCTTTGATTACTCTTATGACTTCGCCTCTTTCTTCTAATATTTTTAGGTATTGTCTGTGTATATTATTTTTTTCTAATTCTTTTACATATAAAATTCCATTATTTTTTTCTAATAAAGATTTTATTTTTTCGTAATTATTCATAATATCACCTTCTTTTTTGACATCCTTATACATATTATAAGTCATATGTATGTGTTTGTCAAGTTTTATTTGACTTTCAAATACTTTTTGTTCGTATTATGTATTTGTTTGTCAATATTATTGGCAATAATATATTTTTTATTCTATATAAAATAAAAATAAAAAGGTAAAGATTTAAATCTCTACCTTTTATAATTTTTAATAATTCTCAGCCTTTATTTCAAAGAAAGATTGTGGATGTTCACATACTGGACAAACCTTTGGTGCTTCTTTTCCTATGCAGATATGTCCGCAGTTTCTACATTTCCATATTTTATCTCCATCTTTGCTGAATACTAATTCATTTTCAACATTATCTAATAATTTTAAGTATCTTGCTTCATGCTCTTTTTCTATTTTCCCAACTTCTTCAAATAGGTATGCTATTCTATCAAAACCTTCTTCTTTTGCAATTTTTGCAAAACCAGCATACATATCTGTCCATTCATAATTTTCTCCTGCAGCTGCATCTTTTAGGTTTTCAGCTGTTGATTTTATTTGTCCACCTTGTAATAGCTTAAACCACATTTTTGCATGTTCTTTTTCATTGTCAGCTGTTTCTTGGAATAAAGCAGCAATTTGCTCATATCCTTCTTTTTTTGCTTTACTAGCATAATATGTGTATTTATTTCTTGCTTGAGATTCTCCAGCAAATGCAGCCATTAAGTTAGCTTCTGTTTTTGATCCTTTTAGTTCCATAATTTTGTACCTCCATTTTGTTTCATTTTTTATAAATAAGATTATCTTATTTCAGTATTTTATATCATTTATTGTGATAAAAATCAAGAGCAATTGTAAATTTAATATTCAGAACTTATGTTCGTTTTGTAAGAATAATATATACTTATCCTCATTTTTTTGCAAAATTAAAGGGCACCTTACTAGAAGGCGCCCTTTTGACCGAGGTTTTTGTTTCTTTTTGAGATGAATTTTTAGTTTTTTCTCAAGTCAAATCGATTACCGTATGCATATACGCTCCATTTTTCAGAGCTATTTGCCTTTTGAACAACATTCGGGAACATCCTTTGTAACCAGAATCCGTCAAAGGTTTTTACCGATGGACCTCCATTTAATGTCCAAAGATCTAACAGTTTATCAATTTGTTCGTTTGTCAGTAGCTCTGACCCAAGAAGTGTCTCAATCATTTTGTACATCTTAGTACAAATTTTGTTTTCACAAAAAGTGTTAACTATATGTTGATAGATGACATTGACCTCTTCTTTGTTCAAGAATTTCATTACATTTTCTAATCTGAGTCTTGCACTATTGATTTTTCCACCACAGTTACTGTTGTCCCAGATCTTCAAAATTTCCTGAACTGCCTGAATAGCATTCTCACTATCCATTCTGATAATACATTCAAGGGTTTGCAGTCTGTCTGCCTCTTCAATGTGCCGTTTTCTTTCTGGATCTACTGTACGCTTTGTTTTCAAACTTTGGTTTTCCCTTTTCAAAGAGGTGTTCTCTTTTTCCAATGAATTGTTTTCTTTTTTCAAGAAAGCAACTTGGTTTTTCAGTTTACGGATTTGTTCCGATTGCCGTTCAACAGTATTCTCCAAAATCTGAATTTGCTCAAAAATTTCTTTTACAATAGCCATTTTGTACCTCCTGCCCTTTTTCTTTGGGCGTGTCAAACAAACTTCGCTCTTTATGAGCGACTAGTGAACTATTTTTCACTAATGATTTGATTATATCATACTTTTCCATTATTGTAAACTTTCCGCTTCGTAAATCTTTTAAATTATAGCTTAATTATAATATAATTTCTTTTATTTGACTCATCATCTATTTTTTATAAATATTTTCACAATGCTTTAATAAAAATCTTATTTAATGAAGAAAAAAATTATTTCATTTCTTCTATCTTTATCTTTTATTTCAAAAGTTTTTGTTTTAATATTTCTTTATTTTTTTCACTTAGCTCTATTAATGGTAATCGTGGTATTCCATAATTGTATCCTTTTATGTTTAATGCAGATTTTATCGGTATTGGATTTACTTCACAAAATAGTGTCTCTATTAGGCTTATTGATTCTAATTGTTTGTGCAATGCTTGTTTTGTATTCCCATCTAAATAGTCATATACCATTTGATGTGTATACTTAGGTTTTATGTTTGATAATACTGATATTACTCCTATACCACCTAATGATAGTATTGGTATTATTTGATCATCATTACCTGAGTATATATGTAAATTATCTCCACATAATGATGCTATTTTTGCTACTTGTGATATATTACCACTGGCTTCTTTTATAGCTACTATGTTATCTATTTTTGATAGCTCTAAACATGTTTCTGGTTTTATATTAACACCTGTTCTGCTAGGTACATTATATAGTATTATTGGTAATGATGTATTGTTTGCTATTACTGTATAATGTTTTATTAATCCCTCTTGTGTAGTTTTATTATAATAAGGAGTTACTATTAATGCTCCATCTACACCAACTGATTCTGCATACTTTGTCATTTGTATAACCGCTTCTGTATTATTTGAACCAGTACCAGCTATTACGGGAATTCTTTTATTAACAGTATCAACTACAAATTTAATAACATCTTTTCTTTCCGCTTCTGTCATAGTAGATGCTTCTCCTGTAGTTCCACATACAATTATACTATCAACTCCATCATTAATCTGGTCTTCAATATGCTTTTTAAAAACCTCATAATTAATTCCACTTTCATTAAACGGTGTGGCAATAGCTGTACCACATCCTTTAAAAATAACTTTTTTCATAATATAAATCCTTTCTATTACTCTTTATTCTCACTAATTAGCTTTTCTAATATTTGCACAGCATTACTAGCCGCTCCTTTTCGCGTATTATCAGCTACTACCCATAAATTAATACCATACTTAACACTATAATCTCTTCTAATACGACCAACATAAACCTCATCATGGTCATTAGAATTAATTGTCATAGGATATATGTTATTTTGTATATCATCCAATACAACTATACCTGGAGAATTCTTTAGTACGTTTACTAATTCATCTAAATCAAAATCATTTTCAAATTCAATATTAATAGATTCACTATGTGAATTAAATACAGGTACTCTTACTGTTGTTGCTGTTATAGGTAAATTAGGTTTATTTAATATTTTACGAGTTTCATTAATCATTTTATGCTCTTCTTTTGTATATCTATCATCTGTAAAATCATCTATTTGAGGTATACAATTATTAAATATCTCATACGGGAATTTTTGTAAAGTATACTTAGAATTACATACATAATGCTCTATACCTGATTCTAAGTCCTGTATTCCTCCAAGACCTGCTCCTGATACTGCTTGATATGTGGAATACACTATACGCTTTATATTATATTTTTTATCTAAAGGACTTACTGCTACGACAGCTTGAATAGTAGAGCAATTTGGATTAGCTATTATTCCTTTATTTGTTTTAGCACATTCAAAATTAACCTCAGGAACTATTAAAGGGACATCATTATTCATTCTATAAAAACTACTATTATCTATCACCGTACATTTGTTTTGCACTGCTAAAGGTGCATATTTTTCGGATACTTTGCCCCCTGCTGTAAAAATAGCATAATCAAATTTATTGTTATCGAAAGAATGTTCGTTTAATTCTTTTACCGTGTATTCTCTTCCATCAAAAGCTATTTTTGAACCAGCAGATTTACTAGAAGAAAACAACTCATACTCTGCTACTGGTAGATTTTTTTCTTCCAAAACCTTTCTTGTAATTCTACCAACTACACCTGTAGTTCCAACTAAAGCTACTCTATATTTATTCATTATAAACACAATCACCCAACCTTTCTATATTTAATTCTATATAGCAAAGGTTGTACATATTCTACTTAATTTTGAGGATAAGTTGTCAATGGGGACGGTTCTTTTTGACAACTTTAATAAATATATCATTTATTTATAATAACCAAAAAGAAGTATTTGATTTTTTCAAATACTTCTTTTTTATTTAATCACTATAATGACCTTTACACTGAACTACTTCAATTTGAGAATTTGTAACCCTATATACCAGTCTATTAGTATCATCGATCCTTCTACTCCAAAGACCAGCTAATTCATTTTTTAATGGCTCTGGTTTCCCTATTCCCTCAAAACTATTTCTCATTATATCTATTAAAAGTAAATTAATTCTCTTTAATGTTTTTTTATCTTGTGTCTGCCAATAGCAATATTCTTCCCATGCTTTATCAGTAAATGCAATTTTACTATTCATCTTCCATCGCCTCTAACTCCTCTATTGTTTTTGTAACGACTTTTCCTTCATCTAATTGCTTTATTGACTCATAAATAGCTTTTATGTTATTTTCAGAGTAAAATGGATCTATTGATACATCAAATGGTATTCTTTTTTCTCTGCACATTTTTTTAGCAAACATATTAAATGCTGTTGACATTGTTATTCCTAATTCATTACATATTTGTTCCATTTGTTTTTTTGTTACTTCATCTATTCTAAAATTTATTAATGTTTGCGCCATAAAACTCACCTCTTTCTATAATTATATTATAATGTTTTATAAAGACATTGTCAATACATTATATTTATATTGTGAGTATTTTAATACTTTTTATTCAAATACTTAAAAACTTACTATTTCATTGTACATGTCTATTGCATAGTTATCTGTCATTCCTGCTATGAAATCTATTATTGCTTTATAATAGTCTTGTGGATTTGTGTAGTCATATATTATTTTGTTTTTTAAGTTTGTGTTTGTTCTATCTGTTAAATTCCAGTATTTGTGTAACCAATCTTTAAAGCGAATAATTGTTTGTGGATAAAACTTTTTTAGCTCTTCTAGATTACTTAGTGTATTTTCTTTATCATAGGCATTTTTTAAAGTGTTGTATATTCTATTTATTATTATTTTGAAATATTCGTTTGATGCATCAAGTCTTGGATGTGAATATATATTGTTGTAGTTAAATTCTTTTATTTTATTTATTAAGTTTAGTTTTTCTGTTGAAAAACATATTCCTTTTTCTATAGTACTATTATTACATATATCTATTATAAGCTCATTTATTATGTTTGGATTATTTAGTGCTTCTTTGTTTTGTATTCCTAATATATTTTTTAGCTCTTCTAATTTTTCATTATTTAATAAATTTAAATGAAATGCATCTTCTATATCTCTACCTATATATGATATTTTATCTGATATTTTTACAACGCAAGCTTCCCAAGTATATGGACTATATTCATTTGGTTTTGTGTAATCTTTTAAGTCTATTGCTTGTGAGCGTGGTTTTAGTGAATTTTCATCTATTTCGCCACAATGTGATATTATTCCATCTCTTACTGCATATGTTAAATCTAAATTTTTCAAATCTCCATTTGCATCTTCCAAAAGCTCTATATCATCTACAAAATGAACACCATTTTTTTCATGCCAAAAACTTTGACCTATGTCTCTTAATGATATTTCATTTAATACCTTTTCTCCTTTGTGACCAAATGGACTATGTCCTATGTCATGAGAAATTGCTATTGCTTTTGTTAGCTCTGTATTTAGTCCTAGATAATTAGCTATTGTATTGCTTATAGAATCTACATAGCTTACATGTTCACTTCTTGTACATACATGGTCACTGCTAGGAGAGAAGAATACTTGTGTTTTATGTTTTAGTCTTCTATAAGCATTACAGTGTAAAATTCTTGTATAATCTCGCGCAAATTCGCTTCTTAAGTCATTATTTCTTGAATATAACGGATTAGCTCTTTTTATAAGCTCTTCCCATTTCGGATTATCTTGTGTTGCTGAAACAGATTTAAAACTATCTTTCATAAATTTTCATTCCTTTCTTGTTATTAATTTTTCTGATAGATTCAAGAAGCGATTACACATAGTTTGTGTAACCGCTTCTTGAATACTGTTCCTATTTGAAAACAGATGATGCATATACCATTACTGATATGAGTGATATCAGTAAGTCAAAGTAAAGTAGGTATTCTAATTGATGCAGTAATTTTGCGTATTTTTTTAGGATATCTTGCTCTTTAGTATTATTATATTTATGCCAACAAACCAAAGCTATAATTCCTAGTAATACAAGTACAGCAAATGAAATACCAACTATCACTCCTATGACCATTCGCATCTAATCCCTCCTCATCTTAATATTCAAGTAATTTGGGTTTTATGCTTTTCTGTCGCTTGCGAAACATCAAGTTAATATTACTCTTATTTTTGCATATTGTCAATTAATTATTTTACATCAATATTTATTATATCATAAAAATATTGCACTTTAGCTGATACATGGTCGTTCCACGTACCACCACCACAAATAGCATCACCTAATTCGTGTATTGTATATTTTTGTTTTCCAAAATAATTTCCATTTGAATCTGATATTATTTTTATAAGATCTTCTGTTGCTTCACTAAAGCTATTATACTTATTCCATGAATTTCCATGTTTATCTATATATCCTCCATTTAAATTTCCATATATAAATCCCCAATTATATGTATTTGAATTAACAAGCTCTTCTACAGTTCCCCAATCAGATTCTTCTTTAAGAAAAGCCATGATAAATACTGCATTTACTTTATATTGATCTTGATATTTTACTAAATCTGGTATAACCGACAACATATTGTTTTTTGCCTCTTGTGTAGCATCTGAATTATTTACAATTTGCTTTAATTGATTTTCATTTAATTTCGGTAATGAATTTTGGTGATCTATATTTACATCAAAATCTAAGGTTCCATCATATTTTTTAGAACTATCAGTTACTTTTGAATTTGATTCATTAACTGATACAGAATCTTTTGAAATATATACACAACTTGTTATTCCAGGAATTATATCATCTTGATCAAAATATCCTGTGTTTCTTCCACCGCCTGCTGGATCCGCTAAAAATATTTTTCCATCACTTGAAATTCCTAATAAAGAAACATAATGACCATCGTAATAATTATTTCCTATTTTCTTTTTTTCACTATCTGAATCTGAATGTATGTATGCAAAAACAGGATTTCCACTTTTTAGATGATCAATTATATTTTCTTTTGAATAATCCCAATCTGTACATGATACTCCATATTTACTAAAATAATTTTTTAATTGATGATATAAATTGTCTATTTTTATTATTCCATCAGCATCTACATCTTCTGGATTTTTATTTACTCCGAATCCAGAAAGTAATGTAGCTATATTTGTTATTCCTGAAGCACTAAGTGCATATGTAGCTTGACTGTATGGTTTTGGGCCCCATAAATCATTGAATCCTTGTGCATATACAGTATACTGTTTATCTCCATTTTTATAATATCCCTCTATTCCGGTCTTTCTTATTTGATCTGAATCATTTTTTTCATATGATACTACCTGCTCCCATGTTGGATTTAATCCAGCTGCTTTTTTTGCATAATATATTAATACATATTGTGCATCTTTTACAGTAATCATTCCGTCACCATCTACATCTGCATAATTACTTTCATCACTTGATAATTTTGTCTCATCTTTTAAAGTATCTGCTACAGTTCTCATTAATAAACAAGATGCATCTTCTACAGAAACTATTCCATCACCATTTACATCTCCTTTTTCTTTTGCTGACAAGTCAAGTTTTACATCTTTTAATACTTTTACTTCTTCTCCATTTACTTTTTTAGTTTCTGTTACTACTTGTACTTTACCTTTTGAAAGCTGTTTTGTTTGTTTTTCAGTTACTTCAGCCGCTTCAGCTTTTGATAATCCTAAGACTGTGATTATAAATAATATCACTACTAATCCTATAATTAGTTTGATTTTTTTTGACATTTTTTCATCCCCTTAATTTATTTTTTGTTGTTTTTCTTTATTAATACTACTAATAATATTAATACTACTATAATACCAACAGCTATTCCTATATAGATTGTTATCGACTTCTCTGTTTTCTTACAATTAACTGTAGTTGGTACTAATTTATATTTTATTGTTGAATCATTTGCTGTAACCAAGTTTGTTTCATCTTCAAATGATATATCAAAGTTTGTTTTTTTTGTAATTTTTTCTGGTACTTTAAATTTTAAAGTACATAATTTTATATTTCCAGATTTTCCCTCATTTGACGAAAAAGTAATTACCAATATTGATTGCTCTCCATTAACAGCTTCTTGTATTGTATAATTGTTATTTTTTTCTTCCGTTCCTATATATTCTAAGTCTGAATCGTATTTTATTTTTAATATTCCTGCAGTTATATAATCCGCATCCTTCATATTAACTTCAATATTTACTTCTTCATTTTCGTTTCTTTCTCTTTTATCTTTTTCTACTAATTCAACAGACATAGATTTAGAACTTGAACTACTTTCTACTTCATTCTTTTCTGCTGCCCATGTTGTTTTTACTAATATAACTATCGCCATTACCAAGATTAATAATACTTTTATTATTTTCTTCATCTAACATAACTCCTTTACATTTAATTAATAATATTCCCTGCTGCTTTATAAGCATAGTATCTTAAAATTTTTGATGCATCACTTGCAGAAATCTCACCGTCTCCATCAACATCACAGATATTGTATAAATCATCTATACTTTTTATATTTTCATTATAACTTATTTTACCATCTTCTACTAATTTTTGATATATTTCATAATCATCTTGTGCCTCGCTATTTGCAAAATCCCATGAATATATATTAGCTACAATAACTAGCACATCAACAGCATCACTTACATCAATAAGATTATCATTCCTTACATTTCCTACTATGTAATTTTTTCCAGGATAATTTTTTCCTATATTTTTTATGTCGCTATTGTCTGTGCTCTCACTTGAATCACTATCTTCTGTAATATTAGTTTTATTACCTGCAATATTATTTGAAGTAGTTGTTTCTGCAAATATATTATTGAAAAAGAGCATTATTAATAACATAGCAACAATAGTAATTATTACTACTCTTACATTTATTTTCATATTTATCTCCTTTATAACTACTTATTTTTTTTAGATTTTTTTCGGAATATAATAGCAAGAACAATTACTATTATAATCATGATAATACATATATAACTTTCACCAGTTTGTGGAATAAATGTTTTACCTTTTGTTTCTTTAACATTTGAAGCTTTTTCATTATTTGAATCTTTTCCATTATTGCTTGTTTGTTCACTAGATGCCTCTTTTTCATTGTTTTCTGGTTTGTTTTCTTCTGCTTTGCCTTCAACATCTGATCTTGGTATACTTATACTAGTAATATCATATAATCCAGATTTGTTCTTTCCTTTCCATTTTATTTCAACATTTTCTCCTGATGAACCATTTACTTTAAATGTAAATGTTATTATTTTTTTTGTTCCAGTTACTGTGTTTGCGCTACTATCTGAAGAATTAGCATTTCTTGCTATTGCAAATCCTATTGCATTATTTGTACCTTTTGCTACATAACCATTACCCTCACCATTAGCAATATCTGCAAACTCCTCATATTCGTAATAATTGTTTCCAACTATTTCTACATCATCACTGTACTCAATTCTTCCTTGTACAGCATCTTCTGGTTTATTAAATTCACCAATTAAAGTTATAGAAAATGTGTCATCCAATTTTAATGTATTTACACTTGATGAAATTGTAAACTTATTTTCTTGAGCCGTTTCAGCAATCTTATAATTAAATGTTGCTACAATATACCAGATAATTATAAGTACTAGTGATAATATAAAAAAGCTTTTTCGTTTGTTCATTTTTTTACCTCCTTATTAAATTTTCTATTTAATATTACCACTGGACTAAATTTTTGACAATACAAATCAATTCATATTCATATATGTAATGTTTTTGTAATATCTTTGTAATATCTTTGTAATTTTTTATTGTAATACAAAAAAGAGTTTACAAATTTTTTGCAACTCTTTTTTATCTATAATATTATAAGCCATTTTATAATTTTTTCTTTTGGTGTAAATACCTTATATTTTATACAATATTTTTGTAATGGGTTAAAAAAAGTATCTAATAACAACATATCTTTTATTCTAAACTTTATTCCCTTTTTTTCTAAATAATCACATGTAAATAATTTACATGAAATACATTTGGCATTACACTTATATGTATTTTTATCTAGATATTCACATTGTACCAATTTAGTTAGTGGTCCTAAAAATCTAATTCTATTGTGATGACAACAGCCAGTAAGTGAATTTGTATTTCTCTTTTCGCCACATTTATTGTCTTTAAAATCACAAAAATTCTTCCCATAAAAGAAACTATCTAAATAATTACATGTTGTATCATAAATATAATTATATCTTTCTTTTCGTGTTTTAAAAAATATTGCATCAATTCCAGCTAGAAATTCTTTTTGGCTTGTATTTGTATTGTCATAATTATATACATATCCTAGTAACTTACTTGATTTATTTTTCAGAATCTTATTTTTATTATGTAATATTTTCTTTAATATTTTTTTGCAGTCATTTTTATCTATTGTTTTAAAATCTATTTTTATAAAATACTCTTCATTTTTTGAAATCTTATAAGGTTTTAGTGTATTTATATCTACTAATTTTATATTGTTTAAATCTTCTTTTACATTTTTTAAATAATATTTACATTCTAAATTTATAATATCTTCCATAATTTTCATTCCTCTTTTAATTAAAGAATGTGGCCCAGGAAAATCCCGAGCCACAAAAAATTGTACTGCTTGCTAGAGTCAGCTGTTAATCATTTTTGTTGTGATACAACTGGCCGTCGTTGCTTTTGTCGTTGTTGATGCGATAGTCACCGTCACCAGTTACATAACCAATGCGGTTGTCGTTTCCGTCATAGACATCCCCATTCTTGGAATAACCATTTGGGTAGTCATTGCGAAAATCCTGACTGTCTTTCCATGCCATGAACAGTACACTCCTTTCAAATATAATCTATTGCTTTCGCAACATGTTTGTATTATATCACCATTTTTTACTTTGTCAATGCTTTTATAGTCTTTTTTTACTAAAAACGGTAATTTAATTTTAACATTTATAATTTTTTTATTTATTTCCCACGCTCTTCTTTTACTGCTGCTTGTGCTGCTGCTAAACGTGCTATTGGTACACGGAATGGTGAGCATGATACATATGTTAATCCTATATTGTGGCAGAATTCTATTGTTGGTGGATTTCCTCCGTGCTCTCCGCATATTCCAAGCTCTATGCTTGGTCTTGTTCTTTTTGCATCTTGTATTGCCATTTTCATTAATTTTCCTACACCTATTTGATCAACTTTTTGGAATGGGTCAAATTCAAATATTTTTTTATCATAATAGAATTTTAAGAATTTTCCTGCATCATCACGGCTAAATCCATAAGTTAATTGTGTTAGGTCATTTGTTCCAAATGAGAAAAATTCCGCTTCTTTTGCAATTTCGTCTGCTACTAAACAAGCCCTTGGAATTTCAATCATTGTTCCAACATAATATTTAATATCTAATCCTGATTCTTTTATTAACTTATCTGCAGTTTCAGTTATAATATTTTTTACATATTTAAGCTCTTTAACTTCTCCAACTAAAGGAACCATTATTTCTGGTTTAACTTTGTATCCCTCTTTTTTTACATTTATAGCAGCTTGTATTATAGCTTTAGTTTGCATTACTGCTATTTCTGGATATGTTATAGAAAGTCTACAACCTCTATGTCCCATCATTGGGTTAAATTCATGTAGATTTACTACTATAGATTTTAATTCATCAAAACTCATATTCATATCTTTAGCAAGAGCCGATATTTCTTCATCATCATGTGGTAAGAATTCATGAAGTGGTGGATCTAATAATCTTATTACAACAGGATAACCACTCATTACTTTGTATAAACCTTCAAAATCTGATCTTTGCATAGGTAATATTTTATTTAAAGCTATTTCTCTTTGTTCTGATGTTTTTGAAACTATCATTTCTCTTATAGCTGCAATTCTGTCTGCTTCAAAGAACATATGCTCTGTTCTACATAAACCTATACCTTGAGCACCAAATTCACGAGCTTTTTTTGCATCTCTTGGATTATCAGCATTTGTTCTTACATCAAGTCTTCTTATACTATCTGCCCAACTCATCAATTTAGCAAAATCACCAGACACAGATGCTTCTACAGTATCAATTTTTTCACCATATACATTACCTGTTGAACCATCTAAAGATATATAATCACCTTCATGATAGCTAGTACCATCTTTAGTATAAAATACCTTTTCTTCTTCATTTACAGAAAGCTCTCCACAACCAGCAACACAACAAGTACCCATACCACGAGCAACAACTGCTGCATGTGATGTCATTCCACCTCTTACTGTTAAAATACCTTTACATACAACCATACCTTCGATATCTTCAGGAGATGTTTCAAGTCTTACAAGTACAAGCTCTTTTTCTCCAGCATTTGCAAGCTCTTGTGCCTTTTGAGCAGTAAACACAACTTTACCAGTTGCAGCTCCTGGAGATGCAGGAAGACCTTTGGCAACAGGTTTTGCTGATTTTAGTTTTTTCTGGTCAAAGTTTGGATGTAATAATTGATTTAATTGATCTGGCTCTACTCTTAAAACCGCTTCTTTTTCATCAATCATACCTTCTGCAACTAAATCAACAGCAATTTTTAATGCTGCTTGAGCTGTACGTTTTCCGTTTCTTGTTTGAAGCATGTATAACTTACCATGCTCTATAGTAAATTCCATATCTTGCATATCTTTATAGTGTTTTTCTAGTCTATCGGCAAATTTTAGAAAATCATTATATGCCTCAGGATTGATATATTTTAATGTATCAATAGATTGAGGTGTACGAATACCAGCAACAACATCTTCACCTTGCGCATTCATTAAAAATTCTCCCCAAACACCTTTTTCACCTGTTACAGGATTTCTTGAGAAAGCAACACCTGTACCGCAATCTTCACCCATATTACCAAATACCATTGCTTGTACATTTACAGCTGTTCCCCAGCTTGAAGGTATATCATTTAGTTTTCTATATGTTATTGCACGAGGATTATTCCAAGATCTAAATACAGCTTTTATAGCTTCTATTAATTGTAATTTTGTATCTTGTGGGAATTCTTCATGTAGATAATTACTATAAATTCCTTTGAAGACTTTTACTAGGTCTTCTAAATCATTTGCATCCATATCTGTATCTAGTTTCAAATTTCTTTGATATTTTTTTGTATCGATTGCATCTTCAAATAATTTTTTAGGAACCTCTTTTACTACATCACTATACATTTGAATAAATCTTCTGTAACTATCATATGCAAATCTTCTATTTTTTTCAGCAAATGTTTTTACTGTTTCATCATTCATACCTAAATTTAATACAGTATCCATCATTCCTGGCATAGAAGCTCTTGCTCCAGATCTTACAGAAACCAATAATGGTTTTTCTTTACTTCCTAATTTTTTTCCAGTTTGCTCTTCTAGATATAAAAGAGCAGAATCAATTTGTTGTAATATTTCTTTTGATATTTGTTCATCATCATCATAATATTTGTTACAACTTTCTGTTGTTATTGTAAAACCTTGTGGTATTGGCATTCCTAAAGATGTCATTTCTGCTAAGTTTGCGCCTTTTCCACCAAGTAGCTCTTTCATGTTTGCATTTCCTTCTTTAAAAAGGTAAACATATTTTTTTTCCATTGTTTATTTCCTCCTTGTTATATTCTTTTGTAAATTCGTAATTATTATAACATAAATTTATAAAAAACAATTATTTTTTTAATCTTTTTTTGTTTTTTTAAATGTCAATGGGGACGGTTCTTTTTGACAACTTTGTCTATTAATAAAAAAAATCATATAGTAAAGCAAATTTCGACATTTTTTTAAAATATTTAAAATTAATATTTTTAGCTTTTTTACTTTTTATTGATTTTATAAACTAATTTTTATTTAACTGCTAAACCTGTTATGATAATATAAAATAATTCTGAGAAAGATTGATGTTAATATCTTTTTAGTTAAAAGATTTCCTTGAAAGCAAATAACAGCTATTATGCCTATTTTCCCTAAGGTTATTGCTACAAATGATAGATCACTATTAGTTTTTTGGAATATAAAATAAGATATGAAAATATGGTGAATACAATAGAAAAATGCGGTATGAGCTTTATAAAAACTCACACCGCATCAATTAGCGATTAGTCTTCGGCTGTTTCTTCAATTTCGTCATTTTTCGCTTTCATGCATTGCGTCTTCATGCTTTTCGTTTTCACGCATCACGTCTTCACGCTTTTCGTTTTCATGAATTTCATCTTCATGAATTGCGTTCTCATGAATTGCATCTTCGTGCTTTTCGGCTTTATTCATTCTGTCTTTATTATCGTTTTTGGATTTCTCATTATTCCTTTCGGGAACTCCTATAACCAAATTACATAAAAAACCGAATCCCAATGCTTGCCAAAAGTTAATTTGAACCAATTCAATATTTAACAGTTGTGGTAAAATGTTATTCCAAGCATACATTACAACCCAAACATCAAAAATAATTGAAATGAGTACAAATACTGTGGTAAGCAACACCGTTGCAATTTTTACACTTCCTTCAGGCCAGCTTTTTTTACAGAGTTTTTCCGTAAAACCTTCATATTCTGACTTTGCTCTTTCAAAGTAATTTGATTTAAGAGCTGTAATCCCAAACGAAAGAATAACTGCCTGGAAGATTGTCATTTTTGAAAAGCCAAACATTGTTGTAACAGTTGCATTCCAGCATATGCTAAAAATTATGCCTTCTACTACTGTCGCACTTATAAGCACAACTGCTGCCAAAACAATGCCGAAAAGAAGCATGGGAAGAAAAGCTAGAAAAATAAGTATTCCATCCTTTACTTTCCGCCAACCATCGCCAACTTTCTCATGCATAAATATACCCCCTTTTAAATTTAATGGACCATGAGAAAAATTATTTATATACAATGGCTAAAAAGCCATAACAATGTTTCGATTGTACCATATTTTTTCATATTTTGCAATATATTTAACATAAATAATTGTCAATTTGCTCAGATACATGCTGATATTTCAAAAGAATTAAAATTAATAGAGATAAAAAAACTCAATTCAACATAATTTTCAAGTATTTGCAGATTTTAGTTGTATGTCAACTTTTTAGAAATCAAGTCTTCTATTTTATGTATATTCATGGTATAATACCAAATGATGTAGGCAAAGTCCTGTATCGTTTTCCCAGTTTTCACTAACTAGTGAGAGGGATAACCTCTAACTTTTTAGTTTATGCATGCAAACATTAATCACCAATAAAGTTTAAGGAGGAAAATCATGGGTATTACTATTAATGGAGGCCATTTCAATGGCAATAGTGTCATCATCAATGGTTTGATTGTGGGTGGCGGAAACTTTTTCGATGGAGATTCCAAGAGTATTGACGAGAAGAAGTCGACAAGTGCAAATGGTATAAGTCGGATAACTGTCAACTCCAATTGTGTTAATGTCCAGATGAATGTTGCTGATACCAATACTATTGACGCGCATCTCTTCGGTCATGTCACAACAGATGGAACTACTGAATTTGATATATCTACATTTGGTACTGAAGTCAAAATTACTGTAAATTTGACAGGCATTTCCATAAATAGCAATCTACGTCTTTATATCGACATTCCAGCAACAATGTTCGATACAATTGATGTAACAAGTAAAAATGGTGATATCATCATTTCTGAAGGAGTAAGCGTTAGAAAGCTCAATCTAAAATCCGCAAATGGAAATGTAAAATCCAATGCTACCTTTGAAGTTATTACAGCTAACTCAAAGAACGGCAATACAAAAGTATTTGTAAATGCCATCTCTGACGTTGAACTGGATGTATCTTCTAAGAATGGCAATGCAATTGTAGAGTTGCACAATATCTCTTGTTGCAATCTTTCTACATCGTCTATGAATGGATCTGTACACAATTGTTTCCATGCTACAACTGGTCATAATACTGCCAACGGAGAAGTTTCTTCGAAAAATGGTGATGTTAAAATAAGCTGAATTCAAATAAAACATGATTAATAAAAGGCTCTTGATCATCTTTTGATGTTCAAGAGCTTTTTATTTACTAAGTATCCAACTGTGCTTTTATGTACATATATAAAAGACATACTTTACATGACAAACAAAAAAAGTTATTACTTGTCTTAATACTTATATTGAGATTTTTGTATTTTTCAATAAATCTAATTAATCTGTATTAGAAATATATACATAAAATATACATACAGTAACTATTTTAATTTTTATAAATTTGACAAAAAAAAACTCCCTCTTTCGAGAGAGAAAAGATAATACTTTTTTTAGGAAAAGATTAACCGACTTTAACAATGTAGGTACTGTTACGAGTAGTTACCTGATAGATATTATTTCCCATGTTAGAAACTGCCTTGACAATGCTGGTACTCCAGCTAATCAGCTTAGGCTGGCCTTTAACAAACTCCAGTTTAGAGCACTCGTATCTTTTTCCCACAACAGGAACATTGTGTGCAATGGCAATGAATGTTTTTTCTGTTGCCGAATTGACATCATCAAACCATACGGAGTTAAAATGCCCCTTTACACCCTTCAAGATATAATCGGTCTGCCAACCCCGATCATTTTCCGAAATCACCTCATAGGTCTTACCGATGACCAATTCAGTAGGTTCGGAACAACCGTAGTAACTCATTGTGCCTCCATTGTATCTTACGATCTTTGCCATTTTTTCCTCCTTGCGTAATTACGCGTTCTTTGTTGTTTTTTTCCTACAGATGAAACGGAGTAAATGCGATTCATCACTTACAATTATATCATACTTTACATAACATTGTCAATTATTTAGATATTATAATAGTGTAAAATAGTTTCGGAATATACAAAAAGAAAGTCCTTTGATATAATAATTTACGACTAAATAAATCAAAGAAAGGACTTTCTTTTATGAAAACTATTATATCACAAAAATTATTAAATGTGTTAAAAAATAAAATAATTCCTATAATTTCTTTAAAATTATTTAATGATGTGGAATTTTTATTGAATAATCTGTTTGTTAATGATGGCTCAAATCACTATTTTAGCCTTATTTATAAAATTCAAACTTCCGCTAGAGAAATGGTTAAATCTATTGTTAGCTCTACATTTGAAGAATTAGATAATGATTTTAAAGAATCTACTTATAGAAAAACTCGATATTTTGTTAATAAATCTAATGTTTCTAGAACATTAATCACTATTGTTGGTGAAATCACCTTTAAAAGAACTTACTATGTTTCTCAAAATAATTCAGTTAAGTTTTATCTTTGTGAATTTCATTTTAAACAAGCAATTCACCATATTACTACTGATGCTGATGAAAGATATTATTTAATACATATTTTTAAAAATAAGCCTAAATCTTATTTTATTGATGCTGTTGGTACAATCATATATAATAATCCAAATCGTAAAGAGACTATTACCAAAAAGCTTAATTACATTATTAATAATTATTCCAATATAAAATCAATGTTAGATTTAAATATTGGCTCATCTATGGAAAGTCACATCTCACACTTAATCGCTTCATTGTTTTCTTCTAGACCTAAGGGCTTTTCTACTAAAAGAATCACTAAATATCTAAAACTTAATGATTATAAAAATAATAATATAAATATATTTAAATTACATTTATCAACATATTCCCAAAAGAAAACTACCGAACTATATGAAAATACATATGATTACGAAATATTTACACCAGATAAAATTCATAATATTCCTGTCCTTAATTATGGACGAAATACTGGAACTTATATTTACTTAGACAATATTTCACATGAGATATCTACAGAAACTTATACATAAAATGAAACATAAAGATAAATAAATTTTATCTTTATGTTTCACAAACAAATTATATATCATCGGATTATTTTCCGAAATTTCTTGACATCAATGTGGTATTCTTTTCCATCGAGTATCTGTTAAGTAATAGGTAGCAAATTTTTTCTCATAAATCCCCACTATAATTTACTTATTTTTTATTTTATCATCTATAAATCAATTCACTAATTGGTTTGATATTTATTATTTCTTTTAATTTTTAGTTACCTAATAAAGTACCATTCTTAAAATCATAAACTCCTCGTTTTTTCTTTATTTACTTTCCATAATTAAGAAATAACCTTTACGATGTCAACCGTTTATGTTTTTTGTTTGCAATGAAAAAACTACAGAAAAATCCTGTAGTTTTTTTGTGGTTGTCAAAAAGAACCGTCCCCATTGACATATTATCTTATAATGTCTTGTTCTTCTACTTCATCTCTTCCTTTACTTGCAATGTTCAATTTTGCCCTATCTTCATACTTAATTGTATCCATTTTTTTCACTACATCATTGTAAGTAATACTATGATGACTCATCAAACATTGAGAAAAGGCTTTTTTTATTAAATCGGGATTTTCAATATATGCTTGTTTTAATCTATCACATTCTGCTGCTGAATTAACAAATCTTAAGTAATTTTGAAAACCGTCTACTTTGCCGGTTCTTTCTAATCTATATGCTATGTTTGATAATATTTGGTAATACCAGTTTTTATTTCCTTTGCAATATTTAGAAATACACGTTCTTTCTAATTTCTTATCAAATTTATTTCCATTGTTTTTAATTAGGTTTCTTAAAATTCTATATTCATTGAGCTGATATGCTTTATCTATTTCGCCTGATATACATATGTTGTGATTTTCTTTGTCTTCTGTTGTGATAATTTTTCTTTTTTCCATATATTCGCCCAACAAGATTTCTGTAAATCTAGTTGCAATTTCTTGATTTTCAGCACTGATGTTTTTTCCTTTAGTATTTTCGTTTAGCAATATATGTGTGAATTCGTGAGCTATATTATATATATCTAGTGCATTATTTTTATTGGTACAAATTCTTGCTATAAGATTTGGTCTTTCAATACCATCGCCACACATAATGGATGTACTTATATTATGTCCGCTAGTGAAACCATCACCAATTTCTTTATTTTTATCACTGCACTCATCAAAATAAATTTGCGTTTTATATTTTAAATATGTATCTTCAACTTTTTTCCCTAAACTGGAATTTAAATCATGGAAAAAGTCCATTACTATTCCAAGCTTATCTTCAATAGTCATAATTTCTTTTTGTGGCTCTGGCATGCCACTTGTAGCTTTAAATTTTTCTTTATTTTGTATTATATAATCAATATTATTGGAAGAAAATAAACTAATATCTAATTTATCTAAATCTTTTTCAATTGTTTTTCTTTGTTCAATTCTGCTTAGAAATAATTTTAGTTTATTAATTATACTAGGTCTATATTCCTTTAAACTTTCCATGATTTATATTCTCCTTATAATATTTTATGGCATATTTTATAAAGCCTGATATATTATAATTTTACCACAAATTACTATATATGTGTCAACTAAATATAGACAATTCCTATTTTGTAAGGACCGTCCCCGTTTTTTCGGTTTGCTTTCTTTTTATTTGCTTTCCATAATTTTGAAATAATCTTTTGTGTGTCAACTGTTTATGTTTTTTTCTTTCAGCAATGAAAAAACTACAGAATTTTTCTGTAGTTTTTTTGTTGTTGACAAGTTTGTTATCTTTCCCAGCTGTCGAGTTTTATTGCTTTTACTTGGTTTATTTTTTGGGTTTGTTTTCTTGTATTATCTAATTCATCATTGCATTCGTTTGCTATTTTGTTTATAATGACATGCATATATCCGCCAAATCTACAATTGTTGTACTTTTCCATTAGCATATCTTTTGCTTTAGATTTGATAAATGATATTGCATCATCTGGATATGGGCTTTTTTTTAATTCGATTATACTATAATTATTACTATAAAATTTTAGGGCTTCAAAGTATTCTCTTCTTATTTCTGTTTTTAGCTCTTTTTCTATAGCGTTCAATGTTGTGGCTCTTAATAAATCTCTTTGTTCATCTGTATAATATGCTCTTGAATTTAGATGTTTTTTGCATTTTTCTATTAGATCATATGCAGAAGTAAATTTCCCCTGTTGTACTAAATTGTTTATTTGTATGACCATTTCTTGAACTTCGCTTTTGTGTTTAAAAATTCTTTTTTCTTTTGGTAATTCTTGTTGAAAGTTATTCATCATCTAAATTACCTCCTAAAAATTAAAATTTTATTTTATTTTTTACCCAATCGTTTAGTTCATCTATTGAAACTCTAACTTGTTCCATTGTATCTCTGTCTCTTATAGTAACTTGGTTATCTTCTAATGTATCAAAGTCTATTGTTACACAATATGGTGTTCCTATTTCGTCTTCTCTTCTGTATCTTTTTCCGATACTTCCCGCTTCGTCGTAGTCACACATGAAGTCTTTTGCTAATTTTTCGTATACTTCTGTAGCTTTTTCGCTTAATTTTTTAGATAGTGGAAGTACAGCAACTTTGTATGGTGCTAATGCTGGATGTAAATGTAATACTGTTCTTGTGTCACCTTCTGCAATTTCTTCTTCTTCATAGCTGTTACATAAAAATGCAAGTGTAGCTCTATCGCATCCTAGTGATGGCTCTATTACATATGGTATATATTTTTCATTTGTTTCTGGATCTAAGTATGATAAATCTTGTTTTGAATGTTCCATATGTCTTGATAAATCATAATTTGTTCTATCAGCTATTCCCCATAGCTCTCCCCAACCAAATGGAAATTTGAATTCTATATCTGTTGTTCCTTTACTATAGAAAACAAGCTCTTCTTTACTATGTTGTCTTAGACGAATGTTGTTCTCGTCCATTCCAAGTGATAATAACCAATTTTTGCAGAATTCTTCCCAATATTTGAACCATTCTTCATCTGAACCTGGTTTACAGAAAAATTCTAATTCCATTTGCTCAAACTCACGAGTTCTAAATGTAAAGTTACCTGGTGTTATTTCATTTCTGAAGGCTTTACCAATTTGAGCTATACCTGTTGGTAGTTTTCTTCTTGTAGTTCTCATTACATTTTTGAAATTTACAAATATACCTTGTGCTGTTTCTGGTCTTAAATATATTTGTGATGTTGAATCTTCTGTTACACCTTGGAATGTTTTAAACATTAGATTGAATTTACGAATTCCTGTAAAATTGTGCTTTCCACAGTTTGGACAATTTATATTGTGATCATCCATAAATTTAATCATTTCCTCATCAGACCAACCATCAGCAACTAAGTCTTGACCATTTTGAGTTGCCCATTCTTCTATTAATTTATCTGCTCTATGTCTTGTTTTACATTCTTTACAATCTATTAATGGATCACTAAAACCTCCAACATGTCCTGTTGCAACCCAAGTTTCAGGATTCATAAATATTGCGGCATCTAATCCTACATTGTATTTACACTCTTGTATAAATTTCTTTTGCCAAGCTTTTTTTACGTTGTTTTTAAGCTCTGAACCTAAAGGACCATAATCCCAAGTATTAGCTAAACCTCCATAAATTTCTGAACCAGGATATATAAATCCTCTGTTTTTGCATAAACTTACAATTTTTTCCATTGAATCTACCATATAAAAAACCTCCTTTATTTTTTTCGGCTGTGGTTATTGTTGTATTTTAGTAGATTTTGTTTTATTTTAAATACAAAAAACGCCCACTAGCCTATAAAGCTAGGGACGAAATATTTTTTTCCGCGGTTCCACCCTAATTGATATTGATTTCGAATATATAAATAAACATATTATATTGAAATTTCTATCCTCTCTTTTTTTTAATGCTCCAAAGCTCCACATATAATTCATATTACTAATTTCCACCAACCATTAGCTCTCTTTTAATTGAAGTTATATTCATTCTTTTTCATCGCATTTTATGGTAATATTTTATCATGTTTTAGAAATATGTCAATACCTATATTTTAAACTTCTTTACAAAAAATAAAAACGCTGAAAGCTTTGCGAACACTTGGTTTGACTGCTTTCAGTTTTTGTGTTACTTTATGTTATCCTCAATATTATCCACAGGGTTGTGGATAATGTGGATAACTCTGTGAATAACTGTTTTTACTGATGTGTTTGTACAAAGTTATTCACATTGTTTTCCACATGTCGAAATAAGTCGATTTAACAATTCATTATGTATATTTCCTTTTTCTAAAATATTATTCATCTAGCATTTTACATAATTTTACATTCTACTATTTACGACAAAACCATAAATAATTAATGCCGCTTCGGTTAATAATATTGCTGGAAAGCCTATTTGAAATTTTGCTTTTTTTGTTTTGTGATGAAATACTATCATACCTAATATTCCGCCAATTCCTCCTCCAAATAATACTAGAGTAAATAATGTTGCTTCTTGAATTCTCCAAGAGCCATGTTTAGCCTTCCATTTATCTAATCCCATTACTAAAAAAGTTATTATATTTATTGCAATCAAATATATTATAAAAGATTTTACTGAAAAAATTGCATCTGCATCTATATTTATCATACTTCCTCCTTTCCTATTGAAAAAAATTCTCTTCTTAATTAATATCTTAGGATTTGTCAAGAAGAATCGTCCCCATTGACAACCATTGACAAAAAGTCTTTTCTCGTTAATATCTCAAGATGTGTCAAAAAGAACCGTCCCCATTGACAACCCATTGACATCTCAGGATGTGTCAAGAAGAACCGTCCCCATTGACACCCATCTTAAGATGTGTCAAACAGGACCGTCCCTATTTTTTCAAAAAATTAAGACAGAGATTCAATGTTGGTATTTTTGTCTCTGTCTTTTATGTTAACTTTTTATATTTTACCTCTTTTGGGTTTAAAAGTCAAATAGGCTTAATTGGTTACTTTGACTCATACCTTGTAGACAGCCTGTTGTTTTTAGTACTTCTATTGCTTTGTCTCCTATTTTTGCTCTTATTTTTAGGTCGTTTATTGACATGAATTTTCCGTCTTTTCGTGCTTCTACTAAGCTTTCGGCTGCTACTGTTCCAAATCCTGGTATTTTGTTGAATGGTGGTCTTACTCCATCATTTTCTACTATGAATTTTTTTGAGTCTGATTTGTATAAATCTACTGGTAAGAAATTTAATCCTCTTTCATAGAATTCTAATATTAGCTCTAGTACTTGGTATGTATCTTGGTCTGTTTTTGATGCTCCATTTCCTTTTAGCTCTATTTCTTTCATTTTATTTTTAGCTCTTTCTTTTCCATTACACATTACATCTGCATCAAATGCATCTGCTCTTATTGTAAAATATGCTGCGTAATATGCTTTTGGAATATGAACTTTATACCATGCTATTCTAAATGCATTTGTTACATATGCTGCTGCATGGGCTTTGGGAAACATGTATTTTATTTTTTCACATGATTTTATATACCAATCTGGTACATCATGCTCTTTCATTAATGCTTTATATTCTTCCCATTTTGCTGGGTCTTTTAATGCTTTACCTTTACGTACTGTTTCCATTATTTTAAATGATGAGTTTGGTGGAACTCCTTTTTTTATCAAATAAATCATAATATCATCACGACAACATATAGATTCTTGAAGTGTTACTGTTCCTTCTTCTATTAATGTTTGTGCATTTCCAAGCCACACATCTGTACCATGAGATAGACCTGATATACGAATTAATTCATCAAAAGTTGAAGGCTTTGTATCTACAAGCATACCTCTAACAAATTTTGTACCAAATTCTGGAACTCCAAAACTTCCTACTTTACTATGTATTTGCTCTGGAGTTACTCCTAATGCTTCTGTAGAGCAAAATATAGACATTGTATCTTTATCATCTAAAGGAACTTTTGTTGGATCCATACCTGTTATATCATATAACATTCTTATCATTGTTGGATCATCGTGTCCAAGTATATCTAGCTTTAACAAGTTTTGATCTATTGAGTGATAATCAAAGTGTGTTGTTATGATATCTGAATTTGGATCATCTGCCGGGTGTTGTACTGGTGTAAATTCGAAGATTTCTCTACCTTTTGGAACAACTATAATACCACCTGGATGCTGTCCTGTTGTTCTTTTAATTCCTGTACAACCTTGAGCAATTCTTACAACTTCTGGTGTATTTATTGGAATTCCTTTATCTTCATAATATTTTTTTACATACCCAAATGCTGTTTTATCAGCTACTGTACCAACTGTTCCAGCTTTAAAAGTTGTTCCCTTACCAAATATTACTTCTGTATATCTATGAGCTTTTGCTTGATATTCACCAGAGAAGTTTAAATCGATATCTGGCTCTTTATCTCCATTAAATCCTAAGAATGTTTCAAATGGAATATCCATACCATCTTTATCTAACCTATGACCACATTTAGGACACATTTTATCTGGAAGATCAAATCCATTTCCATATCCATAGTCTGTAAAATCTGAATATTTGCATTTTGGACATCTATAATGTGGTGGAAGAGAATTAACCTCTGTAATACCTGTCATATTGGCAACAAATGATGAACCAACTGAACCTCTGGAACCAACTATATATCCATCTGCATTTGATTTCCAAACCAATTTTTGTGCAATAATATACATAACGGAGAAACCATTTTTTATAATAGAGTTTAGCTCTTTTTCCAATCTATCTTCAACTATTGGAGGTAATTCATCTCCATATAATTTATGTGCTTTATCATATGCAATTGTTTTAATTGTTTGTTCACAATTATTTATATATGGTGGACATTTTTCTGGTGAAATTGGACTTATTCTTTCACACATATCAGAAACTTTATTTGTATTTGTAACAACAACTTCATATGCTTTTTCTTCACCTAAATATTGAAACTCTTCAAGCATTTCTTCTGTTGTTCTTAAATATAATGGAGCTTGCTCATCAGCATCATCAAAGCCTTGTCCTGCCATTAATATACGTCTATATATTTCGTCTTGTGGATCCATAAAGTGAACATCACATGTTGCAACAACTAATTTATCTAATTTTTCACCTAAATTAACAATTTTTCTATTTATATCCTCAAGAGCCTTGGTATCTGGAACTGTTCCATTTCTAACCATAAACATATTATTTCCAATTGGTTGAATTTCTAAATAATCATAATCTTTTGCAATTTCCTCAATTTCTTCATCAGATTTTCCAGCAACAATTGCTCTATATAATTCTCCTGCTTCACAGGCACTTCCTAATATTAATCCTTCAGAATATTTTCTGTATAAAGATTTTAAAATACGAGGTTTTTTATAAAAATAATTTAAATGAGAATATGATATTAATTTATATAAGTTTCTAAGTCCTATATAATTTTTAGCAAGAATTATAGCATGATATGTAGGTAATTTTTTGTACTCATCTTTTTTTCTTAACTTATCAACACAAACAGTATCAAAATCTTCAATTTTTTTAGCACCTTTTTCCTTTAACATATCAATCATTACATTAAATACTTTAACTGTTGTATCAACATCATCTAATGCTCTATGTGCAACTTCTACTTTTATTCCTAAATTTTCAGCTATGATACCTAATTTATATTTTTTGTAATCTGGGAATAAATCTTTTGCTAATCTTAGTGTATCAACATATGTATTTTCTAATTTTAGTCCTAATTGGAAACAATTATGTTTTAAAAATCCAACATCGAAATCAGCATTGTGTGCAACTATTACAGAATCACCAATAAATTTTAATGCATTTGGTAGAATTTTGTCGATTGTTGGCGCATCTTTAACCATATCATCTGTAATATGGGTTACATCTATAACTTTTTGTGGAATTGGTTTTTCTGGATTAACAAATGTCGAAAATTCATCTATAACCTCTCCGTTTTTTACTTTCATAATTCCTATTTCAGTTATTTTTTCCGTTCTAAATGAAATACCTGTTGTTTCTAGGTCTAATACACAATATGTTGTATCAATATCCTGTCCCTTTGGATTTGATACATTTGATGGTTTATCTGGTACTAAATATGCCTCAACACCATAAATTATTTTCATATCTGGATTATCATATCCTAGTAATTTGTGTGCCTCTGGGAAAGCTTGAACAACACCATGATCTGTTATTGCAATAGATTTCATTCCCCATTTCATTGCTCTTTTTATTAAATCTTTTGCATTTGTCATACCATCCATTTGACTCATTTTTGTATGCATATGAAGCTCTACTCTTTTTACTTTGCTATTATCCATTCTTATTTCTTTTTTCACACCTGCAGTTTCCACAATTGTATTTGCAATTACTCCAAGTTCTTTAGAAAATGGATCAAATTGCGCAGTTCCTCCAATTCTTACACCTTTTGCTTCTTTCATTCTTGATTTAAACTTTTTCAATTTTTCTTCTTCAACAAAAGCTTTACATGTTATTGTACTTGAACCATCATATAAATCAAATGCATATAATGTTTTTCCACTTTTTAATAATCGCTCTTCTGAGTTTAATATTTCACCTTCTAAGCATATTTTTCCACTATCAACAGAAATATCAATAACTTTTGTAAATGGATCTTTAATATTTGGATTTCTACCATATATTAGTGGTGTTATCTCTTCTGGCTCTTCTTCAGGTATTGGTGGAGCATCTTTATCATCTGGCAAAGGAGGAAGTGAATCTGATGTTGGAGCATTTACATTTTTTATTTCGAAGTCATCTGCATTATTATTGCTTTTTTCTTCTTTTTTCTTTTCTTTTTCAAGTTTATGCTCTTCCATTTTTTTGGCAAACTCAGTTAATGCTGTGTCTTCCAAGCTTTTTGTAAATTCTTTATATTTTTGCTCTTCTTCTGCAGAAATTGACTCGGCAAAGTTAATTTTATATTTTTGGCCATATATATTTTCCAAAGTATTTTCAAATACTTTATTCATACCTCTTGCAGTTAAAAAATCTTTACCTGTCATATGTAAATTAACATTTATAACACTTGAATCTATTTGAACTTCGCTATTTCTAAGAATTGCCTTTGTCATTGGATACCTGTATGATAAATAATCAACTATATTATCCCATTCATTTTGTACATCTATTTCTGGCTCAAATTCATATCTTATTTTTATTGTTGCACTACTTAAATTAAATCTTTTTACTAAAAATTTTTCGAATGCATGTACTTCTTTAATATTTATAATTTTTTCTGAAATCAAATACACTTCAAAACAATTTGTTTTTTTATATAAATTAACTTTTTCAATTTTAGCACTCAATATGTTTGTATTACACTTGAAATCGTCAAAAATCGTACCTATCTTTTTTAAAGCCTTTTCTTCTGACAAGATTTTTCAACTCCTTTTTGATTTTTCTTGGTATATTTTATATCATTTTTGAAAATAAATCTATAATTTTCTTAAGTTTTATAAAATTATAAAAAGCAGTTTCTTTTTGCATTGAAACTGCTTTTTGATTTTTTAAATTATCCTATGAATATCATTAAAAGTAACATATACTGATAATAATATCATTAGTCCAAATCCTAACATTTGAATTCCCATTTCGTATTTTTCATCTAATGGCTTTCTACGTATTGCTTCTATTATTAAAAGTACGATCTTTCCTCCATCTAATGGTGGAAATGGTAATAGATTTGTTACACCTAGTGATAATGAAATTAGTGCTAAAATGTAGATAAATTCTTGTAATCCATTTGTCTTAGCAACTACACTAGATATACCTACAGGTCCCATTAAATCATTTGTACTAACTCTTCCTGTAAACAACATTTTTATATTATCTACTATTGAAAATGCGAAATCACCGGTATTAAGAACTGCGTAATATATATTATTTGCAAAATTTTTATCTGCTGGTTTTAATTTTACTCCTAATAAATATTTCTTTTGTTTTATTGGGGTAATATCTATTGATAGCTCTTCGTTGCTTCTTTTAACTGTAAAATTCAATTTTTCATCATTTGAGCTGTTTTGCAAAATATTTGATAATTCTGTAGGATTATTTTCTATATTTACTCCATTTACAGAAATTATCTCGTCTCCTATTTCAAGTCCTTGATTTTGCACATTTCCATTTGAATCAAATCCTTGAATTTTAGTGCTGTTTTCTGCTTCTAAATATATTCCCGTAGAATTGTATTCTAGCATCGTTGGAGCTGTTTTATATTCTAGTTGCTCCCCATTTCTTTCTATTTGTATTGTTACAACTTCACCATTTGATGAATTTATAATTTTGTTTATATCAGATTGCTTTTTTACACTTTTTCCATTTATTTTTTTTATTGTATCTCCTGGCATAATTCCAACTGATTCTGCTGAATATCCAGATGTGCATGAATCAACTGTAGTTGTTACATTATTTGGTGTAGCTGTTTGAAGTCCCATATATACAATTAATGCAAATATAATATTTACAAGTCCTCCTGCAGACACTATTGCTATTCTTTTTGGAATTGAAACTTTATTAAAAGCGCCCTCTTCTTCGGAGCGCTCTTCTTCACCTTCCATACTAACAAATCCACCTAATGGAATTGCTCTTATTTGATATTTTGTTTCTTTCCCTTGTTTACTAAAAAGCACTGGACCAAATCCTATTGCAAATTCTTTTACTTTAACCTTACACCATTTTGCAATTAAAAAATGTCCTAGTTCATGTATAAATACTAAAAATCCTAAAAGAATTACTATTTTTAATACACTTATTAAAAAAACAATCAAATTTTTAATCCTCCTATGTTAAATTAACATTAGTAAAAAATATGCAAATGGAGCAATAAATAATAAACTATCAAATCTATCTAAAATTCCTCCATGCCCTGGTATTAAATTACTATAGTCTTTTACTCCTGTAAAACGTTTTATACTTGATGCTGCAAAATCTCCAATTTGGCCAACAAGGCTTAATACTAATGCAATTACTGAAATTATAATGTAATTAATATTGTAATTAAAACATTTATTTAAAATTACTGTATATATTAGAGTTAAAATAATTGCACCAACTGTTCCAGCCACACATCCCTCTATTGATTTATTGGGGCTTATTTGACTAAATTTGTGTTTACCAATTCTTCTTCCAACTGCATAAGCAAATATATCAGTTCCCCATGCAGAAAGAATTGTATACCATACGAAAAATTTTCCATTTTCCATTCCATACACCATTGGTATAAATGAATAAAATAATACCAAATATATAATTCCAAAACAAGTTACAGCAACATCAAGTACTGTGGTTTTTAAGTCTGTTATTATTATATGTAAAAATAATGCTAAAATTACAAATGGTATATATACTCCCACTATAGGTAATATGTATTCATTTGGAACAATATTTATCGCGAGTATTAAAGCACACGACAGATACGATATCCATGATATTGGATTTGCTTTATTACTAGTCTTAAAGCAATGTGTATATTCATGTACACTTATTACAGCAAGAATAGTAACAGCTATATCTATTACATATTTATTTCCTAACAAGAAAATTAAAACAACTATTGGAAATCCAATTAATCCAGAAATAATACGTTTTAAATTCATTATTTATTTTCCTCCAAATTTTCTATTTCTCTTTTGATATATTTGTATAGCTTCATCTATGTCAGATTTATTAAAATCTGGCCAGAATTTTTCTTTAAAACAAAATTCAGAATATACAATTTGCCAAGGTAAAAAATTACTTGTACGAAGCTCTCCACTTGTTCTTATTAATAAATCTGGATCAGGCTGATCAGCTGTATACAAATTGTCAGATATTGTTTGATCAGATATATCATCTATGCTTAAAGTTCCATTTTTTACTTGTTCAGCAATTTTTTTAACAGCCATTGTTAACTCAGCTCTTCCTCCATAATTAAGTGCAATATTTAAAGTTAATCCTGTGTTTGTTTTAGTTCTATCTATTGCTTTTAATATTGATTCTTTTAAACCTTTATCTAAAACCTCAATGTCACCTAATACTTTTATTCTTATATTTTCTGTATCTGCGCTTTTAGCAAATTTATCAAGATAAAATCTTAATAAACTCATTAAAGCTCCAACTTCTTCTTTGCTTCTTTTCCAATTCTCTGTAGAAAAAGCATATACGGTTAAATATTTTATTCCTATTTTATTACAATATTTTGCAATATTTTCTAATGTTTCGGCACCTTTTTTATGACCATCTGATACATTTAAATTTCGTACTCTTGCCCATCTTCTATTTCCATCCATTATTATCGCAATATGAGTAGGTATATTGTTAATGTCTGATTCCATAATTATGACTCCTTTATTTATTTCTATTTTTTATATATAATGCTAGCTCTATTAAAAATTCACCTTTTTCATTGTAATTTTTTATAATCTCAATTGCTTCATTTATTATATCATCTAACATTTTTTGAGCTTTTTCTAGTCCATATTTTGTTACATATGTACATTTTCCTCTTGCTTTATCATTTCCAACTGGTTTTCCAAGCTCTTTTTCATTTCCTATTTCTGATAATATGTCATCTTTAATTTGAAATGCTAAACCTATTTTTTCGGCATAATCAGTAAGCTTATTTAAGTCTTTTTCATCAGCATTTGCAAGTATTGCACCAATTCGTACAGAAGCTTTAATTAATGCACCAGTTTTATTTTCATGCATATATTCTAAATAGTCACTAGAAATTTGTTTTCCTTCATATTCTGTATCAACATACTCACCAGCAATCATTCTATCTATACCATAAGATAATTCATATAACGCATTTAATTTGCTTTGTTTTTCATTATCATCACTTTCAGAAATATCATCAATTATTAAATTATATGCATTATTTAATAAACTATCACCAGCTAATATTGCAGTAGCTTCATTATATTTTTTATGATTTGTAAGCTTACCTCTTCTATAATCATCATTATCAATTCCTGGTAAATCATCATGAATTAAAGAAAAAGTATGAACCATTTCCATTGCAACCGCAAATTTGTAGCATTTTTCTATATCATCTTTAAATAAATTATATGATGCAATTATTAAAATAGGTCTTAATCTTTTTCCACCAGCCATTAAGCTATATCCTTTAGATTCATTTAAAATATGCTCTGGACAGTCTTCTTTTTTTAAATATTTAGTTAATTCATTATTGATTATATCAATATATTTTGTTAGCTCATCTTTAAAATTCATATGATTCCTCCATAAAAGATTTTATACACTCATAACTTCTTTTTCTTTATTATCTAATAAAGTATCAATTTCAGCTATTTTTTTATCTGTTATTTTTTGAATTTCTTCCTCTGCCATTCTTAATTCATCTTCTGTTATTTCAGAATCTTTTTGTTTTTTCTTAAATTCTTCAATTCCATCTCTTCTTATAGATCTTACTGCTATTTTTGATTCTTCAGCCATTTTCTTTATGCTTTTTACTATTTCTTTTCTTCTTTCTTCATTTAATTCTGGGAAAGAAAGTCTTATTACTTTTCCGTCATTATTTGGATTTATTCCTATGTCAGATTTTAATATTTCTTTTTCAATTTCTTTTAATATACCTAAATCCCATGGTTGTATTACTATAAGCCTAGCTTCTGGAACAGAAATTCCAGCTACTTGTGATATTGGAGTTGGTACACCATAATAATCAATTTTAATTTTATTTAATATTGCAGGATTTGCACGACCTGCTCTAACTTCTGCTAAGTTATTTTCAAATACTCCAACTGTTTTATCCATTTTATTTATAATATCGTCATAATTCATAATTCATAATTCCTTTCATAATAAATTTTATTCTGTAATTAAATTACAGAATAAACTGTTTGTTATATAATATTTTACTTTGATTAAAAAGTCAATTATATTTTAATCAGCTTTTACTAAAGTTCCTATTTTTTCACCTTTTACAGCTTTTATCATATTTTCTGGTTCATTCATGGCAAATACTATTAAAGGTATATTATTTTCTCTACATAAAGAAATTGCTGTTGCATCCATAACCTTTAGGTCTTTATTCAAAATATCCATATATGTAATTTCATCATATTTAACAGCATTTGAATCAACTTTTGGATCAGCTGAATATACACCATCAATTGTTTTAGCAACTAATATTACTTCTGCATTTATTTCTGCTGCTCTTAAAGCTGCTCCTGTATCTGTTGTAAAATATGGGTTTCCAGTTCCACAAGCAAATATTACGACTCTTCCTTTTTCTAGATGTTTTGCGGCTTTTCTTTTTATATATGGCTCTGCAATTTCACGCATTTCAATTGCAGTTTGAACTCTTGAATAAATTCCCTTTGATTCTAATGAATCTTGTAATGCTAAAGCATTTATTGTTGTAGCAAGCATTCCCATATAATCTGATGTAGTTTTTTCCATATTGTATCCATATTTACCTCTCCAGAAGTTTCCTCCACCTACTACTACTGCAACTTGTACTCCAAGCTCTGTCATTTCTTTTATTTGAGATGTTATTTTATCAACAACTTCTGCTGATAGCCCAGTTTTATTTTCACCTGCTAAAGCTTCTCCACTTAATTTTAACAATACTCTTTTATACTTAATATCTGACATAAAAAACACTCCTTCTTTTTTTATCTTTGCCATTTTATCATACATATCATAAAAATTGCACCCTTTTTTGAAAAAAATATATAAAAAAAGAAATAAATTTAAGCAAATTTGTGTATTGCTTAAATTTATTTCTTTTTATGTAATCTGATTATTTAATTTTTGTTTTATTATATAAAGTTATTGCTGTACCTGCTAATACTGTAATTCCAATAATAAATATAATTTCAGTATTTGATCCTGTTTGTGGAAGTCTAGTTGAGTTTGAAACTGCGTTGTTTGTTGTATTGCTTGTTGTATTATTAACTGTTGTATTATTTGTTTCTACAGTATTATTTTCTGTAGTTGATGTATTATTTGTTGATGTCATATCTTCAAATGAATCAAAATTAATTGGTGCTGTATCTGCTAAAGCTACTCCTGTCCATAAATACATTAAAACTACTCCTGCTAACAAAATTCCTATAATTTTTCTTATATTATTTTTCATTTCTCTTATCTCCTTTTCTTTTGATTTATAAATATTTTATACATAATATTTTTTATAGTCAATAGTTTTATGTAAAAAATTTTATGTATTTTTTACCAATTCAATAACTTCATTTATATTGCATTGTGGTGTAGATGCACCAGCCATTATTCCTACTATTTTTCCTTTTTTTAATGTATCCATATCAATCTCATTTGCAGATTCTATACACATACTATTACTGCAATTTTTCTTAGAAATTTCATATAATTTCTTAGTATTAGAGCTATTTTTACCTCCTATTATAATCATACAATCAACTTCTTTAGATAGCTTTTCTGTTTCTTCTTGCCTTATTCTAGTTGCTTTGCATATTGTATTAATTATTTCTAAGTTTTCTAAATTTTCAAATTTATTTTTAATTATTTCTGTAAAATCAGTAAATTTTTGCAAACTAAATGTAGTTTGAACAACCACAGCTAACTTAGATTTATTTGACTTTTTAAAATTTTTCATTGATATATCAATATCATCATAATTTTCAATTATACAAACATTATCTCCAGCAAAACTTGCAGTTCCTATAATTTCAGGATGTTTTTTAGATCCAATTAAAAATATATAATACCCTTTCTCATTATATTCAGATACAATTTTATGAATTTTTAAAACTTTAGGACAAGTTAAATCTATTAAATCTATATTATTTTTATCAGCATACTCATAAACATCTTTAGAGATTCCATGAGCCCTTATGATAGTTTTTTTTCTATCAACATTCTGGTTTAAATCATCTATAAAAATAATTCCTTTATTTTTCAAATTCTCTACAACACTCTTATTATGAACAATTTCGCCCAAACAACAAATTGGGGCTTCATGCTCTAGAGCCTCCTCAGATTTTTCAACAGCGTTTTTTACTCCATAACAAAACCCTGCTGTTTCTCCAACAATATATTCCATAAAAATCTCCTTTATACTAAAATATACAATATTTTTAACATAAACTCAATTTTTTTTCAAGTCCCTTTTTAGGGACGGTCCTTGATTTTTATTTTAGGGGACGGTCCTTGGTTTTTATTTTAGGGGACGGTCCTTGGTTTTTATTTTAGGTATAATATAAAAAAAGCAGATTCTACAAATCTGCTTTTTTCTTTTCGTCCTTAACGAAAAATTATAAATTTATACATTTTCAACAATATTATTTGCTGAATTATCAATATTATTATTTATTTCTGTTGCGCTAGAATCAAATTGTTGTGGTGCAACATTAACATCATTTACTTCATTTTGAGGTATTTTTGTTGCTCCAAATGAAAATGTCTTTCTTGCGCTTTTTGCTTCTTTTTCTTCAAACTTTTTGTAAAATTCTTCCTTTGTTGAATCTAAACATTCTTGCATTGCTGTAAACATTTCTTCTAAATCTTGTTTTGTAAAATCATATGAATTACTTCTTGACATTGGTTCTAGTACCTGAATATCGTGTAATATATTGTTTACCCTTTTTCCTGCGAATTCAATAAATTTTTGTCTTTTTTCTTCGTTTATTTCCATATGTTTTCTCTCCTTTTTCTGTATTCCTGCATAATATTTTATGCATACATATAATATCACAAATTTAAACGAATAAACAAGATTTTTTTTACTTTTTATTAAATTTACTATTTTTCAAGATTTATACTAATACGAATGAACCAGGACCGTCCCTCTTTTTTTAATATTGTTCTTTTTTTTAAAGCCTTACTCCCAAGCTTGATTTAAAAGGTCCGTCCCCTATTAATTTTCAGGACCGTCCCCGTTTTTGAATATCGGTCTTTTTTTCTCTAAGTCTTACTCTCAGGCTTGATTCGGAAGGACCGTCCCCATTTTGGTAGCTAGGTAGTTCTTTAGGGCTTGGGTTGCAAATGTGTTTATTATTGCGTAGTTGTCGTTGTTGTTTGGAATTTTTATGTATTTGTTGAATATGTTTGAGTCTTTTCTTTCTAATAGTACAATTTTTGATTGGTCTTTTATTATGGATAGTATTACTGTCATTTCGTCTATTATTATGAATGATTTGTTTAAATCTTTTATTTGATTGTTGTTTTTTATTATTTTTAAGCCTTTATCTACGGCTTTTTCTATTGCTTTTTTCATCATTATATTTTCTTTTTCTTGTTTTGTTAAATTATAATAATTCTCATTTATAAGATATTTTACAATTTCTTCAAATGTATTGCATTGATAATCTTTGTCGTCTTTTATAATTATTAATTTATCTAACATGTTCGTCCTCCTTTTCATTTGGTTTTGATGCTCTATCTTCAACTTTAGGAGTGTCTGTGAAACTTTTTTTCGATCTTGGCATATCAATTGGCTCTTTTGAAATGTTTTCGTTAAAACATCTTATTAATTCTGGATCTTCATTTAATAATTTGCTATTTTTTTTGTATCTTGATATGTATATTTTTTTAGATTTCTCTGATACTGTCAAGTTTAGCAATATATCAAGTTTTTGCTCTTCTGATAAATTTCCACTTTTTAGCATTTCAAATTGTTCAATCATTAATTGCTCTTTAGGTGTTATCTTTCTATTTGTATTTTTTATTTTTGCCAATTCTTCTGATGCTTTTATTAAACCACCAAAGAGATTGATATTATCAATCCAAACATCTGCATCAACTGTTCCATTTGGTATTCTAAATTCAATTGTTGGTAACTTATTAATTCTAATCACTTGTGGATCCATGTTTGTTAAATTAATTCCTTTAAATCTGCTATTTTCAAATATTCTAAGATTTGTTTTGAATGTTGCTAAATCTTCTTCTGTTGATAAATTAACAGTTCCTGTTTTTAATGTATTTATTAGATCTTTTGATATTGGAAAAGCATATGGATCAACACCATTTCGTGGAATTGTTCCTTCTTCATTTGAAATTATATATAAAATTTGCTCTGTATTAGACCATAGCTCTAACAAATTTTTATATGCGTCCACGCTTTTTAAATAATTTCCACCTATGTGAATGTGTCCTCCGCAAGTTTTATTTGGATATTGTCCAAAATAATTTAATATGGCACAAATCTCTTTAATTTCGTCAGTCGGATTTTTTCCATTAACCAACAATACAGGTGAAATAACTTCAATTCCTTCTTCAAATTGTTCATCTCCTGAAACAGACTTATCATCTTCACAACACCAGTTACCAAGTTTTTTTAGGATTTTTTTCATATTATCTTTTTCTAATTGTCCTACACATTCAATTTCTATTCCAAATGTCATATACGGTGGTAGTTCAATTTTTCTTTGATAATTTTCTTTATATGTTTGAACTTTCTTTCTTATTTGAGATTTATTTAATTTTAAAAATTCTAACTGCTTATATGCACTTATTAATATGTCAATTTCAGAATCTTCCAAATTTAATTTCTTTTTATTTTTCAAACATTCTTTAATAAATTTTCTGTCGTTTGTTCTATATATTAGCATTCCAAGACTATATGAATCTAAACCATTTAAAAAGCCATTTCTTATAGCATCCATAACATATTTTTTATCATCAATTGAATTTACAATATCAAAAATATCATCAATATCAAACTCAAATTCTTCAGCTCTTTCTATAGCGGATTGAGCATATTTTTTTCCCATAGATGTTTTTATAATAAAAGAAACATTATTTGGCGTTAATCCATAATTTCTCCAATTTTCAATATATGGAATAATCTTCGATGCATTTTTTATGGTTAATAACAGATTTGTAATATGTGCTGAATTTAAATTCAATGACTTCCAATTTTCAATACTCGTAAATGTATAATCATAATCTCCAGTTTTTTGTCCAATATCATTAATAACATTTATAACTTCATTTGGATGTAAGCCAATTCGATTCGAATTATCAACACAATACTTCAAAAAATCGGTATCATTCACATTTTTTATTATTTCATACAAATCATATGACTCTAAACCTATTTCATTAGATTTTTTTATACATTCTTCATAAAAAGACTGTTCATTTACACTTTTCAGCAATTTTGTAATAAACCTTGAAGAAATATTTAGTTTTTCTGCATTTAGAACACAATTTTTTATAAACGCTTTATTATCGGCATTTAACTCAAATATATTACTTAGCAAATTTGCAGAAAAAGCGATTTTTTCCTTATCATTGCTCTCTAAAAAAGACAAAACATATTTTAAATCATCATCTTTCAGATTTCTACCAATTTCATACAACAGCCATCTTTCATCAATATTCATATTACATAATTCACTAAAATGATATACATATGCCAGATAAGCCAATTGCTTTATATCCCTTTTGCCATATATCCTACAAAGCTCATCAATATATTTTTTACTCATAACAATCCCTACGCTTTCTCAATCACATATACAAATTATAAGTAATTTTTTCAACATTTGCAATATAAAAAACGGGGACGGTCCTGGGAAGAAGAAAACGGGGACGGTCCTGCTAATTGATACGAACAAGGACTATCCCAATTTAAGTTTTTGTTTAAATATAGGCTTAAGCTCCCTTCTGGTGTGTTTTTTGGAAGGACCGTCCCGCTTTTTGGATTTAATTTTGAGCAAGGACCGTCCCCAAAATAAAAAAGCGGGACCGTCCCCTATTTAAATTTCGGTTTAAGTATTTGCTTAAGCTTACTCTGATGTGACTTTTGGAAGGACCGTCCCCCGTTTTGCGTTCTTGTTTTTTTGTTGATTATATTTTTATCCTCTTTTATTTTTTATTTTTATATGATATAATTTGACAAATTTTTACAAAAGGAGAAATCAAAATGACAAAAGATACTCATATTGCTGGAGGACTTGCAATTACAATGGCTTTGGCTATGCCTCAGGGTTTTAAAGAGCTTGCTGTATGCCTTACAGCTGCAACTATCGGAAGTGTAATTTCTGATATTGATATTACAACTTCAGAATCTAGGCGCGATTTAAATAAAATTCTTATTATTTCTGTAGTAGCAATTGTTGTATGTACAATTCTTGAGGTCGTTTTTAAACTTGGTATTGTATCATTACTGCAATCTGAAACTGATATAATGAGAATTTTATGTGGAATTGGATTTTTCTTATTTATATGTTGTTTTGGAATAAATACACCTCATAGATCATTTATGCATTCTGCAATTTGCGTTATAGCATTATCTGGTATTGTATGGCTTATTTTTCCAATTGCAACAATCCCTTTTGCAATAAGTATGCTGTCACATATATTTTTAGATTTTTTCAATACAAAAAAAGTACAGTTCTTTTATCCACTGAAGAAACCAAGAATTGCTTTTAAACTTTGCAGTTCAGATGGTAAAATAAACAAGTGGATATGTAAAATTGCTACTGTAGTTTTTATGGTTGAACTAATTATATTTATTGCATTACAAGTCGCAACAGTTGCTAAAAATATTTAAAAGGCAATATATTGTAATAATTAGTACAAAAAAATACATTGGTTTATTACCAATGTATTTTTAAATTTTCATTTTTTATTTTTTAATATACTTATTTTCTTTATTGCAGAATATATAATACACATAATTATACTTCCTAATGTATCGATTAAACAATCTGTAAACTGACTTGTTCTTCCTGCCACGAATGATTGATGATATTCGTCAGTTAATGAGTATATACAGCAAATTCCTACTGCTATTGCAATTTTTTTAAAGGTGTAATTTTTACCCCAAAATGAATTTAGTACAAATATTATTAGTAACGCTAAAATTGCGTATTCTGTTGCATGTGCACACTTTCTTAGTGGAAAATTTAATTTTTCTACTGTTTCGTTTATTTGTTTTTCGGTTGGTTTTGAATTTACTACACCAATATCTTCTGATATTTCTGATGTTTTTTGTACTGTCTTTTTTATTGTTTGTTTGCTTTTTCCATTTGATTCATATGTATTCATTGATGACATTATGAATATTATTATCATCCAGATTATTGTTAATGTTATATATATAACTTTTCTTTTCATATGTACTTCCTTTTCGTTTTTGTTTATTTTACTATATGAATATGAAATAAACAATATGTTTTTTTGATTTTTCGGGTTAATTTTACTGATATGATAACAGTTATACATTATGCTTTGAATTATTCTTTTCCAAATATTTTTCAATTTTCTCTTTAAGCCAAACAGCATATGGTTTATCAAGTTTTTGTAAAAATTCTTCAGCTAGATTCTTATCAATCTTTGCAACTAATCTTTTATATTTTTTATTTTCCCATTCTGCTTCTTTTTTGTAATCTCTTGACATTCATAATCAACTCCTTTTTATTTAAATATATTTATGTTAAACCTATTATGGTTTTGCAAACCCAATACCAACATAGAATTCAAATATATAGCATGTTAAAGTTAAACAGACTAAATACTTCAGCATTGCAAAGAGCACGAAAATTTAAATACATCTCATGTAAAAGTTAAACCAATGCAGTCTGAAATGGTATTAACAAAAGTAAGATATTTAAATACATCTCATGTTAAAGTTAAACGAGCAACAAAATTGTAAAGATGAAGATTATTATAAATTTAAATACATCTCATGTTAAAGTTAAACCATAGAAGAAAATGCTTCTGTGGAATTAAATCACCTATTTAAATACATCTCATGTTAAAGTTAAACAAAACCTGTAACAGTTCCATCATCATATTTTGTCATATTTAAATACATCTCATGTTAAAGTTAAACGTTATATCAACTTTCTCAGTGTTTTCACTAGAATTATTTAAATACATCTCATGTTAAAGTTAAACGCAGAAATAAGCTATAAGAAAGCACACAAAACAAATTTAAATACATCTCATGTTAAAGTTAAACATGATTTGTAACTTGATACTTTGTGATATAAGACATTTAAATACATCTCATGTTAAAGTTAAACACTGATATAGTTTTGATATTAGAATACAATAAAATAATTTAAATACATCTCATGTTAAAGTTAAACAAAAGGAGAAGAAGTTGAATTTGCTACAACTGAAGTATTTAAATACATCTCATGTTAAAGTTAAACTATATTAGTCTTACATTTTTAAAGTTTATTACATTATTTAAATACATCTCATGTTAAAGTTAAACAATAAAATTACAGGACAAAACAAAATATTTGGAGAAATTTAAATACATCTCATGTTAAAGTTAAACTCGATTAGAGCATAAATTTTTTAATATCAGACAAGCATTTAAATACATCTCATGTTAAAGTTAAACCATATTTAAAAGTGTTTTCATTTTTTTCTTTAGTATTTAAATACATCTCATGTTAAAGTTAAACTATTTATGAAATTGCAGACTACTTATGTCTTTCCGAATTTAAATACATCTCATGTTAAAGTTAAACTATAATGGTTTGGGTCATCTAGTCCGTGTGGAGTAAGATTTAAATACATCTCATGTTAAAGTTAAACAATTCTTGTCCTTCTTGTAAATATAAATTATAATTATTTAAATACATCTCATGTTAAAGTTAAACTCATTCAAAAAAGGTACTGTAACATTAACAGTAGAATTTAAATACATCTCATGTTAAAGTTAAACACGATAGTTATATAAGTGCAATAACAATAACAGAATTTAAATACATCTCATGTTAAAGTTAAACGTTATATCAACTTTCTCAGTGTTTTCACTAGAATTATTTAAATACATCTCATGTTAAAGTTAAACGCAGAAATAAGCTATAAGAAAGCACACAAAACAAATTTAAATACATCTCATGTTAAAGTTAAACATGATTTGTAACTTGATACTTTGTGATATAAGACATTTAAATACATCTCATGTTAAAGTTAAACACTGATATAGTTTTGATATTAGAATACAATAAAATAATTTAAATACATCTCATGTTAAAGTTAAACAAAAGGAGAAGAAGTTGAATTTGCTACAACTGAAGTATTTAAATACATCTCATGTTAAAGTTAAACTATATTAGTCTTACATTTTTAAAGTTTATTACATTATTTAAATACATCTCATGTTAAAGTTAAACGGTTAAAAGATGTTAAAATGCTATTAGTGAATAGTTATTTAAATACATCTCATGTTAAAGTTAAACTCAACATTGATTTATGATATGGTAGAGAGTATTAGATTTAAATACATCTCATGTTAAAGTTAAACACTCAATTTACAATTGTTTTCTAAAAATTTAATGATATTTAAATACATCTCATGTTAAAGTTAAACTTAATTGGTATTCGAATATAAAATGCCCCTGTATCATTTAAATACATCTCATGTTAAAGTTAAACTGTTTACATTAGACAAGGTATTTATCTTCGTTGCTATTTAAATACATCTCATGTTAAAGTTAAACGGTTGGATATTTTGCAAGTGGCACACTAAACCTAATAATTTAAATACATCTCATGTTAAAGTTAAACTGCAATTCCTAATGTTACTAGCCTACCAAATATTATAATTTAAATACATCTCATGTTAAAGTTAAACCTTTCAGCAATGTTTCTGTTCGATGCAGATAATTCATTTAAATACATCTCATGTTAAAGTTAAACACTAACTCCCATAAGCTTAGCTGCATCTTCAAGTGCAATTTAAATACATCTCATGTTAAAGTTAAACTTCATATAATTTATCCTGTCGTTCCTGTTCTTCCGTATTTAAATACATCTCATGTTAAAGTTAAACGAATTTAAGTATATATCCATAAGTTCTCCTGCGTTTATTTAAATACATCTCATGTTAAAGTTAAACAATAGGTGCATTAGTTGCTGGTATTAATGGGGTAGAATTTAAATACATCTCATGTTAAAGTTAAACATCTAACATTGTGTAATTCTGTTTAGCAAAACCTATTTAAATACATCTCATGTTAAAGTTAAACCAACTTTAAGAAAAAGTAACTTTTTAAGAATTAAAATTTAAATACATCTCATGTTAAAGTTAAACGTGTGGAAATTACTTAGTGGTCCTTCATCCGGTTCGGATTTAAATACATCTCATGTTAAAGTTAAACATTTATCAAAAATAGAAATTGGATATGTAACTAGATTTAAATACATCTCATGTTAAAGTTAAACGAACTATATGAGAAGTTCAGAAGAAAACTAACAGAATTTAAATACATCTCATGTTAAAGTTAAACAAAAGTAATTGGCAATAGAAAAGGATTAATAGTCGAATTTAAATACATCTCATGTTAAAGTTAAACGTTACTTATGTTTTCGGTAAAGGAGCCTTTGATTAATTTAAATACATCTCATGTTAAAGTTAAACTAAATCCGACATCGTGGTTGGCAATATTGAACCTTTATTTAAATACATCTCATGTTAAAGTTAAACTCAGATATTGCAAAAATACGGTATAACAATAACATAATTTAAATACATCTCATGTTAAAGTTAAACCAACGCCACTACTGGCATCTTCTTTATACTTATACACCATAAATCCCAAACAATCAATATCTTTCCAACATTTTTTCCAGCTAATTACTATTTTTCAAACCTTCGATTTTTCAAGCATTTCTGTAATTTTCTTGGAAAATTCTTTTTTATATAAATATGTCTTCAGTATTCTTATCTGCTGTTCCTAATGTTGTTTCGCCTATTTTTTTGAAATCCATTATTTTAATTATTGAAATAAAATCTTCTTCTTTGTTTATTATCTTTTTTAATTCATTTTCTAGCTCTAATATTTCTGAATTTGTTAAAGGTCCTCTGAATACTGATTTTTTCCAGTGATTTAAATACTTTTTACATTTTTTAAAAACCTTGTTAACTCTTTTTACTCCTACATCATAAAATAAAAAAACATAATTATAATTAATATTCTTTGCCATATTTGAAAATTCCTCCGTTTCTCCGCTTCTACTCCTTTTTTTCTATATCGAACGGTATAAATTCTTTTCCTTCTGTAATAAATTTTATCAATTTATATCCATCTAATCTTATAGCATGTTTATATGTAATTTTTCTTTTTAATACAGGATGTTCAAAAGTTTGGTTTAACCTATCTTCAAAAGCAGAAATAAAAATTTTCTTTCCTTCATCATTCAATAATGAATAGTTTAATTTAGCATTAAAGTGCTTTTCTACTTTTATTTTCTTATTATTTACCAAATCAAATATAGTTTTATAAACTACTACAGGTTTAAATACTTCTGATAAATCTAGACTTAATGAAAATCTAGCTTCACTTGGCTCGTGTAAAAATGATATTGATTGATCTAAATGAGTATTATAAATTTCTGATATTGTTTTTGTATATAATAATGTATTACCAAATGATATCAACGCATTCATTGGATTGTCTGGTGGTCTTTTTACTCTTTTATTTATTATAAAATCTTCTGGTAGAAAAAACTTAAAAGAATCGTAAAATTCTGCCCAAATTTTTCCTTCAACAGATAAAACTTGTTTGATATCTTTCGCCTTGCTTAATAGTTTTTCAACATCTTTATTACAAAAATCTATAACAGGCTTTATTTCTTTAACACCATGTCTGTAATAATGATATAATATAGATTTAATATTTTGTGCAATTCCTTTAACAAAAGCTTTTGCAATCTCGATTCTATAATTTTGAAATGTTTCAACTTGTTTTACGATCAATCTACCACTTATTAAATTCTCTTTAGGATAAAATGTACCAATATAATTTCCATAATAATTGAAAAAATGAACTATTATTCCAGCAGTTGCTAATATGTCTAATAATTTAGTAGAAATGGTAACATCATTAAAACAATATAGCTCTTTTACTTTTTCTATTGGTAAATAAAAGTTTCCACTTTCATTTTTAAATTTTATACTGAAATCACTTCTGGTAAAGTCCCCTTTTGAAAAAATATACTTACTTTCTGATTTCATTTACATCACATCCTTATATATAACAATATTCATAATATGCACATTTACTGCACTTCTTGTCATTTTCTACATTAGGTACATTAGTGCTATTTATTAATACTTCAATTTCATTTAAGCATTGATTTAGCTCCTTTTCAGTAATATCATCTAGTACTATTTTTTCTATCTTTTCATTTTTATTTTTTTCTTTGCATACCAATCTTCCCTCTTTTTTTACACCTTTATCTGCTAAATTTTTTAAATAAAATAATAATTGCATTCGTGCAGCTTGTACATCAGCATCACTTTTTTTAAATTCTTCAATATACTTATCTGTTATCTTATCTAAAACCATATTGTCATATTTAATTTCAGTATTTTTGCCATCTTTTGCTCTTATTTCATGTAATACTCTACCAATTCTTACATCTTCGGAATTATCTTCCATATTTATTCTATTAGCAAATAAATAACATTGGCGTTTGCAATGAAAATAATAATTAATTATAGTTCCTGTTATTTTCATAAAAATAGACCATCCCCATTTCCTAAATATTTTGCTCTATTAAATCTTCCGTTTTCAATATAATCTTCACCATTTTCTATATAATACATATTTCCAAATTGTTCGCCTTCTATAATGTTTGTATCTTTAGAATAAATTGTATATATAAATAAACTCATTTTTTCAGCTATACTTGATAATTTTATTTTCTTTTCTGCATATCCCAAAGACTCATCTAAGTAAATAGATTTATACTCTTCAAATACATCACATCCTTTTATTTTCGAACCATTATAATCAATTGTGTAATTAAGAAATAATTGTATTGAATCATCTTTTCTTATTAATTCCATTTTTTCTTGGACTTTTTTATAGTTAATATATTTGCAACTCTCAAAGAAGTTTTCTATATTTTCATTAGTGTATTCTTCAGATTTTTCATATATTTTTGTTAATACTTTATTGTAAAATTTATCAAATTCTTTATTTTTTAGCCATTGTCTAACCACTTCTTTTTCCAAGCTGAATTCTAGTCTATTATCACTTTTGTAAACTCCTCTTGCATCATCCATATTATAAAAATATGCTATACAATTTTTCTTTTTGCTAGATCTGTTTATTCTTCCTATAAACTGCTCTTCACCATCAATAAATGATATGTCTTTAAAACCAATGTCCATATCTATATCAACACCTGCTTCTATTGTTTGAGTTGCAACAATAATAATTGGTTCATCTTGCTTGCTCATTTTTATTATTTCATTTCTTCTATATTTGTTATCATCTCCAGTTAAAATTTGAACATTATCCGCTTCATCAGATAATAATTTATACAATTCATCTGCTGTATCTTTTTTTATACACTCAACTAAAACCTTTTTATCTTTATGCATAATAATAGATTTTATAAGCTCTTCCTTTGTTATTTTTTTACCTAATAAATCAAAATTTAAAATAACTCTATTTTTAAAAATTTCATTTTGATAATATTTATTTGTATTTTGTATTAAGGCATAAAATTTTGCAAAACTATTATTCAAAACTTTGCTATTTTGGTTATCTTTATTAAGTAATTTATCTAATCTTGGTAATGTAGCTGACATTATTACAAATTTTATATTTAATAAGCTTGAATACTTACTAAACATTTCAATCATTTCTCTCCATATTTTGTTAGAGTATGCTTGAATTTCATCTATAACAATTACACTATCAATTAAGTGATATAAGCCATAATTTGGCTCTTTGCCTGTTCCAAACAATGTGTTAAATAAATTAACATGTGATGTTATAATAATAGGAAAATGTTTAAATACATTTTTTATATAAAATTGCTCATAATCTAAATTTTCGTTTATATCCTTAACCATAGAAGATACTGAATTTATAACCATATAATCGCTAAATTTATCAAAATAAGAGCCAAATGTATTATCTGTTTGCTCAATAATAGCATTAAATGGAAATATGTATTGTATTGATTTTATATCAGTATTATTTTTATATAGAATTTTAGCAATATTAATTGCCATATTTGTTTTTCCAGCACCAGTTGGAGCTTCTATATAAAAAATATCATTATTTATATTTTTTAATAAATTGTGCTCTGCCTCTAAAAATATGTCACTTCTTAATTTATTGATACCAGAAATATCCTTTTCTTTATTTTCGTATTTTCTGATAGACTTAATTAAATCGGAGTTATCATATTTATCAAATAAATTCTCGTTTTTATATGTATCAATTGGAACCATATTCCCCGTCATATATTCATATGTAGCATAAAAATCAGCACTAACTAAACATGAGTATAAAACTTTACACAATATGTATAAACTTATTGAATTAATTTCAAACCTATCAAAGAATTTTTTTACACTGTTTGTATTTAAATGGATTTCATATAATTCATCTGAGCCATCAAATATTTGAGGAATATTTTTTCCCTTAATTGCATCTGCAAGTTCTGTAATGCTTTCTAAATTTGTATGGTGTCTAGATATAATATATCCGAAATAGTATACTGCATAATATAATAAAATTTTAAATTTTCCATCTATATTTTCTTCATTAATATTTTTTTGCATACAATCTATATAAATACGAGCTGACAATGCTGCATGTGTACTATCTTTGAATTTTGGTGTTAACCCTAAATCATTTAGCATCTTATCTTTTTGAAATAACGGATTAATTTTTCCAGCATCATGATAATAAATTGCAGATTCGAAATACTCATATATTATTTTTGCAATTTCTTCTTCCACACCAAATGCATCTTTAATGATACCTATAACTTTATCATTTAATTTTTTATATTTTTCCATTTTTTTATAATACATATATGTTAACTTTAAATGAGAAGAGAGCAACTCTTTTTCGCAGTTGCTCTCTTTTCTATGTGCATAATATGTATATTTATTATCATTTATAATTTCATCTATATATTTACTTTTCATACACACTACCTCTAAAAATAATAAATTATTTTACCATTTACCAAAAATAAATCCGAATTTTCCTTTATTTTCAAAGATTTATTTGTAAAAATAAATTGTTTAAAATTTGTATATCCAATTTTTTCATTTAGCTTAGTTGGATTTACTTCTATATATTCATATTTTTCGTCCTTTTTTCCTGTAAAACCTGCTGTAAACATTTCATCAAAATCATCAATATAATCTGCTAATATATCTTTGTCAAAAATACTATCGATTTTTTCACTATTACTTATGCTTTCAATATTGAAAACTTCTACATTTTTAATATTGGCAAAATGGTCGTTTTTTCCAATGTATGGAATATATTCACATTTACGATTTAATAAATATTCTTTTATTTTATTATATTCATCTGAATTATTATCCATTATATAAATATCCCACTTTGGATTTTCCAAGCATTGCTCTTTTACAATTAAATTATTACCTTGCTCTTGTGAGGCATATCCAACTGAATTATTAAAACTTTGAATTTTCTTTTTAAAGTTTTTATTATCTATATATGGAACAATAGCAATTTTTAAATTACAAAGTTTTGAATAAAATTCTGGTAGCTCTTCGACATCTTCTTTTAAACATTTTTTTAATGAATAATAGTTATATCCATTTAAGCCAATAATTGCACCCAAAATACCGTAAATCATTATTTTATGAGGAAAAGTATATGTATAATAAGTTTCGTTACTATCAGGCTTTTTTATAATTGCCATTCTAGAAGATAACTCAAATTTTATTGTTTCTAGCATATAAAATCCTCCTTTTTAAAATAAATCTTTTACATCTGCTATTGCTAAATCTCCTTCTAACTTTGTAGTATATGGATTATAGTATATTTCTACTTTTTCTATTTCTTTTTTTACTTCATCTTTATTTAAAATTTGCATTAATTCAGATAAATCGATAACGTCTTTTTCTTCACCTTTTTTGAAATTTATATATTCATCTAAATTTGCTAAATATAATTTGCTAGATTCTTTACATTCCACAAATATAGCAAGTTCATTTTCGCATCCAGCTTTGCTATTTGTGTTATATGCTGTTGCAGCTACTAAGCATCCTTCTTTAAATGCATCATATGCTTCTTTTGTGTAGCCTTCTAGTCCATCAATTTCGTTTGTGTAAATATTGTAATTTTCTGGATTTACAGAAAATGGGTAAAAATAGTGTGCTTCGTTTGATACTATTTTTTTACCAATAGATGTGTTTTTTGCATCTTCTTTTTTAGCATCTGTAAATGGTGATAATATTTCTATTGTTTCTGTAGTAGAATCTTCATATTTGTTAAATCCTTGTCCAATTTGGACTGCACCTGTTATACTAATGTTATTTTTTTCTTCAGCAAAAGTTGCTCCAAAGTTTTGAACATCAATTGCAGAAAATAAATCTTTTATAAGCTCTTTTTTATCTTTAATATCTTTAACTTTTTTTCCAAATAATTGTTCAAATCTTTCTGCTAAAGTTCTTGCTTGAATGTTATCCTTTTCATTTTTGTATGATTTTACATATAAAACTTTTTTATTTTCAGCTTCCCACATTTTTTTAATTGGATATTTAAAAGCTTTATCACTACCAAAAATTGTACCATCAGATGTTGTTTTTGGTCTTCCTGTAAAATCTGCATTCCAATTGGCCATTTTGCTTTTAATTCCAACTACTCCATAAACTCTATTTTTCATATTAATCTACCTCCACGTTCTATTTATCTTCTTTTTTTGTATAAAACATATTGCTTGAAAGCATTCCTGCTAATATTAAATCTTTATTATCTTTAACACTTGTATCTGGCTCTTGTAATAATAATTGAGAAAATATATTGTTAAATCTATCGTCTTGTAAATATAGCTCATAATTATATTTTTCGTATAAACATCTAAGTTCATCTTTCAATTTCTTTAAATTTCCAGCTTTTACAAATGGAGCTGTCATATCTTGTGTTAATTTTGAAGCCTTGCTTTGAGTTAACAAGTAAAAAGCTATTTGTCCAGCTAAAAAGTAATACTGTTCATCAGTTTGTATTGTTTTATTATCTTGCAAAATTTTGAAACACTCCTCTTGTACATTGTTAATTTTCATTTCTTCATCAACCTCTCCTTCTTTACAAAAGTACTTTTTATATGCAATCCATAAATTCATTGTATTTATTGAATTAAATGGACTAGATATGTATTGTTTATTTTTTTCTAATTCTTCAATAATAGTATTTTCGATTAGATAAACTCCAAATTTATTTAAATTATGAACAAAATTTGTTTCATCTTCTTTTTGAAATAATTCAAAAAATATTGTTGCATTCTGCTTTAAAAAATCCTTTTTCCAATTAGATATTGCTATTGATTTTGAAACCTTATTTTCAAAATCATAATAAGAATCTTTTAAATAATTTTTTTCAGATTTACTATTATTAGCAATCCAAGTATTGCTTGTATAAAACTCAAGACCATATATATTTTCAGTTTTAAATTCATTGCCTACTTTGCGGATTGTATCATTAACAACAAACTCTCTAATTTTCGTAGTAAAATTGGTTATGTATTGAAAATCGTCAACTCTTGCTACGCCATTGTTTCCTGCTACTTTTATCAAATATAAATCTTTATTTAATATATCACTTTTTTCAGTAGCAATACCCTTGAAATCCCATTCTCTTGGTAATTTTAGTACTGTTTCGCTAACACCATTATTGTATAACCATTTATACATATTATTTAGGATATTAACATCTTCTTTTGATATTAAAGAGCTTACTTTATATGGCGTGGATTTTAATTCTAGATATGGTTTCTTTGAATTTAGTCCATAATTATAGTTATTTACACCATAAATTTCATCATCGACTTTAATATTGTTGCTATTTGTATTAAATAATTTTAGTGTTAAATATATATTTGCAGATTTTATATATTCATCATACCCTTCTTCTAAAAATATTTTTATCCAGGTTTCTTTTGGTTTGTTATCTTCTTTCATGAAATCTGAATATACTAAAGAAAAAGCATTTATCATTTTGTTTTTAGCATTTTCTAGCTCTTCTTTATTATAAAACTCACTTAATAATATTTTTTCTTCCTTAGAGCTTCCTAACTTTCCTAAAGATTCATAATATTTGTTAATTCCTTTTTTAAATATTTCTAGATTAACAGAATCTTTGCTGTTGTCGGCATTGCATAAGCCTTCTACAAATTTATTCTTGAAAAACAACGTATATATATTGTTACTGCATATTTTTTTCAGCATTGAATATTTTGTTTTTCCAATTACTTCTGTATATCCTGTGTCAATTGCTTTATTTGAATTTAAATATTTGCTATAAAAATCTCTTACTTTTAAATATTTATATAACTCATAATCATCACTTTCATTATCCCTATTAACAATCAATCGTTGCAAAGTTCCATCTTTTTTTGCCAAATAATAATATCCAGCATCCATTTTGTATGAATCTAAAACAACTTTATCATCTTTAAATATTTGTTTGAATGTTTGTATTAAGTCATATGTCATTTAATAAAACACCTCCTTGCTTTTTATTTAGCTTTACAGAAACCAAAGCCTTCTGCATTTTTTTCTAGTAGTCCTACTGATAGTATTAAATATGCCAGTTTTTGTGAAATTGGATCATCTTTTACCTCTATTTCAAATTTATATCCTAGAATATTTATATTTTTGTATGGTATTTTTATTGGTTTGTTGTTAGTTTGTTTTATTGATTTTATGAAATCCATATCTATTTTTTCGTTGTATAATTGGTTATACTTTTTTTGAGCATTTGCTAGTATTCGCTCTTTTACTAATTGCATATCATTGTTTATTAAATAATCACCTTTGTCTGATGTTATTATAGCTGGTGTTAAAGTAGCTAAAGTATTAATTTTTCTTTGAGTACTAGTTTCTAGGTCACTTACAATTACTTTAAATTCTTCATTTTGAAAGTTATTTAATACTTGTTTTATTTTTAGACCTAGTTTAAAGTCAATTGTTCGTATTTGAAATGTGTAGATATTTCCAGCTTTATATATACCATCTTTTTCTATTGGGTATAAATTACAAAAAACATAATTTTTATATCTGTTTTCTTCATGCAGTTGTTTTAATGTTTGATCTTTTAGCATTGAAGCTGATATTAATTTAGATATTTTTTCGTAGTTTTCAAATGTTTGTGTATCATTTTTTAATAATACAGCTACTTTTATATTGTAATATTGCATATATTGTGCCTCCTTTTTACTTAATAGTTAAGTTTTCTTTTGTACATTAAATACCAAAATATGTAAAAAATCAATAATTATATATATTTTCAATTAGATTAAATCAGAAAAAGTCGAATATTGCAATAACAATCATATTACAATATTCGACTTTTTTCGACATTTAGTATTTATTATTTTATTCTCGTTTTTTCTTTTTCAGGACCGTCCCAACTTTTTTTCTTCCAGGACCGTCCCCAAAATTAGTCCCCAAAATTAAACGTTTCAAGTTGCTTAAATTTTTAGTAAAAACAAAAATAGAGCTGTAACAGCTCTATTTTTGCTATTTATTCTTAAAAAAAATTTCCGATAAATCTTATATAAACCTTTCTTTTTAATTTTTTTATTTATTGTAATTGGAGATTTTAAATAATCAAATTCATTAAGAAAAATTAGTTGTATTATACAACTTGATATGTATAAGATATTATCTTGTATTAGTATAGCATATTGTTTTTGAAAAGTTTGTCGTTTTTTGTCGAAAATATAAAAAAATTTATTTTATTTGTGTTTTTTTATTTTTTCGTTCTTTTATTGCTTTTATATTTTTAGGACCGTCCCGTTTTATTTCTTACTCCCAAGCTTGTTTTGGCAGGACCGTCCCTCTTTTGTTAGAAAATTAAAACGGTTATCCAAATTATATTAAATGGATATTACTGGGGACCTAATTTTCTGCAATTGTCCACTATAGTGGACAATTGTGTTTGGGTAAATTTGCAACCTTCATTAATAAGTTCAGCTATAAAAATTTATTTATCAAGTAGCCATTCTAAAACATTTCTAATTTTTATTCCATCTTCATTTGCTAAAGGTATTTTGTCTGAAGTTAATATTATTTTTTCATAATTATCATTTATTTTCTTTAATGATCGTAATTCTCTATCTAATATTTTTTTATCATTCTCATCTATTCCTCTTAAAGTTTCAGCAACTTGAATATATATTTTTCCATCTTTATTTATAGCCACAAAATCAACTTCATATTCGTCTATTTTCCCTATATATACCTCATAGCCTCTTCTTAAAAGTTCAAAATATACGACATTTTCTAATATATGTCCAAAATCTCCTATTTTCCTTCCCAGCATAAAATATCTAAATCCTAAATCTGAAACATAATATTTTCCTTGAGTTTTTAAATATTCTTTACCTTTTATATCATATCTTGAAGCTTTATATAAAAAGAAACTTTCCATAAATCCATCTAAGTATCTTTCAACGGTCCTTACATTTATATCTTTGCCATCACTTCTCATCGTATTTGCTATATTATTTGTAGATACAAGACTACCAATATTATCCATAGCAAAATTAGCAACATTTCTAAGCATAGTTTCGTCTTGTATTTTCTTCCTTGTCATAACATCTTTTATTATTATGTCATTATAAACACTACTTAAATACATGCTTACATCGTCTTCAGTATCTAATGACGTAGTGTATGGAAGTGAACCTATTGAAATATATTTTTGATATAAATCTTCATTATTTAAATCTTTATAAGCTTCTTTATATTCTTTAAAAGATAATGGTAACATTTTAACTTCTATATATCTACCAGATAAAAGTGTTGAAAGTTCACTTGATAGAAGATTGGCATTTGAACCAGTTATATACAAATCAACATTTTTCTTTATATATAAACTATCAACTGCTTTTTGAAATTCATCTACTTTTTGAACTTCATCTATAAATATATAATACTTTTTCTTATCCATTAATTTACCATTTATATATTTATATAAGGCCATATAATCAGTTATAAAATTATACTCCAAATCTTCTAGATTAATACTTATTATTTGATTTTCTTCTACTCCGCTTTCTTTTAAGTATTCTTGAAATATATCAAGCAAAGTAGACTTACCACATCTTCTTATTCCAGTTATAACTTTTATTAGCTCTTTATCTTTAAATCTCTTTAATATATTCAAGTATTCATCTCTAGCTATCATAAAATACCTCCTTTTTTCTATTAAAATTATACTTCATTTTTATTCAAAAGTAAAGTTTTTGTATTTGGCTACAAAAACTTTCTTTTTTTATTATTTTTTTGTACTGTTTTTTTGAAGTTAAACCTATTTGGGAAGTTTATCATTTTTCTTATTATATCATTTGATGAATTCTGTGTATATATATTTTATGAAAAAAAGCATATAAAAGTTCGACAAAGACTGACAAAATAGTATCAATTAACAATTTATCGACAGCTTTAGTATTAGTTTAAACAACTGTTTTTTTCGTAATATTTTTTATGAATTACAATTATTACAAGATTTGCAACCCTCATTAATAAGTTCAGCTCTACTTTTACTACTATAAATTTTATTGCTTTCATTCATCCTTTTAACAGATGGACAATTGGGTTTATGAAACACATGTGAATTTTTATTTACTATGTATCCACCTTCACTTGTACTTGATGTAGTAGTTTGTGTTTGTGTTTTGGTTTGTGTATTAGTATCACTGCTTGTAGTTTCTTGTTTTTGTGTAATTGTCTTTTTAGTATTTGATGATGCAGTAGTTGTTTTATTGCTTTTTGTTTTAGATGCATTGGTGTTATTTTCAACTGTTTTGTTTGTTGTTTGCTCTTCTGGTGTTGTTTGGGTTTCATCTGTTGTTGTTTGAGTATTAACATTATTTTCTACTACTGTATTATTTTCTGTGACGCTATTTACTGCTTCATTTGTAATTTGATTTTGTGTACTGTTGTTGGATATATTGTTAATTGTATCATTTGCTATTGCAGTATTTTGTTGATTTTGCATTGCTATTTCATTAGTATTGTTTGCTGTTGATGAACTTCCTGTTATTGCTATACCTAGTATAAAAGCTACTGTACAAATAGTTATGCTTATTATGTTGCCATTCTTTTTAAATTTATCCTTGATTATTTTTAGTATTGGTGGCAGTATTATTACTCCTGATATTATTAAAAAAATTGCTCCGAGTGGTGAATTTGTAATATTTGTTAGTCCCATTAGTATTATAAAACAACTTACAATCCATTGAATTATTAATAATGTTTTTTTCATATGCATCCCCCTTTATAGAGAATATATTATCAAAAAAAGTCGAAAATTACCAGACAAATCGTGTGGCTTTTTTCGACATTTTTCGACAATTGTGGTGTTAGTTTTGTTTGTATGAATATTATGTTTTAATAGTTTTATTTTTTGTCTTTTCGTCCACTTTCGTGGACGAGTTATATTTGATATCCTTGGATATTGTAAATTTTTTTGTTTTTTTATATTATATTTTCAATTTAAATATCATATAATAATAAAAAGAGAAAAAAGCTACGCTTTTTCCTCTTTATTGGTTATTTTAATTGAATTTTGATTGAGCGTCTACTTAAATTTTTTTATTAATACTTTAGAATTGTACCCTAAAGCTACAAGGCAACATACCATAATTCATATAATAGAAGAATTATTTTATTCCTTGACTCTATTATCTTCTTTTTTATCATTTTTTTGGACATTACTTTCATTAGCATCTTTAATTTCACATTTTATTGCTCCCTCTGCAAAATTTTTTGCAATATAATCGTCCATATTTTCTATATATTCTTTCATACGATTATTTATTGAATTTTTTATATGATTAGGATATGAACTCTTATCTATCTGTATTTTTTTATATTTTTGAAATAATATATATAATGATGTTTTAATTACATCAACATCATCTAACGCTGCTACTATGCACATTATCTTATATTTTCTTTTTTCCTCTAATTCAAAAAAAAGATATGTTTTTTGTATTTCTGTCTCTTTTTCATAATAGTAAAAAAAATAATGTAAATACTTTTCTGGATTATCAATTATTATATTCATATGTATGAACTCTTTCATTATGTCTTTTATTTTCTTGTTTTCGTACTTTTCCATTTTTCTATTTTCATACATAATAGTTATATACTTAATAATACCAAATGTAAATTGATAATTCGCAATTTTTATTAACTCATTATATTTTATCGAGTTTAGAAATACTCTTTTAGCATTATCAAAAAATATATCAATTGCCTTATACTTTTTCATTTTTAACAATTTGCATATATATTTTAATAGATTTGATAAGGCTTTATCATAGTATTCATATCTTTTTGTTTCTAATATGTATGAAATTGTATGTACAAAATAATCTTTATATAAATTAAATGTAATCTCATTTGACTTTTTATATTTTATTAATTGATTTTCGTATAATTCATATTTCCAATCTATAAGTTCTTCAAATCGAATAAAATCTTTATAATTATAACAAGCATTAGATAATTTTGTTAATAATTTAATAAACTTATTGTTAAAATCGTAATTGCTACATATTTTAAACCTAAATTCATACAGAATTCCAAATAAATAATCTATCAAATCGAACATTTCATTATTATATAGATATTTCAAAAAATTGTATATATTATTATCTTCATCATAATTGCTATACTTATCATTATTAAAAGCTTTTTTGATTAAGTCATTACAATTTTCATTAAATTCTTTTTTTCCAATATTATTCTTTTCGATTTCTATATACATTAATATTTTACGATTTTTTTCTAAATTTTCCTCTGTTGAATATGCAATTACTTTATCTCTATCTATTTTCTCTCCTACTGTAAAATTTAAATATATACTATTTGAAGATAATATCTTTTGAATTTCTGTGAAATTTACTCCAACTATAATTCCGGTTTCATTAGATTTTATTTCTTCTTTATAAATTTTCATAATTTCTGTTTTATCTATATTTGATTGATATTTTTTTATAAAATTCTGATACTTATTTTTTTCTCCATGACACCTTAATTCAATTTTTTTATCTTCTTTAGATCTCTTATTATTAATTTTTTTTGCATTATGTCTTATGTACTCGTTAACTTTTTTATTAACAAGATCTTTATCTAGATTCAATGCAATTATACTATAACACATTTTTACTGTTCCCAAAAAAGACGATATAATAAGTATATTTATTAACATTTGAATAAAATAATATAAGTTTTCATTTATTATAAAAAATGTTTTTTCTTCTATTTCACTTTTTCCTATTAAATTAGACATCCAAATAACAATCAAAGTTGTAACTAACAGAGTTATATTAAATTTTAACCTTGTTTCTTTTTGTATTATTTTCTGGTTAATTTTATATTTTTTTTCCTGTGCCATACTTTCGGTAATAAAAATCATAATTGCAATTAATAGTCCTGTTATTCCTAAAAAAATATCCAATCTATCATTGCTTGACATAGAGTCTGTTATTCTAAATAATATATTTTTTACATTATGACAGATTAACTTAACTAAACCATTATTAAAAACTATAGCCTCTTTTAATGTATGAATGCGCTGTATGACATCAATCCACTGCATTATCATAATTTTAAAAATTAATATATTACATTTGATTATCATGTACTACTCCTTAATTCTGTTGTTTATTGATTTAACACATAATTGTACTTAATTTAATTACTAACTGTCATAAAAAATAGCAATTGGATTTACAATACATAAATTGCGTTCTTTGGTAGGCAGTATCGTTTTTAAAGCCATATTAATAACTTTTTGAATAGCACCAAATATATTTTGACCATCATCAGAATCATCAATATCATCACCTATTATGTTGGTTATCATTCCAACACATGAAATTTCACCATTATACATAAATCCCATAGTTGATGAATTAACTCTAAAGTTTTTTTCTTCAAGAGGTATTAAATATCCATCATATGAAATAAGCATTTTAGTATATGGAACAACATTTTTAAATCCTTTTATTAATTTTTCTATTTCTTCATAATTTTTTACGACTTCTTTTTTTAATTTTTCTATTTCATTTTTACCTTTTCTTTCTTGTTCACGATTAAGACTACTTTTAAATTCTTCCTCAATTTTTTTCTGTTCATTTTTTATAATAATTTCTATCATACCATCTTTAGAAAAAAGTTTTTCTAAATAATCCAAATCTACAAACTGAAACACTTTATTTAATCTAACATATTCGCCGTAATCGTCTTGAATATTTTCATTTTCATTAATTGATATATATTTACATGCCTTTTCAAATATTTCATCGTGTATTTTCTTCTCAGTTATGTTTCTTAATACTTTATTGTATTCCAACTCACCTTCTAGTCCAACTTTTCCTTCAAAATTTGTTCCTGTATTTATTAATTTTAATATACTAAATTCAGCTTTACCTTCAGCACCTACATTTGCACTTGCATTGATATTACTTCCCTTTGAATTTGTTTCTTCACTTTTCTCGTTAATTGTTATACCTTTCTCTGCTTGAGCTATTATTGAATTTATTTTATCAACATCCATATATAAAAAACTTTTCATGTTATTCCTCCTTTTATCGTTAAAACTAATTTATATATTTTTTTCATATAACTCCATCAACTAATTAACAAGCGATAAGTAACTTATTAATATATATCTTTTTTGCATATGAACTCAACATTATTTAAGCACTTCTATTGTAATATTTATATATATGATAGTAGTGTTTTTAACTGTTGCTTTTGCAACAAAATTATATTTTGTTCTTTTATCTTTACTGTATATTGATTTTAATATATCATCGTTCATATTCTCTCCTGTTGCTTATATTTCTTATATATTAAATCAAAAAATGTCGAACCCTGCAATATTAATCGTATTACAAAATTCGACATTTTTTGACATATATATTATTTATATTAATCCCTACTATACAAATCCCTTGTATAAACTTTATTCCTTCACAACTTTTAGCTCTTCTTCAAGTCTATTTGCTAAAATTACATCTGATTTTTTAGAAAAATCTTCGAAGTTATTTATAACTTTGCAATTATTAAATTGCTCTGCTTTTAATGTTGGTTCATATATTATAACATCATCAAAAATCTTAAAAGTCATTAGTTTTTCTTTGAATTACTTATTTTTCACAAAACTCATTTTCATTTGCAGATATAATAACCTCCCTACTGTTTTTTTCAATCAATTCATTCCATTTTCTAACAGCCCTTTGATCTAATTTTCTTAATTCTATCTCATTGTTGTTTACTTTTTCATTCTCACCTATAACCAATAAAAAATGCGGAGTTAGTGGAAAAAATAAGTATCCCTCACATGCTCCCACTGGTCTATCTGATGTCCAAAAATAATATTTGTCTGTCTTATATATATATATGTTTATCTTTTACCTTTTGCTTTGTAAGACTAATATAGTTTTTATTACAATCATGAATACAATTATATAAAGCATTATTCATCAAATACTTTTGAATGACTTCTAATCTTTCATTCAAAATATCATTCACACTAGCAATACAATTATTAATAATTTTATTTGCATCACAATAAGGATTTCTATACATCATAATTACTAAATTATTTATTAAATACTCAATATCATTTTCATTCAAATATCTCATACCACTTTCATGAGAATATACTTTTAAATTTATTGAATTTAGAATTTTTTTTATTTTTTCTTCAAATTTATTTTCAATAAATTTACCTAGTTCATTTTCTATCGTTGTATCATTTATTTTCTTAAGTACATTTAAAATTTTATTTTTTTTATATATGCTGTCATCGTTTATTCTTCTAAATGTCCATTCATTGATTTTTTTATGTTTGTTAATATATCTTCACAATTTTCAATTCTTTTTTTCTCATATTCCGCATATATATTTTTTTCTTTAAATACATCTTGAATTATTTTTGCAAAATTTTTGTGTGATTCTAATATAGTATTTGAATATTCAATATAATCCATATTCAAAGTATAATATTTTCTTTTAATAAATAGACTATTATCACAATTATATCTGGCAAGTTTTCCATCAGATTTGTATTTAACTTGCAAATTATTCGCATCTGTACTGCTGTCATATGTTTCCCACATTTTTAAATATGTTCTTGGTACAAAATGCTGTTTTTTTGTATCGTTTTCCATTTTTTATTTCCTCTTTCATATTAATATTATTGTAAAATCACTTATTGTTATGTTATAAGTTATTTACCACTATAGCTCTTTTTTCTCAAAAATTCTGTCAAAAAAATAAAACATAGAATAATATTTTTTAATATTCCATGTTTTTCGCTTTATATTAAATTCCCCAAAACTAATTTCAAATAATCTATCTTTTCAAAAACTTGCTCTTCATATTCATTACTAAGTTTTTATAATATTTAAATTCATCTGTTTTGTGTTTTACTATAAAGAATATTAAGTTTGGAATTATCAAACATATTATTCCATAAATCAATACTAGTAAATAATTATTAGTAATTTTTACAAACTGTATAAACACATATGTAATTATAAAAGAAACAGCAAACATTACTGCATATTGTAAATTTTCTTTTATATAATCTTTAATTTCACCGTGTAATATTTTCTTATACACAAACTTTGGAAATGAAAATAAGAACAATACCATATTACTTGCAATTGTTCCAATAAATACACCTGCTAAGCCAATTACATTTGCTAAAACTATTGAAACTACAATATTAACAACAGACTCTATTATTGGAACATATCTGTCTTCATAGAAAACTCCTGCAGCTTCTTTAAATGTTGCATATGTTCTTCTCATTCCATTAATATAAAAGTTTATTACAAGAGTTAATACTACTGCTTGTGATAATACATACTCATTTCCTAACCAAATTTTTACAAATGGAACAGATATAAAAAACATTGATATTGCAGCAAATGAATATAACCATGAGTTTAATAATAATGTTGATTTGTATATTGATTTAGTTTTTTGATTATTTGCTTCAACTAATAAATTTCCAACACTTGCCGTCAATGATGTAAAAATTTGACCAAACAAATTGTTTAATGCACTGATTATCATATAATAATTTGAATACAGTCCAACAACTCCAACTCCTAAAGTTTTTGTCATTGAAATAATAATATTGTCACTTCCAAGAACAATGAAACCTCCAATTTTATGAAATAATAATCCTTTTACTCTTATGTATATGCTCTTTTTAAGCCTTTTACTAACTGGTTTTACATCTTTGCTTTTTATGTAAGAGTATTTTTTATCTGCAATAATACTTATAATTATATTTTCTAATAATCTACAAATTATTTTGATAATCAAGTAACCAACAAATTCTTTGAATACCATTAGATATATGATTTGAAGTGTATTCATTATAATAATATATCCGAAGTGAACTATATTAATTACATAATTTTTTTGATTAGCCTGAAGAATTGATCTTTTATATGTTAATAAATACGAAATTACAGTATCTATTAAATATAATATAAATATAAATTGTAGATTTATATTTATGCTTATATCTCCAACAATATATTTCAAAAAAGGAAGTAATATCATTCCTAAGACTGCTACAATTACAGCTATTATTCTGTATATTATTTTATAAAAATACATAAGTGTTTTTATTTTTTCTGTATTTCCTTTAGCAACTGGCCTATATAAATTTACAATTATAGCTGATCCAAAACCTAGCTCTGCTATTGCTAACATTGATAATATATTTGTATATAATCCATTTATTCCTAAGTATTCATTTCCCAATGTTTTTACAAATATTGATTGAGTTATGAATCCAATTAGTATTGTCATAATACTTGTAATGGTTGCTGTTATTACTGATTTTATTGAGTTTTCTGAACGCATTTTTTACCTCACTTTATTATCTAATTTAGTATCTTATCTATATACATTTAATCCCTACTATACAAATCCCTTGTATAAACCTTTTCTTTGACAAATTTCAATTCATCGTCCAATCTATTAGCTAATATCACATCGGACTTCTTTGTAAATAAATTAAAATCAGTTATAATTTTACATCCATTAAATTCAGTACTTTTCAAAGTTGGTTCATAAATAATAATCTCAATATTCTTTTCTTTTAGATTATTAATAACTCCTTGAATAGCACTTGCTCTAAAATTATCTGAATTTTTTTTCATTGTCAGTCTATAAACACCAACTATATTTGGATTTCTTTTCATAATCATTTCTGCAATATGTTTTTTTCTTGTTTTATTAGAATGTACTATTGCTCTAATAAGATTTTGCGGCACATTTTCATAATTAGCTAATAATTGTTTTGTATCTTTTGGTAGGCAATAACCTCCATATCCAAATGATGGATTATTATAATGATTACCAATTCTTGGATCTAGTCCAACACCTTCAATAATATCTCTTGTATTTAATCCTTTAATTTCTGCATAGGTATCCAACTCATTAAAATATGCGACTCTTAATGCTAAATATGTATTAGCAAATAGTTTTACAGCCTCTGCCTCAGTTGGATTCATATACTTAACAGCTATATTATCTTTTAATGCTGCCTCTTTCAATAAATTTGCAAATTTCTCTGCTCTTACGGATTTCTCACCAACAATTATTCTTGATGGATATAAATTATCATATAAGGCTTTACCTTCTCTCAGGAATTCTGGAGAAAACATAATGTTATCAATATTATATTTAACTTTAACTGATTCTATAAAACCAACTGGAATAGTTGATTTAACAACCATCGTTGTATTTATATTCATACTAATGACCTTTTGAATAATATCTTCAACAGATGAAGTATCAAAAGAATTTGTTACATCATCATAATTTGTTGGTGTACTAATAATAATAAATTCAGCTCCATAAAAAGCTTCTCTATAATCTAGGGTTGCTTTTAAATTAAGTTTCTTTGTTTCAAAAAATTCTTCGATTTTTTTATCGTGTATTGGTGATTTTCTGTTATTAATTAATTCCACCTTTTCTGGTATTACATCAAGTGCCACAACTTCATTTTTTTGCGATAATAATGTAGCAATTGATAGTCCAACATAACCTGTTCCTGCTATTGCTATTTTCATATTGTTATTTTCCCCCTCTATAAAATCACAGTGACCACATATCTTCTTGAAAAATATATTTTAAATTTAATTATTATAGCCTTGCAATTTTTTAATTTATATTTTGATTTTAATCTGTTAAAGCTTTAATCATAAAGTCTTTTGCCTTTTTTCTTTCAAGATATAACTCATCATCGATGTTTCTTTCATTTTTTTCAACATATATTTTTCTATCCTTCCACAAAATTTTCTATCTTCTAATTCAAATTTTTTTAATAATGTGTCAATTCTAGAATTCATTGACTTTATATTTCTTTGATACCTGTAAAAAACTACAAATGACGTATTAAATAAAATAGAAAATTCTTTCGATTTCTTTACTCCAATCATTTGGTATTTCTCCTAAAAAATAATTTAAAATAAATTTTTGATTTTTTTTGAAATTTTCTGGTTTTATTGCCATTTTTTTCCATATATTTGTTTCAATTAACATTGTTGGATCTAAAATAACTTTAATATCCTCTCTATTTGTTATCTTCTTAATAATCTCTCTACCTTTATTTTCTCTAACTGATATACATTTAAAATTATTAAATCCTCTTTTTGCATATTCAATTTTTTCTGTTGGAATTTCTTCTACCTCTAAACTAGCAGAAAATGCAATATTTTTGTTTTTTTCAGAAAAATTTAATAATTCTAAGTCACTCATTCTATAATTTGGATTCCAAACCTGATCACTTTCCACAACCCCAAAGTCAAACTTACCAAAATACTTTCTATTCATCCATGAAAATGCTTTCTTGGAATATACTATTTTTTTATTGAATTTCTTAAACTTTCTCAATCTTTTTTTATCGCTTTTTATATATCTTTTTATTTCAATATAATTTCTTTTTATAATTCTGAATATGTTCTCAAGTATATTACATTTTTTATTTGTAATTGGATAATTTCTAATAGTTAGCACCTTTGCATCTGGTTCTATTTTTTTTATAAATTCTTGAGCAGCATAATTTTGCAACCTATTTCCATAATTAATTATCATTTAATGTTATAATTCCTATTTTTTTCATTTTTTTCCTTTCTTATTTTTGTATTATATACAGTATCTTTATTATCAGATAAGTCTAATTTATATGTTAATTTAAAAATATATGTCGCTGAATTATTCATTATTTCTTCTATTTTATAATCAAACCTATCATTCAACTTGCCACATAATGTTTCACAGTCACAATTATTTACTGGATTATTATCTATCATTTCTTTTATTTCATTGCAACTATTATATGCTATATCTATTAAATAATCAAACAACAAATAATGGCAAACTGTATCATTATTTTCGTAGTATTCATTAAATGCATCTACTAAAAAGTTAGAAAGAATATTATCTTTATTCATTCTCATAAAATATGTTGTCCATCTATTTTTAGAAACAAATTTAATATTCATATTACAATTTTTTATACTCCAATAATTTGAACTAAATACTTCATCTTCTATCTCCCTTGTTTCATACATTGTTGCATCCATCCAGAGTCCACCATATGTTTTTAAGAGATTAACTCGTAAAACATCTGAGAAATGTGCAATTTTAATTTTTCCAGCTTTAAATTTCTTTTGAATATTATCATTTATATTAACATAATTATTATAATTTTCTTTTGATAAAACAACTATTTCACAATCCGGGTTTAACTTTTTTATGTTTTGAACACACAACTGAACAATCTCTGGGGCATTTTCAATACCTTGCCACCAAAAAATCCATATGTACTTTTTGGATTCTCTAATATTTTTATTTTCTATTGGATAACTATATTTATTTATTGTATATGGAATTTCCTTACATATATATTGTTCAATAACTTTATGATAATGAATCTTTATAATATCGATCTTAAAAACTTTGTATAATCCATTATATAATTTCATTTTCAGTTTTAATATATTTCTTTTTATCATTTTTTTCTCCTAACTATAAAGTCTATATGGGATAGTCTCAGATCCACCTAAATATACAAAGGAATAATACCAATAAAATAATAAATATATTATTATTCCTATTTTTATAAAAATTTTCATATTTTTATCATCAATACAATTTGCCAACATGCAGAAAAATTCAATGTTAAAAATTGAAAAAAATAATGCAATTCTTGCAGCATGTATGTTTATTGAAGATAATTGCAAAACAATTAAATTTAATATAAAGCATACAATAAAAAAATATGAATTCTTATATTTTTTTATCACGTTTTTATATAAAATAGCAAATGCAATAATCATTGGTAAATTTCTTAGCAATAAACTTTTAGCACTCGTTAATTCTCCATCAATATATTGAGAATAATATGAAAGACCTATTTTATTTAGAATTCTTACAATATAATCAGCTCCAAAAAGTAATCCAAATCCACATAAAATAACAATGACTATTCTTATTTTTTTAACAGATAACTTTAAATTATTACTTATAATTAACTTTCTACTATTTTTAGAATTTAGCATTTTGCATATTATGAAAATAAAAATTCCTAAAATAGAAGATTTATGAAAAAAACATGCTACAATTAAACAAATAAAAAAATTACGATTATTATTCTTTTCCGAATATAGTAATATGTTTATACCTAAAAATAAAAAAGATAATCCAATATATTGCCTCATCAAATTTAATCCTGTATTATAGAACATTAAATAAAATACTAAAAAAACGAACCATTTTTTTCCGCTTAAATCTTTATTAATTTTTACTCCATAATATATTGGTAACATAATAAGTAGCTGAATGAAAAATAATACAACTTGAAAACTATTAAATAATTTATAACCTACGTACTCAATTAGAATAAATCCTAACTCATAATCATGTACACATTTTGCAGTTCTGACGAATTTATTAAAAAAATCATCAAAGCTTATTGAATTTTCTGCACATTTATAAATTGGTAATCCATATATTTGAACATCAGTTCCTATATTATAAGCCCTCAAACCAGCTAACACACATGGTGACAGTATTGCTATGCAACTTAAAAATTTACTTATCTTTTTTTCACTGCATCTCTCACTAAAATATAACAATAAACACGAAACAAAAAAAACTAATATATATATGTACATATTCTCTACCCTTCTAATTATTTATATAAATTTAAAAATCCACATGAGCTTATATTCCATAAGTATCATTATTAATCTTGATTTAATATTTATGTTTCCTTTATAACTTTTAATTTTACTTATTTCCTTATTTATTATATCAGCACATTCTTTATCTTTTGCAGCAAATCTTTCAACTTTTTTATATACTCTAAATATATTTCTTATATAATTTTCAATAAATTTTGCCCCATCATCTTTTTCATTCAAATAGGTTTTATAATTTTCATATTTTTTTTGGTTTAAAACCATATAATTTTCAAACATCATTTTTGCATTTTTCTTCCATCTATTATTTACAGTTGACTTAAAATTGTAATATTTATATAAATTTCTTTTTACATACATTATTTGGGGCTTTTCTAAAATAATATTCAAATTAAATATTGCATCCTCACCTTGAATCATACTTTCATCAAATTTTAAATTCTTTTTTGTAAGAATTTCTTTTCTTATTATCTTTCCCCAAGGAGTATGGCACCTATTATATATCAAAAACTGTTTTAGTAAATCTATATATTCAATTTTACCTTCATTAATATTTAATTCACTTTTTATCGCTGTAATTCCATTCTCATTTACGTTTATTCTATCAAAAATTATATAATCAACATTAAAATTAAATAACTTATCATCAATAACATTAAGATTTACTTCATCGTCAGCATCGACAAACATTATATATGTTCCCTTGCTAAATTTCAAGCCTAGATTTCTTGCACTACTTACTCCACCATTTACTTTATGATAAATTTTTATATAATCTTTTTTTATATTTTTAATGCATTCATCATACATTTTTGAATATTCAGCTTTTGAGCCATCGTCAATTATTATGATTTCATAGTTGAATCGATTTGTATTTTTTATAGAATTTATACACCTACAAAAAACATTAAAATCTACATTATAAACTGGAACAATAATACTTAATAACATAAAAACCCTTCTTTATATACATATTTTATAATATCTCATTTGCAAAATTTTTATAATTTATTTTTCCTTGATATTTTTCTCTCCATAAATTTCTTGTGTTTTTCCTTAAACTTATAAATTCGTCATATGGTAATTCATAGATATTCATAATTTTCTTTGCAAGTTCAACTGTCTCAAAATCTCTATTTATTAAAAATCCACTAATCCCGTTTTTTACAATTTCACCTGTTCCCCCAACATCTGTAGCTATTACTGGTATACCAAAACTAATAGCTTCCATTATTGATACTGGTAATCCCTCTGATGAGCTAACATTTATAAACAAGTCTGCACAATGTTCATTATAATACTTATATACTTCAACATTTTGTATGGCTCCCACTAAATTTACTTTGAATCTATCAAATTTTAGATTTTCTATATATGATTTTAAATTATCAAATTCTTCTCCTGCACCTATATGAGTCCATTCGATTTCTATATTTTTTTCATTGTTTTCTATATATTTTAAAGTTTCTGCAATTAAATGAACCCTTTTAACTTTACTCACCCTTGAACAAGAAACAATTCGAAATACTCTATCATTGCTTTTATTGCATAATCCTTGATCATATGTTCCAAGATACGAACACTTAATTTTAGACTCATATTTACAAAACATTTTCTTTAAATAATCAACACCATTATCAGAGCATGCATATATTTCAGATAAATTTTTTAATAATTCTGTTCTTTGTGGCAAATAGTTTAACTTCGTTTCTTCTAAATAAATATCAAAACGATGTGCTCTTGAAAATACCTTATTCTTTATTTTTTTATTTTCTAAATATTTATGCAATTTCACTGCAATTGAAGCTGTTGTATATAACCAATAACTATAAATATAAACTTCATCTTTCTTTTTAAATTTAATTTTTTGTAGCTCCTCTATTATTTCATTAGTTTTCTTCTCACATATAGATAAATAATAAGCTTCGAATAATCTTGCTTTGATATTTTTTGCTTCGTTCTTGCTTGAAAAAATATATTTTATAGAATTTAAAATATATTCTACCCTTGTATTCTTATAATTCCTTCTTCCTGTGGGAATCACATCTACATTTTCACTTAAAATTTTTCTTGTTTGTTCTTCATTTTTTGCAACATCAATTGGGAAAATAACAATTTTATCAAAAAATTTTGAAATTTCATTTATTTCATTCTCTAAAAATGCCTCTCCTGTTTTATATGGGAATTTTCTGTCTATTAGAATTAAGTACTTCATTTTTATGCCTCCTATCCGTTTTTAGAATATGGAAATGCATTTAACATAATTGTTTTTTTATTTGCAACCATTTCGTCTGTTATTCTATAATCTTTTACAATTTCCTCTATACTATTAATTTCTTCTTTATTCATATCTTTAAATTCATGTTTTATTCCATATGCAGAATAATAGTCATCAAATTTAAAGCCATCTCCCAACAAATTATTAGTAACTACAATATGAATATTTGGCACTCTTAAGCTATCAGCTATAATAAGACCATGTAAACTACTCGAAATAATAGTTTTACACTCTGCAATTTTTTTTGTAACATTATATGGTGTATCTTGTACATCAATAATAGTTGCATTTTCAAACTTACTATATAATTTTTTAAAAATAGGTTCATCTTTTTCTTTATAATGAGCTATAATTCCCACATTATATTTTTTTTCAATTTTTTCACCTTGTAATAAACATTCTGCTAATATTCCTGCATCCCCTAAAGGTAAATTTTTCATATCTTTTCCCGTTAATTTTTCTATTCTTTTTTTACTTAATTCTCCACGAACTGCACAAAACTTTGTTTTACTTTTATATAATGGTTCATCATCTTCTTTATAACTAACAAATCCAGTTCCCCATATATTAACTTCTGGAGAAATAATATTAGATAATCTTTTTAGCATTTTTTTCCAAGTAGGACCTTCTAAAGTATAATTTCCTAAACCACTTCCTATCCCACTAATTTTTCCTAATAAATAATTTGTTCTTTTTACTTCATATCCAAATAAATTTTCAATAATATCCCTATTTAAGATATCTCCCATATTTGCAACTTTCGCGTAATATACTTTAATTTTTTTCATTTTGCCTCCTATTTTTTATATTATCTTACTAACTTATTTTAGTTAATTTTCTATAAATTTTTCTATATCATTAATTATTGTTTTAGTGTTAGAAATATATTTATTATATTTATTTTTTTTAACAAGTTCTAAAGCTTCACCTAATTGATCTATTTCATATACTGGTTCAATAAAATTAAGTTCCTTAAATTCATCAATTAATTGAATTTGGTGGTCATCGACATGTTCTCCAAATCGTGCTAATCTAGGAATTGCAATAACTAATTTATCATTTTTTAGTGCAGTTACTATTGCTCCTGTACCAGCATGAGTAATAACTAAATCTGCCTTTTTCATATAATCTTTAAACTCGTCTTGTGTCAAAAAATCTTTATATTCAAAATTTTTAGGTTTGTAATCAGATGCTCCTATTTGTGCAAAAACCTCATCTATAATTTTCCCCTCATCTATTAATCTATCAATTTCAACTAACATTCTATTAAACTGAAATTTTTGAGAGCCTAATGTAACAAATATCATATTAATAAATTCCTCCTAAATATATAGCATCTGGATAAAATTCTTTCATTGATTCCCATTGGACATAAAATCTATCCGCTATATGTTTTTTATAAATTAATTTACCTGTCATTGTCGGTGAAGTTATTTTTGCAAAAGATTCAATATAAATAACTTTCTTTTTAAAAAAATGACCAATCACCAACATTGGTATGGCTGATAAAACTCCTGTACTAATTATAACATCAGGACGTTCGTTCAAAAAAACGATTAATGATTTAATAAATATTCCAAACATTTTTAATATAAATAGCGGCTCTTTTCTATTTACTTGCATTACATAATAATTTATCTTTTTGTCCTTTTTATTATATTTCGTTTTTTCAGTTACAATAAAAATATCATTTTTCTCGCTTAATGGTCTTAAGCATAATAATTGTTCAAAATGTCCTCCGGAAGACGATATCAAACACACTTTTTTCCTCTTATTCTTTTTCAATACTATTCACCTTTTTTCCATTTCTTTACTAACCAACTTTTGTTAGTACTTAAATCTTTTAATATTGTTATTTTGCTCCTTTACTTTGGAATACAGATACTACAGTCCATATCAATATCTTAAAGTCAAACCACAATCCCTTATGTTTATTATAAAATCTATCTAATCTACATCTATTTTCGAATCCCACATTTGATCTTCCTCTAGCTTGCCACACTCCGCCCAGAGCTGGTTTACATGCTATTATATCTTCATAATATTCTCCCATATCTTCTTTTTCTCTTGGCAAATATGGGCGTGGACCTATAAGTGACATATCACCCTTTAATAAATTGATAAACTGTCCGAAACTCATCTAAACTTGTTTTACGCAAAAATTTTCCAATTCTTGTAACTCTGGGATCATGTTCTAATTTCTTATTTTTCTTATATTCCGCTCTAATCTTCGGATCTTCCTTCATCAACTTTTTTAATACTTCTTCTGCATTGCAGACCATACTTCTTATTTTATATATTTCAATCTCTTTCCCGTCTTTTCCAATTTTCTTCTGCTTAAACAAAATAGGTGCACGGTCCCCTTGTTTTAACTATGCTATTTTTACAACTGCCATTATGGGCAATAATAGCATAGTTCCAACCAACCCTGCACATATATCTACTGTTCTTTTTATAAATTTGTATGTTACTAATTTTGTGTTATATTTCAAAATTTGTAAAGCTCTATATAATTTAGAGACTTTTTTCATTGATTTTATTTCACTTTTTATTACAGATTTAGATATAGTCTGTCTACCATCCTGCTCTTCTACTTGTGCCATCACTTTTTCCATAGAAAATCCCCCACTTTTTTTAAAGTTTTACATCCTTACTGCTTTACGCATTTTATCTTATGTAGCTTTATTGGGATAATGGCTGTTCTGCCAATAAATTATTTTTTCGTTTACATTGTCACCTCATATTAAACTATAATTTTTTTAGTTTGTCAATCAAAATCCGCTTTTTTTTAAGCTTTTTCGACAGGAAAATTTTTGAAACTATAATATAAAAAAAAAATGTTATACTATAGTTATACTATACTAGTATATTATATTTGTACAAAATTTGAACAAATACTTGCATACATAAAAATTTATTGATAAAATTCGTTTATAAAAATATAACAAATGAAATCATAAGGAGGATTACATTAATGGAAGAATTAGATTTAAAAAGTTTATTTGAATTGATATGGAAGAAAAAGTTACTGATAATTTCATTCATTATTATTGGTGCAATTTTAGGTTTTACTTTTAACAAGTATTACACAACTCCCAAATACAAATCGACAGTAACATTTTTATTAGCTCAAACTGGAAGTGCTACAGATTCTAGTATCACAGCATCAGATGTTACATTAAATTCTAAATTAGTTGAAAATTATAGTGAATTAATAAAAAGTGATTCTGTTATATCAGAGGCTTTAAATCAATTAAATATACAAATGGACATAGCAGATTTACAAAAAAATATAACTGTAGAATCGAAAAAAAGTACTGAATTTATTCAACTTTCTGTTGCAACAGAGCAAAAAGATTTAGCACCTTTAATTGCAAATAAAATTGTAGAAGTTTTTACCGAAAAAGTTAAGCAAATTTATAAAGTTGAAAATGTTCATATTGTAGATTCTGCAATAGAAGCTATTACACCATATAATATCAACCCAACAAAATACGCATTAATTGGTGCTTGTATCGGCTTAGTTATTGCATTAGCAATAATATTTATAATAAATTGTTTTGATGATTCATTAAAAGATGATAAAGATATTGAACGCTCACTAGGTTTACGAACACTGGCAACTTTCAGGAAACAATCGAAAAACACTGGATTATCTTGGAATCCAAAAAGCGATTATGTTGAAGGCTTTAAAGTTTTAAGAACTAATTTACAATTTGTAAATAGATCAAAAGATATAAAAGTAATTTCTGTAACAAGTACATTACCTGGGGAGGGAAAAAGTTGGGTTTCTTCAAATTTGGCATTAGCTTTTGCTAAAGCCGATTACAAAGTTTTAATTGTAGATAGCGATATGCGTAAAGGTACTCAACATATTATATTTAAAATTCCACAAACACCTGGATTATCTGATTTAATAAAAAGTAATGATAATCCAACAGATTTTAAATTAATAGCAAGCAAATATATAAATAAAACAAGCATTAACAATATATTCGTTTTACCAAGTGGTAATTTTACATTTGACTCCTCAGAGCTATTAATTTCAAATAAAGTTAACAAACTTGTTGAAACATTTAAAGAAAATTTTGATATTGTAATTTTTGATTCTACCCCTTGTACTTTGGTTACAGATGCTGCTATAATTAGTAGAATCGTTGATACAACAATAATTGTTACAGAGCATGAAAAAACTAAAATGAGTAATTTAAAACACATTCACGAACAAATTGAAGAAGTTGGTGGAAACTTGGCAGGTATTGTTATTAACAAAGTTCCTAGTAAAAGAGATGGATATTATTATTACGGTGAAAATAAAAAAAAGAAATCTAATAAATCATCTATGCCAAACAATAATACAAATAAACGCTCAAGACATTAATTCATAAGAAAGAAGTGATTATTATGTTAGAAGATATAAACAACATTCCTCCTGAGGAAAATGAACCAAAACACGAAGATAAAATAAATAATGGGAAAAAAATAAAAAAGCAAAAACCTAAAAAGAAAATGAATATTTTTGTAAAAATTTTATTAACCCTTTTAATTCTAATTGTAGTTTTTGTAACTGTTGTATTTAGTACAAGTTATATTTATTTAAAAAATAAATTAGGAAAAATAGACTATGTTGATTTAAAGAGCACTGAAATTACAATAAATCACGGTGTTGATGAATCGCTAGCAACTTACAGAAATATAGCATTACTTGGAATTGATGCAAGATCAGATACTTTTGGCACCGGTAATAGAAGTGACTGCATTATGATTTTAAGCTTAAATGAAAAAACTAAAGACGTAAAAATTGCATCTGTTTATAGAGATACCTATTTAAATATTGATGGTCACGGACTAGATAAGGTAACTCACGCATATTCTTATGGTGGCCCTAAACTTGCACTAAATACTTTAAATAAAAACTTAGATTTAAATATTACCGAATTTGTTGCTATTAATTTTGACACAGTTCGTGTTGTTGTTGATAGTATTGGTGGTGTAGAAATACCTATAAATTCTCAAGAAGTAAAATATATTAATGGTTATATTAATGGTCTAAACAAACAATTTGGTACATCATCAGCTAACATTACTACCCCTGGAACATATAAATTAGACGGCGTTCAGGCTTTAGCATATTCAAGAATTCGTTACACAGATGGTGGCGATTATAAACGTACTGAACGTATGAGAGATGTATTTATGGCTGTCTTCAAAAAAGCAAAAACAATGAATATTTCTGAGCTTAATAACTTGGCAAATACTATTTTACCTCACGTTTCAACAAATATTAGTGAAAACGAAATTATGGGAATGATTCCCAAAGCAATTTCATTTAATATTAAAGATAGCTTTGGATGGCCATATGAAACAGAAGGAAAAATGATTACAAAAGTTTGGTATGGTGTTCCAATTAATTTACAAAAAAACGTTTCAAAATTACATGAAAGCTTATTTAATGAAGTAGATTATGAGCCTACAGATACTGTAAAAAATATTAGTAATGATATTATAAAAACAACTGGATATGGAAAATAAAATGAAAAGGAGGTGCTTGGCTTTGCAGTCGCAAAAGCTAGCACCTTTCTTTTTTGAATTTGGTCTTTTTTCTCGAATGATTAGCCTAACATTTTTTCTGGCAATGGCGTGATTGTTACGCTATAGAATTGCTTTGCTTCTTCGTTATACGCATGCTTCTTTTGGAAAAAACCAAATTTTACACATTCTTTTCTATTTTCCTCTTCTTTTGGAATACTATATTTTAACAATTTTTCTTTTAATGTATTTGCTTCTGCACCTATTTGAGAATTATTTAATGCATTATAATTTAACAGCTCTACTAATTTATTAAAAGTATTTTTACTTAACTCCATTTGTATTGGTGGTCTTTTAGTTTGAAATGCCATTTGTTTCATCCCCTTTACTATTTGCTCTTCATAAAAAATTTGTAACAGTTTTATTTTTAAGAGCTTCTTTATATTCTAATATAATTATTTTTTCTATTGGTGTTAGATTTACTTTTGACACTTTCTCATATGTTAATTGCATTATAACTTTATCATCTGTAATTCCGCTTTTTCCCAATTTATTTAATGCTTTTATTATTTGTATTGTTGTTATATTTGTCATTATTTTCACTCCAATCAAAAAAAGCAGTAGAAGTTAATCTATTGCTAAAATATAAAACCAGAGCAAGTATAACTGCTCTGGAACATATTGTTTTTTTAGGGTCATTGATTATTCTCCACGATACTTCCTGTTTTTCACTTTCATAAATACAAATGCTATTAATGATACTGTAAATAAAATTTCACATAATGCAGTTCTTCTTGTATCTCCTGTTTTTGGAGTATTTACTTTTGTATTTTCCAAGTTAAAATAGTATCCGTTTTCATCTTCTATTTTTGTTTCGTTTATAAAAATTCCTTTATCGTTTATTTCAATTTTCACAATATCGTCTTTTTTTACATATCCATTTGGAGCAGTTATTTCTTTTACATAGTATGTTCCATATATAAGATTGTCAAAAGTCACTACTCCATTTTAAATTTTTTTTTATTAGATTTTTTGTTTCACTATCTACTTTTCTTAGAGTTATGTTTGTTTTTATATAATCATCTTTCATTTCAATTTTTTGATTTTCTTTATTATCTGTAACAGTAAATGTTATTTCTTCAGCAATTTCATATCCATATCTTCTGTTCCTGATTTTATTAATCCTAGCTCTTTAAATGTTTGTTCTGTTATTGTGTATGATTGTAAGGGGGACTTTTGGTAATTGGTACTCCCTCATTTTCTATCTCACTTATTTCACCAGACACTTTACATGCAGAATATAAAACTATTCCCCATAAAATTAGTGCTACTGAACTTAATATTATAATTGTATTTATTACTCCCACTTTATCTCGCCTCTCTTTTTCTTTGTTTTAAATATTTGTTATAAAAACTTATTGCTTGACTTAATTTCTTCAAATGTATTGCTTGTCCTAATGATGGAGTTGCATCATTACATTCCATTGCATCATAAAGTTTCGTTTGTTCTTCTTGAGTTAAATATGATATTTCCACTGCTGGGTTAAATGCAATTCTTTTTTCATCTACTTTTTTAAGTATTTCTGGAATTAACTTTGTTAATCGTATATATCTTCGTACTTGTGTCCCACTGTCGCCTTGATCTTCTCCTAATAATTGTGCTGATTCATTATTTTTCCCACCAAGTTGGTTGGAAGTTTCTTCTATTTTTCTTCCTTGATGTTTAATGGCATCTAATTTCATTTTGTATGAGTATGCTTTTTCACTTGGTAAGATTTCCTCCCTCTGAATGTTGCTGTCTACCATAAGTATTGTTGCTTCATCATCATTTAAATTTTTTACAATACATTTTATTTTTTTTTTACCTGCTAATACTGATGCCATTTTTCTTCTATGGCCACTTATCATTTCATATTTTCCATTGTCTTTTTTTCTTACTATTACTGGATAAATTACTCCCATTTCTTTTACGCTTTGTACCATTGATTGCATTTTTTCATCGTTTTTTACTTTGTATGGGTGATTTGGAAAATCAGTAATTTGATCTATTGGAATTATTACTTCCTCTTCATTATTTGTCATTACTACCTCCTCCTAAAATAAATCATAATCTTTTGCATAAAAGTAAATTAGAGCAATCAGATTATTACTGATTGCTCTTTGCTTTTTAATATTCAATTTTGTTTTTTTAGTAAGTTCTTCTTTTGTTAGTTTTGCAAAATACTTTAGTTTTATAAAGTCATAATTCTTTTGTGGATAATTCATTTGATATTCGTCAATAAAGCAATTTAATACTTCTTGCCATAATGTAAGTCGTTTTATCGATTTATCGTCTTGAATTCTTATTACTTGGCTTTCTACTGAATTTTGATTTTGGTGTTCTTTTCGTAACCATCCCTTGCCACTTATTTTTACACAATCTATTACATCTTCTTTGTTTTGCTCTATTATTTGTTCTAAATCGTTGTAATTGTATAATAGAAAAGTTATTTCATTTATGGCCTTCTTTGGTATTGCTGGTACTTCATTTGTAGTTATCATTGCTTTCCTCCTTTCATTTAGTTCGCCCTTTTATTGGGCTATGTACTTTTAGAGCAAAAAAAAAAGCAAACATTTCTGTTTGCTTTTTTTGACTATGTATTTATTTTTCTAAAGCTGTAATATATTTCATTAGAATTTCATCTATTAAATCTGTTGAAACTTTACTTTTTATTGATTCATTTCGCAATTCGTTTAGTGCTTTTATTACAATTCTGATTTCGTAGTTATCTAATTTTATTTTTTTGTTTTTCATTTTACCCCCCATATTCCTCTCTATAGATTATTCACTCCTTTGTTAGCTTGAGCAACTGAAATTATAAAGTCTGCCATAATTGTAGCAGAATTTACAACTAATCTCGCATGATATGGTGCTATATTTATTCTTCTATTACCTAATCCATGTGAGTCACTGCCATTATTTCTCATTTCAGATACGGCTTGGACAATATTTTCCAATCCTGATAACATTTTTTTTATTCTATTATCCATATCTTTATCTATATGCATATTATATAATTCTTTTACCTCTTTGTATAATGTATGAATATTTCCACTACTAGTTGGGGTCTCTTGTTTCGATTCTATTACATAACAAAATGTTTCTTCTAATATTGTTCTTGCCTTTGTTATTGCACTATCTAAATTCCCTGCCTCAACATCTTGTAATGCTCTTTCTGATAGATTCTTTATATATTCCCTATTTATAATTTTTATTTTTGGTATCGATATTTCAACTTTTTCATTAATCTCTTTTATTATAAAATTATTATTTGCTCTTATTAATTCATGTCCTCCAAAATATAGGATTCTATTTATATGATTGATAGCATTTTCAACAATATATTTGTGTTTTTCATCAACTTCTTCTCTGCTTCTACATCTCTCTAATCGCTCTCTGAAATTCTCTTTACTAAATAAGTACTCTAGCAATAATGACATTTTATTTTTTTTTATTGCATAATCCATTAAATTCTCAAAATATTGCCATCTACTTAATTTTGGATACTCTTGTGGTAAACCAAATCTTTGTGAAATTTGACATATTTCCACTCCGCTTAAATATGGCATTTGTATTGGAATCTGATATTCATCCAATTCCGATTTTTTACTTTTTTCCAATTCAATATCTCCATCTAAAATAGTTATTATATCTTTGCATTTTAATAAAGCAAATTTAGAATCCATTTCATCACTCCCTAAATTAATATTTTTTAAAGTATATCATTTTATATGATAGAGTTATTATATCATGTCAAAATTGTTTCGGCTACATAATATTTTTTATCGATATTATTGTTTTATTGTGCAATTACTTAACTACTAGCTTTTTTTATCAAATCACTTACATACATCTTTGCTTGTTTACTAACATAGATATGAGCCAAAGGCTTGATTTTAGGCAAAAAAATAAATGCTAACTGTGTTGCATTTTTCCAAATTCCTATTTTTGATGTTGTATGTAGTAACATATCGATTACATACACCTTTCAAATTTTTTTGATTTTATAATTTTAAATTTTTATATTTTTTGATTTTCTTCAAATTTACTATTTTTCATTTTCCCTTGATTTTACTGGGGTTTCAAAGTTTAAAAATCTTATTTATGAGTTACATACAGCATTAATAAATTGCCCGAAATTCATCTAAACTCGTTTTTCGCAATATTTTTCCAATTCTTGTAACTCTGGGGTCATGTTCTAATTTCTTATTTTTCTTATATTCCGCTCTAATCTTTGGATCTTCTTTCATCAATTTTTTTAATACTTCTTCTGCATTGCAGACCATACTTCTTATTTTATATATTTCAATCTCTTTCCCGTCTTTTCCAATTTTCTTCTGCTTAAACAAAATAGGTGCACGGTCCCCTTGTTTTAACTATGCTATTTTTACAACTGCCATTATGGGCAATAATAGCATAGTTCCAACCAACCCTGCACATATATCTACTGTTCTTTTTATAAATTTGTATGTTACTAATTTTGTGTTATATTTCACAATTTGTAAAGCTCTATATAATTTAGAGACTTTCTTCATTGATTTTATTTCACTTTTTATTACAGATTTAGATATAGTCTGTCTATCTTCTGCTTCTGCTATTTGTGCCATTACTTTTTCCATAAAACATCCCCCATTTTTTGTTTTACATCCTTTGAATATTGCTCTGTACAATACTTTTTTCTTAGGTTTAAACTTTGTGCATATTAGAGAATGGCTTGCTTTTCTAATTATGCTTTTATTATGTTAATTTTCTCGTTGCAATGTCGACTTCTGTTAAACTATATTTTTGTGTATTTTTCAATATTTACCGGCGTTTTTGTTTATTTGATTTTTTTCGACATTTTTCTACAATATATTTTATTATGTAGTGTTAAATTTTGTGATTATTTTTATTGACTACTTCAATATTTTATGTTACTATTATTTATACAGTGTAATTATCCACTGTAACAAAAAAAGGAGGTATAATAATGGAATTTTACGCAATTTCGGCAAACAATGGTCTCCATCGGTACTTTAAAGGTCTAGTGTTGACTTTTTCTGACATCATGGAATGGTATCTGAGGCTGGAAGAAATCGATAATGGAGAGGTCGTTTCATCTTTTGACTTTTTCGTCGACACAAAAGATGAACTTCTTTATATTATCGAAAAGGTCTATCCGCAGTATATGGGATATCCGCTTTTTGTGGATATGTATTTATACTATGGATACAAAAATTTGCCAATTTTTAGAAAGCGTTTTTCCGATTCTACTGAACCATCTTTCGAGGTTGATGACAATGATAGTGATGAGAAGCCCTCATCTGATTGTTTTGACCTCACCAGTGATGGTGTACCATTCTTAGGGGATATTTAATCCTTTGTAATGGTACTATTCCTTTATTGGCGGGCATTGATTTATTCAGTGCCCGTTTTCTTTATTGTTTTTATGGATAATTTTGTGACTATGTATATTTTTGTATTTTATATAAGTTTGTCTTTTTGCAAATTACTTTAATTATATTAATATGCTGGTTGTTCTGTAATATTTCTAAAATTTTATTTAATGTATTATTATATAAAAAACTGGAACGAAATAACTACTAATTTATTTCGTTCCAGCTTTTATTTTACAAATTTTCTTCGTACTTTTCGTTTGCAGATTTTCTTTCAAAAATTATAATTAATGCTATTCCTAAAACAGCTAATATAATTCCTCCTATAAATACGTATTGTATTACTTGATTTATTATATTTATCATTAAATTTGAAAAGGTTTTGTTTACCATTAAAATATTGTTTACAGCTATGTTTATAGAAGAATAACATTTTATAAATATGCATATTATTCCTGTTGCTAATAATGATATTCCAAATGTTGCTCTGTTTGTTTTATATGTTATTATTGCAAATATTATTAATAAAATTAAACTTGCAATTAATGCAACTCTTGTCATTCTTTTGGCCATTTTAAAGTATTTTACCACTTTTTTAATTGAGCTTTTTGAATATGTTATGCTGTTTGCATATATTGACTCTATTTTATCTTCAAACTTTTCTATGTCTTTTTGTGTTTGAGCATCTACTTTATAATTATTTTGCGCAATATATTGTTGCACATTTTTATCTAAACTATTTTTTATTTCATCAGTTGATATTTCAACTTCTTCACCTTCATATATAGCATTTATTACTTTATCTATGTCTTTGTTAATTTTTTCCTTAGATATTACATTATCCATTATTGACTCATCAAATCCAGATTGCATTATGTAGTTATTTGCAGATTCTTTTATTATGTTGTTTATTTCAGTATAGTAATCTACTTTTTGCATCTGCTTTTTAACATTAGATTTGCTAAATACAACTGCATTTACTATTGATAATATAATTGTTGCTGACATAAGTGTAACTAGTATTATTGCCAATATGTATGAGATAATTTTTCGTATTATTTTCATTTTATTTTATATATCGCATAAATTGATTATGCGAGCTCTCCTTTCTTTTATGGGTGTTGATGCCTGCTCTTCTTCGGTAATGGGGGACGGTCCTGCTTTTCTTCGGTAACTGGGGACGGTCCTTCTTTTATTTCTTTTTTCAAAAATTTTTATAAAAGTTTTTCTTGTTGTTTTTTATGTTTACTTGTGCTATACTATTTTCTGTCGTTAAATTTTAAAGTCCTAGTATGCGACTACCTAGGCACGGGAGGTTTTACCATCTTATGGATACTCAACTTTATCTTCCAAAATTATCACAGGACACTAAAGTTGCAATATTTTCTCATCCTGTGAACAACTTAATCTCATCAAACTTTGCTTCTAGCATAAGACAAATTGATTTTAAGTTTTTTGGCAAATTTGAAGTTCTGCCTTCGATTTCATCAATTTTTACTGTGGATAGCAAGCTTTGCCTTGAAGGAAAATCCTATATAAAAGTTGGTGATTTACGGTGTGGACGCCGTCCGCTTCGTGAAACCGATTGTGCAGTGATGTGTATTCATCAAGGATTAATGTCAAAAGGTCAAATTTTTTCAATTGCAGATGTTGCCAAGACCATTGCTACTCAACTTTACTGTAATGAAGCAGGCGAAACTTCTTTATCCATCTTTGATGCTCTTGGGCTTAGAAGAGCATATTGCATTGAAGAGGTTTTTACCACTTTATTGCAAAACAGGATAGTAACGGTTAGGGTACATGCTTTATCTGAAGATTGTAAAATCAATCAAAGATTATTTTTGAACATTACTGGCATCAGTGCTGATAAGTTTTGTGTTGATGACCCGCGATCAGGCCGAAAATTCAAACTTTTCTCTCGCATCTGCAGATCTTTCGAAGCTGCTTGGATTTGGTAATGTGTCGTACATAGTAGTATCTTTGATTTAATCCTCACTCAATCTAGGTTTTCTCTAGGAACTCGCTTGAATGTTAATTCATTCAGCGGGTTTATTTTTTTGATGTTTTTTTCTCTTTTCAGGACCGTCCCAGTTTTTTCCTTCAAGGACCATCCCAGTTTTTTCATCCAAGGACCGTCCCTCTTTTTTTCCTTCAAGGACCGTCCCAGTTTTTTCATCCAAGGACCGTCCCAGATTTTCTATTATTCTACGATTTCAATTATTGACTTTTTTAACTTTTTATGTTAATATATGTTTTGTAGTTCGCATAAACACTTTTTACATTAAAGGAGGACTTTATGGTTATTTATTCTATGAATCGCAATCTGTTATCGGATACATTTCGGGGACTGATTTTAGTTCCTCAAAATGAGCAATCTTGGTCTCTTGAGGTTCGCGTTGGTAAACATGTTTTATCAAAAGTAAACGTTAACCCTCAAACAGACTCTATCGCAGAAATCATCCTGAAAAATTTTTCTGCATACACCGAGTTGTATGTAGAATCTGACATTCTGGATGCATTTAAGAATAACCTGGAGCAAAAAGGCAACAAATAAATTATATTTGCCACTCGACCTTTATGCAGGTATTGAAGTTATCTTTAATACCTGTTCTTTTTTATTTTTAATAAAATTTGCGTAAAGTATTGCTTTTTTCTTAAATTTGTATTAATATATGTTTTGTAATTTTAATCTATACTAGTTTTAATTTCACTTCAAATTTTTTTCGAAAGGATAATTTTATGCCTCGTATTTCTCGTAATTCATTAAATTCTAATTTTTTTCATGTTACAGTTCAAGGAATAAATAAGGAGCACATTTTTTATAATAATTCTTATAAAGATTTCTATATTTATAAAATGCTTTCTAATTTAAATCGTTTTAATGTAACTTTAATATCCTATTGTATTATGAATAATCATGCACATCTTTTATTATATTCTGAAGAAATTTCCAACTTATCTAGATATATGAAAAGTCTGAATACTTCTTATTCAATTTTCTACAATCATTCTGAAAATCGCGTAGGATATGTTTTTAGAAACCGTTTTTCTAGTCAACCAATTACCAACTATTTTTATTTGTTTAATTGCATTAGGTATATACATGATAATCCTGTTAAAGCCGGTATTGTTGATCATGCTTATAACTATAAATTTTCTAGTTATAATGATTACATGAATTTTTCCGGAATTATGAATGATAATGTTTTAAAATTAATTGCCTTAGAAAAAGCTGATTATAGGAATATTTTGATGTCTCGTTATGATAATTCTCTATCTCTTAAAGATTTGAACTCGTTTATTTTAAATTTGAATATTTTTATTAGAATTTTTTCTCAAATTAATTCCTAGATTTTTATATTTGTTTAAATAGAGCTATTATTAACTTTTATTGTTATTTTGGCTCTATTTTTTGTGGTACTTTTCGGTTTTATGTATGAAAATGCTTTTTCGTTTTTTGGATTGCTGGTCCTCTTTTCTTTTTCCAAGGACCGTCCCTCTCTTTCTTCTCCCAGGACCGTCCCTCTTTTTCTTCTTCCAGGACCGTCCCTCTTTTTCTCTTCCAGGACCGTCCCTCTTTTTCTCTTCCAGGACCGTCCCTCTTTTTTTTTTTATCTATAAAAAATGCAAAAAGAGCATCGACTTTAAACTTGTCGATGCCCTTTTCATTGCTACTTGTTATTTTTTTACACTCTTTTTGTTCTAGACTCATATAGCTCTTTTGGAATGTCTGGCATTTTGTATATATCACATGTGTAATATAATCCAGTTGACTCATCGATTGAATCTTCCCATGCTTGAATTCTCAAGTAGATTAATATATCCAAGAACATATTTGCAATTCGGCTTGCATACATTTCATCGGTTTGGGTTATATTGCCTTCACCACATATATACGCAATGTCGAATCTCGCAGGAACATTGGTAATATTGATCAATAATATCAATTGAAGATCTTTCGTTTCGCAATCATAATAATCTAACTGGAATGTTTCATCATCCAATCGATTTACCATAATTTGAATAAAAGAGTTCTTTCCCGTATTCACGCGGACAGCATTCAATCTTACAAGTTTCTCTCTTCTGCGATCATATAACGGATAGCTAGATAGCCTGTTTTCAGGGATCATTCCCGATTTTAATCTAATATCTGCAGCCCATTTTTGCAACCAAATCGCATCGGAATCATTGTGAATTATTGCAATTGACCCATCCTTCAACAGCTTACTATCATTCAGCTCAAGTTCAGGCTTTACAATATTCCATTTTTTTCCTAAGAAATAAAAGTCTGTCGGAATCTCATTTTGAACAGGATGTAAAACATAAGTATTCTGCTGGAATTTTTTTCCATTTACTCTGCTTACCTTTGTCTCCACAGTTAACTTTTCTTTAAAGTGCTGAAGATACAAAATAATCGGTAAAACTCTAACCTTTATGTCGTTCCAGAGATTCTGTTTGTTGTTTTGATTTCCAATGAATGTTTCCAATGTAGCTCTTCCAAGAACAAATCGTATTTCCAATTCAAAAAACGGATATTCATCCTTTGGATTGTTTTTCTTCCATTTCTTGTTGTACGATATAGGATGATACCCCCATACTCGTATTCTTCCAATTTGTTCTTCTTCAACTCGTAGGACAGTAATATAATCCCCAACATGCTCTTTTATGGTAAAAGCCTTTGGTGAAATTGATTCTGTCTTTGGGACTAATTTTTCCGTTAATTGATTTAACCATTTAAAGTCCCGTTGCTCGATATTTATAAAATCAGTTGATGACTTTATAAGTTCATATCTTCTACTTGTTGAACTCATTTGTTCTTCGTGCATAGTAATTCCTCCTTTTGCACTGTCTAAGGGTTTCATTTCGTACAGTTGATATTATACAATCTTTTTTCCTTTATGTAAAGTCCTTTTGATTTTCTTTTTTATTTTTGGGACGGTCCTGACTTTTAATTCTTTAAGATCTGTCCCTCTTTTCTTCCTCCAAGGACCGTCCCTCTTTTTCTTCTTCCAGGACCGTCCCTCTTTTCTTCATTCAAGGACCGTCCCTCTTTTCTTCCTTCAAGGACCGTCCCTCTTTTCTTCCTCCAAGGACCGTCCCTCTTTTTTTTCCTCGACAAAAACAAAAAAGAAACTTGTAAAAACAAGTTTCTCTTTTTAATATCTTATTAATTGTGTATGTTTTCCTTATGTTGCAATAGCATGAAATTTTCCAATAGTAGTACCGTAATATCTCCCATTGGGATTTGTTGCATGTTCCCAGTCGTAGCTTCTCAAATAGATGAAACTGTCGACATAAAATGTTGCGACCTTTCTGGCATATAAATCGTCCTGTGGCGTGATATTCCCATCTTCTCTGCTTACATATGCAATATCATACTGTGCCGGATTTGTTGCAATATTTACAAACAAAATAATCTGGCATTTTTCAGATGTATCATCATAGTAGTCAATTTGAAGAATATTTTCATCCGCTTTGTGAATCTGCAATTGCATGAAGCTTTCCTTTGAGGCATGTGCTCTGATAAGTGTAACCTCATTTGCAATGATACTGTCAACTTGCGAATTAAAGGACGGATACAATTTAGCCAGCTCTCTTTTCTGCTGATCATTTGCTTTTTCAAATTCAGCTCTTACACTGTCGGCAAATTTTTGCATCCAAATTGCATCTTCAGGATTGTCGACAAATACCGCCATCGATTTATCCAAAACGCTTTCGGGATTCTGAATAAACTTTGGCTCTTGTACTTTCAGTTTCTTCCCTGCAAAGCCGAAAACTGTGGGAATCTCGTTGCCAATTTTTTTCAGAGTGTATGTTGTTTGAACCATCTTGCATGTCTTCGACCGATCGCGAACACGAACTTTTTTTTCATTTTTCTCTGCGTTCTCGTAGTAATTTTGCATGTAAATAATAATCGGGATAACCCTATTTTTTACATCAGACCATACCTTTTCCTTTGTAACTGTTCTACCAAAAAAACTGTCACACTCGGCAACTCCCAAAACAAAATGGAAAGTAATTGAAAAATATGGAGTCTCATAAATATTAACTACTGCATTTTTTTTACCATTCTTACGATCAATCGGTGCATAGCCATCAACTCTGATTTTTCCCGGCTGAATTTCCTGAACATAAATTAATGTTTCCCATCGACCATCCATGTCTTTAATAGTAAAGCTTTTATGAGGTAATGGGGTTGCATTTTTCTTTGTTCTTTCAGCCAGCGGAATAAGCCAACGCAAATCAGCATCTGTCAATTTTACAAACACTTTTGACTTTTCAGCCAGTTCACTCCGCTTCTTGTAGCCAAGCATTTCACAATTGTTTTTCTCGTGCATAGATATTCCTCCTGTTGCACTTTCATATTGGTTTACATTCGTACTTTAGCATTTTACCAAATTTCGACAAAAAAGTCAATTTCCTCATTTTTCATTTTTGGATGGTCCTTGTTTTCTTCTCCCAGGACCGTCCCTCATTCTCTTCTCTCAGGACCGTCCCTTATTCTCTTCTCTCAGGACCGTCCCTCATTCTCTTCTCCCAGGACCGTCCCTTATTCTCTTCTCCAGGACCGTCCCTCTTTTCAGGACCCAAATAAATAAGAGCCTGCAAATGCAGGCTCCTTTCTTTTTGCTTTTAGATTTTTTTACTTTTTTTTAAAGAATTTGAAAAATCCTCTTTTTTCTTTTTGTGGATACAAAATATCTCTGTATTTTTTAATTTCCTCCTTACATAAATTTTTGTATTCCAACTTTTTTTGAGGATTATCCTTATAATCGATTGGATAATTCGGATCTTCAGCTAGAATTATTTCCTCCTCCCAAAATTCTAAGTGTGTTCTTGCGTATGCTTCTTCGTATTCAGAAATTTTCTTTTTCATAAACTAGCCTCCAAATTTTTGTAGCAAAAATTTTTAACGTATGATGCTTTAAGTATATCATGCTTTTATAATTATGTAAAGTTTTTTCGATTTTTTGTGAAAAAAAGGTATAAATCCTATAAAGATTTATACCTTTGGTTAAGTAAATCTGTAAGCCGGGTTCTGTCGTGAATAGTCATTTATCTAGTACATATATTACTATATGCCTCAAGCCACCAGATTAAGAAGATGACGAGCAGTCTTGGCCTTCTTGTCCCGGTGTTGCTCCAGATGGGGTTTACACAGACCCAGCATGTCACCATGCTGGCGGTGAGCTCTTACCTCGCCTTTTCATCCTTACCTACTATTGTAGGCGGTTATTTTCTGTTGCACTTTCCTTAAGGTTTCCCTCACAGGACGTTATCCTGCATCATTGCTCTATGGAGCCCGGACTTTCCTCGTACGCAGTCTTTCGACATTGCTATACGCGACTATTTAATTTACTCTTTGATATTTTAGTTTAATTTTCTTTAATTGTCAAGCCTATCATGTATTTTTGTAAATTCAATTTTATTTATTACTTTGAGTATATTTATATTTTTTATTGCAATACTAAGCATGAAGGGAGTTTATGATTTTATCATAAGAATTGATTTATGTTAATTTTAAAGATAATAGCCTTATCTACAGGCTCTATTGTAGTTTTATTTATTTTAACTAAAATAATGGGACAAAGAGAAATGTCTCAACTTAGTATTTTCGACTATATTATTAGTATAACTATTGGTTCTATTGCTGCAGAAATGGCAACATCCTTAGAAGATAATTTTGTAGAGCCTTTGGTTGCTATGATTGTATATGCTGTTGTAACTTTAATTATTGGAATTCTTAATACAAGATTCGTAAAACTTCGACCAATATTCTCTGGAAGAACTCTTATTTTATATGATAATGGTACACTATTTAAAGAAAATTTTAAAAAATCAAAAATTGACTTAAATGAATTTTTAGTTCAATGCAGAACAAATGGTTATTTTAATCTCAGTGATATCAAAACAGCATTACTTGAAGAAAATGGAAAAATAAGTTTTCTTCCCATGTCCGAAAAACGTCCAGCTAATCCCTCAGATTTTAACATTCACCCAGTCGATGATAATATTGTTACAAACATAATTTTAGATGGCAAGATAATGGAAAAAAATTTATCGGAGCTTGGATATGACAAGTTATGGCTAATGAATACCTTACAAAAACAAGGAATTACAAAAATTGACAACATTTTCCTAGCAACATACAACAGCACCGACCAAAGTTTATCAGCTTACTTAACAAATAAAAATCTCTAATATCTTCTTCAAAAGAGAGACGGTCCTGCCTTCTTTCTTTTCGCTCCAAACAGGGACGGTCCTGCCTTCTTCTTTTCGCTCCAAACTGGGACGGTCCTGCCTTCTTCTTTTCGCTCCAAACGGGGACGGTCCTGCCTTCTTCTTTTCGCTCCAAACTGGGACGGTCCTGCCTTCTTTCTTTTTACTTCAAGCAAGAGCAATATTGTTTCAAGGACCGTCCCCGAAATTTCAAAAACAGCTTGTCTATTTTATGTAAATTATTGACTTTATTCCCATTTTGTAGTATAATAATTATTGTGATTATACATAAAGGAGGAATTAAAATGGAAATAAATCAAACTCTTATATTTGGACATAAAAACCCAGATACAGACTCAATAATGTCATCTATGGTTATGGCAAATTTAGAAAATCAATTAGGAAACACTTCTAAGGCCGTTCGTCTTGGAAATATAAATAAAGAAACAGAATATGTAATTAATTACTTAGGTATTGAAGCACCTGAATTAATTTCAGATGTAAATGACGGTCAAAATGTTATATTAGTAGATCATAATGAATCAACACAAAGTGCTGATAACATTTCTAATGCTATTATAAAAAAAGTTGTTGACCATCATACAATGAACTTCGTTGCTCCATACCAATTATATTATAGAACAGAGCCAGTTGGATGTACTTCTACTGTCTTATATAAAATGTATAAAGAATACGATGTTCCTATTACAAAAACAATCGCTACAATGATGCTTAGCGCTATTGTTTCAGATACTTTATTATTCAAATCACCAACATGTACAGCTGAAGATAAAGCAATTGCTGAAAAATTAGGAAAAATAGCTGAAGTTGACGTTAATGTTTATGGAACCAATTTATTAAAAGCTGGAACTGATTTAAGTGATTATACACCAGAGCAAGTAATTAATATTGATAGTAAATTATTTGAAAAAGGTGGAAAGAAATTCAAAATTGCTCAAATAAACACAGCTGATATAGATAGCGTTTTCAAAAATAAAGTATATTTCGAAACAGCTATAAATAACGAAATAAAAAAAGATAACTTAGACTTGTACGTTTTTGCTGCTACTGATATATTAAATTCAAATTCAAAAATTATTTCATTAGGAAATGATTCTGGAATAGTTGAAAAAGCTTATGGTGTAACTCTAGACGACCATACAGCAATGCTTGAAAATGTTGTTTCAAGAAAAAAACAAATGCTACCAAAAATATTAGAAAATTTAGACTAAAATATTTAATCCCACGGCAAATATAATTGCCGTGGGATATTTTTTATCGGAACCGTTCTGTTTAAACAGGGACGGTCCTGCTTTTTCTCAAACTGGGACGGTCCTGCTTTTTCTCAAACTGGGACGGTCCTGGCTTTTCTCAAACTGGGACGGTCCTGGCTTTTCTCAAACTGGGACGGTCCTGCTTTTCTCAAACTGGGACGGTCCTGGCTTTTCTCAAACGCCAGGACCGTCCCCATTATTACTTATTACTTATTATCTCAAATTTGTATTTTTTTCATTATCATAAAACTTTTTCAAATAAGCAATTCTTTCTTGATGTATTCGATCTTTTAATTTTTCATTCGATTGTATGTTGTATTTTTTCATAACAGTTTCGCCATTTACTTCTTTTAATATATTTTTTCCTAAATTAGCAAATTGCACTTTGTCCATTTTTGTTCCTCTACAGTTCCTATCTGACTCTACTATTATTTCTAATCCTTCCAATCCAAGTAATGTTTTATCTATGCGCTCTATAAACTCTACTTGTTTGTTTGGTGTCATTTTATAAAAAATTCCTGCTTTCATGTGCTCTCTAGCGGATACCATTCCACATTTTGTCCATGATGTAGGCATTTTCAATCTTTTTCCTAATTTTTCTACCTCTGCTACGCCATTTTTATCATGATTTATATGATGAGGATATTCACTTTTTGGAGTTACTCCTTTTCCTAAGTCGTGAACTAATGCTGAAAATCTTATTTTTTCATCTTTAGTAAGCTCTGTTGCTTTTTGTAATGCTAACATTGAATGATTATATGCATCACCTTCGGGATGATATTTTTCTGGTTGAAGAGCTCCTATTAATTTATATATTTCAATAAAATGTACATCTAGTACATCTGCTTTTCTTAGATTATTGAAGAAATTTTCGGGATGGTCTGTATTTATTGCTTTTCTCAGCTCTTCAAATACTCTTTCAGCAGATAATGAACTTAGCTCTGGCTTCAATTCATTCATTAATTTCAATGTTTCCGAATCAATTGTAAAATTAAATTTACTCGAAAATCTTGCAGCTCTGTACACTCTCAAAGGATCTTCTTTAAAACTTTTTTTTGTAGCTCTTATTATATGATTTTGCAAATCTTCTCTACCACCATATGGATCTATTATCTCTCCTGAAATTACATCTTGAGCAATTGAATTTATTGTTATATCTCTTCTTCCTAAATCTTCTTCTATTGTTATATTAGGATTACATGTTACATCAAAATCCTTATGTCCTATTCCAATCTTTTTTTCAGTTCTTGCAAGAGCAAATTCCTTCCCCTCTATCTCAAAAACCTCAAATGCTTTACCTCTTTTAAATGCCTGAGGGAATAGCTCTTTAAATTTTTTTGATGAAATACCAGTTATACAATAATCTTCATCATGAGGAGTTACATTTGTTAATTTATCACGCACAGCTCCCCCAACTAAATACAATCTTCCACCATTTTTATCAATTATATTTGCTATGTTTATTATATTTATCATACTTATATAAAATCCTTTCTAATTTTTTCAAAACTGGGACGGTCCTGGCGATCTTCAAATGGGGACGGTCCTGGCGATCTTCAAACGGGGACGGTCCTGGCAATCTTCAAACGGGGACGGTCCTGGCGATCTTCAAATGGGGACGGTCCTGGCGATCTTCAAACAGGGACGGTCCTGGCAATTTTCAAGCGGGGACGGTCCTAGTAATTTTTAAACTGGGACGGTCCTGGCTATTTTCAAACGGGGACGGTCCGCCTTTTTAAATTTCTTCAGAATCTAATATTATTGTTACTGGACCATCGTTTAATAGTTCTACTTTCATATCAGCGCCGAATATTCCAGATTGAATATCTTTTTCTAGCTCTTTACTACATGTCTTTTTGAAATATTCGTACATTTCATTTGCTTTTTTGGGTTCACATGCTTCTATAAAACTTGGTCTATTACCACTTTTGCAATTAGCATATAATGTAAATTGCGATATTATTAAAATTTCGCCATGTATATCTTTTATGGATTTATTCATTTTTTGATTTTCATCTTCAAAAATTCGCAAATTACATGTCTTTTTTATAACTTTATCAGCTATTTTTTCATCATCATTTTTACCAATTCCTAAAAATATTAATAATCCTTTCTGTATCTTTCCTACTGACTTTCCATCAACTTTTACTTCTGCATATTTTACTCTTTGTAAGACTGCTTTCATTTTTGCCTCCTTTTGTTTTATAAAATTTTCCTTATTTGTATTTCATGAAAATTGAGTAGAGCACAAATAAAATAATTATTTATGCTCTACTCAATTTTTATATTTATTCACCTTACTAGTTTTTTGGTGGACTTTGTGCATTAATTTTATCGTCTTTCATTTTAAAAATTGAATATGTAGTATCTGGCTCTGGTGTAATTCCATAATATGAATTTACAATATTTTTTGTAATAATTGCTGTTGATGCAATTATTAGCACTGCTACTCCAACAAAGCCTATAACACTTGCCGTTGTTAAAAAACAAAATCTTACAAACTTTGCTAACAAAATAGCAAGTTTTTTTGCAAATTTTAATAGACCTATTTCTGATCTTTCTTTTTTTAATTTATTAAAATCTTCTTTTATTTCAATTAATGCTAATTCCTTACTTTTTATAATAACAGGTAATAATAAATTTTTATCACTTTTTAATACAGGTAATAAATTTGTATTATTTTTTTCTACAATACTTTGATTTGGTAAAATTTCTAAATAATTTTTTTGTGTAATATTATTTTCCATATTTACAAAATCACCCCCATTATTATTTTTTTTCTCTATTATGAGAATATTGCTATTATCTTTAGTTTCTTTAGTGGTATCCTCCTCTTTATCCTTTGTGTACATGTTATTAATTTTTGAATCACTATTTTCTATATATTCATAATTTATTTTTTTGCCACAATTACCGCAGAAATTACTTTTATATGATATTTTATTTCCGCAATTACTACAAAAATGCTTTTCTTGTATAAGTTTACTTCCACATTTTATGCAGAATTTGGCATTTAGATTTAATGATTCGTAGTTGCATTTTGTACACTTCATATGTTCTCCTTAATCTAAATACTTACAAATTTATTATAACTCATTTTTTTTCAAAAATAAATAGGTTTACATGTATTTTTTTATGTTTTCTTGAATTATTTTTAATTTATTTTGGTATTTTTTCTCTTAAAAGATTTCGTCTTTTCTTTCTCTGAAGATCTGTATTGCTTTTTTCAGGACCGTCCCTCTTTTTTTCTTTCAGGACCGTCCCTCTTTTTCTTCTTCCAGGACCGTCCCCTTTTTTCTTCTTCCAGGACCGTCCCCTTTTTTCTTCTTCCAGGACCGTCCCTCTTTTTCTAGTTGATTGTTGAGAGCAAAAAGGATGACTTTTCTAGAGCCATCTTTTTTCGCTTTTGTTTGCGTAATATTTGTATTTAATTTTGTATTTTTTGTCTTACCATTTCTGTGTTTGTTGTTATTACTTCAAATTTATATCCATTTGCTAGTCCGTAATCGATTATTTCTGGTAGTGCTTCTAGTGTTTTGTGGTTTCCACTGAAGTCGTGCATTAATACTATGTTGTCTCTTCCTGGTTTTAGTCCTTTTGTTACATTGGCATATACTGCTTCTTTTGTTTTTACATCTCCTGAGTCGCCTGACATTACATTCCAGTCGTAGTATTTGAAGCCTTCGCTTAATACTTTTTCTGTAATTTTTGTCATGATTCCTGGGCAATATTTTCTGCTTACTGTGTTTGAACTTCCTCCTGGGAATCTTAAAATCATTGTTTTTATTCCTGTTGTTTTGTATATTTTTTCTTGCAATGTCTTTATGTTGTTATAGCAAACATCTACTGATGCATATATTTTTGCATAGTCATGTGAATATCCGTGAATTCCTATTGCATGGCCTTCTTCTGCTTCTCTTTTTACTAAATGTTCTGTTGATTCATTATAATTTATTACGAAGAATGTTGCGTGAACACCTTTTTCTTTTAATACATCTAATATTTTTGGTGTAATTGTTGAACTTGGACCATCATCAAATGTTAAATATATTATTCCAGTTGTTGCTTTTTCGCTTACTATTATTTTTCTTTCTTCTGTTGCCGTATTTCCATTTGAGTCTGTTACAGTATATTTTACAATATATGTTCCGTCCTTTGATGTATCAACATCTCCTGATATCTTTATGTCTTTTGATAAATCACCGTCTTTGTTGTCTGTAGCTGTTGCTCCTTGCTCTGTATATTTATTTCCAGTTATTACACTGATTACAGATGTTCCTTTTAATTTTATTACTGGTGGTGTTGTGTCGACTATTGAAACATATCGCACTGCCTCTCCCTTATTTCCAGCTGAATCTGTGACTGTGTAATGCTCTTCATAATTATTATTATCTTTTTCGACTTTAGCTACAGTTACATTGTTTGTAACATCTCCATCATAATTATCTATTGCTGTAAATCCTGGCTCTTCGTAATTTTTTCCATATTGTAATTTATAATTCGAATCACCTTTTAGCTCTATTTTTGGAGCTTCGGTATCTACTACTTTAACAGTTCTTGTATAAGTCTTGTATTTACCTAAAAATGGTACTTTATATGTTATATTATAATCACCTAACTGATTTAAGTTTACATTGTTTTCGACTATTACTTGGTCACTTATATTTTTAAATCTTGCATATACTTTTATTCCTTTATCTTCATATGTAGTTCCATATTCTACTGTTTCAATATTTTGTCCCTGATATTTTATAATTGGTATTTTACAAAAATACATTATAGCAAATACTAATATAATAATTGCAAAAATCGCAATTAAGATTATTTTTATTTTTTTATTTCCTTTATTTTCACTGCTGTGTATAATCATTCTACTGTTTTCATTCATCTCCTGCATTTTTTACTCCTCCTAAACACAAACCATTTTACATCTTTTTTCTACAATATACAACATCTTTCTTCAAAATTTTCATGTTAATTTTTTCAAATTTCAATTTCTTAAAGAGCCCTCCCATCTTTCTTCTTTTCAAGACCGTCCCGCTTTTCTTCTTTCCAGGACCGTCCCCTTTTTTTGATTAGTTTGGATGAAGAAAAAGGAACTTGTTTTGGAATTTTTTTGGTGTTTCCAAATTAAGTCCTTTTCTTTGTTTTTTTATTGATTGTCTTGGAAGAATGATTCAAATTCTTCGGCTGAGATTATTTCTTGTTTCATTAGTGCTGTTGCTACTTGTTCTAGTTTGTCCATGTGCTCTGATAGTATTTTTTGTGCTTGGTAGTATGCATTGTCTATTAGTTGTTTTATTTCGGCTCCTATTGAATCTTCAAATCTGTCTCCTAGTAACTCCATTTGATATGGATCTTTTTCTGTATTTATTGATATTGGACCTACTATGTCGCTCATTCCGTATATTGTTACCATGTCTGTTGCTATTTTTGTTGCTACTTCTATATCATTACTTGCTCCTGTTGATATGTCATCTAGTGCTAATTTTTCTGCTGCCCTTCCTCCTAGTAGTGATATTAGTTTTTCTTGCATTTCTTGTTTTGATACATAGAATTTATCTTCATTTGTTTTATACATTGTGTATCCACCTGCAACGCCTCTTGGTATTATTGACACTTCTTTTATTTCTTTTTGTGTTTCTAAATATCTACTAACTATTGCATGTCCTGCTTCGTGGAATGCTGTTAATTTTTTATCTTTTTCTGATATTACTCTGCTGTGTTTTTCAAGTCCTACAGTAACCTTTTTTACTGCATCTTCGATATCTTTATTTGTTATTGCTTTGTGTCTTTTTATTGTTGCTATTATTGCTGATTCGTTTAATATGTTTGCAAGCTCTGCTCCTGTAAATCCTGCTGTGTCTTCTGCAATACTTCTTAAATTTACTGATTCGTCTATTTTTTTATCTTTAGCATGTATATTTAAAATTGCTTCACGTCCATTTAAGTCTGGTAATCCAATTGTTATTTGTCTATCAAATCTTCCTGGTCTTAATAATGCTTTATCTAGCATTTCTGGTCTGTTTGTCGCTGCTAATACTATTATTGCTTCTTCTGTGTCAAATCCATCCATTTCAACCAATAATTGGTTTAATGTTTGGTTATTTTCACTTTCAGATCCACTTGATGATGTTCTTCTTGATCCTATTGCATCTATTTCATCTATGAATACTATACATGGAGCTATTTTTCTTGCTTTTTCGAATAATTTTCTTACTCTTGATGCTCCAAGTCCTGCGAACATTTCTATAAATTCTGATCCACTCATTGAAATAAATGGTACATCTGCTTCTCCCGCTATTGCTTTTGCTATTAATGTTTTACCTGTACCTGGATTTCCACATAATAGAACACCTCTTGGTATTTTTGCTCCCATTTCTTGGAATTTTTTTGGTTTTTTTAAGAAGTCAACAATTTCAATCATTTCTTGTTTTTCTTCATCTAGTCCTGCAATATCTTTGAATGTTGTTTTTGTTTTTTGAGTTGTAGCATCATATACTTTTCCTTTATCTCCTAAACCTTGCATTTGCATTATCATTACTAATAAAACTATAAGCATTATTGTTGGAAGGAATGATAGTAATTTTTCTCCTACTACTGCTAATAAATTTTCTTCTTTTTGATTTAAATTTATTGTTTTACCTTCTTTTACTTGATCTTGAACAAATTCTATAAAAGCTTCACTTTCTGGAACTTTTACTTCTTTTTCTTCATCTTGATCTTTTAGTTTTACTTTTACTGTAGTACTTTTTTCTTTCATTTCAATTTTTTCTACAGAATCTTCTTTTATTTTAGTAATTAAATCTGTATATGCTAATGTTTTTTCTTCTTTTTCTTTACTGTAGTTCATATATTGAAATATTCCAAAAACTATTCCAGCTATAGCTAAAATAACTATAATAGCAGTAAATAGATATTTCTTTTTATTGCTTTTTTTATTTTCCTTTGGATCCATTATTAAACTCCCTTCGTATATTTGTTAATCATCTTGTATATTATTATTTTCATTATTATCACTTGTTATTAATAAAATTGATGTCATCATATAAATTGTAGCAATTGATGTATACATTATTGAAAAATATTTCATATAAAATCCTGTAAATGTATTTAATACATAATATATAGCACCTAGTAATACTGGTAGTGTAATTGCATGAACTGCTATATTAAATGTATTTGTAAATGAGAATTTTTTATTTATAATTTTTGATATTATATATCCAATTAATGCAATTACCAATACATCTGTAATTGTTGAAATTGTCATTAAAATACATACCCATATAATAATTATTAATATTGCTGGTATATAAAATTTTGCATTTATACTATTTAACATATTAATTATATCATCTTTATTAATATCTTCATAAAAATAATCATTATACTTAATTTTTAAAATATGTTCGTCCATTTTTACTGTACAATATTCTTTTCCAATCACTACTTGTGCCTTATTTTCTAGCTCTGAAAGTTCGTCTTTGCTTGTATCTATTATTACATATTTATTAAATAGAGTTTTTGATTCATCATTATTCACATGTAAAATTCCATTTGAATAATTTAAATCTGAAATTTCTGTATTGATTAGATTTTTAAATTCGTTTATTCCTTTATTTACATTTATTATTGTACATACTGAAAGTATAACCGAATATAATATTACCAATTTGAAAAAATATTTTAAGCTTTTTGATATTTTTTCGTCTGCTATTTCTTTATAGTAATCAAAATTTTTTATACTTTTTGCAAAATCTATAATAAAAAAATGTCTTTTTGTGTTTTTCACATATTCACCTTCTAAAAAATTCTTTGTAGTAAGCTTTATTATAGCTTACTACAAAGACTATAATTATTGTATTTCTTCTTCGTCCCCGTCACCATTGTCTGGGTCAGGATTTGGATCAGGTTTTACATTGTCATCTGGTTTTGTTGTATTATTATCTCCGTCTGGATTATTTTTGTTTGTATTATCATTTTCGTTTTTCTTTTCAACTTTATTTACTGTTATTGTTATTTTGGTATCTTTTGAAACCACTTCACCTGATGATAAACTTTGACTTAAAACTATTCCATTTTCTTTTGAAGAATCTGATTTATATTTTACTGTCACTTTTAATGCTTTTAATGCCGATTTTGCTTCTGCTTCTGTTTTACCTACAACATTTGGTACGACTACATCATTTGAAAGATCTATATCCACACCATCTGTTGGTGATGTTTTATTTGTTGGACCTGTATGTATTGTACATGTTTCTGATGGAACTGATGATGAATATCCTGTTGTTTTCCAAGATGGATTTCTTTCTTTTTCTGGAACATATCCAACATATTGAGTACTTGGACAATATTCTGTTGCTAATTTTCCTGATTCTGTACAAACTTTTAATGAATGACCTTCACAATCCTTTGGAACTGCACTTTCTGCAAATACTTCTGAATATGTATCTGAGCAAGATTCTGTAGCTTTACATCCTGATTTTCTACATATTGTTACATGTACTATTCCACTTGGCTCTGTAAATGTTGCACTTGCTTTACCTTCGTGAACTTTTTTCATTACAGCATTCCATACTTTTGCAGCATAGTTTCCACTACCGTTTACTACAGCATTATCATCATATCCATACCATGTTGCAGCTGTATAATATGGAGTCATACCACAAAGCCATCTATCTTTATTATCATTTGTTGTACCTGTTTTTGCTCCTACATCAATTCCAGATATTTTGCAACTTGTTGCTGTACCATGATCTCCTTCAACTGGTTGTTTTAATAAGCTTTTCATTACATATGCATTTTGCTCTGACATTACTCTTTCTGTTGTTTGTTTAGATTCTATTACTAATTCGCCTGATGAATCTTCTACTTTTGTATAGAATACTGGTGAATTATATACCCCATTATTTGCTATCATTGAATATGCTGCTGCCATTTGTAATGGTGTAACACCATGTGTTAAACCTCCAAGTGCTAATGATAAACTTGAATCATTTTTTTGTTTATTTTCACTTGATTTTACTAATGATGTTATTCCAACTTTTCTTGCAAAATCAATTGCATTATCAGGTCCAATTTCAGACATAATTTTACATGATACGACATTTGAAGAAACTTCTATTGCGTTTCTTACTGTACATGGTCCTGCATATGTACTTGTTGATTTTGGTTCATAATTCTTTCCAAAAGTTGTCGCTGAATTATAATAAACTGTTCCTGCATTTATTATACCTTTTTCAACACCACATCCATATGATATTATTGGTTTAAATGATGAACCTGGTTGTCTTGTACTGCTTGTTGCTCTATTTATACCTGTTGCATCAACATCATTACCTAATCCTCCCATACAAGCAACTACTTGGCCTGTTGTATGGTCCATTATTACCATTGCCGACTGTGAGTGATTTTTTGCATTTGATGAATTTAATATAAATTCATCGCTTTTATAAACTGATTCTATTTTGTCTTGAACATCTTTTTCTTGAGTTGTATAAATTTTGTATCCTCCACCTAATACACGGCTTTTTGCGTATTCTTCTGAGAAATGTTTTTCTTCTACTAAATCTTCTACAACCTCATTTATTGCTGCTTGTATAAAATAAGATTTTACATTTGAACTTGGTAAAGTTCCTTTAGAAAATGCTAATCCATTTTCAACATTTGCATATGCTGTTTGATATTGTTCATTTGTTATATATCCTAAGTCTTTCATTTTTGTTAATACAGTTTTTGTTCTGTCTTTAATTTTTTTATTGACTTGCTCTTGTTTTGTTGCATCTCCTTCATTTTTAAAAGGATTGTATGTATTTGGAGCATTATTTATACCTGCTAAAAATGCACATTCTTCTACTGATAATTCACTTGCAGATTTGTTGAAATAGTATGTTGATGCCATTTCTACTCCACAAATATCTCCTCCATCTGCTCCTAATGGAATTATATTAAGATATAGCTCTAATATTTGATCTTTTGAAATCATTTTTTCAACTTGATAAGCTCTTGACATTTCTTTTATTTTTCTTTCAATACCAGCCTTACCTGAATTATCTCTTTCATTTGTGATATTTTTTACTAGCTGTTGTGTGATTGTACTTCCACCAAATGATGAATCACCTTTTAATATGTAGGTTGTTGTTGCTGCCATTGTTCTTTTTAAGTCAACTCCATTGTGACTATAAAATCTTTCATCTTCTATGGCAACAAATGCTTTTGGTAAATACTCACTCATGTCTCCTATGCTAATTATTTCTCTGTTTTCGTCTCCAGATAATTCTGCAATTACATTTCCATCTTTGTCATAGATAACTGTATTTGCATTTGATAGTAATAAATCATCTTTTGATAAAGCAAATTTGTCACTGAAAAATATTCCACAGAATATTCCTACTGCAACCAAGACTAATAAAACTATTAATAATGCGAATATTATAATAACTTTTTTTAGTCTTGGATGTTTCTTTTTCCCTTTTACATTTTTGTTAGTAGTGTTTTTTCTTTTTACATTACTTCCAACATGTCTAACGGAATTATTGTTTGATTTTTTTTCCATATTTATACTCCTTTTCTGGCATTTATTTTTTGCCAAATTTTAACTTCTATAATCATTAAAAAATACTTAATTTATTAATGATTAATTATTTTTTAAATCACATTAAAATTATATTATAAAATGAGAAAAAATGAAAGAGTTTTTCAATATATTTTACTACTTTGACAATAATAATAGTGCTTTTTTTATTAAATTTTCTAAATTATCATCTTTATTATCTAATTTTGGTATTATTTTTTCTACTTCTTTTTTAGTATATCCCAAAACTTGTAATGCTGAAATTAGCTCTTCAATGTTTTGATTTTGATTAATTACAGCTTTTAACTCTTCACTCGAATCATCTTCAACATCAATTGTTTTTAATTTATCTTTAAGCTCTAAAATAATTCTTTGTGCACTTTTTGCACCTATCCCTGGCAATTTTTTAAGTGCTCCAACATTATCTGAAATTACTGCAGCTGCAAATGCAGATGGCTCTATATTAGACAATATTACGATTGCAGATTTTGCTCCTATTCCACTTACTGAAACAAGTAATTCAAACATTCTAAGCTCCTCATTAGATGCAAATCCATATATGCTTATATCATCTTCTCGTACTTTAACATAAGTATGTACTTTAATTATGCTTCCAAGCTCTCCAATTCTTTTCATTGAATTCTCGGACATAAAGATTTTATATCCAATTCCATTTACATCTACAACAATATAATCCAATGTTCTAGACTCAAATACACCTTTTAAATATGCAAACATATCCTTCCTCCCTTGTATACAATTTTATGATATTTTTTTATATCATAGTAAATTTATTATATTTTACCATACGGATTTTTTATTTCAAGTAGTTTTTTATTTTGGGGACGGTCCTTACCTTTTTATTTCAATATTTTCGGGGACGGTCCTTGCCCTTTTATTTCAAGGACCGTCCCTCTTTTTTTACGCAAAAAGAGCCCCATACAGGGGCTCTCTTCTCATAAAAAGTTTCAATTTTTTATTTGTTAATCTACCATCATGCAATACTTATCTGCAATGCAGAATATGTTGCCAATGGTTCCGTCAGATGTGATTATGGTAAGTATGTTTCCATTCCTTGCCATAACCACAAAAAGTTCATTTTCCTTCAGAGTACCAACCGCGGACTCAGATTCATCTCTTATATACCAGGTTTCACCTGTAAACTTCAAGATATCTCCGGTCTCGATTTCTTCAACTGTCAAAATCTGCTTTTCCTGATACTCATGCTCGACCTTATTCAGGTAAGCAGTGGTATTCATTTCATAAAGCTGTTTCTGGTATATTACAACATAGTTTCCATTTTTTTCAGATACTATTGTAATGAATTCGCCAGCATCCACAGTAATTTCACCATCTGAATTTGTCAGTTTGACTTTTTCTGTTGGTGTTACAATATCACCTAACTGCAACTCTTCAGTTGTAGTAGTAGATGTTGTTGTCAGCTTTGTAGATGTTGCAGTGGAACTATCACTTGTTGTAACAGTCGTTGTAGATTTTGTTGTTGTTTTTGTTGTCGCTTTTGTTGTTGTAGGCTTTGTTTCTGTAGTTGTACTTGTTGTTTTAGATTCCATAGCCGTTGTACTTGCCGTGATTGTTGTAGATTCTGTTGTAGCTTTTGTTGTTGTCAAAGTCGTTGCCTTAGTTGTTTCAATGCTTGTTTCAGTTGATTGAGTTGTTGTTTCTGTAGTTGTAGTTGTTGTCTCAGTTGTCGTACTTGCAGTTTCTCGCGGAATCGGATCCACATAGAAAAAACTTTCCGAGTCAGGTGTAATTTGCAAATATAAATCAATTCCAAAGTATTCAACTTCATACCAGGATTCTTGCAAGATTTTAATTACCTTGCAATTTTCACCTGCAGACATTTTAGTTACAACGCCGGCCTCCAAAGACGGAGCTGATCTGAGATTCCATGTTTCAACTCCCTTCACAGGATTGAATACCAAGATATCATCACTATAGATCTTTTCCGGTGCCGGTGGCCATGTTGCATCCTGTCCAGCCCCACACTTCGCGATGTATGTCAACAAATACAAAACATCGGTAGTATCTACTTTTTCACTCCGGTCAACATCAAAGACTCTTTCATCAATTTCGACATCAAAACGACTGTATACATCATCCTTGGGATATCCTGCACAAACAAGAGCAATATAATACAAAATGTATATCGCATCGGTTGTGTCCAGTTTACCATCCTGATTTGCATCTCCCAGCAGTGTTGTATTACCTGCTGCTGTTGCCGTTGTTGTTGTAGTCAGCATTACACTACTAATTGCAACAACAATGGAAAAGATTATAGCCATTACTTTTTTCATGCTTCATTTCCTCCATAGAAAATAATATTTGAAACTTTTTATGACCCGACATCACTTTCCAGTGAAATCGAAGATTATTATACCATAAATTTACATAATTTTCAATACAAATTTTGGGACGGTCCTTACTTTTTTATTTTTAGAATATTTTTTACTTAGACTTACTTATATAAATTCATAGTATTTGAATTTATTTTATTTAAATTTATATTTTTATTTTCTTAATGGTTATTCTAACATTCATTATTTATATCATTCGATTAAAAAAAATTTAAATTTTTTTCTTTTTATTTTGACATATTTTACATAATATGTTATACTTACTTTCGTAAAAGCATTTAGCAAAGACCTTTTGTTTTTACTCACACGTATTCACCCGCAAAATTTGAGGAGGTCAAAAAAAAATGTCGTATGAATTGTTGATTTTTCAAAGTGCTGAAGAACGGTCGACGTGCCATGCTTGCTCTGGCCACAAATGGGAAAACCAGGACAACATCTTCGGCAAAGAGACGGAAAAGCTGTTGGCTACCTGCAAGCATCTTTTTCGTGTCAGCATTGATTGGGAACCTGGAGATGAAGCCAAGTTGTTGAAGAAAATCTATGGAATCTGCAAGGCTCACGGAGTTTATATCATGTGGTATGGCTTAGGTAGCCCTTTCGAACCGGACAAATTTCTTATTTCCGGCAGAGGCCATGACAGACTCGGATTTATCCAGTTCTAATAAATCGTAAACAACTCCGTATGACAACCAAGAGGGATGGTTCTTTGAACCGTCTCTTTTTCTTTTTCAAAGATTGTCTCTTTTTTCTCCTTTCAGGACCGTCCCCGTTTTTCTTTCGAGGACCGTCCCTCTTTCTTTCTTTTCAAGACCGTCCCCGTTTTTCTTTCAAGGACCGTCCCTCTTTCTTTCTTTTCAGGACCGTCCCTCTTTTTCTTTTCAGGACCGTCCCTCTTTCTTTCTTTTCAGGACCGTCCCTCTTTCTTTCTTTTCAGGACCGTCCCTCTTTTTCTTCTTCAAGGACCGTCCCTCTTTTTGGGGTGGCTTTTGTAACTTTTTGGGGTGATGGCGCATATTATGTAGTATATAATCAAACAAAGGAGGATTATGTATGAATGATTATAGTAGTAGAAAATGTTGTCATAAAAATTCTATGTCTATGATGAATAATAATATGAATATTGATATGATGGATGATTTTTGTGATGAAGATACTAGCATAGTAACAACAGCTCAGTCTGATTGTGCAAATTTATGTACAATGCCTCAAAATAACTGTAACTGTGGTTTTGATATGGATACAGAGTCTGTATTTCCAGATAATCCTATGCTTGCACAAAGTTATGTTCCTATTCAAAAAATGAATAAAGTTTTTACACCTGATGTTGGTTTAAAAATGGGAACTATTTTTCCAGAGCTTGTAAGCCCTTATATGCCTTGTCAAAGCATAAGAGAAATTGAATATATTAGAAATAATAATAGTCTTGGGGAGGGATGTAATAAATGAATGACCAATATATAAGCTATGAAGATTATCAAAGAGCTTGTGAATTAAATGACTTTGATAGAAATTGTACTTGTGGTAATAATGCTACAAGAGAAGAAATGCTAAGTACTTTAAAATCTTTAAAATTTAGCATTATCGAATTAGGTTTATATTTAGATACTCACCATGATGATGAAAAGGCTATTTGCTTACACAAAGAATATTGTAATAAGTATAGAAAATTAGCTGATCAGTATCAAAAAATATATGGGCCATTGACTATAATGTTCCCATGTAATAAATGGAGATGGCTTGAAGAGCCTTGGCCATGGGAAAGGGGGAACTTTTAATGTGGACTTATAACAAAGTTTTAGAATATCCTATAAATATAAAAAATAGAAATCCACAACTTGCAAAATTTATAATTAGTCAATATGGAGGTCCTGATGGAGAGCTTAGTGCTTCTCTTAGATATTTGAGTCAGAGATTTGGTATGCCTGATCAAACTGCTAAGGCTATTTTGAACGATATAGGTACTGAAGAGCTAGCTCATTTAGAAATGGTTGGAACTATTATTCATCAATTAACGGACGGATGCTGTCCTGAAGAGCTTAAACAAGCTGGACTTGGATCATATTATACAGACCATGGCTGGGGTGTATATCCTCAATCAGCAGCAGGAATGCCCTTTTCTGCCTCTGTGCTTGCTGTAAAAGGTGACCCTATTGCTGACTTACAAGAAGATTTAGCTGCTGAGCAAAAAGCAAGAGCAACATACGAAAAATTAATTGATTTATGCGCAGATGACCCTGATGTAATCGACCCTCTTCGATTCTTAAGAGAAAGAGAAGTTGTTCACTTCCAAAGATTTGGCGAAGCTTTAAGAGGTGTTCAAGATAAATTGGCTGAGAAAAAATGGTATATGAATAAGGACTGTTAAAGAAAAAAATGGAAGATAATGCTCTTCCATTTTTCTTTGTATTTTTATTTTTAATATTTACTATAAAATTTTCTAAACATTATTTGTATTGTATGACAAATATAAACTAATTATTTTTTATAATTGACAACATCGTGGTACAGAAGAATTAGTACTATACTGTTATCAATGGCTAAATATTTTAATTACAATTTTAGTTATAACATTAAAATTTATTTGAATATATTATTTCTATTTCATCAGTATCTGGAATAGGTTTATCCAAATTTCTTCCATAAAGTGCATAAAAATTTAATAATTAAAGTTTCAACCATTCTCATTTCTTCCTCTAATTGGTATTTTATTACTTTATACTAGCTCTATGTATAATAATAACCTTATTAAAAATAGAATAAGTATTGAATTTTATGTAAAATTATAGTAAAATATATACTTATATAAACTCTTGGGTTTATTTTACATATATCAAAATAATCGGATTGTAATCCGAGAAAGGAAAGGTAAGAAGTTATGAACAAAAAACGGATAATTTCTTATGTAGTGCTACTTATGGTATTGACTGCTCTTATGAGTATGTTTGCTGGATGCGCTACATCGGAAAAAATCCCCATTCCAACAGTTAAGGAGAATGTCTTTATTTACGATGAAGATAACATTGTCGATGATGAGGTAGAAGAATCTCTCAACAAAATGTTAGTTGAACTCGAAGAAAAGACAGAAGTAGAGTTTTCCGTTGTGTCTGTAGAAAGCTTGCTTGACAGGAGTATTGAAAATTATTCAAATAATCTCTTTAATACTTTGGGTATTGGCAAAAAAGGAAAGGACAATGGAGTATTACTTTTATTCTCTCGGTCTGATGAAAAAGTTAGACTTGAAATTGGCAGAGGGCTTGAAGAATTCCTAACGGACTCAAAGTGTGGCCGAATTCTTGATGATTATTTTGTTCCTTATCGAGAAGACGATGACTATACTAAAGCAACAGAAATGACGGTAAAAGCTGTTTTGACTGTTATTGCTGAAGAATACGAAATCGATATTCAAGGTCTAGAAACAGATAATATATCTATTGAAGATGAATCCAATAGTAAAATACCAGATTTTGTATGGGTAATAATAATTATTGCTGTTATAGTTATTTTATCGATAATCATTGCATTCATTTCTGGTGGTGATGGTTCATCTGGAGGATACTTTGGCGGATCATCAGGAGGATTTTCTGGCGGTGGCTTCGGTGGAGGTTTTTCTGGAGGTGGTGGTGCCTCACGATAACAAATTGTAAATAAAAACACTATATAAAACATCAGGAGGTATTTTACAATGAAAACAAAAACAAAAGTGTTAATCGTTATCGGTATAGTATTGTTGTTGGTAGGCTTCTGGTTTTTCGGAACTAGAAACAGCTTGGTATCTTTGAAAGAGGATGTCGAAATGCAGCAATCTCAAATTGAGACAACACTTCAAAGACGGAATGATCTTATTCCCAATTTGGTAGCAACTGTTAAGGGATATGCCAACCATGAGGAGGCAGTATTCACAGAAATTGCTGATGCAAGATCGAAGCTCGCAGGTAGTATCGAAAGTGGAGATATGGAAAGTATCAGTGAAGCAAACACAGCTTTAGATTCTGCACTTAGCAAATTGCTTGCAATTTCTGAAAATTATCCTGACCTGAAAGCAAGTGAACAATTTATTGCATTGCAGGACGAACTGGCTGGAACGGAAAACAGAATTGCTGTAGCAAGACAGTATTATAACGAAAAATTGAATACCTATAATACAAAGGTTCAAAAGTTTCCTTCAAGCATAGTCGCTGGAATGAGCGGATATTATCCCATGGAATACTTTGAGGCTGATGAAGGTGCAAAAGAAGTACCCACAGTCAATTTCGATTAACTTAGACCTTTTCAAAAAATTATAGTTGGCTGAATTGTCAACTGTGATAAAAAGCAATAGCACCTATTTAGATACATTCTAATAGGTGCTATACTTTTTATTCATCTCATTAATGATCATTCTTATTATCTTCAATAACTAATTATTTCATTTTATTCATGCAATTATTGTTTTTATTACTATAAATTTATCTAACCATTATTTGTATTGTATGGCAAATATAAATTAATTATTTTTTATAAAAATGAAAATCACAGCAATCTCCACCATACCCTAATGTTTTTGTTCTCGAAAATCCTATCTTTTTTAGCCCTCCATATGTTACATTATCAACATCACAAAATAAATGACATAGTTTTTCACAATCATTTTCTACACATGCAGTATGCCAAAGACATTTTTTTATAGTTACATCAAAATAATCCTTACCATGTTTTTGTACGCTTTCTTGTAAATCAGTTGTGCGCATAATTTTAAGAAATACCTTGCTGTATATTGAATAAAATCCTGGTACTTTTTCCATCTTAGCAGTAGATGCATGTTTTTTCGCTGCAATTTTATCAATCATATATTTTCGCATATATTGATATACTTCGTCTTCTGAAACTTCCTCTTTTGATAAAATTTTATACATTGCTATACGAGGAAGAATGGTTTGAATAAGCGTTTTCATTTGATTTTTTGATTTATTCTGTGTATTTTTTATAAGTTCATTAAGCATTGCTTCTTGCTTATTAAACAAATCGTTTCCCCTTTTTTCGCCAAATTCTTCATTTAAAAATGCTTTTATATTTTTTTGTTGCTTTATCTTCATAATTATAATCCCTTCATAAATTACTATTTGATTTTTACTTATTTTTTTAAATCCCAATGAGAACCTTTTTTGCAAATATAAAAATCACAACAATCTCTTCCCTCTGCTAAAGTTTTGGTTCTGTATAATACACCTCCAAACATATCAACAGATAATGTATCTAAAACACACATATACTTTACTAACTCGGGATGATTTTCTTTTCTAGCCAAAGCACATATACCACATTGCTTATAAATTATAGTGTATTCTTCCTCATCTCTTCCTTTAATAAATTCAGCCTTCCAATTAAATTCACTATCACTTGCTTTATTTCCTTTTTTTATAGATTCTTCCTTTTTCATTTGTGCCTTTTGGGTAAATGGATTTTTTGATGAGAATGCTTTTTCTATCATAGGAGATTTTATTGATGCTTTTACCATTTCGCCAAACTCTTCATCTTTTATTTTTTCTTCACAATTTTCATAAAATGCTAGCCAAAGAGCACCACTACTTAGGCAAGTTCTCAATGAATTTTTTGTTATACTGCCAATATCTGGTGATTCTTTTATAATTTGCTTATAGCGATTCTTCGCATTACTTTTCACCAATTTTATATCCCAATTAGGATGTTTTGTATGCAAAAAGTCTACTATAGTCCCACTCATAGCATACCATATTATTTTTTCACAAATAGTATATTTCATAAAATCTTCCTTTCAAAATATTATAATATTTTCACTTATTCTCCTAAATATTATAAATTAAACTTTTTTCAGCATTTATTATAGAAAAAAAATAAATCATATGCAATATTCTTATCTAGATTATTCAAAATTCCTTTATATTTTTCATTTTAAATATTACGTTGATTATTAATCAATAAAAATACAAAAAACGCTTGCTAATTTACATAAAACATGTTATAATAATAACTGTTCGAATTTTTTCTTTTAAATTGAGAATATTTTCTCGATTTGTTTGTTACATTATAAGTGACAGACTATCAAGAGCATCTCATTGAATGAAAAATAGTAAAAACACATTACAACCAATACACAGGAGGACTTTACTATGAAAGCATTTGAAGCACGAAAGGGTTCTATCAAACCGCAGTATGATTCTGCCATTCATGATATTCAGCGGGCTGTCGGTTGGGGTTGGAAAAACACCCATGTAGATATTCATGGGTCTTTATATCCTGAGGTAGCTACAATGTTGGCGAAGGACGGTTATGATGTCAAAATCGTCACCATAAATAATGGCACAACTTCATTGTACAATGAAGTCTCATGGGAAAATGCTGCTGAAGGTAAGGAAGGCACAGTTACCTATGAGGACGAAACATTTCCGGTTGCTCCAGAAACTTCCGCCAAAGTCGATGAACTTTTGAAAAATGTTCTTGGAATCGAGCCTGAAGAAGAGGAAGATGAAGAAGATGATGATGAAGAAGAGGATTCCTCTGATTTATCTGATTTCTCTGATTCCGCACAGTAAGGCTTCAAGCAGTAAAATTTGCTTATCTAAAATATAACTTATGTGACTTTTGATAAGCAAAACAAATAGAGACAGATGTACTTTGTACTTTATCTGTCTCTTTTGTTTTGTCTCATATTCCCGCTCTTTGAACAATATTTTATGAACTAATTTCAATTATAGTTAATTACAATAAATCTTTAGTCATTATTTTTGATTTTCTACATCTGGAACCCAGCTTGCAAATCTTTTTAAAGCTTCGTCTGTTCTGACGTAAAATGGTTCGTTTTTGTTTAACTTTGAAATTTCTGCCATTTCTTCATTTGTTAATTTAAAATCAAAGATATTAATATTTTCCTTTATATGATTTTCGCTTCTTGCTCCTGGTATAACTATATATCCCATTTGAATATGCCATCTTAATATAATTTGTGCATTTGATTTATTGTATTTTTGTGCAAGTGATTCAATTATTTTTTCACCCATAATTGAATTATTTCCTCTTCCTCCTAATGGATACCATGATTGAAGTGCTATATTATGTTTTTTTAGATACCTATTTAGCTCTATTCTTGGAAAATATGGGTGTGATTCAACTTGAATAAGTTCTGGTTTTACCTCACATTTGTCTAATATTTCTTGAATTTCTTCTTCATTAAAATTTGATATTCCTATTGATTTTAGTTTTCCTTCTTTGTACGCTTTTTCTAGTTTTTTATATCCTTCAATGTAGTTTCCTGCTGGTTGGTGCAAAATCATTAAATCTATATAATCTGTATCAAGTCTTTTTAGTGTTTTTTCTATTGCATCATCATCTTCATAAAAAGATGGCCATAATTTTGTTTCTAAAAATATTTCTGATCTGTCTATTTCTGATTTTTTTATTCCTCTTCCAACTGCTTTTTCATTAACATATGCATTTGCTGTATCTATTAACTTATATCCATTTTTTAAAGCTACTTCTACTGAATTCTCTGCTTCATCTGGTGTTAATAAATATGTTCCTAATCCTAACATTGGCATTTTTATTCCATTATTTAATTCTATATATTCCATAATAATAAAACCTCCCTATAATATAATTCGTAAAAATTATTTATTTATCCATTTTTCAACTTCATTTTTTTCATCATTATAAATTCATTTTTCTACCTCCTTGGTAATTTTATATCACTTGGAGTTAGGTATAAGTCAATAGTTTATTAACTAATTTTATAAAATATTATTTTGTCATAAAAAAATATACAGAAAAATTTTTCTGTATATTTTTACTAATAAATTTCATTACAATTTCAATTTACATTTTTATTTAAATGCTCTTTTTTATTTTTATTCCTAAAATTACTACTGCAATTACAGTTGCACTAATAGCAAGTATTACCAAATTATTTTCTCCTGTAGTTGCTAACTTTCTATTTGAAACTGTATTATCTTTTTTATTATCATTATTTTCTGTTCCTGTTATAGTAATTGGTACTTCAAAATCTTTAGTTTTGCTTTCTGATACTTTTACTTTAATTAATAATTTTGTAGTTCCTTCTTTTAAACCTTGTATAGATGCTCTTCCTGCTATTTGAGTACCACCATACTCATTATTTTCTATTCCACTTTCAGGGACACATTTTGCAATAGTTTCATCTTCTATCTTCCATTCAACATTCCAGTTATCTTTTACCATTTTAACTTCTGCAATTCCGTACAACCCCATCTTTACTTTTTGCAGTTATTTCAATTACATCAGTATTTCCTACACCTAATTGTATTTTATCTTTATTTAAAGTAATATTGTAGTAACCATCTTCTTCATAATCTGTTACAGTTATATCATATGTACTACTATAAGACATATATTCTGCTTTTATAGTTACGTTTCCATTGGCAATTGCAGTAACTAAACCTGATTTATCAACTGTAGCAATTTTTTCATCAGAGCTTGACCATGTTACATCCTCATTTTTTACATTAGTTAATGATTCTACACCTTCAATATCTAATTGCAAATTCTTACCTTTTTCTACTGTTTTTATTTTATCTTTTTGAACAATAGATATATTATCGCCTGTAGTTATCACTCTATCTTTACCCACAGCTAGTGAAACTGTTGCTGAACGTTCCTTATATGTCGCTGTAATTTCAGCCCTTCCTTCAGATATTCCTTCAATTACACCATTTGAAATTTTTGCAATTTTTTCATCTGAACTTTTTTACTGCATACATACATATGATTCTCGTTTGAATATGTAATATTATCTCCAGATAAATCTAAGTTCATACTTACTGCATATGATTTAATACTACAACACATACTCATAAAAATTATAGCGACAACTACAGATATTGCCCTTTTCATACTAATTTTCATAAACTCCTCCTTTAATTTATATATTTAGATATTTTTCCTTTGTAAGAAATTTTTATCAAAAAAAATTATAGCATATCAAATTTTTTATTACAACAAAAAATATTATTTTTTTAGCATAAATTATACAAACAATTTTTGTCAAACTTAAAATATTTCTATAAATTTATTTTTGTTATATTGTATTTTATGTAAAACTATGTTATATTTAATTTTATAATTCGCCGTGCACGAGTATAAACAATGCACAATTTGCAAAAGCCTAGAAAAAGCAACATATAGGAGGTTACAACTATGGCAAAAGAAAACTCGGCACTCGTTGCCGCAAAATGGTGGACCGACACGATCTCTAACCCGACACCGAATAGTTTCAACAATGGTGATCGAACAAGCGATTCATCGCTCATGCTTATGATGCTTGGACATATGAGAGCAATGCAAAACCTGGCATCGGAAGATCAGCTCAGGGAATTCTGTTCCTTGCTTTCCAACCGCATTGAAGAAGAATTGCACAAATATCCCAAGATTTATCTGGACTGCGATTATGATCCTTGTAATATTCTTGGTGAATGTGCAACAAAGGTAGGAATTGATCTGTGCCTTTTCCCTTTTAAGAGAAGAATGACTGTGACATCTAGCTCTGTTGAAGTAAAAGATGGATACGATGCCACATGGGTATCTCTTCTCTAAAAGTCTAAAAGAAAAGTAAGCATAATCAACAAAAAAATGGCTCCTGATATTTTCAGGAGTCATTTTTATTTTAAAATTTATATAGCTCTGTTATTTCTTTTGTATCTGTATTATATTTAAAACAAACTGTTTTTTGTCTCTTATATGCATATCTCCATCCCATATCTTCTTGAGAATAATGCACGCCATAGTCTAAAGTTACATATATTTCGTTTCCTATTATTGCGCTCTCAGCTAAATTTATTGTGTGTTCATCATCTAAAGTAAATTCAAATTTTTCATTTATTTCTTTTTGTGTTAATATTGTTTTTCTTTCTTTTGTAGATTCATCAACATATACTAAATCATTTACGATTTTTCCATTTACATATTTAGAATTAATATATACACCTTTTAATTTTTGATCATTTTCATTTTCTAAATTTTGAACTGATTCTTTTTGTAAATTACTTCCGTCTTTATTCATAGTAAAACAATATTCATCTTGTAACATATGTGCTGTTCCATCACGATATCCTATGTAGCATTTTATTTTACCATCATCTTCTCCAAATTCAACAATTTCCATTGGTTGATCTGTTGATTCTTTAAATAAATCTTTTCTCAAAAATGTTGCTATTGTCCCATTATCTTTATTATCTTTTATTGTTCCTATTTTTAAAGTGTTACTTTCTGTATCATCACTATAATATATAACATTATCTATAACATCAATAACATTTGCTTTTTCTTTTAAATTAACTATTTCGTCATTTTTTGTGTTTATTGCAAATATATTTTCGTTTTGACATATTACATATCCTTTTATGCTTTTTATAATTTCACCTTTTTGATATTCTTTTTTATTTTCTCCATTCATATCAGTTGAATAAATTTTATTATAAGATCCTGATTCGCTTTCTGTACCTTGCATAAATATTTTGTCATTTGAAATGCAAATATTTCCCAAAGCTTTTTCTGTTAATACTGTTGTTTGATTTCCAGAGCTGTCTAATTTTATTAATTCATTTTTAGTATTTTGATTTGTTGAATATTTTGCAAATAATCCTGTATTTTCTCTACTATTTGCAGATAATTTCCAAAAATATGTTGCATCTTTGTATTTTACAAATTCGGCAACATTTGTTGTTACTTCTCCATCTTGCTTTGCTTCATTTGATTGTTCACTATTACTTGTGTTATTAGATTTTTCCTCTTCATTTTTTTCTTTAGTTGTTCCACATCCTGTTAGCATTATTAATAATATTGATACTATTGATAATATTAATATGCTTTTAATTTTTTCTTTTTTCATTTGATTTCCTCCTCTTATTTTTTACTTTATATATGTGAATAATAATAGATACTTAGACCAACTATTGCAACAACAACAATTGATACAATAATAGCTTTAACTTTTCCCTTGATATTTTTATTTATTACTACTATTAGTCCAACTATAAATAAAATTATTGATATTATTCCAGTTAAAAGTCCAGAAGTATTTTTAAAAAGTCCAGAAATATTTTCTTTAATAATTTCACGTGGTGGTGGTCCATATACAACTTGAACTTGATCTGAAGCAAATGTTTTACCTCCTGCTCCTATGATAAATAAAGTAATCATTTGAATAATTTTTTTAATTTTCTTTTTCATATGTAACTCCTCCTTTTATTTTATTAATTTATTTAAGCATAATTTTGGTTTGTTTTCATTAAAGTCCCATGTGTGTAAAGAATCACCTCTACAATATTTCCAATCTTCGCAAGTTGCACATTCACCTACTTTAAATTTATCTAGATTTCTGAACCACTTAAATTTATTTTGCCAAACATCTACAAAATCATCTTTTTTTACATTCCCTTGTATTAGGTCTTTTCTTCTTTCAACATTTGGACACACATAGATATCGCCATTATACAATATACTTGCTGTTGTAAATCCTGAAAAACAAAAAAAGCAATTTGCTCTAACAGTATTTTCTCTTTTCATTCCTAAAAAGTGTGAACAACCATATGTAACATCAAATTTAGATTTTTTTCGCTTATTTTCAATAAAATCAAGCAAATTTATATAGTCATTTTTGTCTAAAGACAAATTATCATTATCCATTGCTCTTCCTATTGGATCCATATTTACAATTCGCCATGAATCAACCTCTAAGTCCTCCATTACTTTATATAAATCTTCTAGTTGATTAATATTTGATTTATTTATAACTGTTGTTATTTGAAATGTTTTTAGAAATTTATCATTTTGCAATTTTTTTATATTATTTATCGTGTTATTATATGCACCTTTTATTCTTCTAAAATTATCATGAGTTTCTCCAACTCCATCAATACTAATTGACATAGTAGAAATTCCTGTTTTTTTCATTTTTTCAATTATGTCATCATTTATTAATAATCCGTTTGTTGTTATTCCCCATTCAAATCCTAAATCATTATGTGCATAGTCCATTACTTCAAAAAGATCTTTTCTAACTAATGGCTCACCACCTGTTATATTTAATAGTATTTTACTTGCATCTAATTTATTTGCAATACTTTTAAGTGTATTTTTTATTTCTTCTGTAGTAAGCTCTTCTTTTATGTTTATATTTTCCCCTGCTCTGCTTCCGCAATGTTTACAATTTGCATTACATCTTAATGTCGTTTCCCAAAACAGATTTCTTAGCACTGGCTCTTCCGAAAGTAGTTTCTTTTGATTATATGTAATTTCTGCTTTTCCATAATTCATTATTTGTTTAAACAAGTGCCTCTTCTCCTTTTTTGTAATTTTTCTGATAAATGAATTATATAAAAGATTAAATTAAAATGCAATAATAATATAACTAAAATCGTTTAAAATTAATATATTTATGTTGAAATATTTAAAAATTGTCAATGGTTGTCAGTGGGGACGGTTCTTTTTGACAACTTTAGGCATACATTTTGGATGTAGCTAAAAAAAGTTGTCAAAAAGAACCGTCCCCACTGACAACCACTGACAACTCCCATTGACCCCCTTGAAACCCACGAAAAAATGACAACTTTTCTGTTGTCATTTTTTCTTATCTTTATTAGCTTATTTGTATTTTGTCGTCTTGTGCTGTTACTTTGGCTGGTTTGTTTGGTTTTATTTTTCCATCTAGTATTGCTTCTGCTATTTTGTCTTCTATTAAATTTTGTATTGCTCTTCTTAGTGGTCTTGCTCCGTAGTTGTCATCTACTCCGTTTTTGGCTATTAGGTCTTTTGCAGTTTGGTCTATTTCTATTTTGTAGTTTTGGTCTTGTAATCTTTTTTGTACTCTTTTTAGCATTATATCTATTATTTGAGTTATTTCATTTTGACCTAATTTATGGAATACTATTATTTCATCTATACGGTTGATAAATTCTGGTCTAAATTGTTTTTTTAGCTCTGACATTACTTCTTTTTTGGTATCTTCGTATTCTTTATTTTCTTCTTGTTTTTTATCTGTATTTGCTGAAAATCCTAGTGATTTTTTGTCTGATAATAGGCGTGCTCCTACATTTGATGTCATTATTATTACTGTGTTTTTGAAGTTTACTGATCTTCCTTGGCTATCTGTTAAACGGCCATCATCTAATATTTGTAGTAACATATTCATTACATCTGGATGTGCCTTTTCTATTTCGTCAAATAATATTACTGAATATGGTTTTCTTCTTACTTTTTCTGTTAATTGACCAGCTTCATCGAAACCTACATATCCTGGAGGCGCACCAATTAATTTTGCTACTGAATGTGATTCCATATATTCAGACATATCAATTCTTATCATTGCATCTTCGTTTCCAAATAAACATTCTGCAAGTGCTTTTGATAGCTCTGTTTTACCAACACCAGTTTGTCCTAAGAATAAGAATGAACCTATTGGTCTGTTTGGATCTTTTAATCCTAATCTTCCTCTTCTTATTGCTTTTGCAACTGCTGATACAGCTTCATCTTGTCCTATAACTCTTTCATGTAATGTTTGCTCTAAATTTTTCAATTTTTCGTTTTCATCTTGAGTTATTTTCTTTACAGGAATATTTGTCCAACTTGAAATAACCTCAGCTATGTCATCTTCTGTTAATGTTGTAACACTTTTACTATTTTTATTTTCCCATTTTTTCTTTTCTTTTTCTAGTTTTTCTTTTGTAGTATGCTCTTTATCTCTTATGCTTGCTGCTTTTTCGAAATCTTGTGTACGAATTGCTTCATCTTTTTCTTTAGATAAAGATTCTAGTTTTTCTTCTATTTCTTTTAAATTATCTGGAACTGTATATGTTTTCATTTTTACTCTTGATGCAGCTTCATCTATTAAATCTATTGCTTTATCTGGTAAAAATCTATCTGTTATATATCTTACAGACATTTTAACTGCTGCATCAATTGCTTCATCAGTAATTTTTACATTGTGATGTGCTTCATATTTATCTCTAATACCTTTTAAAATTTTTACGGTATCCTCAGATGATGGTTCAAGAACTGTAACTGGGCTAAATCTACGCTCTAATGCACTATCTTTTTCAATATATTTTCTATATTCATTTAAAGTTGTTGCTCCAACTAATTGTATTTCACCTCTTGCTAAAAGTGGTTTTAAAATATTAGCAGCATCAACTGCACCTTCTGCTGATCCAGCTCCAACTATAGTGTGAATTTCATCTATAAATAATATAACATCTCCTGCTTTTTTTACTTCATTTAAGCATTTTTTTATACGCTCTTCAAAATCACCTCTATATTTTGCACCAGCAACCATACTAGAAATATCTAGTGTAACTACTCTTTTATTTTTTAGCATTTCTGGAACATCTTCAGCTACAATTTTTTCTGCTAAGCCTTCCACAACTGCTGTTTTACCAACACCTGGCTCACCAATTAAACATGGATTATTTTTAGATCTTCTTGATAAAATTTGAATAACTCTATCTATTTCGTCCTTTCTACCAATAACTGGATCTAATTTACCATCGCTTGCTTGTTTGGTTAAATCTGTTCCATATTGATTTAGTGTTGGTGTAGAATTATAGCTTCCACTATTTTTTGAAGATCTTGTACTAGTGCTACTATCTGATTCACCTTCTTTTAGAACTTTTACAATTTCATTATATAATTTTTGTGGATTAATTCCTAAATCCATCATAATTCTAACAGCTACACTGTCACCTTCAACCATAATGCCTATTAGCAAATGTTCTGTTCCTATATATTCATTTCCCATTTTTTTAGCTTCTAAAAAAGCATTTTCTATAACTCTTTTTGTTCTTGGAGTAAATCCCATTGGCTCATCGATTTCTTCTTCTGATCTTCCTATGAGCTCTTCTATTTCGTCTAAAATTTTATCTGAAGTCATACCTTGATTTTGTAGAACTTTGCTTGCTATACCTGTACCTTCTTCAACTAAACCATATAGCAAGTGCTCTGTTCCTATATAATCGTGACCTAAGTTTGCTGCAATTTCATTTGCTATTTGTATAGCTTTTTCAGCTCTATTTGTAAATTTATATGTCATAAAACAACCCTCCTTAAAATTTATTTTTCATTTAGTATTTGACGAATGATTTCACATCTTTTTATATCGCGTTCAAATCCGCTTAGTTCGTTTCCTACTATTTCTTGTAGATTTCCTGGTTTTGTATAAAGCTCTATTTTTTTGACCTTTTGATCATTTAATTCATTTATTATTCCTAAATCTGTACCTAATTTTACATCTGATATAAGTCCTCTGCATTCATCTGATGATAATATTCTTGCATTTGTTAATATACCAAATGATCTATACACTTTGTTTTCAAGCTCCATTGGCTTTTTAGTTAAGTATTTTCTTGCTAGTCTTTCTTGCTCTATTATTTTGTCTGTAATTGTTTTTACATTTTTTGTAATTTCTTTTTCTGATAATCCTAAAGATTGACTATTAAATATTTGATATACGTCGCCTTTGCTTTCAGTTCCTTCACCATAAATTCCTCTTATACTCATTCCAAAATTATTAACTGCTCTTAGTACTTTTCCTATATTTCCAGTTAATGTAAGTGCTGGAAGATGTACCATTATGGAAATTCTCATTGCTGTACCTACATTTGTTGGGCATGCTGTTAAATATCCATATTTTTCGTTATATGCATAATTAACAAGTTCACTTAGTTTATCATCTATTTCAGTCATAAGACCAACTAAATTTTCAAGCTCTAGGCCTGCACTAAATACTTGCATACGAAGATGGTCTTCTTCATTTACCATTATACATATATTTTCATCATCATTAATTATAATTGCTTTGTTTGGTTTATTATTCATCGCAAAATCTGGGCTTATTAGGTGTTTTTCCATTAAGCTTATTTTTGTTATATCATCCATATTATCTAATTTTAAAAATTTAAGACCATAACCTAAACTTGGAGTAATTTCCTCAAGCTTATTTAATACCTCTTTAGACTCATCTTTTAAATGTTTATTTGGAAAATTATATTCAACTAAATTTCTTGCTAGTCTTACTCTAGAGCTAATTACTACATCAGAATCTTTTCCATTTTGTAAATACCAATTTGACATATCTAATATCATCCCTTTCTAATAATTAAACTATTGTAATTTTTTTATTTCATCTCTGATTTTTGCTGCATCTTCATATCTTTCATCTTTTATTGCTTTTTGTAAATCTTTATTTAATTTATTTATTTTTTCTTGTTTTTCATCGACTTTCTTTTCTGTTTTTTTAGCTTTTGCTTCTTTTTTTGTAGATTGTATATCTATAGCTTTTACAATATTTTTTGGCTTTCTTCCTATATGTTTTGATGTTCCATGTAGATTTTTTAAAATAGAATCTAATTTATTTGAAAATGTGTCATAACATTCGGCACATCCGAATTTTCCGTTATTAACGAAATCATCATATGTTAAACCGCATTTTGGACATCTTTCATTTTCTATTTTTGCAAAACTTGGTAATAAATTATCATCTTCAAAAAAGTCGCTTAAAAAATTAGAAAAATTGATTGGTATATTAAAATCAATATCTTCTAACCCCATTTTTTTTGCACAATCTTCACATAGTGCAAATTCTGTTTTTTCTCCATTAATTATCCTTGTATATCGTACATTTGCTTCATTTTTACCACAATTTGAACATAACATTATAAATCAACCTCCTTAAACTAAATTAATTAACATATTTTTAAAAATGCTTGCTCTTAATTCATCTTTATATTGATGTGGAACTATTAAAACATTGTCACTTGTTGCAACCTTTAATAGTTTAGCTTGTTCTTCTGTAATTATTTGATAAGAGAGCAAATTACTTATGAAAATGTCGACTTCTTGTGCAGAAATACTGTCTTCAATACTTGATATAATATGCATTATGTAGTTACTTTTTGTTATATTTATTTTTTTAATTGTTATATGGCCTCCTCCACCACGTTTACTTTCTACATAATAACCTTGTGATGGTTTGAATCTTGTAGATATTACGTAGTTTATTTGTGATGGTACACAATTGAAGTGCTCTGCTAAGTCGTTTCTTTGTATTTCGATGTAATCGTTATCTTCTTCGAATAATTCTTTTATAAATTCTTCTATCATATCAGACATTCTCATATTGTAATCCTCCTTTCTTGACTTTGACTTTCTTTGACCTTATGTTTTTATTATACTCTGTTTTTTTTAAATGTCAATACTTTTTTTACATTTTTTTGACTTTCTTTGACCTTTGATTTAAATTATTCTTTTATAATAGAAAAACGGCAGACAAAATACATTGTCTGCCGTAAAAAGTTTGCCACAATTGTTATCACATCACTTGTAGCAATAGTAATGGGCACCAAGGGTACAGTATGTACCGCTCCCCTGAGGAAATCTTGCCTGATATACGACATTTTCCGGTAATGGTGTATTTCCTGCAAGTAGGTTTTCTGCTATTTCGTAGAAATACGGATCATAAATGTATTCCTCCGAATAGTAGCTTACTCCCCAAGGATATTGCCCATCTTGGGAAAGAACTCCAGAAACAGAATCAGGAAAATCAGGGTCATTGACTCTATTGACAATTACATTTCCGACATATGTAGCGTCAGTATAATTGCCATAAGCTGCTTCCCTTGACATAGCGTACGCTATCAAAAAAACATCATTTGAATTTACATCATATGATGTTTCTTCTGTTGTCGTTGTTTCCTCTGTTGTCGCTTCAGTGAGCTCTTCGGTGGTTGTCATACTTGTTGTCGTAGTTGTCATTGTTGTCGTAGTAGTAGCTTCTGTTGTTACAGCTGTTGTTGTCATTAGCAGTTCTGTAACCTTGGTTGCAGTAGAATACGGAGGCGTTGCTACAGGAACAGCCATCTCTTTCTTTACTGTAGTCGCTGTTGCTACTTCATTTTGTGCATTTTCAAAATACATTGAGAGAGCTGGTGTCTCTTCAATTGTATTTGCATTTGAAAGAACAGTAATTGTTGTTCCTCCAAGTACTGCACCAATTGCAGCAATGATCGAAACTATTTCTTTTAACAAGAAGTTTCACATCCTTTTATTTATTTTCCAATAGGAATACTTTTATTATACACCATTAGTTTGGTTATGTAAACATCGTTACCAAAAAAAGCCTGATTTATATCAGACTATTTTTTCTTTGTCATTTTATTTAATTCTTCTGCTCTTTGTTTTTGTTTATTGGGTGTCATCCAAATAAAATAAGAGCAGATAAATTCACCTGAACTTGTTGTATCATCTTTTTCAAAGTGATGATTACAGCGTATTGGTCTTTTTTTGTTTTTCATATAAATCAACCTCTTTCAAGAATATTATTAAACAAAAAAGATTAATTTATACTATATTTGTAATTGCTTTAATTATTATTAGATACTTTTAATATTTCTTTGAAAATAATAGATTATAGCCAACTTTAAGAAATTTTTAATTTGCTTTTACTTATCTGGGCTGTTGGACAATACTCTTTTACTATTAATCTTACAATTTCTTCTTCTGCTTCTGTTACTTTTGGACCTAATAAAATTTTTAGATCTTTTAATACTTCTTCATCAAAATCCACATAAAATCTTTTACTTGGAATTATTGTATTTGGATTTTCTAATAGATTCATTGCTTCTGTTATAAATTTCTCGGCATTATCTCTATTGTTCCTACATATATTTTTCATTTCTTCCATATATTGCATATTCCAAGGTGCTAAAAATATTCCATATCGGCATTCTTCTTGGAAACTCCAGTTACTTCTTTTATATCTTCCAAGTTTTGAGAAATCATATTTTAATAGTTTTTCTACATTTATATTTTTTATTCTAGGATATAATAAATTTTCGTCATCTGTATATTCAATATCATATAATTTTATTCCCTCATCTATTAATGACATTTTATTATTTTTGTATAGCTTTTCTACATCAAAATATTGCATAGTTTCTTCGTCAAATCCATATTCACCATGTGCATAAGTAAATTTTTTAAATGGAAATTCTGGTAGCTCTATTCTTACTCCTGTCATATCTTGTGAATACATTGTCCATAATGGTATTGATTCTCTACTGCTTTTGTTCCAGCAACTTACATAATAAAATCTTCCAAAGTTTTGTAAGTCTCCTGTTTCTTTTTCTTCCATATCATCAACATTTTCTAGACTACTAAAACATATGCTTTTCGTTTTTAATATTAATAGTAAATTTTCTATACTTGTATAGTGATATAATTTTTTTATTTTGTCTTTTTCCATAATTTTTCCTTTCCTTATTTTGTAAACTATTTAATTTATTTTTATATTATATATTAAAGGAGGTAATATTTTGAGTTTTGGTTTGTGTTTATCTGGTGGCGGAATAAAAGGTGCTGCTCATATTGGTGTATTGCAATCTTTAGAAGAACATAATATTAATATAGATTATATATCTGGTACATCCTCTGGAAGTATTGTTGCAACGCTTTATTCTATTGGTTATTCACCTTCAGAAATATATAATTTTTTTAAACATTATTCAAAAGATATAACCCATATTGGTTTTAAAAATATATTCAAACTTATATCTGGATTATTACTTAAACATAAAATTATAATTGATGGCTTAAATGATGGTAAAAAACTTGAAAAAATAATGTATAAAATATGTGCTAAAAAAGATATTTATACAATTGATCAAATAAATTTGCCATTATTAATTCCAAGTGTAAATATTGAAAATGGTGAAACTTACATATTTACATCAAAAAAAATACGAAATGTATATCAAGATAATTATGTGTATGATAATTCAATTTTAGTTTCTAAAGCTGTTCGTGCTAGTTGTAGTTTTCCTGGAATATATTCACCTTGCCATTATCAAAATAAGATTTTGGTTGATGGTGGTATTCGAGAAAATATCCCTTGGAAAGGAACAAAAAAGCTTGGTGCTAACACTGTTTTAAGCATTATTTTTGAAAGAACTTTAGAGCCTGATCCTTTTTTAGATATTTTAGAAATTATTACAAAATCTATAAATTTATTATCTCATGAATTGTCTTTATATGAACAGTCTGGATCTGATTACGTTTTAAAGATTAACACTTTAAATACATCTTTACTTGATATCTCGAAAATTGATTTTTTATATAATCTTGGCTATTCTAGTATGAACAATTTTTTAGGAAAAAATAATTGGAACAAAAAACTTTGCAAATTTGAATAATATTGCAAAGTTTTTTGCCTGTTCAATTATGGTCCATCATCTGTTTCATCTTCATCTGGTGTTGTATTTGTTTCATTGTGATTTGTATTTGTATTGTTATTTGTTGTATTAGTATTATTTGTAGTATTTTCGGTTGTATTATTTTCTATATTATTTACTTTATTTTCATTTTTTACATTATTTGATGTATTATTTTTTGTATTATTTTTTGTACTATTTACAGAGATATTTTCTGTTGTTGTATTTTCTTCTGTAGTATTTCGTACTACATTATTTTCTGATGAACTATTTGATGTAGTATTTTTAGTTGTATTATTTTTTGTTGTGTTTTCTTTTTTCTTATTATTGCTTCCTGTACAACCTAAACATTCGCTTGGTACTGTTCCAGATAAGAAATATTCTGTATATACATCTTCACATTTACTAGTTGCTGTCATTCCTGTTTTTGCACATATTTTTGCTTGTTTTATACTTCCAGGCATTGAGAATGTTGTTTTTGATAAATTTGAATGTACACTTTTCATAACAGCTGACCATAACTGCACTGCAGGGCTTTTTCCTTTATATGATACAGTTTCATTTTGATCATATCCATACCATGTTACAGCTGTATAATATGTTGTGAATCCACATAACCATTTATCATAATTATCGTTTGTTGTTCCAGTTTTTGCAGAAACATCCATTCCATCTATTTTACACAATTTTGCTGTTCCACTGCTTCCTTCTACAGGTTGTTTTAAAAGTTCTTTTAGCACATATGCTACTTCTTTTGAAAAGACTTTTGTTTTCTTTTGCTTTGATTTCATTAAATTTTTTCCTTTAGCAGTTTCAATTTTAGTATAAAAAGTTGGCTCTATATATTGTCCATCATTAGCAATTGTTGCATATGCTCCTGCCATTTCTAGTGGTGTTATACCTTTATCTAATCCTCCAAGCGCTAATGATAATGTTTCATCTTTATCTGTTAAACTTGTTATTCCCATCTTTTTTAAATATTTTACAGAATTACTTGGACCAATTGCTTCCATCATTTTTACAAATGGTATATTTTGTGATGATTCTACTGCTCTTCTTACAGTTATTTCTCCAATATACTCATCATTATCTGTTGGAGAATAACCACTTTCACTTCCATCATTAAATGTAGTTGGCTCATCATTATACATTGTAGATGCTGTAAATGTTTTTTTATCAATTCCTGGTGCAAGTACTGCAATTGGTTTAATTGCTGACCCAGTTTGTCTTACTGCTTGTGTTGCTCTATTAAAACCACGTGCACTTTTTTTCTCACCTAAACCTCCAACACATCCTACAACATATCCTGTTGTGTGGTCTATTATTACCATTGCAGATTGAGATGTTTGTCCATCATTTGATGTTAGTACATATTTGCTTTTGTTATATTCTTCTTCTAGTTTTTGTTGAATTTCTTTATTTTCTGTACTGTAAATTTTTAAGCCTGCCATGTATACATAATTTGTTGCAAATTTTGTACTCATTTTTTTCTTTTCTGATATGTCTGAAATAACTTCAGATACTACTGCGTCTGCATGGTATGAATAAATTCCATTGCTTTCTGATTGAATATCTCCTTTTTGAAAATTTAATCCATTTTCCACTTCTTGAACAGCATTATTGTAATCTGAATCATTTATATGTTTTAATTCGTGCATTTTGGCTAAAACAGCTTTTGTTCTTTTCTTTATTTTTTCTGAATTATCTTTTTCATTAAACGGATTATACGAATTTGGTGAATTATTTATTCCTGCTAAAAATGCACATTCTGCTAAATCAAGATCTGATACACTTTTATTAAAATAATATTTAGCTCCCATATCTACACCATATGTATTTGGTGCTACATATATAATATTAAAATATGTTTCTAAAATTTCATCTTTACTGCAAAAGCTTTCTAGCTCTTCTGCTTTTACCCATTCTTCTATTTTTCTTGATATTGAATTATCATCATTACCTGTTAAATTTTTTACTAACTGCTGAGTTATTGTACTTCCTCCAAATGATGATTTTCCAGCATGAATTACATATGAACCAATTGCAGCTGTTGTTCTTTTTATATCTACACCTTTGTGTTTATAAAATCTTTCATCTTCAATATCTATGTATGCATATTTTAAATTATCTGGAACCTGAGACAATTTTACATTATTTTTATTTCTTTCAGCTCCCAGTTTTTCTATTATATCTCCAGAGCTATCAACTATTGTAGATGGCTCATTATTCATCATTTGAAGTACAATATTCTTCCATGAAAAATACGCAGATATCCTATATATACAAAATACTAGATATACAAGAACAAATAACGCATTTGCTTTTTTTATAAAAGCTTTTCTTCTATCTGACATTATTTTTACTTTTGGATTTCCTTTTCTTCCCTTTTGCCTAATGTTTCTTTCAGATCTTTTTACTCTTCTTGTTTCTTCTATTTTATTTAATCTTTTTTCTCTTTCTCTTTTTTTTGCTCTACTCAAAGTTTCATACACCTTCTAAATTTTTCTTTTTTACGCATTCATTTTATCATTAGATATATTTTTTTGCAATTGAATTTTGGCATAATTATAAAGTAGAAGATATTATGAATATAATACCTTCTACTTTATAATTTATATGTTATTTACAATCTAACATCTACAGTTAATTTTATTATATATGAAACTATTAATATTAGTATGTTGTTTTCTACTGCTGTTTTAGGCGGATTATGTGAGTACATGTTTTCGGCACTTTTATTTAGCTCTGCAACTTCGTTGTTTTTGTTTTCGTCTTTAGTAGTTGATGTTTGAACTGTATCTTGACTATTTTGTGGTTGCCATTTTGCTATTATTGTATAATCTTTTGTTACTTCTTGTGGAAATGTTTTTATTGGCTCATTTGTTTCTTCGTCATACCAACCTAAAAATTCATATCCTTCCTTACCTATTACTTGTGGTAATGTTGGGAATTTTTCATTTTTTAATATACTTGTATGCTCTATGTAATTTTGCTCATCTTGAAATGTTCCGCCTTCTTCTGTTTTAAAAATTACATCATATGTCATAAAGTTTTTTAGGTCTCTTGATGTTATTTCTATATTGCATTCATTTGATGTTAGAAAACTTTTTAGCTCTTCATTTTTGTATTCTTTTTCAAATGGCATATTTACATTAAGTTCATCAGATAGTACTTGTCCTTTTATAATTATTTTTGCTTGTGATGAAAATGGCTCTGTATCAATAGAATACACTTTTCCTGTAGAATCTGAATTATTGCTTTCTTTAAAATTAGTATATGTTTTTTTTTCGCCATTTTCTTCTATTTCGATAGATATATTTGAAATTTCTATCGCAGATTTTTTGTAATCTACGCTTACTCCATTTATTTGGGTGTCTATATATACTTGTCCATCAATATGTATATTTACATTAGTTATTTTGTCATAATTATATTCATTTGCATATATGTGGTTAAAGTTAAAAATTGTAAAAAATAAAATTATGGCACATACCCTTTTTAATTTTTTCAATTTTTTTCTCCTTAATAATATTATTTAGGTTTTTGGTTGTACCTATAAACCTTATGTATATTATTAAGTATATTCTTGTCTTTTGAAAAATATTCCAACTTTTTTATTTTTTTGATTGTCTTTTTTCGACTTTTTTTGTATCCGTTATCGGTTGATTTACATATTATATTGTGAGGTGTTTTAATATGATTTTGAATTCTTTTCTTCTTGCGATTTCTAGTAGTGTTGATTCGCTTGGTATTGGTATTACATATGGTTTAAAAAAGACTAAAATTTCATATGTTGCAAATATTATTTTGTTTAGTATTTCAATTATTATTACAACTTTTTCTATGTGGTTTGGTAATTGTATTAGTAATTTTTTATCTAGTAATATTACTAATGTTATTGGTAGTTTAATTATTATTTTTATGGGATTTTTCATGACTTTTCAGGCTTTAAAAAAAAATAATGTTGATAATTGTAATAGCGAGAATTTAAGTTTCAATGAAAATATTAATGATGAAAAAATTTTTTGCTTTTTTATAAAATTTTTGGGAATTACAATTCAAATAATACGAAATCCTACAAATTCCGATTTTGATCATTCTAAAAAGATAGATTGTAAAGAAGCATTTTTTCTTGCAATTGCTCTTTCACTTGACAGTTTTTGTATCGGAATTGGATCTACAATTGCTGGAATTAGTAGTAGTTTATTTCCTCTACTTATAAGTACATTTCAACTTTTGTTTTTAAAGTTTGGATATATTATTGGAAGCAAATTAAATAATACAAAAATTTTTCCAGACAATACTTGGTCTGTACTATCTGGAATATTGTTAATTATTATAGGATTTGTTAAGTTCTTTTAATAACCCTATCTTCTGGGACACCTACAACAGTTGAATTTTTTTCTACTGATTTTAATACAACAGAACCCGCACCTATTTTTACATTATCTCCTATGTTGATTGGACCTAGAAGTTTGGCACCGGCACCTATTAATACATTGTTACCTATGGTAGGATGTCTTTTTAGTTTTTCTTTTCCGGTGCCTCCTAATGTTACTTGATGGTAAATTACGCAATCATTTCCAATTACTGCAGTTTCTCCTATTACTATTCCCATTCCGTGGTCGATCATTAGCCTTTTTCCTATTGTAGCTCCTGGATGAATTTCTATTCCAGTAAAAAATCGTGTTAGCTGTGATATTAATCTTGCTATGAAGAATAGCTTGATGTTATAGAAAAAATGAGCTATTCTGTGGAAGAATAGTGCATGAAAGCCTGGGTATAATAATATTACTTCGAAGATATTTCTTGCTGCGGGGTCTTTTTGTTGTATATTTTTGGCATCATAATATAAATTTTTTATTGATGTTAACATATATACTCCTTGTCGTTTAGATTTAGTTTATGTATATTCAAATTTTTTTATTTTGTGAATTTTCTTTTTTGAATTTAGTATTTGAATAACCCAGATAAGTGAATATATATTCACTTACTAAGCTTGGAATAGATATGTTATATATATTAAATTGAATATTTCTCTTTTTCCCAAAAATGAAAAAGAAAACTGCCTCATTTTCCCTTTTCTTTGAATGTGTCCCTTTTTCCCAAAAATGGGAAAAGAGAACCGTCCCCTTTTCCCATTTTAGTATTGGCTTATTTTTATTTGTACTTTCTCTTGGGTTGAATATGTTTTTTCGACATTTAGTTTTGTTATTTGGGTATCGTCTTTGAATGCTATTCCGTTCATTGCGTCTAGTATTATTTTTACTATGTTGTCTATATCTGGTTTTTTTGTTGGGTTTATTTGATTTGATAGCATTAGCTCTTTGTCGGCTTTTTTTGTGCTTTTTGGTACTTCGAATAAAGCATTTATTTCTACTTGTACTCTACCTTCAAATGGTTTGTATCTTGGATATTTTAATAGGAAATATTGCATTACTAGTGATTCGTAGTCTTTTGTTCTTGTTGGTGTGTATACACTTCCTGTGTATGTATTTAGACGTGGTCTTCCTTTTCCAATTATTTTGCCTGGTACTTCAAATTCATATATCATTTGTGTTCACTCCTGTTTTTGTAATTTGCGTTTAGCCTTTTTTGCTAATGATTCTTGTAAAATTTATTTTAATTTTCTTCTTGTTTTAAATATTTTACAAATTCATCTATTGCTTTTCCTCTATGACTTATTTTATTTTTTTCATTGTTTGAAAGCTCTGCAAAGCTTTTTTCTCCTACTAGAAATATTGGGTCATATCCGAAACCATTTACTCCATGTGGCTCTGTGGCTATTGTTCCTTCACATGATTGTTTGAAGATGTGTTTATTTCCATCTTCATCTATGTAACATATAGCACATGTGAATCTTGCTGTTCTTTTTTCTTTTTCCACATTTTTCATTAAATTTAATACTTTGTTTCTTCTATCTTCATCTGTTGCATTTTCTCCTGCGTATCTTGCAGAATATATTCCTGGCTCTCCATTTAATGCGTCAATTTCTAATCCGCTATCATCTGATATTACTGGTAATTTACTTAATTTATAGATTGCTTCTGCTTTTAATGTTGCATTTTCTTCAAATGTTGTGCCTGTTTCGTCGACTTCTATGTTGTATCCCGCTTCCTTTTGCGAAATTACAGTTATTCCTAATGGATTTAATTTTTCTTTCATTTCTCTTATTTTACCATTATTGTTACTAGCTAATATGAATTTTCTTTCCATAATCTTTTTATATGATATATTTTTTTTAATATTCATATACTCCTTATATAAATATTTAGGTTTTATTAATGGATTTACCTATAAACCTTTTTATTATAATTCTATTTGTTCTTCTTTTATAATTTTTTCTATTTCTTCAAATCTTTTTATTTTTGCTGTTGTTGTTTTTATCATTGGTTCATCTGTGACAATTATTTTTTTAACATGCTTGTATTTTGGAACTGTTGTGTTTATTTCTTTTATGTCATTCCATACTTTTTCTTCAAATTCTTCTTTTGATAAATCTTTAAAATTATTTTTTACATAATGTTCATCATATACTATTTTAGCTGATAATATTAAATCATCACCTTTTGGATATCCAAATACTAATGCTTCTGTTACATATGGTAAATTATTAATTAATACTTCTATTTCTTCTGGATATATATTTTTTCCATTTTTTAATACAATTACATTTTTCTTTCTTCCAGTTATAAATAAGTATCCACTTCTGTCTATATAACCCAAATCACCTGTATGATACCATCCATCAATTAAGCTACTTTTAGTTGCTTCTTCATTTTTATAATATCCAAGCATTACATTTGGACCTTTTGCTATTATCTCACCAATACCTTTTTCATTTGGATTATCAATTTTTACTTCTACATCTATTAATGGTATTCCTACAGATCCTAATTTTAAACATTTTTCATTTTCCGCACATAATACCGGAGATGTTTCAGTTAATCCATATCCTTGTATTGTTAGTATTCCCCAGCTATTGAAATCTTCAGCAACTTGTTTATCTATTGCTGCAGCACCACTTACTACAAATCGCATGTTTCCGCCTAATTTGTCTAGTAATTGTTTAAATAATTTTTTTCGTACATCTATTCCAACTTTTAGTAGTGCATTACTTAATTTTTTAGCGCGATTTATTGTTTTTTCTTTTCCTTGTTTTTTTACTTCTAATAATATTCTTTTATGCATTGCTTCTAATATAAGTGGTACACAAACAAATACTGATACTTTATACTCTTTCATATTTTCTTGTATATGTCTTAGCCCATCACAAAATACATTACGAACACCATTATTTAACATTAATATTATACCTGTTGAACCAAATGTGTGATGAAATGGTAACATTACTAAATTAACATCTGTATTATATAATTTTTCAGCAGCATTCATAGAATGTACATTTGATGCAATATTTTTTTGAGACAACATTACAGCTTTAGAAAGTGATGTTGTTCCTGATGTAAATAATATAATACTTGTTTTTTCTGGTTCAATTTTTAATTCAAAAAATTCCTTATTTCCTTTATCAAGCTCTTCTTTTCCCATCTTTTTTATTTTAGGAATATTGTTTATTTCTTTTGATTCAACTTCTTTCATACAAATAAATTCTTTTGCTTTTGTAGTTGATCTTTGTTTTATATCTTCTATTATATCTATATATTTTGGATCAAATATAAGAGCATCTGCATCACTTCTTATTATTGAATCTTCTATTTCTTGAGCAGGTAGACCTTTATCTAATGGTACAACGATTCCAATTCCAAATAATACTGAAATATATGATAATACCCATTCATAGCTATTAGGTCCAATTATAGCTATTTTTTTATCTTTTAAACCTAGTTTTAATAATCCTGTTCCTAAGCTATTAATTTCTTTTTCAAACTCTGCATATGTTATATCTGTATATTGTATATCTTTTCCTTCTTTATTTTTTATTGTGAAAGCTACACAATCTGGATATCTATTTATACCATCTTTAATTACTTCTCGAATATCAGAATATTCTTTTGATTCATATAAATTACTAGTTACACCAATCATTTTTTTACCTCCTAAAATTTATATGTATTTATTTTATCATAACAAAATTTATAAAGATAGCATTTGACCAATTATTCTAATTTTTTTGTTCAATTCCACTTTCTATCTACGTTTATGCGCTCTTTATTATATATTGCATCAAACAAATTTATATCTAGAGCTGTACAAATTGAATTTAAAACAATAAAAACATCTGCTATTTCGCTTTCAATTGAATCATAGTTTCTAATTTTATTTGAATCAATCTTTAAGTCTGTAGCATCTTTTCGTATTGCTTTTGCAAGTTCTCCAACTTCTTCAGTTAATAATAGCATTATATTTGATATATTTTCTTTATTATTCATAAAACTTCGTAACTTAATCATTTCCTTAAAATAACTTTGTACTTCATTTAAACTGCTATTTTTATTCAAATTTTCTAATAATTGTAATTGCTTATTTTTTAGATGTTGCTCTTCTTTCTTATTTTCTAATTCTTCAATCTCTTTTAGATATATTTTATCATTAAATCCACCTTTTTTAGCTCTTTTTTTATCCATTGTACTTTTTAATTCATCAATTGATATTTTTCTAAACTTCATAATAGCAGTTACAACTTCCATTAAATCAGCTAGCTCTTCTATGCTGTGATCTTCCTTATATTCATTTAATTCTTCTGTTAACTTATCATCTAAGGCCTTATCATAATCCTCATCATTCATTATAAAATACGAGCATTTTCTTCCTGGCTGAGCATTTATTTCTGAAGGAATTTTGTCTCTTACTAATTTATTATATTTATAAATCATTTTATCACCTCTTGCAAATATTTGTTTGTATATTATCATGTTTTAGTACAAGTGTCAACTTTTTTAGGGGACGGTCCTTGAAAATTTAATTTCATGGACCGTCCCCCCTTTTCTTTTTAATTATTATCTAACCTTTACAGCTTTTAATTTACCTCCACAAATTCCGCATCGATAATGTCTTGTTAAATTTTTGTTATATCTTTGTCTGAAAAAATATTTTCCACATTTTTGACATTCTATTTTATATTTATAATTTGGAGTTGTTTGTGGAATATCATATTCTAAATTGCTTTTTTTGTAATCTTCTTCTTTGTTTCCCAGTCTGGATACACTATATCCTAAATGTGTGTTTATGTATCCCGCATATTTTTTAAATTCTTTGCCATGATTATTGCAATATGGAAAGCAATGTATTATTTCGTGCATTATGGTATTTTTTATAATATCATCGTTTAATTCCATCACCCATTTGCTTATTTCTATATAGTTTTTGTTAAATCTTTCGTATGTAATGTATCTTTTATAGCCTTTTTTTGTTATTACTTTATATTTTTCATCTGGGTCTTCGTGTCTGCAACAACCATATCTTTTGGCGTTTCTTTTGGCAAGTGATATATTTATTTCGCCAATTAATTTGTTGTTATTTATATCAATTCCTATGGATTTTAGCTCTTCAACACATTGACTAAATAAATTTTGTAATTTATTTTCCATTATATTCTCCCTTAATTTGTTTGTGTCAATAGTATCATTGACATAGATTCCTTTAAAAGTTGTCAAAAAGAACCGTCCCCATTGACACATAAAAAGGGTTGTCAAAAGGAACCGTCCCTACTGACAACCACCACTTAACAATGTTTATGATTATTTACTTATTAGATTCTTTGTTTCTCTTGCTATTACTAGCTCTTCGTTTGTTGGTATTACATATACTTTTATTTTTGAGTCTGGTGCTGATATTTCTATTTCTTCACCTTTTATTTTGTTCTTTTCTTCATCTAGTTTTACTCCTAAGAATTCTAGATTTTTACATATACTTGCTCTTCTTCTAATTTGGTTTTCTCCGACACCTGCTGTAAATACTATTGTGTCTATTCCTCCCATTGATACTCCATATTTTGCTACATATTGTGCGATATTTAGGTCATATGCTTTTAATGCAAGTATTGCTCTTTCATTTCCTTCATCTGCAGCTGCTTCTACATCTCTTACATCTGCTGAAACACCTGACATTCCTAGTAAACCAGATTCTTTATTTAACATTAAATCCATTTTTTCTGGTGCAATATTATCTTTTTTCATTATGTATGTTACAACTGATGGATCTAAATCACCGCTTCTTGCACACATCATAATTCCACCAAGTGGAGTTAATCCCATACTTGTATCTACAGATTTTCCGCCTTCAACAGCACATATACTTGCACCTTGTCCAATATGACAAACTACAGTTTTTAATTCTTCTACAGGTTTTCCCATTACTTCTGCAACTCTTTTTGATACATAAGAATGAGATGTTCCGTGGAAACCATATTTACGTATTTTGTAATCTCTATAATAATGATAAGGAATTGGGTATAAAAATCTTTCTTCTGGTATTGTTTGATGGAATCCATTATCAAAAACAACTACATTTGGTTTATTTGGCATTAAGTTTCTACATGCTTCAATTCCCATAGCAGCTGCCATATTGTGAACAGGTGCTAATTCTGCACATTCACGAATTCCTGCTACTACATCGTCATCAACTAAAACTGGGTCTGCAAATTTTTCTCCTCCATGAACAACTCTGTGACCTATTGCATTTATTTCATTTAAATCTTTTATTACAGCATAATCTGTTTTTGTTAATTGTTCAATTATAAATTCAAGAGCTTCTTTATGTGTTGGAGCTGCTTTTTCTGTAACATATTTTTCACCATTAACTTTATGTGTTATAAAAGATTTTTCAGTTCCTATTCTTTCATAATTTCCTTTTGCTATAACTTGCTCTGTTTCCATATTGATTAATTGATATTTTAGTGATGAACTACCACAATTTAAAACTAATATTTTCATATTTTTTCTTCCCTTCTAAAACTTATTTTATTCACACAATTCCTTTGCTCTTCTCGCAATAAGCAATTCTTCATTTGTTGGTACAACATGTATTTTTACTTTTGAAGTATCTGCAGAAATTTCCACTTCTTGATTTCTAATTTTATTTTTTTCATCATCAATTTCTACTCCTAAAAACTTCAAATAGTCACATATTTTCTTTCTTGATTCTGGACCTTTTTCACCTACTCCTGCGGTAAAAGTAAGCACATCTATTCCGCCCATTGAAACAGCATATTTAGCAACGAATTGTGCAACATTATATGCAAAATTTTCAAGAGCCATTTGTGCATTTTTATCACCATCTGCAGCTTCGGCCTCTATATCTCTAAAATCTACAGAAACTTCAGATATTCCGTATACTCCAGATTTTTTATTTAATATTTCATCCATTTCCTCTGGTGTATGATTTCTATATTTAGCAATATATGTAACAACAGATGGATCTAAATCACCAGATCTTGTTCCCATTGGAATTCCCCCAAGTGGAGTAAATCCCATACTTGTATCTACAGAAACTCCATTTTTTATTGCACATACACTAGCACCTTGTCCTAAATGACAATTAACTATTTTTAAATCTTTTATATCTTTATTCATAATTTCGGCAACTCTATTTGCTACATATTCATGTGATGTTCCATGAAAACCATATTTACGAATTTTATAGTCTTCATAATATTTATATGGTATTGGATATATGTAGCTTTCTGCTGGTATTGTTTGATGAAAAGATGTATCAAAAACTGCCACATTTGTTTTTCCTGGCATTACAGATTGACAAGCCTTAATTCCTAAAATTGCAGCTGGATTATGTAATGGCGCAAGCTCTATACATTCTTCTATTCCCTTCATTACTTCATCAGTTATAATAACAGGTTTCGTAAATTTTTCTCCTCCATGGACAATTCTATGTCCTATTGCATTAATTTCATCTGGAGATTTTATTACACCATATACATTGCTTTGTAATTTCTTTAAAACAAATTTAATGGCTTTTTCGTGATTTGATACTGGCTTTTCAAATTTATGTTTTTCTCCTCCAACTTTGTGAGTTAAAAAAGAATTGTTTTGTCCTATTCTTTCAAAGTTTCCTTTTGCTAGGACTTGTTCATTGTTCATATCTATTAATTGATATTTTAGTGATGAACTTCCACTATTTAATACTAGTATTTTCATATTGCCTCCTTAATATGGTTTTATTGCTCTTGTGCTTGAACTGCAGTTATTGCAATTACGCCTACTATATCATCGCTTGAGCATCCTCTTGATAAATCATTTACAGGTTTTGCAATTCCTTGACATAAAGGACCATATGCTTCTGCTTTTGCTAATCTTTGAACTAACTTGTATCCTATATTTCCTGCATCTAAGTCTGGGAATATTAAAGTATTTGCTTGTCCAGCTACAGGACTTCCAGGTGCCTTTGATTCTGCTATTTCTGGGATTATAGCTGCATCTAATTGTAGCTCTCCATCACATATTAAATCTGGTGCTTTTTCTTTTAATATGCTTGTTGCTTCTACAACTTTTTCTGTAAGTGGTGATGTTGCACTTCCATATGTTGAATATGAAAGCATTGCTACTTTTGCTTTTTTACCAACTAATTGTTCAAAACTTTTACTTGATGAAATTGCAATTTCTGATAAGCTATCTGCATCTGGATATTCATTAAGTCCACTATCTGAAAATATAAAAGTTCCATTTTCTCCATATTCACAATTTGGAACACACATAACAAAAAATGCAGAAACTAATTTTGTTCCAGGTGCTGTTTTTAAAATTTGAAGTGCTGGTCTTAATGTATTTGCAGTTGAATGACAAGCTCCAGAAACTAGTCCGTCAGCATACCCTAATTTAACCATCATCATACCAAAGTAAGTTTCATCTTTTAATATTTCTTCTGCTTTTTCTAATGTCATACCTTTTGCTTTTCTAAGTTCATAAAACTCATTAGCAAATTTTTCAAATCTTGCATCTTCTACAGGATTAATAATTTTTACACCATCTATGTTAATATTATGTTCCTTAGCCATATTTAAAATTTCGTCTTTATTACCAAGAACAATAACATCTGCAAATTGTTCTTTTCTAACCTTTTCAACAGCCTCAATTGTTCTAATGTCATTTCCTTCAGGTAACACAATTGTTTTTATATCCTTTTTAGCTCTTATTTTTATACTATCAATAAAACTCATCAAAAAATCCTCACTTTCTTACTTTACCACTACTCCTAATAGTTTTGATAATTCAACTGCTTGCATTTCATTTACAATTAAACCTTTTATATAGTCTTGAGAAATCGCTACCCCTGTTATATCACAATTTGAAACATCTATTCCATTTAAATTTGTTCTGCATAATTGTGATGCTATTAAATTTGTTTTATCAAATTCTACATCTTTAAATATTACCTCTTGTATTACAGAATTTGATAATTTTGATTCTGCAAAACATACTTCTTTATATGTTCCAAGTGACATATTTGCATATGACACATTTGTATTATCTATTAATATATTGTACATATTTACATTACAAAGGTTTGACCCTACTAATTTACAATTTCTAAAAGTTACTCTCACAAAATTGCATTCATAAAACATTGTATTTGAAAAGTCACAATTTTCGAATAAAACATCTGTAAAATATACCTTTTCAAATTTGCTATTTAAGCATATACAATCCTTAAATTCGCATGAACTAAACTCCATTTTGTCTGTTTCGACATTTGCTTCATAACATTTGTTAAAAAAGCAACAAGCAACATCCATATCTCTTATTTTTGCCTCTCTTATTACTCCTTTTATTGTGTTACACTCTGTAATTCCATCTAAGTTTGGTTTCATTATTTCCATTTTGCAATTCCTCTTCTTTCTTATGTATTAATTTAGTGCATATAATTATTTAAAATTTCAAAATTTCTTTTAGTTCATTTTGAACATTCTCTAATGGTTTGCTATTTTCAATATTATATACATGAATATTTGGGTATTTTTGTTTAATTTCTTCTGACATTTGTAAGTATACTCGTTGTTGATTTACACTGCTTTGAGCGCTGAATTTTGCATATGCTGGCTCTACTTTTCCATCACGTTTTAGTCTTTCTTCAAATAGATTTTCATCTTTTAAATATAATGTAATATAGTAGATTTCAAAATCCATTTTACTAAAATCATCTAACAATTTATTATATACTTCTGTAAATGAATACTCTTTAAATCCTAGTCTGCAGTAGTTTTCTTCTGAGAAAAAAGTTCTGTCAAATAATAAATTTATGTTTAGGTTCTCCATTTTTTTTATGTATTCGTTTAAGTCTTCGTACATTTTTTTAGATTTTTGTAGTCCTGCTTTTGTACTATCACTTATTCCGCTTAGTCTGTATAAATTTGTATGTTTGACACTATTTCTTAAATAATCTGTAATTGTAGTTTTTCCTGCTCCTTGAGCTCCTTCTATTACTATGATTTTTGAATTTGCCATCTTATTTTTCCTCCGTTTTTTGAATACATAAGATTTTATTATTTTTTCATTGCATTTTTTATGTATTCTATTTCTTCCTCTTTTTCAAGTCTTACAAATAAAGGCTCTCCTTTTGATATTACTTTTGTTTCTGGCTTTATTTGATTGTTGTTATTTAATGTTTCCCAGTCTTTATCTTGCTCTGTTAAACCTAATTGAACTAGCATTTTATTTGATGTTTCTGGCATTATTGGTGTTATTAATATTGCTATTTTTCTTAAGTTCTCTGCTAAGTGGAACATTACTGATTTTAGTTTTTCTTTTTCTTGTTCATTTTCTGATTTTGATAATGTCCATGGTGCTGTTTCATCTATATATTTGTTTGTTCTTGCTATTATTGCCCATATGTCTGATATTGCATTACTTACATGATATGTATCCATATTATTTTCTACTTTTTCAATTTGACTTTTTGTAAATTCTTCTAATGAATCATCAAATTCTGTTCTTTCTTTTATTTCTGTCGGTATTGTTCCATCAAAGTATTTGTTCATCATTCCTATTGTTCTGTTTAATAGATTTCCTAAATCATTTGCTAAATCTGAATTAAATCTTTCTACAAAATCTTCTGGTGTAAACATTGAATCTTGTGCAAAGCTCATTAATTTTAGTAGATAATATTTTGTTGCATCTAGTCCATATCTTTCTATTAATGTTTCTGGATATATTACATTTCCTACAGATTTTGACATTTTTCCATCTTTCATTACAATCCAGCTATGTGCATATATTTGTTTTGGAAGCTCTAGCCCTAATGCGTGTAAGAAAATTGGCCAATATATTCCATGGAATCTTATTATTTCTTTTCCTACTATGTGTAGGTCTGCTGGCCAATATTTTTTGAATAAAGAATCATCATCTGACATATAACCTAATGCTGTAATATAGTTTGTTAGAGCATCTAACCATACATATAATACATGTTTTGGATCATTTGGCATTGGAATTCCCCAATCAAATGTTGTACGACTTATACATAAATCTTCAAGTCCTGGATTTATAAAATTATTAAATATTTCATTTTTTCTTGATTCTGGCTCTATAAAATGTGGATTTTCTTTGTAAAATTCTTTTAACCAACCTTCATATTTTTTCATGTTGAAGAAATATGATTCTTCTTGCATTTTTGTTACTGGTCTGCCACAATCTGGACATTTTCCATCTACTAATTGAGTTTCTGTGAAATAGTTTTCACAAGGCATACAGTACCAACCCTCATATGTTCCTTTGTAAATGTCACCATTTTCTAGGAATTTTTCTACTATTTTTTGTACTGCTTTAACATGTCTTTCATCTGTTGTTCTTATAAAATCATTATATCCAATATCCATTAATTTCCATAGCTTTTTAGCATCAGCTGCCATTTCATCTACATGCTCTTGAGGTGTTAATCCCCTTTTTTCTGCTACAGTTTGAACTTTTTGACCATGTTCATCAAGACCTGTTAGCATATATGTATCAAAGCCTCTAGCCTTTTTATATCTTCTTATACAATCTGTTAATGTTGTTGCATATGCTGTACCTATATGAAATTTTCCACTTGGATAATATATAGGAGTTGTTATATAAAATTTTTTGTTATTATTCATTAATTATGCCATCTCCTTTTTATAATTAAAATTCCCTATGATTATATAATCATAGGGAATTTTAGTCAATGGGAACAGGGGAAAAATTTTAAATTGGAAACGCACCTTCTAGAGTTTTATTTTTTTCATATATTATAAATCATTCTTTTTAAACCAACTTTTTATTTTTTCAATCGCTCTTTTAAAACAATTTTCCTTTTTAACTTTAACAAGGGCTTCTGTTTCTTTTACTGGTTCTACCTTTGTTGCTTGTTGTGTATTTGACTTAAAAATATTTTCTGGATTATATTGCTGTTTCTTTTTTATTTCTAATTTTGCCCTTTCTTCTGATATCATTTTTTTAATATTTTCTTTTTGCTCTGGTGTTGCTAGATAATCTCTAAATATATTGAATAATACTGCTTTTGTTTCTGGTAACATTGGCTGATATTTTAGCTCTGTATCTTCATCTACTTCGTAGTAATATTCTTCATTCCTATTCTCCTTTAGTGCTTGTATTACTTCTGGTGGTATTTTTAAATATTCTTCTTCGTCTAGCTCTTGTAAAATTGTGTATGCCTCTTGATATGCATTTTTACGATTGTTGCTTTTGACCATTTTTGCCTCCTTTTTCTTCTGTTTTTGATATTAGTGTATCTAAAGCTTGTTGCTCTGAATCCAATAAATCTGGGTCTGTTATTGCAGGAAAAGCTGCTTCAGCTAGCTCTTTTTTCGATTTGCTTTTCTTTTCTAATAATATTCCTAGCTCTCTTAATCTCTCTACTTGCTCATCTGTTGGTGGTGTTCGACCTGGTTCTTTACCTTCTTTAACAGCTCTATATGACTTCGATATATTATGTTTATAATTCCCAATATTGTCACCTGGATTTAAACCTGCCTTTTCTATTTCTTTTTCATCTATTCCTGATTTTTTTGCTAATTCTTTTATATTATCACGTTTAGCAATTTTGGTAACATCTACACCTATTCTTTTTAATATTTCTAGTTTCCTTATAAATCGTTCTACCGCTCCTTTTTCTTCTTCATCATTTATATCTTCTTGCAAATCATATAAATCCTTTAATGTTCCTTCTATAAAAAAATTTATATTCTCCAATTCATTTTCATCTATTTTTTTCCCATCTTTTCCTATTTTATCTGGAAACTCTATTTCCCATAAATCTATTTCTGAACCTTTTTTTAGAATTTTTTGGATTTCTTCTATTTCTTCTTCATCTAAATAACTATATTCTTCTTCTGGATTTTGTAAATATTTTTCATATTTTCTTTGTATTCTCTTTAATGTAATAGCCCTTCTTGATTCTTCACTACTTTTACTATTAATATCTGGTATATATCCATTATGTGCTTGGACCCATTCTACCATTTCATTTAACAAATTCAAATCATCTCTTTGACTATATGTATTTATTGTTTTTTCTAAGTCTACATTTAACATATTATTTGGTAAATCTATTACAACTGGTCTATCCTCATCTTTTACTGGTCTTTCTGGATCTATTCCATATATTGCTCTTCCAAGTTGTTGTAATAACAATATCTTTGAATTCTCATCTAAAGCTCTTGTCCATATTATTCCATCAATTCCTTTTACATGAACACCTTCATTTAGTTTATTCATTACAATCATTATTTTCATATGCTCACTATCAGATGTTTCAAACCCATTTAGCTCTTTGGCATTTCTTTTTTGACTATACTGTCCTAACATTGAATATATTTCTGGACCATCTATTATATTACCTTTGTCATCGTATTTAGTTTCATCTACTCCTTTTAGCCATTCTCTTAATTGCATTTCAGCTTCTTTTATTTTATCCTCTTGAGTCTTTTTTCCCGACTTATTTCCATATTCGTCTTCTAAATCTTCGCCATTATCTGAAACTGGAATAAAAACTATATATCTTCCATTCTTTTTTTGTATATTTTGAGTTAATAGCTCTGGTATTCCTTGAGCATTAGATAAGTTCCTTCTTAAATTTTCATACTTTTGCAATAGCTCATTTCTTTTATCTTCATCTTCTATTTGATTTATTCTTTCTAATAATTTTTCTAGTGTATCTCCATGTGTTATATTATATTCACATGAGACTATTTTAGGATTTACTACTATACCAAGTCTAATTGCTTCTATTAAATCCATTTTCATTGCTATATGTTCTCCGTTTTTTACTTCTTCTTCTGTATACGCCTTACCATATTTTTTTCCAATTTTAAGTGCTAACTCATCTGCCATATTTCTTCCATCAGCATCTCGCTCTGGTGTTGCTGTTATTCCTAAAATATTTGTATGTTCTTCTTGTGATTCCAATAATAGTTCCAATTTTTTTTGCCATTTATCTGCACCTGTTCTATGTAACTCATCTAAAATTATAAAATCATATTTACTATTTGCTAGCTCCTCTCTCTTTTTATGTAACAAGCTTTGATATGTTGCCAATTCTAAATTTGGAAATACCTCTTTTACTACCTCATCAGCTGATTTATTTAATGTTCCTTTTGTTCCGTGAATATTTTCTACTATATATTTTTTTATTTGATTTAATATTTCATTAGATGGTGCTAAATATAACATTGGTTCATCTTTATGTGCTAACAGCTCTGAAATTGCAACAAAGCTTTTTCCCGCTCCTGTTGGTAATATTACTGATGCAAATTGCTTTTCTTCAAACTTTTTATTTGCATTATTTACTGCTCTTTGTTGGTACTCTCTTAATACTATATCCGTTCCAGGTACATCATAATATCCTAAAAATGTTTCTACTTGATCAATTGATAGATCTTGTGTTAATTCTTCTGTATGCTCTTTAATTTGCTCTTCAAAATTATCTGCATTTAATATATTTGAAAAATTTTTATTCATTGCAATATTTAATATTATTTGCGATATTGTTTTTTCTGGCAAATTCAATTCTGTTAACTTTTCGTATAATTTTATTATATCTGTATTTTTTAACCTTTTTTCAAATTCTTGTCTTTCTTCTGGCCTAAACCCAATTCCTGTTTTATTCCAATTATACGAATCCATAACTGCCTTCGCATAATATGTTTGTTTATCCATCGGTGTATCATACATTATTTTAGAAAATCTTTGCCTTACTATATCTGATTCTATAATTTGTGATTTTGATTCTATCATTTCTATTATTTTTTCATCTGGCAAATTTTGTATATCTTGTATAAGTTCAATTTCTTCCTTATTAGCACCTATATTTACTGATTCACTTAATTTATATCCACTTTCATTTCTTCTTGTTATTATTTCTGGCTCTATTGAAAATGCTTGTGATTTAATGCTCTGTATTATACCTGCATATTGTGAGTCATTTTCTGTTATTTCTCTTAAAAGATTTGAAAATGCTATTGCTTTTCCTTTTGCTTTATTAGCATAAAACAACATTTTTTGTACTTGCATTGCCGATTTATAATCTATCTTACCTTGTGTTATTTCATACATCTCTTCTATTGAAATATCTGGTAATTCTGTTTCTTGTAGCTCTAATAATCTTCGTGATGTTTCATCAATACTGATCATTTCTTGACCATTTGTAAATACAAGTATCCCATCCTTATTTTGTATCTCATATCCTTTACTTGCGTATTCCAATAGCTTTTTTTCTATTTCATTTATTTTTTGTGCTTCTTCTGGATTTTTTTCCTTTACCTGTTGCAAAATAGCAAACATGTCCATAATATCTTTTGAAACTGGCGTTATTTCGCTTCCATCTATATCTCCATAATGTATAACTTCACTTGAAGAAAACGCATTTCCAATTGTTCTTGCCAAGTTTGAATTTGTTGTTGTGTTTGGTATTATTGGCTTCATTACACCCTTTTGCTCTAATAATGTTAGTATTCCCATTATTTTATTTTTCTCTAATGTTTGCTTTTCATTTAGAGCTTGATAATTGCTAAGTCTTGATCTTGCTGGTAATGCATCTGCTCTATCTTTTATTTTTGTTCCCATATAGTTCATTTGGCTTGTTGTATCTAATTTTTGCATATCTAACATTATATCTGATATTTCATCTAATGTAGTTGCATTTTTTATTTTATTGATTATTATAAGTAACTCTTTATTTTCAGTTTTATCTAAGCCTTCTATCGTTTTATTTACACGTTTTTCAATTTCTTCAAGCATATACTGACCAGCATTTACAATTTTTTGTCCCATTTCACTTTTTGGGACCTTTACAATTACATATTTATCTGTATAAGATCCTCTACCATATACAATTGAAACATTCGCATTGCTTGATAAAGAGATACAGTTTGTTTCTTTGCTGTATCTCATTTTTATATGATCATTTATTTGTCTTAAGGATAACTCAACTTCTTTATTATATCTTGGAGCTCTTTCTGTATGGGTTTCCTCCCATCTTTCTCTATCTGTACGAATTCTTGTTATATTTCCATTTTCATCTGTTGTAATATTGCCATCAATATCTGCGTTATCAGCCATATTTAGGGCTCTAAAAAAGTAATAATTATCGTTATCTTGTATTATATTAAAATTTTCTATATTAAAAACATCATCCATAGCTTTATCTCCTGTATATAAATTTAATATCATTATATAAATAATAAATTTGATAGTCAATATCAATTTTAAGCATTTGGTCTACAAACCAAATAGAATAGAAAATTTAAGTTTGCTAAATAATATTAAGCATAGAAAAATATCTATGCTTAATGTTATTTATATTTTTAAATTACTTTTTCTTCTTTGTAACATTCGTATATATAGTCTGGATTTTCATAATACGTACTGCTATTATAATTGTCTATTTTTTCTATAATCCATGAAATGCTCTTTATTTTTTTGCTCCATCCCCAAGTTTCTGTTCAATTAAATTTGCTATTGTTTGTGCTTTTTGTTTTATGTAGTCTTGGTCTTCGCCTTCTATCATTACTCTTACTAGTGGCTCTGTTCCTGATGCTCTTATTAGAACTCTTCCGTTGCCATCAAATTCTTTGTTTAATTTTTCTATTGCTGATTTTATTTCTTCGTCTTTGTCAAAGTCATATTTTTTATCTGATGATACTTTGGCATTTATTAATACTTGTGGATATGCTTTCATTATTGATGCAACTTCTGATGCTTTTTTACCTTGCTCTAATATTGCTCTTATTATCATTAATGATGTTAAAATTCCGTCACCTGTTGGATTGTAGTCTAAACATATTACATGTCCTGATTGCTCTCCTCCAAGATTGTATCCGTTTTTTAGCATTTCTTCTAGAACATATCTATCTCCAACTTTTGTTTGAACAAAGTTTAATTCATTTTGTTTAGCATATTTGTTTAATCCTAAATTGCTCATTACTGTTGCTACTATTGTGTCTTTGTTTAATTTTCCTTTTGATTTTAAGTATTGTGAAATTATTGCTATTATTTTATCTCCATCTATTTCATTTCCATTTTCGTCAACAGCTAAACATCTATCTCCATCTCCATCATATGCAATTCCTAAACTACATTTTTTGTCTATTACATATTGTTTTAACATTTCTAGATGTGTAGATCCACATCCGTCGTTTATGTTAATTCCATTTGGACTATCATTTAATATATGATGTTTTATTCCTAATACTGTAAAGACTTTATCTGCAACTACTGATGTTGCTCCATTTGCTGTATCTACAGCTACTACAAAGTCATCTCTGTTTAATCTTTCTAAATCTTCTTCAAAGTTTTTTCTGAAAAAATAAACATATTCGTCTAGTAATTCTGTTGCTATTTCTGATGTTCCTATTTTATCATTAACAGCTGTTAATTCATTTATTTTTCCAGAATCCATAACTTCTTCAATTTCTTCTTCTAATTCATCTGGAATTTTCATACCTTTGTTGCTGAAATATTTTACCCCGTTAAATTCAAATGTATTGTGTGATGCTGATATAACAACACTTGCATCTGCTTTAAATTTTTTTGTTAAATATGCAACTGCTGGTGTTGGCATTACACCTAACATTTTTACATTTGCACCATAGCTTAAAAATCCAGCTGTCATAGCACTTTCAATAAGTGTTCCTGATATACGTGTATCCCTTCCTATAAATATTGTTGGCGCATGGTCTGTGTGTTTAGATAACACATACGCTCCTGCTTTTGCTACTTTATATACTAATTCAGGAGTTAATTCTGTATTTGCAATTCTCCTGATTCCATCTGTTCCAAAATATTTTCTCATCTGTTGTACCTCCTTATAAAATCTTGAATTATTATATATTCATAATTATTATAAGTCAATAATATTTTATGCAAAATAAGGCGACTCTTTTCTCCACAAATACAGAAAAAGGACACATTTTATTATTCTAAATTTAAACATTTATTCTCTAAAATGTGTCCAAAATTCTTCAAGTATGAAAAATAGATCCGTCCTTTTACTTTATTTAACTGGAACATATCCTGCTTCTTTACAAACATTTTGACCTCTTGTTGATAATAAATCATTTGCAAATTTTCTAGCTGTGCTGTCTTCTGGTTCGTCTTTTCTTAATACTATATAATAATTTGTTCTTATTGGATATGAGTCATCTTTTATTGTTTCATAAGATGGAATTACACCATCTACTCCCATTAATTTGATACTATTTTCTTTGTTTGTATCAGTTAAGTCATACATTGATGTTGCATAATAGTAGTATGAGTATCCTATAGAGCCTTTTCCGTCTTTATAATTAGCAACAGCTTTTATTATTCCTTCCATTGTTTCAATTACATTATTTACAGGATTCATTAATTTTTTGCCTTTCATTACTAATGATAAAATTCCTGTTTGGCTTCCTGAGTTTACTGGTCTTTGATATGGAATAATTTTTTCATCATCTCCACCGACTTCTTTCCAGTTTGTTATTTCTCCTGAATATATTTTTTGAATTTGCTCTAATGTTAAACTATTAACTTTATTTTTTCCATTAACATAAAAAACAAATCCCTCTTTAACTACTGGAATTACTTCTAATTCCACTCCTTTTTCTTTAGCATATGCAAGCTCTTCTTCTGAAGGCTCTGTTACAACAATTATATCTTTTTCTCCATCAATTAGTTTTACATAACCTGGATGTGTATTTGAATAATTTAAATCTTCATCTTTAATATCTTCTCCCGTAAAATTTTTTACAGCTGCGGACACCAATGGTTGTGTTGCAAGTGAAGCATCTATTCTTGGTAATGTATCTTTTGTATAAATTGGACTTGTACTTATTTGTTCCTCTGTTGATGCTATATCACCATTCTTTTGTCCTTTCTTTCCAAAAAACATGTATGCTGTTATACATCCTCCTATTACTACTATCATCACTATAATTGTAATAATCGCTCTTGATTTTTTCATAAAATTTTCCTCCTTTATTTTCTCCTTTTGTGAAATAAATTTAGATTTATATTTAAATTTATAAATCCAAGCTGATTATAACAAATATACTTTTTTCTGTAAAGAGAAAACAAAACTGCTGTTTTTTCAAATTTATAGAAAAAGGGACACATTTTGTTGTTTTAAATTAAAAAATTTTTTTCAAAATGTGTCCCTATTTTTACAAATATCTAATTTTTGACTGTCACTTTTTTCATGATTAATCTTTTTTGCAATTTATTTCGCAGTTGTTATTATTACAATTATTTGATTCTGTATTTATACTATCTATACATTTTTGTGGTGTTTTAAATGTTAAATACCAGTTCATTCCGTTTTGGGTTTGATTTATATAATTTATCATTTCTTCCTGTTTGCATACTGTTGTTGGTGCTGGATTTACTATTGGATTACATGGCATCCAGTTGGCAGGTGTTGCTCCTTTGTTTTCATCTGCTGTTTGCAGTGCTGTTAATGCTCTTAATATCTCTGGTATACATCTACCTACATTCAGTGGATATACTAATATTAATCTTATCACACCGTTTGGATCTATTATGTATACATTTCTTACTGTTTCTGTGTTGCTTACGCTATTTGATATCATACCATATTTTCTTGCTATTTCTCCGCTTCTATCTGCTATTATTGGAAATGGTATTTTTACTCCTGTTTTGCAGTATATGTCAAATACCCAAGCTAAATGTGATTGATTGCTATCTATACTTAATCCAAGGATCTCTGTGTTTATATTTTTAAAATATGAACAAGCTTGCGAAAATGCAATCATTTCAGTAGTACACACGGGGGTAAAATACGAATCCTTGAATGTATTTAAATTAACTTTTCGATGTCTGTTTTCAGCTTAAATCTAATGATTTTATCTCTATGTATATAAATTTTATCAATTATCATTTGTAATATAAATCTGCTTGGTTCTTTTGCATTTATAATTTCATCAAAATATTCTAATGATGTTTTTAATTTTGTTAGTTTTTCTTCTAAATTTTTCTTTTCATCATTTTGAATTGCTTCTTGCAAGTAGGTAATAATTTGCATTTTTTCCTTTTCTAATTCTTTATATGTATTTTCTATAATTTCTCTTTGCATAGGATTATTACAAGATGCCATTTCTTTTATTTTTTGATTAATTAACATTTTATATTCTTCATTTAGAATATTTAATTTGTTTTGTAGTTTAAATATATCATTACCAACTTTATCTTGTTTTTGTTCTAATTTTATAGATTTTATTTCTTTTAAATATCTTTGTTTAGTAAATTTTAGGAATTCATTTAAATGAATTAATATATCTTTTTCTTTAATCTCATGGCAGTTACACACTTTTGTACTATATTGCCTATATCTTGAACAATCATAACCTTTTTCACGAACTTTTCTTTTTATAATCATTCCAGACATTCCTGAGCCACATTCATTACATACACACATTCCTGAAAAAATATAGTTATACTTTGTTTTTGCACCTGATATATTTTGTTTGTATTTTTTATTTCTTAATTCTTGTGCTAATTTAAAAATTTCTTTAGATATAATTGGTTCGTGATGATTTTCAAATATAAAGTGTTCTTCTTTCGGTAGCTTTACAATTTTTCCTCTAATATTTACGCTTCTTTTTTTATGAGTTATTAAAGTGCCCGTATAAACTTCATTTTTTAAAATATTACTAACCATATCTTTTGTCCAAGTCTCTTGAACTTTGTGTTTATAAATTCTGCCTCGCTCTAAATGTTTCATTCTGTAATATTCTGATGGTGTAGGAAAATTATATTTTGTATTTAATATTTCACTAATCTTTTGGAAACCATATCCATCTTCTATATATAATTTAAATATTAATTCAATAACTGGTTTTATTTCATCTATTACATATAACATAGGTACATCGTCTTTAAAAACCTTTTCATATCCATAATAGTTTCCCATTATTAATCTACCTGATTTTTGTTTAGAATACATATGGTCTCGCGTTTTTTTTGAACATTCTTTAACATATCTTTCATTAAACCAAGTTGTTATTCCTATCATATCATCTCTATCATTTAAAACATCATAAGAGCCACCCATTTCAGATACTGCTATTAAGTTTTTTTGCATATTTTTAAAGTCATCAATTAAAACTAAAACTCGTCCGTTATTTCTACCAATTCTTGATAAGTCTTTTACTATAACTACATCTACTTTTCCGCCTTTTACTTTTTCAATCATTTTTTTAAATTCAGGTCTATTAAAGGTATATCCCGAAACATTGTCATCTACATAGAAGTCTGAAATATTCCAATTTCTAGTTGCTGCATAGTCTGTTATAATTCTTTTTTGCTCTTCTATACTAGAATAATTTTCTTTATCTTCATCTCTAGACAGTCTACAATATCCTACAACAGTCATTTTTTCCTCCAATTCTTGCCTGATATTGCTTGTGCTGATATTAGCATACATTTTTTTTTAATTCCACTTGCTTTGTAATTATTTTTTTAAGAATCTCGGGATAATTCTCTTTTCCTGTTACAAATATAGCTACTCTATGTTTTTCTTCTTTATATTTCTTTATAATTTCTTTTGTTTCCTGCTTTTGTAGTTCTTCTTCTGTTAAATAAATTTGAGTGTACTTTGTATTAGTAACTTCACAAGAAGTAATTTGCATTTAATTAACTCCTCCATAATATTTCTTAAGTAAATATTATGCTAAAAGAAATCCTTATATTTCTTTTAGTCTTAAATTACTTTTTTGAAATTACTAATACTTTTTTGTTACAGAACAGTACTTTTAGTTTCCAACATTACGTGTATTATTTAAATAATAAACCAAAGTTCTTTTACAATCTTATAAACTTGAAAAAATTATAGATTTATGATAACATACTTCATATAATAAAGGTCAGTATATCAAATAATAAGGTTAGTATATTATTTGATTAATTCACGATATTATTATATCGAGGAGGTGGTTCTAATGAAATTCACAGAAGAACAAGCAAAAAAATTTTATCGTGGTTCATTGATAAAAAAAATTAATGCAAAGGAGCAAAAAGTAGTAATAGAGGTGCTTGATGCAAATGCAATCGAGCAAATTAATTCTAATGTTCTTAAAGCTATAAAAGATGTACAACAAAAAGATGCTGAGGGAAATGATATATTTAGATATTAAAATCCTTCAAAATAAGGTGGCATTTGCTGAAAAGTAAATGCCACCTTATTGATATTACAATTAGTTTTTTAATGTAAATTATTATTTTTTTTATGAATTTATTATCCGAAAAGACACAATTATTTTCACCCAATATCTTTTATCCCTCAACGAATATTCATCCAAAGACGCAGACTTCACGGGGGTAAAATCTCCAGGATGAGAAAACAATACAAGCCATTTTCCTTTGTAATCGCTTAACTGAATATTCCCAAATGTCGTTACTGCTTCGAAGTCTGGTGCCATTTGACCTATTCTTACAGTTCCGTTCATCATTACTTCATAATCCATATAAAAAATCCTCCAATTCCATTTTTGTATATTTTATGGAATTGGAGGATTTTTGTTACTTTATTATTTATGTTTATTAAATTAATTTTAATTATCATATACATCTCTTCTATGACCTACATTTAAAACTAAAATCTTTATTTTTTCGTCCTCTATTTCTACAATTAGTCTATAATCGCCTATTCTATATCTCCATTGACCTTTTCTATTTGCTACTAAAGCTTTCCCATGTTGTCTAGGATTTTCGCAATTTTGCAAATTTTTATCTATCCACGCATAGATAAGTTTTTGTGTATTTTTATCTAATTTTTTTAATTGCTTAACTGCTTGTATAGAATATTCAACTTTATAATTATTCAAGTTCAAGTAATTGAGCAACTTGTTCGTGGGTGTAAGTTACTGGATTTTTTTTATATTCTTCTATTGCTTTTTCATAACATTTTAAATCATATTCATCTTCTATTTTTTCAATTATAGCGTTTCTAATTAAATCAGATAGCGTTGTATTATTCATTTCTGCATATGCTTTTATTAATTTTGTATCTTCTTCATTTAATCTAACAGATATGGTCATTAATATCAACTCCCTTCATTTATATTGTACTACATTGTATTACATTTTGTCAATGTTATAATATAATTTTTCAATCATACATAATGGTCTATTAATTAGATTTCCATATTTAATAAAATTATTCATAAATTTTCTTTACATTTTTACAGGTATTTTATTGTTTTCATCACACTTTTGCAAGTATTTCTATCGTTTTTATCACATTTTTGCATTTTTAATATACTTTATATACCTTCACCCTAAAGCAACATCCAATACCATCATAAGTACAAAACCAATTGTAACTCCTATTGTTCCAATGTTTGAGATTCTGGTATTAATTCTTCTACAACTACATATATCATAGCTCCTGCTGCAAATGTTACTCCTACTGCCATACCTTCTTGTATATTGTGCAAAGTTACTGCAAACACCATCATTGTTGTTTAATTAATTTCCGTTTTATCAATTTTATAATTATCCAAGTTAATTTTTGTTACATATTCATGCTCACTTCCATCTTCATTCATTTCGCCATAAGATAAATTTAATGTTTTTTCATCATTTTCCAATGAAATATCATTCATCCAAAATCCTTCTCCTGACCCAATAGAAAAACCTTCTTCTATTCCATTAAGTTTTTTGACTGTTTTTCCATCATTGTTTATAATAATTATTTCAAGTAACTCTGCACAACTTGCATATATTGTTCCATTTTTGTCTATACATACTGGTCCACAACTAACTGTATAATCATCATTTTTCCAAACAACTTTTCCGCTTTGATAGTCCAATGCAATTATACTTCCATTAACTGCAATATATACTAATTTTTTATTACTTGTACAACTATATGTATCTCCAATATATGATAAATTCTCATATTGTGGAACTGAAACTTTATCTGAAGTATATGACCATACTAAATTTTGTTTTTGATTGTATGCCGAAATTACCATATAATGCTCATTACTATTTATTATATCTGAAGTAATTTTATATTGTTCTATACCATTTGAATCGTTGGATTTTTCATTATTTTTTGTCTTATCGTTTTTTTCCACATCTGTCATATTATCTTTTGGCATACTATTACTTCTTATATTTTTATTTGCAATTTTTTCTACTATTATAAATGTTACTAACCCTATTATAATTAAACATAATACTATAATCAAAATTTTTACACTTTTTTTCATCTAAAAACCCCCTCTTATAATTAGACTATTTTGTTTACTAAATTATAGCAAAGTCATAATTTATTTACAAGCTCTTTTTTATCATATTTTTCTATCACAATACTTACAGCCTTTTCACAATATTCTAAATGTTTATCTTTTTTACTGTTATTATTTTGACACATATTTAAAACCTTCTTTCAATATTTAATTCAACACCAACTTCGTATCATAAGCTTTATTTATGTGTCATTTTTTATTTCTAACCGGTAATTTAATTTTACCATTTATACTTTAATAACCAATCAAATTTACATAACTTTATAATTCATATTAAAAATTCTCCAATTCCATTTTTGCATATTTTATGGAATTAGAGGATTCTTTTACTGTTTGTGTTACTGCCAAAGGTGATAGTTCTAGACTCCGTACTTGTGAAATTTTAGATTATCTTCTTTTACATTAAATCATTTATATAAATTTATCTACATACTCAATCATAAATAATGGTATATTAATTATATTTCCGTCTTTAGATAAATTTCTCATTGAAAATCTTATAGACAAATCATTTTTATACTTTTCATTGTATCTTGTTGAGCTAACATTATTTGTTGATTTATTTGCTTTTACTTCTATAGGGATTATTTTATTTTGATATTGAATTATATAATCAATTTCATGTCTATCAAAAGTAAAATAATTTGGAACTTTATCAAATTTAGTTGTTAACATATTTAATACATAATTTTCAGTAAAAGCTCCTTTGAATTCTTCAAATAATCTATCTCCTTCAATTACAATTCTACTGTCTAGGTTAGCCATATTCCTAAGTAATCCTACATCATTCATATAAATTTTAAAAGCACTTAAATCATTATATGCTATTAGTGGTAAGTCTGTTTTGGTAACATTATAAACTTTATATATTAAATTTGCATCATTTAGCCAGTTTAAAGCTCCTTCATATTCTCTTGCTCTTGCACCTTCTTTTATTGTTTGATATAAGAATTTTTTGTTTTCTTTTGCAAGTTGTGATGGAATGCATCACACCAATATTCTTTATCATTTTATTCTTCCCTCTCATAAGAAATTAATTACTTAAATTTGTTTTAAATCGTGTATGATTTTAAATTTAGATTTTTCTATCTTTCTTTCTCTATCCATCAATCGTACTTCAAACCCTTTATTTAAAGCTATCTCCAATAAGCCTTCATTATCATCTATAAAAATTGCTTCACCCTTTTTTATATTAAAATCTCGTATCGGATTATCGAAGAAATCTCCATTTTTCTTTACTTGTCCATATATTGAAGATATATATACTTTTGAAAACAAATCATAAATTTGATAATCTTTTAAAGATTTTATAGCATCTGGCCAGTTATCAGATAATAATAGTAATTCGTATTTTTTTGATAATGCTATTAATTCATTTTTTATATTGTCATATGGAGTATATTTATCGCTTTCATATGTTCTATTAAATGCTATTTTTTCAGCTATTTCTTTTTTATAATTTGGATAATTACATTCTTCCAAAATATTATTATAAAATTCAAAAAACATATTGTATTCTTCTTCCATATTCACTATTTTTTTATCTAAAAGTTCCTTATTATTATCAAATGCTTTTTTTAATTGTTCTCTATTCAATTTATTTATATCTACTAATTCTATAAATTTTGGAGTTATGTGCCAATTTCCAGTTGTAGGATATGCTAACACCATTCCAAAATCTAAAACAATATATTTAACCATAATATTCCTTCCTTTATGTACTTATAAATTATTCCTCTTTTTAGCTCTTTCTTTTTTCCATAAATATTTCCTTATCATTTTTATCTATCTCGAATTCATTAGAAGATATCCTTATAAGCTCTGTTCCTACTGGATTATTAATATAATTCAAAATATCTGGATCTAACTGATATGCTTGATTTACACTTACTATTGCAATATTTTTATATTTGTTAAGATATTCATCATCTTCATTTCCAGCTAAAAACTGCCAGCCACTATCATTTTCGTTCATTGCTTCATCTCTGCGCATATATCCAATTTTCCAACCTTCTTCTAATACTTTTTTAGAAATATATGCAGTTTGATTTAATAGTTTCATTCTATTTTTAATTGGTTCCATATATTTTTCTGAATTTTTAAATTCAGTTATTTTTTCATCGTTTATCTCAATATCTGTATTTACTTTATCTATACTTCCATCCCAAATACGTTTGTCATCTGCTTCGTTTTTTAATATTACAGCTAGATTAAATAGTTCATTTTCTGCTACTTCTATTGAAGTTTGTACTTCTTTAATAATTTTATTACCTCTATCTCCATAAATATATAATGCTATTCTACCATCATTATGAAGCAATAACTTTACTGCTCCTAAATTTTGTTCATCATTGTAGAACACCATAAAACTAGGTAAATGATCGTTAACATACCAATCAAATTCAGTTCCATTTTTTCCATTCATATAATAAACTGCACCATTTTCTTCTAAATCACTTAATTGTACTTCTGATAAATATTCACTTATGTTTTGTTTAATTATTTGTTTTATCTCATTTAAAATTCTGTTCATAAACTATTCCTCCTTACTATTTTCTGCTTGAACCGTTCATTTTTACACTGTTAATAACCGTCAATTATACAAAATATTATTAAAATTTTGGTCTATTGTCATATTATAACCACAGAGAATAATATTTTTCATTATTATATTTTAAAATTATTTTTTTATCAACAAAAAAAATCCAATTTCATTTTATATTTGAAATTGGATTTTTGTCTATAAAGTTAATTTTAATTATTATATACCTTCACCCTAAAGCAACATCTAATACCATCATAAGTACAAAACCAATTGCAACTCCTATTGTTCCAATGTTTGAGTGCTGTCCTGTTTGAGATTCTGGTATTAATTCTTCTACAACTACATATATCATAGCTCCTGCTGCAAATGATAATAAATATGGTAAAAATGGGACTATAATATTTGTAAGTAATATTGTTATAATTGCTCCTATTGGCTCTACAATACCTGAAAGCATTCCATATAAAAATGCTTTTGGTTTTGACATTCCTTCGCTTTTTAATGGCATTGAAATTATTGCACCTTCTGGAAAATTTTGTATTGCTATTCCTAATGCTAAAGCAAATGCACCTGCCATTGTAATTCCTGTATTTCCAATTATTGCACCTGCAAATGTTACTCCTACTGCCATACCTTCTGGTATATTGTGCAAAGTTACTGCAAACACCATCATTGTTGTTTTTTTCAATTTTGCTTTTATTCCTTCTGGCTTATCGTCATTTAAGTGCAAATGTGGTATTAAACTATCTAATAGTAATAAAAATAATATTCCTAAAATAAATCCTATTGCTGCTGGAAGCCATTCTATTTTTCCTTGCTCTTTTGCCATATCTATTGATGGTATAATTAATGACCATACAGATGCAGCTATCATTACACCTGATGCAAATCCTAATAATAATTTTTCTACTTTTAGACTTAATTTATTTTTCATAAAGAATACCATTGCTGATCCTAAAGTAGTTCCTAAAAACGGAATTGCTAATCCTATTGTTAAATCCATATTATCCCTTCTTTCTTACAATTTAACAAAATATAGTCGTTGCATAAATATGAACTATATTTCATGTTTATATTGTAATTATATTATTCTTTTGAAAAAAGTCAATATGAATTTTCCAAATGGATATATACAGAAAAAGAGCAATTGATAACTTTTAAATAAACTTATTTTTTAGTTGTCAATTGCTCCTCTTGATATCTACCGTAAATTTTGAACTATTACTCAATCCATATTATTGCATTTTTTTCAATAAATTTCTAACTGTTGACTAAATAATTTATCTTTTTTTGTTGTAAATAAATTTAAATTACTATTTTTATGTAATATTCTTCTTATATTCCATAAACCAAGTCCATGAAGCTCTTCGTTGTTCTTTTTTGTACTGTATCCCTTTTCAAAAATTTTATCTATGTTTAAGCTTTTGTTTTTATATGTATTTTCAATTATAATTAATTTTCTATCTATTTTAAAATCTCTTCTTACTTGTATGTTTATAATTTTTTCCTCACACATTTTTGCTGCTTCTATTGCATTGTCTAATAGTATTCCTAAAATTCTGCATAGTTCATATGTTGAAATATTTAAATCATTAAAATCTAACATTATTTCCATATTCATTCTTATGTTTTCTTCTTGTGCTTTGTAATATTTATTTGTAATTATACTATATACAGCTGGATTATTTATAATTTTAGGATCTAATATTCCTAAATTGTTTATTTCTTTGCATTCACTTAGTACTTCATTATTCATCTGTCTAATACCTTCAATATTATTTGTTTCTACATACCCATCTAGTGCCTGTATAAAATTATTAAAATCATGTCTAAATCCTCGTATGCTATCATACATAATTGTTAATGTTTTGTTATATGACTCAAGATTTTCTATCTTTTTATACATTTCTTCTAATTTTGATAGCCTCATAATATCTTTCATACTTATATAAAAATATACAATTAAAGAAATGATATCTAGCCAAAATACAGTATAAGGAAAATTGCTTATAAATAACACCATCTCAGCGGCATTAAAGTAAATTAACATACATCCAATTATACATATTAAAACGATTAAACATCTATTTTTCTTACTTAAATTTGGACTTAATATTATTCCTATATCCTTTTTGATTATTATAAATAAAATAATTGCTCTAAATATAAATACCCAAAATGCAATTGACAATCTATATGAAATGCTTGATATACACTCCGAATATGACATTGAATCTGAGTGAATTAGCCAAAATACTTTTGAGTATATTAACTCTATTAACAATACTATAATTGCGTTTATAACCTCACCGAATGTACACTTTTCTATTTTTTCATTTAACACAAATTTGAATATCATCACTGTTAAAACCAATATAATTGCTCTATTGTATGGAAATGGAATTACCGAATTGATAACTATCCTTGCTATAGATTCTGTTGCAATACCTGTAATTATTTGCCATTTACTTACCCTAGATTTAAATATTTTTACAAACAATACAACATCAAGTGAAGCAAAAAGAATTGCAATTGATAAATTTACCAAGAGCCATCCAAAAAAATTACTATTTATCATGAGACTTTGTACCTCTAACATATCCCTCATAGTTATACACCATCCTCTTATGTATTTTTTATCTTTTTAGATTCTATCACCTATATATTTCTAAAATCAATACAAAAACCTTATAAAACTGCACTTTTCGTCGTGCTATTTTGCTCTTTTTTGACAACTTTCGACATTTTTTCATTTAATATTTCTTCTAATTTACATTGTCAAATATTATGTTATTTATTTTTTTAGAAAAAATAGACTCAAATTGCTAAATATAATTTTAACAATTTAAGTCTATTTTAATTTTTTATGTTATATCTCTTTTTCTAAAACTATCAAACATTGTTACTATCATAATTATTGCACAAACACCTAATACTGACAATGAAAATCCTACCGTAATATTTCCAGTTATCGTATCTACTAAGCTTGATGCAGAATATGAAATATCATTTGTAAATATTTTATCTGCTAATGATAAATTATTAAAAGGTATAAATTTTATCCAATCAGCTGTCACAAACATATTAATTATATTAGTTATTGTCGCTCCACCTAAATATGCTGCAATACTTATACCTACTGATACTGCTGTGTTTCTTGCTACTGTTGATAACATCATTGCTAATAATAAGAACATAAATATATCTATTGCACTTACTAAATTATATAATACATTATGTAGCACATAATTTGTTGTATGTACACTTCCTGCACTTACATATAAATAATCTTGACCACTTCCAAAGAAAATATTTCCTACAACAGTACTTAATAAACTAATTATAATTGTTGTTACTAACAAAATTCCTGTATTTACAAATAATTTTGATAGCAATATTTTCCATCTTTTATTTGGTGTAAATGACCAGAATTTTATTGTTCCCTTTGATATTTCTGAAGATATACTAGATCCAGCGATTATTATTATCATAACAGCTAAAACCATCATAGTTAAACTGTTCATCATATAATCATAAATTTTTCTAGTTTTTCCAATTGAACCTCCTGCAATAGAGCCTGACATAAATGGTGGCATATTATGCTCTAATCTGTATTCGTTAATTTTTATATTGTTTTCAGCTTTTGTTAAATCTTTTTCGGTTAGTGCTTTTGCTGTTGTTGTATCTAGTCCTGTCAAAATATTTTGTTTTAATGTTGTAATTTCATCAAGAGTTGATTCTTTCCATGAATCTTCTGAATTATATGTTTTACCAATTTCATATTTTTGTTTTAGCTCTAGCTCTGACAAACTAATATCATAATCATCTTTTGTTATAGTTTCATTATTTAAGTCTGTTTTTAAATTTTCTTTTTTTATATTAATATATCCGGTTAAAATCGTCATTTTTCAATAGCTCTATTAATTTATCTACAGTAGTTTGTTCTTTTGTTGCCAATTCTTCCTGTCCCATTGCTTTGTAGTTATATATGTTTCTTTTTAAATTTGTTATATCATTTGTTATTAGCTCTGTTTTCCAATATGTTGTATATATATTAATATCATTATCTATTGCTAATTGAAAAGCGTCAATTTGTGCTTGTATTGAATTCTTTGATGCTTCATCTAAATTCTCTTCTGACATTTCAGTTTTTAATGATTCTATTTCGGATTTAATACTTGACTTATAATCTATTGATGAATATATATCATCTGTTATACTATACATTTTTTTGGTTAATACTGCCATTCCTGCAGATGCAAAGAGCGATAATATTAATAATATTAGCATAACTTTTGTTGATTTCTTTTTCATGATTTTTGTTAATTCACATGAACATAATCTAAAAAATTTACTCATCTTTTTTATCCCCCTTTGTTACATCGAAAAATAGTTCTTCAAGTGTATGTTCATTTTCATTTGCATACTCTACTTCTACATCATTTAATACTAATGTTTTTATAATGTTTGGTAATTCACCTTTATTTGCTGTTACATATACTTTTCCGTCTTTTAAATTAGCTTGTTTATTTAGTTTTTCTTTTATTATATTTATTGCATTTTCTGGTGTTTTAACTTTAAGTACACATTGCACAGTTTTTACTTCATTAGTATTATCTTCTTCATTTTCTTTTAAGCTTTCAACTTTAACTATTTTTCCTTGATTTATTACAGCAACTTTATCACACATAAGCTCCATTTCACTTAATATGTGTGATGATACTAATATTGCTGTTCCATTTTCTCTTGCTAATTTTTTTAATATATCTCTTAATTCTTTAATTCCAACTGGATCTAATCCATTTGTTGGTTCATCTAATATTAAAACTTTTGGAGAATGTAATAAAGACAAAGCAAGCCCAGCTCTTTGTTTCATACCTAAAGAATATTTTGATACTTTTTGGTTCATGCTTTTTTTTAGTCCAACCAATTCTAATACTTTATATACTTCGCTATAATTTATATTTCTTATTTTTGCAAATAATTTTAAATTATCTACAGCAGACATATAGCCATACATATCTGGATTTTCTACTATTCCTCCAATATATTCCATTGCTTTTTCAAAATTCTTTTTTACATCAAATCCATTTACCTTTATTGAACCTTCATCTATTGAAAGTAGTCCTAAAATCATTTTTATTGTTGTTGTTTTTCCAGCACCATTTGGACCTAAAAATCCCAATATTTGGCCTTTTTCTACTCTAAAGCTTACATTATCAACAACTTTATTTTTTCCGTAATATTTGCTTACATTTTTTATTTCTAATACAGATTCAGACAAAATTTTCACCCCCTACATGTTATATAATGCATTTATATTGTTAAATTGCAAGTCTGCATATACAATTTTCCAAACACCATCTTTTTGCTCTAGTGTAATTGTATCTCCTTCAGTATCAAATGTTGTTTCATTTACTTTTTCTTTACTTGTGTTATCTTCAATATTTATATCTTTATATTTTTGTTTTATTGTAACTTTAGAATTAAATGTTACTGTTACTTGATTTCCGTCAAATTTATACTCTGAAATTTTTGTTATTTCTCTTTTAAAGCTTACTGTTATTTTGCTTGTATCTACTAATTGATTTTTTAAGTATTCTGTTAATATTGTTTTTTGTAATTTTGTTGCTGAGTCATTTATTGTTTTAGTTTTTAATTCGTTTTCCATTTCTGTATAGTAATTTGTTAAATCAACATCTTGACTTTTTTCTCCTATTGTTTGATAGTTTTCTGGTAAAGTGTAGTATTTATCTGTTATGTTTATGAATTCTTCACATGATTTTTTTATTTCTTGTTTTGATGCTTTTCTTTCATTTTCAATATTTACAGAATAGATGATTACTGCTAATATTGCTATTATGGCAAGTACTAAGCCGATATTTAGTTTTTTGATAAATTTCATTTGTGGTCCCCTTTCTAATTAAATTTAGCTAAATTATAGTTTATGTTTGAAATGAAGTCAAGCTTTCGTTTAGTTTTTCCCAGTCGTTCATGTTAGCTTCTAATTTTTGGGTTAGGTCTTGGAGTTGGGTTTGGATTGTGGTTAGTTGTTCGTAGTTTGTGTAGATTTCTGGTTTTGTTAGTTGGGTGTTTAGGTTGGTTATTTGGTTTTCTAGGTCTGTTATGTCACGTTCTATTTTTTTTATTTTTGTGTTGATTTTGTTTTGTTCTTTTTGTTTTAGGTAGGTGTTGTTTTGTGTTTTTCCTTCTTTTTCTTTTTTTTCTGGTTGGGTGTTTGGAGTTGTTGGGTTAGATTCTGTTTCTGCTTTTGTTGATTCGTATTGTTCGTAGGTTCCGTTTGAATTGTTTTACTTGGTGTTTTGTGAATATTAGTAATGTGTCTGCTATTTTGTTTACGAAGAATCTGTCGTGTGATACGAAGATTATTGTTCCTGTGTATTCTTTTAATAGTAGCTCTAGACTTTCTTTTCCTATTATGTCCATGTGATTTGTTGGTTCGTCTAGTATTAGTAGGTTTGGTCCTTTTTTTAGTATTTTGCATAGTTGCAATCGTACTTTTTCTCCTCCTGAGAGCATGTTTATTTTTTTGAATACGTCTTCTCCGTAAAACATGAATGCTGCTAGGGAGTTTCTTAGCTCTGTTGTTGTTAGATTTGGAAATTCTTCGCTGAAATCTTCTAGTACTGTTTTTTCTGAGTCTAATAGTGCCATTTGCTGGTCAAAGTATCCTATTTGTACATTATGCCCAAATTCAAATTCGCCACTTATTTTGGGAATTATTCCTACTAGTGTTTTTAGTAGTGTTGATTTTCCTATTCCATTTTCTCCAATTATTCCTATTTTTTGACCTCTGTATACATTTAGTGATATTTTTTGTAGTGTTTTGTCATATCCTATTTCTAGATCTTTTGCAAATAATACATCTTTTCCGCTTTGTTTTTCTATTATGAAATTTGTTTTGAATGTTGTTAAATCATATTTATTTGGCGCTTCTATTTTTACCATTCGCTCTATTTGTTTTAATTTTGACATTGCCATTTTGGCTTTTGTTGGTTTGTATTTAAATCTTGTTACTATATCATTTAAACGTTTTATTTCTTTTTGTTGATATTCGTAATCTTTTAATTGTTTTTCATAATTTATCTTTTTTTGCTCCTCAAAAAATGTATAATTTCCAGAATATGCTGTTGTTACACCATATTCAATTTCGTAAACTTTATTAACAATTTTATTTAAAAACATTCTATCATGAGATACTATTACTACTGATTTTGAATAGTTTTTTAAATATTGTTCAAGCCATTCTATTGTTTCAATATCTAAATGGTTTGTTGGTTCGTCTAATAATAAAATATCTGGTTTACTTAGCAATAATTTTATAAATGCAATTTTTGTTCTTTGTCCTCCTGAAAACTCACTTATTTTTTTCAATTTATCTTCTGATGAAAATCCGAATTTATTTATTGCTGTTTCATATTCTTTTTTATATGTATATCCATCTAAAAACTCATATCTGTCCATTGCTTTTGAATACTCTTTTGCTAGCTCTTCTGACTTATCTGTTTGCATTTTTTCTACAATTTGTTCAATTTTTTGCTCTAAATTTATTATTGGTTTATATACTTTTAAAATTTCGTCTATCATTGTAATTTGGTCATCTTCAAATTCCATTTGTTTTAAATAGCCTATTACTGGATTTCCTTCTTTATAAATATTGAATTTTTCTTCACCTGTTCCTTGTGTTAATAAATCATTATTTATAATAGCTTTTAATAAAGTAGATTTTCCTGCTCCATTCCTTCCTATAATTGCAATTTTTTCTTTGTCTTTTATTTCTATATTTATTTCTTCTAAAATTGTTTCAGCTCCATATTCAACTGAACCATTTGTTATTTTAAAATTCATATTAATTCTGCAAAATATGCATTCTCCTTATTTTATTTAGGTTTTTATGTTCCCTATGAACAATTATTTTATTTTTTTCAATATATCTTCTTTTGTTATTTTGCCTGCTCTTAAAATCGTAATTTCGTTATCAATTACTTTTACAATTGTAGATGAAAGCCCTTGATTTGCTTTTCCTCCATCTATTATGGCATCTACTTTTCCATCGAAGTTTTTTATTATATCTGTGGCTTCTACCCCACTTGGCTCTCCTGAAATATTTGCACTTGGTGCTATTATTGGAAAGTCAATTTCGTTTAAAATTGAGTTTACAATTCTGTGATTTGGTATTCGTACACCTATAGTGTCATTTCCTGCTGTAAAATATGTACCAAAATTTGGCTTTTTTTTCAAAATTATTGTAAGTGGTCCTGGTAAAAATTCATCAATTATTTTTTGTTCCAAATTTGATGTGATTTCTGCATATTTTTTTATTTCATTTTTATTTGAAACCATTATATTTACAGCCTTTGCTCTTGGTCTATTTTTCGCATTATATACTTTATCTATTACTTCATTTGAAAGAGCATTTCCTCCTATTCCATATACTGTTTCTGTTGGAAAAATTATTACTCCATTATTTTTTAATATTTGAACTACTTCTTTTAGCTCTTTCTCATCTATTTTTTCTTTCCAATTATAAATTTTAGTCATTTTACCATTTCCTTTCTGCATTATAATTTAGCATATTTTTTATTATTTATCAATAATATTGGAAAAGAGCGCCAAAACTTAAGTTTTAGCGCTCTTGTGGTTTTATGCAGATTATCCTTACTTATTTTCAGGTTTCATTTTTTCTGCATGTGGATTCAAACCATCAGAATCTTTTTCAGATCTAAAGATTTGGGTTTTATTCGTTCCATCTGTTGGTTTAGTGTTAAAACCTTCTTCCGGTCTGAATATAGATTCTTCAGAATCATCGGATGGCATTGGCCAACCAAAATGATTGATGTATCCCACTGTGATTCACCTCTTCATATGTTATTCACTATAAAAGTGTTTTTATATTATATCATAGTACTTAGCTTTTTTTCAATAAATTGGCCATATTTTTTGAAAATTTTTTAATTACATAGCAGCTCTAAATAAATTAATAAAATCTTCTTTTGTTGTATCACGTGGATTTCCTGGTCTACATGGATCATTCATTGCTTTTTCTGCTAACATTTCTAAATCTTCTTCTTTACATCCAGTATCTTTTACAGTCATTGTTACTCCACATTCTTTTGCAAGTTCAGATATTTTCCATACGAATGTATTAATTACATCTTGTTTTGATAAATTTGCTGCATCTGGTCTTCCTATATGAATTAAAATTTCTCTAAATCTTTCCCAAGAAACTTCACCATTAAATCTCATTACAGTTGGTAATAATATTGCATTAGCAATTCCGTGTGGTGTATCATATACAGCACCTAGTTGATGAGCCATTGAATGAACTATTCCTAAACCTACATTTGAAAATCCCATTCCTGCTATATATTGTGCAAGAGCCATGTTTTCAATTGCTTTTGGATCTTTTTCATTTACTGCTGCTGGTAAATTTTCAAATATTAATTCTATTGCTCTCATATGGAACATATCAGACATTGTGTTATGAGCTTTTGTTATATATCCTTCTACAGCATGTGTTAAAGCATCCAATCCTGTTGCTGCTGCTGTCATTTTTGGTAAACTTTCCATTAATTCCGAATCTACAATTGCAAGTAATGGTATATCATGTGGATCAACACAAACCATTTTAACTTGAGCATCTTCATCTGTTATTACATAATTTATTGTAACTTCTGCTGCAGTTCCGTGTGTTGTTGGAAGTGCAATCATTGGTAATCCTTTATTTTTTGTATTTGATAATCCATTTAAAGATTTTACATCTGCTCTATCTGGATTTGTCATTAATATAGCTATACATTTTGCTGTATCTATTGCAGAACCTCCGCCAACTGCAACTATAACATCAGCTTTTATTTTTTTGCAAATATCATATCCGTCTAATGCATTTTTTATACTAGGATTAGGTTTTACTTCTGAATATAATGTGTAATCTATTTTTGCTTCATCTAATACATCAGTTACTTTTTTAATTAATCCACAATTTACAAGACCTTTATCAGTAACTAAAAATACTTTTTTGTAACCTCTACCTTTTATTTCTCCTGGTAGCTCTGATCTACAACCCCTTCCGAAAATTGATGTTTCATTTAATACAAATCTTTCTGACATATTATTTCCTCCTTTGATTAATCTGACACTAAGTCAATATTTGTTTTTTCAAACTGAAATTATTATATCACATATTTAAAATAAAATTACAACATTAATTTTATTTTTATTGCTATTTACATAATTGTATGATATACTTCAAAGTACTTTCCTTAGGAGGTGGTACTTATAATAAACCATAATAAAGTTATAGGTTTACAACGGGACTTAAATAACTTAATATCTTATATGTACAAATATACAGGTAGTATAAATTTAAGTCATCAACAAGCTCAAGACTTTGTACGAAAAGAAGTTCAAGCCTGGATTAGACTTAAACTTAAGGAGTGTCAAAGTCCCCAAGAGACAAAATTTCTCAGACAACATTTGAAAAAAGACATTTATTAAATAACACAAACAAAGAGACGATATTTTCAATCGTCTCTTTCGATTTTATATAAGCCCTATTGAAATAAATAAAATATTTATACTAAATACAAATTTTTAAGCTAATTATCTAATAATTTAGTATACATTTTATCCATTATTTTTCTTAAATATACTTAAAACCTTTCCTACAAATTTTACTATTTGAGTTGAATTATTTTGTGCAATTCCCTTTCCTATTGCCTTTCCACCTATTGTTAATGAAGCAACTATTGCACTTATTATAAATTGCAAATTAAATTCTATATTTAATGCACTTGTAATTTTTAATGCTATTAAAGCACTTATAGATCCACTTAATACTCCGGCTATATCACCTATAACATCTGCACAAATATTTGCTACTTTTGCAGAATTATTTATTAAATTTAATGATGTTTTTGCTCCAGGAACCTTTTTTGATGCCATAGCATTAAAATCTGATTCTTTTCCAACAGTTACTGCAACACCTATTATATCAAAAAATATACCTATAAAAATAACCAGTAATAATATAAGAATTGCTGGTATAATTGATAATCCTGTTATTGCTGTTGTAGATATAAAGGAAAATATTATTGATAATATAAATGCCGTAATAAATATTGTTATAAACCATTTTAGCTCTGATGAATCCTTTTTATCATTTTTATTATTATTTTTCATTCTTTATTTTTTATCTCTCCTAAATAAAAGTTGTGGTGGTAAAATTTAAGTAAATTCTACGGTTTAGGTCTGGTCGAATTTCTCTATTTTCTACTAACCATTACTGTTTAGCCGTTTCCGTTTAAAGAAAATAATCAAAAGATTAATTGATTACCAGATTGCCACTTAAGTCCGTACTTTAATCCTTAAACTTTTATGCTTACGCAAACATTCTAGAAGTTTTCCTTAATATACTTAGTTCTATTACTAGTCTCTTTTGCAGTAGAAATTTCATAACCGATATAAATAATTATTTTTGGCCAAATAATAATTACCTCAGATGTTAATCCCAAAACTACCACTCAAGACAGGCTACGCTATATATTGTGTCTTGGCACTTTATATAGGTTATACTTGAAAGCACTAAAAATTTCAAGCCTCCGCGACGATAGGGGATTATTATGTATGCCATTACATAATTCCCTATAATCTTACTTCCTGAAAACACACAAAACTGGCATTCCGCGCATCAACAAGAAACTTCAACGATGTGCCCTTTAGTGGATTTTTAGCCCCACCCTCGTAGTAGACAGTATAACTAGAATAATGCACCACCGATTTCTATCTTACCATATTTTGTAAAAAAATGCAAATGTGATCTAATTAACATAATTTCATTTAATTTACTATGAATAATTCCACTTGTTAAATATTTATATACACAAATAGACAATTCTTTAAAATTGATCTTTTAATTAAAATAAAAAATATCTGCATTATTTGGCAGATATTTTTTACTATTTCTTAAGCATTTTTTGCTATTTCAGCTATTTTAGCGAATGCTGCACTATCATTTACAGCTAATTCAGCTAACATTTTTCTGTTTATTACAACATTAGCTTTTTTAAGTCCAGCTATTAATGTGCTGTATGTTAATCCATTCATTCTTGCAGCAGCATTAATTCTAGCTATCCATAATTTTCTGAAATTACTCTTTTTGTCTTTTCTTCCAACATATGCATATGCACCAGATTTCATAACAGCTTGTTTAGCCATTCTGAATCTATATCCTTTTGCTCCATAATATCCTTTTGCTCTTTTTAATACTTTTTTATGTTTTTTACGAGTAATCATTGCTGTTTTAACTCTTGCCATTTATTTTCACTCCAATCTTTCTATAATTTAATCTTATTTATTACCATATGGTAACATTTTTTTAATTCCTGCCTCGCAAGTTTTGTCTGCATAAGCGTTCATAACTTTACCAGATTTCTTTTGTCTTTTTGTTTTGTTTGCAAATAAATGTTTTCTATTTGCTTTTGTTCTTTTTACCTTTCCTGTTGCTGTGTAACTATATCTTTTTTTAGCTGCTTTGTTTGTTTTTAATTTTGGCATAATTAAACTCTCCTCTCTAATTATTTATCAGCTTTTTTAGCTAGTATTATAAACATGTTTTTACCTTCTAATAAAGGCTTTTTTTCTAGTGAAGCTATATCTGATAAATCTTCAACGAATTTATTTAGTGCTTCTTCTCCTAGTTTTACATAGTTAAGCTCTCTACCTCTAAATTTAACAGTGATTTTTACTTTGTTCCCATCTTCAAGAAACTTTCTAGCATTTTTTGATTTGAACTCAAAATCGTGTTGCTCTATATTTGGAGTAACTCTGATTTCTTTTGTTTCAAGTACTTTTTGCTTTTTACGAGCTTCTTTTTCTTTTTTAGCTTGCTCAAATTTGTATTTACCATAGTTCATTATTTTACAAACTGGTGGCTCTGCATTTGGAGCAACTAAAACTAAATCTAATTTTTTTTCAAAAGCCATATCTAATGCTTCATTTAAAGTATGCTTTCCTAATTTTTCTCCGTCCTCGTCTATAACTTGAACTTCTTTTGCCCTTATTTGTTCATTAATTGGTAATTCTTGTTTTATAGTAAAACACCTCCTACTAGTTATATCGCCAAATTTTATTGTACAAATCTTTATTTTTGCATAAAAAAATTGATTTGTTTAAGAACAAATCAATCCACAAAATATTTAATTTATAATTGAATGCAATATTATTGTAAATATTGTATATGTAATATTATAAATTTTAACCTTTTTCTATTCGATAAGGTGAGAAGTGGATTGCTTCTTCTTTAATTGACTTTATTATGATACTACATATATATGTAAATGTCAAGGATTTTTAAGTAGAATTTTGATTTTATGCTATATTATACACCTAACCTAATTTATTATATCTTGCAGTATTTTCCTGTATATGGTTATCCAGAACATTTTGCCTAGTAATGCAATCATTATTTTTTTGCATAAAAAAAGCAGTAGACCTTGTGTTGATCTACTGCTTGAAACTTATTCAAAGAAATAATTTATGAAATCTTCTACAGCTTGAAACTTATTCAAAAAAATAGTTTACGAAATCTTCTACTGCTATAAAACGGCCTTTTTTACAGATTTGCTTTATTGAACTTCTGGTTGATTCATTTGGTTTAGGCAAATAATCTGTACCCCAAATATCATTCCAATCATTTTCACCCATATTGGGATTCTTTGCAGCACTATCAAGAATATTCCAAAAGTCCTTCGAATAAAATTTCTCCTTAACAACTGATACTACATCACTTGCAGAAACATGTCTATTTTCCAGATATCCATAGATTTGTGCATTATAGTAACACTTACGGAATAACCCGAAATCAAATCTCCAATATATTTGGATGTTTTTGCCTGCTTCCCTCATTACACTACAATTCTTATCTTCAATAAACATTCTGTATAATGTACTATCCGGTGTGTTATGATTGCATGCAACAGCTTCTCTCACAGATATACTCGAATCATATGATAATTTTTCCAGCAAATCTCCAGGAGAATTGGCGTTACTTGCAACAGCTTTTCTTACAATATCTTCACCGTCATCTGCCAAATTTCTTAGGATTCTTATGGAACAATTATCCTTTTTGGCAACTTCTAAACGATGCCAACGTTCTTCAGAGTCCGAAAACTTTTCCATCAGTTCTCTTGGACAATACCAGTTACGAATTACGTTGATAATAACATCATCATCGCCATTTTTACTGAGCTCTACTAAAAGCTTTGGCTCAGATGTGTATTTAGCCAAAATCACCAAGTCTTGCAATGATCTTCTTTTCACGGCTTTTTCAAACAACTCTTCGTCTTCTCCTAAATCTTCTGCAGCCTTGAATGCAATATATGGATCACTGTCATAGCAAAGCTGTTTCAGAATTTCCTCTGAAGTATTACCATTTTCGATTATCGCAAGCTTTACCTCTTTTGAAATGCTTTTTTTCTCACATAATTTTTTCAAAACAGTTTCTGTTGCATTATAATTCTCAGCAATCTTCATGAGTATCACATCATCATCTGTCTCACACATACATTCAAGAATCTTAGGACTTACACTTGTATTCTCTGCAATCTTGACAGGTATAAGACGATCGTCCATTTTTAGTAGCGTTTCAAAGATTCCATCATCACAATTGGTATTTTCTGCAATTCTCCAACGTAATCTTTCTGCACCTGACATACTGTTTGTCTTTTTCAAAAGCTTCCTGAGTATCTCTGCCGGACAAAATTGGTATCTTGCCAAATCAAGCAATTCCTCAAATTGGTCACTATTTGACATCTGTTTCAGTACCTCGTTAGGAATCAAGTCCTCATCGGTTTCATTGCAGATATCAACAATATCTCCAAATTTGAGCACTTTCTTTCCGATTTCAGCGAATGTTTTCTTTGCTTTATTCATTTGTAACCTCCTGCCATTACAATGGCTGTCTAAAAATACGATAGCGTATGGCACTTTACCACAACACATATATATTATACATCTTTATGTTAACTTTGTCAATTTTCTCCAACAATCTCAGGCATTTTTTCAAAATTAGCTTTTGACAACTATTAATTCTCAAAACGCTCATTTTATTTATATTAATATTACAATTTTATTTTTGTAAAAAAATTCTTTTTATAATTTCTGTTTTAAAGTACTTCGTCTAAAACTTTTGCAAGATATTTGGCACTTGTTTCGCATTCTTCTAAGGTGTTCCCTGTTGCTCCTATTTCTATTATGTTAGCTGCTTTTGATAGGTGTTGGTTGTATCTTGCATTTCTTAATAGTATTGGTTTGAATAAACCTGGATATAATTCATTTGCTTTTTGCTGTACTTTCATTGCAAATTGTAAATTTTGTTGCCAATTGTCGTGTGCTAATCCGCTTCCATTCGTGCCTATTACAAACATTATTTGTGCTGCATATTCATCTCCTATTTTTACTTTTGGTGCATATGAATCATCTCCTATTGCATCTCTGTGTAAGTCTATTACTACATCTGTATCTTTATTTTGCGATAATATGCCACTCACTGTTTTTAATGATCTACCATATGAACCTGTGTATGCTGGATAGTCATGAAATGTTTTGTTATGTATTACATTGTATCCATATGATGTTAAATATTTTTGCAGCTCATCTCCAACTCGTACTACATTATGATTTAAATCTGTTGTTCTATAATTTCCTGTTGATTCATATTTGTTTGCATCTGTTTGAGTATAACTTTCACATGTATGAGTGTGAAATATTAATATGTTTTTGCTATTTACTGTTATATTAGTTGATAAATTCATATTTGCTAAATCATAGCTTGTTTCATTTTTTATTTTAATTCCATTTTTTTCATAATTATATGTATTTTTATATTTTGAAGCAACAGTTTCTGTTTGTATATCAGTGCTAACTTCTGTAATATTTGATGTATCAATGTTTTCTTGATTAACAGAATCATCTATATTATTTGTAGTATTAATATTTCCTACATTATCTTGATTTTCATCTTCTTCATCTACAGATGTTATATTTCTTGATGATACAGTTGTTGACATTCTAAATTCACTTTCTAACATACTTTGTGGTTTTATTTCAAAAATATTTGGTTTCTTTAATTCCCCCATTTCTGTTATTTCTTCAGTTATGTATGAAATACATTGTGTTGTATTTATTGTTTTAGTTTCAAAATTCTTTTTTGAATAATTGTATATTTTTAATATTATAAATAAAGCAGCAACTATAACGCCGATTTTTATTATATATTTCCAAATATCTTTTGTAGAAACTACAGATACTTTTATCATATGCGTCTCCTTTGTTTGATTACAAATTAATGACATTGCATTAATTGGCCTTATTATAAATTATATGCTAGATATTGAATATTTATGATTTTCTATATATAATAATATTATTTAAGGAGGTGATTTTTTGGAGGAATTAGAAAACAGAAACATCCTTTCAAAAACATTCTTTTGGATGTTTTTGGGATTACTTGGTACAGGTTTAGTTGCTTTTTATACTTATAGCTCTGGATTGTATTTATCAATTTTTACTTCTGTTAGCTCTTTGGCAATTTTAGCTTTAGTAGAGGTCGTTGTTGTTATAGTATTTTCTCTTTGTTTTAGAAAGCTTCCACCTACTGTTGTTGGAATACTGTACTTTGTTTATGCATTTTTAAATGGATTTACATTTTCTAGTATTTTTGCAGTTTATGAAATTAGCTCTATAATGTATGTATTTTTATTAACATCTATTTTATATGCAGTTTTAGCCTTTTGTGGTTATAAAACTAAAATTGATGTTAGTAAATGGAGTACTATTTTATTTGTAGCTTTAATAGTTTCATTAATTGCATCTATTGTAAATTTATTTTTAGGAAACACAATGGTTGATATTGTAATAAGCTGGATAGTTATATTTATATTTGCAGGTTACACAATTTATGATATGCATATATTAAGAGAGCTATCAAGTGACCAATCTATAAACCAAGATAAAGTTTATATTTATTGTGCTATGCAATTATACTTAGATTTTATAAACTTGTTTATACGATTACTTCGTATATTTGGAAAAAGCAGAGATTAAAAAAATGCAGATATTTTATCTGCATTTTTTATCTTTTATAGGGCAATATTCACTTATTCGTTTTTCAAAATAAATAAATTTGGCATGTTAGATACTGCCTAATTCAATGGTGTCCCTTTTTCCTAAAATTGGAAGAGAGAACCGTCCCATTTTCCAAGCTATTGCACACAATTTTCATCTTTTACATAATATTTTGTTCCAAGCATTTTATCTGGTAAATATTGTTGCTCTACATAATGACCTGGATAATCATGTGGATATTTGTATCCTTCATGATATCCTAATGCTTCCATTCCCTCTACTGGAGCATTGCGTATGTGCATTGGAATTTCTCCTGTATCTTTATTTTTTACATCTTCTAAAGCTCTATTTATTCCTAAATATGATGCATTAGATTTTGGAGATGTTGCTACATATGTTGCAGCTTCTGCTAATATAATTCTTGCCTCAGGCATTCCTACCATATGAACTGCTTGCATCGCTGAATTTGCCACAACTAGAGCATTTGGATTTGCCATACCTACATCTTCTGCAGCTGAAATTACAATTCTTCTTGCAATAAATACTGGATCTTCTCCTCCATTTATTGCTCTTGCCAAATAAAATATTGCAGCATCTGGGTCACTTCCCCTCATAGATTTTATAAATGCACTTATATTATCATAGTGACTATCTCCATCTTTATCAAATAAAGCTTTTCTATTTTGAACACTATCTGCTGCAATTTCGTTTGTTATATGTATATATCCATCTCCGCTAACACTTGTTGTAAGTACTGCAACTTCTAATCCATTTAATGCTGTTCGCACATCTCCATTTGCTGTATCAGCAATTTTTAGTAGTGTTTCATCTTCTATTTTTATATTATAATTACCTAATCCCTCAGGACTTTGTAACGATTTTTTTAGCACAGTAAAAATGTTTTCTTTTGTTAATGGATTTAATTTAAATATCATTGATCTTGATATAAGAGCCTTATTTACTTCAAAATAAGGATTTTCTGTTGTTGCACCAATTAATATTACAGTACCATTTTCTACATATGGCAATAATGCATCTTGCTGAAGTTTGTTAAATCTATGAATTTCATCTATAAACAAAATACATTTTCCAGATGGATTTAATAGCATATTTTGTGCTTCTTCAACAGCACTTTTTATATCACCAATTCCAGCTGATACTGCATTTATTTTTTTGAATTTATATTTTGTAGTATTACTTATTACTTTTGCCAAAGACGTTTTACCACATCCAGGAGGCCCCCATAAAATAATACTTGATAATCTATCAGCTTTTATTGTTCTATAAAGGATTTTATCTTTCCCTAAAATATGCTCTTGTCCAACATAATCATCTAATGTTTTTGGTTTCATTCTATATGCCAATGGTTCATTATAATTCATTACTTTTCCTCTCTTTTAAGTTTATTTTTTATTAAAAAAGGAAAAGAGCTCTTTTCTCTTTTCCCTAATATCTATATTTTTGTTTTATGCTCTTGGATGTGTCTTTTTATATATATTTTTTATCCCTTCATCTTGGAATTGCATATATACTTGTGTTGATGATATGTCTGAATGTCCTAACATTGTTTGTATAGCTTTTAAATCTGCTCCATTTTGTAAAAGGTGAGTTGCAAATGAATGTCTTAATACACCTGGTGTTATATCTTTATCGATATGAGCTTGCTCTTTATAATATTTTACTATTTTCCAAAAACCTTGTCTTGTTAATCTCTTTCCATTAATATTTACGAATAATGATTCTGTATCATCTGTTTTTATTAAATATGGTCTTGATTCATCCATATAATTTTTCAATGCTTGTAGTGACATTGCTCCAAGTGGAATTGTTCTTTGTTTTGGACCAGTTTTACATATTACATATCCTTCTTTTACATTTACATCACTTATATTTAAAGAAATAATTTCTGTTACTCTCATTCCTGTTGCATATGCAAATTCTAACATTGCTTTGTCTCTTATTCCCTTTAAGTCTGTGTCTGTTGGTTGTTCTAGTAATAGTTCTACTTCTTTTGTTGATAATACATTTGGAATTCTTTTTTCTATTTTTGGTGACTGTACGTTTGCTGTTGGATCTTCATTTATATCCTTAACTCTTACTTCATATTGATAAAAAGACCTAATTGAAGCTAAATTTCTTGACACTGTAGATGTTTTTTTGCCATTTTCTTGTAGATAGTCTAAATAATTTTTGATTGTTGTTTCATCTGCTTTTGAATAATCTAATTGTTTTTTATTGATGTATTCTTCATATTGATTTATATCTCTTTTATAAGATTGTAATGTGTTATCTGTTAATTTCTTATCTTTTTGAAGAAATTCTAAAAAATTGTTAATTTGCTTTTCCATTTTAGTTCTCCCTACCTTTATTTTTATAATTTACATAAACTATATATGTTATATCAAATTAAACTTTAATTGTAAATAGTTTTTTTGGATTTTTTAAATAAAATTTATTATTATATTATTTGTTATGTTTGTTGTAACAAACACTTCTATTACAGATGATATTATTAGGCCAATTGCCATAAATAAAGAAAACATTGTATGTCTATATATCTCGTACTTTATGTTTTCTTTATTTCTTTCTTTCATTGTCGATTTATACATTTTTATTGAGCTTACAGTTAATGCTAATATACATGGAATTGCAATAATATTTTGTAATAACATCGAACTTATTGCAAATATTATACCTTTTCCTTTTTCTAATACAGCTATTATTGCAGATATTGAATATCCTATACATATTCCTTTATATCCTAAACAACCATATACTAATGGTATTCCAATTATTGTTGACCCAGAAATCCAAATAATTACTGCTAATTTTAGGTTAGACATTATTGAATTTATTAACAATTTTTTTGTATCTATTTGATATTCATTATTTTTTATTGTTTGTATAAACTCATTTATGTAACCAGATATGTCTTTTTGATTTTCTGCATTTGAACTATTTAATATCATAACTCCTATAATAATTCCTATAAAAAAAACTAATATTGATATTGCATATTCTTTTATATTTTTACTTACATGATTTTCTATTATTTGTATTATTTTATTTTTGCTTTTTGCAAATTTTCTTTTGTTTCTCATTGTTCCTCCATAAAAAAAAAATCTTATACATAATTTTTATTCAAATGAGTTTTGAAATAGAACAATGAGTTCTTTTTTGTTAAGTGGTTTTGTTTATTATCTTTTCTGATTATTCTTTATTGTAAATATTTATCCAATCTTTTCTTTTTTAGGAGCTGTTACTTTTCCGTATACTCCTCCTCCACCTGCTTGGATATTCATGTTTCCTGATCTTGCATTTACTATTACATCTGCCATTTTACTTCCAACTACTGCTTCTATGTCATCTTTTGATAATTTGTGTAAAATATTCATTTCCGTTTCAAAATTTGACAATAGTTTTTCTATTGTTTTTCCTCCAACTCCTGGCATAAATGTTAGTGGAATTTGATAAATATATGGAGGTCTGTTTGCTGGGCTTTTTGTTTCTTTCTTGTCTTTTATTATTTCTATTCTATCATAAACTCCCATTGTAATATTTGTTCCATTACACCTATCACACTTTAGTACTGGTGCTTCACCAATTACTGGCATGTTGCAATCTTCGCAAAATGTTCTATGATATTTTCCAAGTTTTGGGTCTAATCCATAATTTGCTATTATTTTTCTTCCATCTTCATTTTTTATTGCTTTTAATATTTCTTTATAGCTAATATCTTTTACTAGCATTTTATTGTATTCTCTTGCTATTTTAGGTAATGAATGAGCATCAGAATTAGTTATAAATGATTTATTTTCAAGTTCGGATATTGTATCTGCTAAAAAAGTATCAGAGCTTAATCCTAGCTCTATTGCTGGTATTCTGTCATATTTTTCTTTAAATATTTTTTCTAATCTATCTGTGCAATTTCCATAAAAACTTTTATGTGGTGTAAATGCATGCGCTGGAATTAATACACCATTGTATTTTTCTACTATATCTATTAAATCATATGCTGATATATCTGCTCTTTGAGAGCTTAATGTTATATTACTTATATGTGTACTCATTTCTTTCGAAAATGCTTTTATGTCTGCCAATTTTGGAAAATAACATAAATTATGTGCACTTCCAGTTTTTCCTTTTTCATTTTTCTCTGAAGTTTCTATTTCACTTCCTAAAATTATACATACTTTATCTTTGTATATAATTCCACCATCTTCTATTTCATATGCTTCACCTGTTGCTAAAAAGTTTTCTATATCTTCAATTACATATGGTGATGCACAATCTATTATTCCTACTACACTTATTCCTTTTCTTTCAGCACATTCTTTTGCTATATTTGCAAAGTTTAATGATCTTGCTGCTGTTATTTTTATTGGCTTTCCATTTTCGCTTCTTCCTATATGTACATGTAAATCTGCAAAAATTTCGTTCATTTGTTTTTTCCTCCTATTGTCTTATTATTTTCTTATGTTATTACAGTATTACCATATTTTTTGTATAATCTAAATTAGCCAAAGATTCGCTTTTACATGCCATTGTATATACATTTGTTGAAAATATATCTATGTCTAATAATCTTTTATATATTTTGCTATTTTTATTGTTATTATTTTTGTCTTGGAATTTTTTTACTGATGTTATAACAGTTGCCTTCGGATTTTGTTTGTTTATTCTTGATATTAGCTCTTTGCCTTTTTCATTAAATCCTAAAACTCGTATATATGGCTCTGCTTTTTTTGCCATTCCAACATCTCTTTTTGTTATTCCTAATAATGCACATATTAATATTCTTTGTATTCTTGTTACTGTATATCTTTTGGTTTTTACAATATTTATAAGGTTTGTTATATCATTTGAGTAATTAGCTGCATTTTTTAAGCTGTGTTCTAAACCTTCATTTACATCTGGTAATTCTGCAATTTCACTTACTGTCATTCGTCTTAAATTATAAATTATTTCTTTTTCATATCTTGATAAATCTAATACAACATTTCCAAGTTCTGTTTCTTTTTTTAAAATTTGATATGTACTTTTTGGTACTACTTTTCTTATTTCACTAAATTCTTCATTTTTCAGCAATTTTCTTATTGCTGTTGCACTTGCAAATTCATCAACTATTACATTATCATTGTAGTATACCTTTTCGCGCTTTATTGGAATTGGTTGTATTGTTGATTTTATTTTCTTTAGTGCTTTTAAATATTCTATTGCTAATATATTATTTGGTGTATTTAGAATATTATCATACCTTTTGTTATCGTTTAAATACAACATTAAAGCATTTTCTCTTGCTTTTGGAAATGATAAACCTTTTTTTAGCTCTGAATTTAATATGCTTTTATATTTCATTGGCTCTTCATTTACTATACTTGATATATTATTTAATGCTGCAAAATCACTTGTTTCTGTTCCAAATGATATTGCATCTACTATTTTTAGATTATTTAATAATTTTATTGCTCCTAAAGAAAATCCTTCTGCGCTAGCTACACTATATATTGTAGGAAGCTCTATTACTAAATCTACTCCATTTAAAAGTGCCATTTCTGCTTTTTTCCATTTATTTACTATTGATGTGTTACCTCTTTGTACGAAGTTTCCGCTCATAACACATATACAATATTGTGCACCTGATTGCTCTTTTGCTTTTTGTAAATGGTACATATGGCCATTGTGAAAAGGATTGTATTCTGCTATGATACCTAGAACTCTATTTTCTTTCATTTTTTGTATCCCCCTTTTCCACAAAATAAATATTTTTGTTAAATATGTTGTTGTATTCAAAATTTACTGTTATAATATCATAAAAATGTGAATATAACAATAGTTATTTGGAAAGGATTTGATAAAATAATGGATGAAGTTACAATTTATACAGATGGTGCTTGCTCTGGTAATCCGGGCCCTGGTGGTTGGGGTACTATTCTTATTTATAAAGATATTAAGAAAGAAATTTCAGGTGCTTCTGCTAATACTACTAATAATATTATGGAAATTACTGCTGTTGTTGAAGGATTAAAACTTTTAAAACACCCTTGTAAAGTTAATGTATATAGTGACAGTGCTTATGTTGTTAATTGTTTTAAACAAGGTTGGATTTATAATTGGTTAAAAAAAGGTTGGAAAACAGCTAATAACGAACCTGTAAAAAACAAAGAGCTTTGGCAAGAGCTTTATAATTTAACTAAAATTCACGATGTTACTTTTAATAAAGTTAAAGGACATAGTACTAATGAATTAAATAATAGATGTGATGAACTTGCAAGAAATGCAATTGATACTTTATAATTTTCAAAAAAACTAGATCATGATGAAGTGAATTAAAGTTATTAAACTTTTTATCTAATAATTTTGATTCACTTCATCATAATCTAGTTTTTATACATCTATATAATTAATTTCATTTATTAAATCTTCATATTTTATATAAAATACAGTCTCATCGTTCTGATCTACAGAGTTTGATAAATTTTTTAATGATACTTTAACTCTATTTTTTAAATTTCCTATTTTTTCTAAATAGCTATTTGCTAAGTTTATGTTATTCTTTGCAGAAATCCAATCATTTTCTTGTACATTATAATATGCTTCAAAAATTTTATTTTTACTTTGTAATTTATATAATTTATTTTTTTCATACTCAACTTGATCTGCTATATTAGTTATATTGGCATATGATTCTATAGATTCTTTTATAAAATTTTTTTCATCTTTATTTATTGCATATAATAATAAATTATCGAAATTTTTGTTTAAGTTTGTTATATTATCTTTTTGTATATTATCCTTTAAATTTAAATCATTTTCTATAGTAGTCCATGATGTATATAATTTTTCTATACTATTTTTTAGTTCATCCCATTGGCTATCTTCGATTTTATTTGAACTATTATATTTCATTGACATTATTGTTACTTCGTCTTCATCTGATTGATTTTGTTGATTACTGCTTTTTGAATTTTGATTGGAATCTTCTTGTGAACCTTGTTCCGAACCTTCTTCTGAATTTTCTTCTGAATTTCCTTTACTATTAGAATCTTCCGTATTTTTATTACTTACTCCTGTTTTTGCTTTTTCTTTTTGTACATCATAATTTTTTTCGTTTTTACCAGTCGCAATATCTATAAATCCAGATATTTCTTTATCTAAATACTGAATTTCTGCTGAAATCTTATCATCTATATTCGGTTTTTCCTCGCTTTTTTTACATCCACTAAGCAATATAATTATACATATTATGAATGTCGTTAAACACAAAATCTTTTTTATATCTATCACCTCTAAAATATTTATTATTATATATTTTTTCACAAAAAATGGATTTTATTCTTTTGCATATATAAAAAAAAATAAGATATACTAAATTTAAATAATTTAGGAGATTTTTATGAGTAACATTGTGAGACTTTATAGTACAAATTCTGATGAACTTAATATTTTTTTAAATAAATTTTATGAATTTCCAATTCATCTAAAAAATTCACATTATTGGGAAAATTTATATTCTAATCCAATTGAGTTAGCTGATATTGTAGCTGTCTTTATTGATAACAATGATGTTTATTCTCATGTTAATATGTGGATTAGTATTGATTCTGGTGTTTTTATAAATATAAGAAATGATAATTATAATTCATTTATTAAATATTTATATGAAAGATATCCATATTAATAAAAAAAGATGTAATCGTATTTGACTACATCTTTTTATTTTGAAAATAATTTACTTTTCCCAGATAATCCCTCTGGACAATTTATTTCGATATCTATATCATTTAATATTTTATTTGGATTACTAGTTGTTATTTCATATATATATTTTTCATCTTTTATTAGATCTCTTGCTCTTTTTAATATTATATCTATATTTTCATAAACATTCCCTTGTTTATGAGTATCTGATCCTAGAAAATTTATTAACTTATTTTTTAATAAAATTTCCACAGTCGCCTTTGCACTTTTTCCATATTGGCCTATAAAACTACCATAATTAGATTGTATTAAAACTCCTAATTTTATAATCTCTAATATATTACTCGGATTTTCTTGAATATATGAATACCTCTCTGGATGCGCAAGAATTGGTATAAACCCATTTGCTTTTACTTTGTATATTATTTGATCTAAATCTAACATTTTATTTGAAAAAGGTAATTCAAATAAAATATATCTACTATTTGCTAATGTGGATATTTCTGATATTTCTAATAACTGTGGTGTATTTTCAGTTAATAAGATTTCATTTCCTTGATGTACTTCTACTAATATTTCTTGATCATATATGTATTTTTTTAACTCATTAATTTTGAATTTTATTATATCTTTCTTATTCTCATAATAATTTTCTATATAATGTGGTGTTAATATAATATCAGAAAAACCAGCCTTTTCTGCTTTTTCTAAGTTTTGTAATGTGCATTCTATGGAATCTGATCCATCATCCACACTATTAAGTATATGACAATGTACATCTATCATTTTATACTCCTATTTTTTATCACTTTCTAAATATTGGCTTAATTGTTGTAATACAGCATTTATATCAACTTCTTCTTGCTTTTTCTCATCACTTTGTTCGTTTGTTTTTTCAACTTCGTTCAATTTTCTTTTTACTGCATTTATCTCCGCATCTTCAATTTTCTTTTTAGGTGTTTGTTTTGTGTTTATTCCCCAAGTTCTTTTACTTGTTACTATTGAATTTTCATAATAATATCCAGCTTTATTTACTTTTTTATTAACTGGCATTTTATTTACAACAACTCCTGCAATTCTACCACCAACATTTGTAATATTTCTTTTTACTTGATTTAAATCATCTATTTTAGTTTCTTTATGAGCTGAAACAATTAGTGTAGAATCAACAAATTTTGATAATATTATAGCATCTGTTACTATTGTGCTTGGTGTTCCATCAAATATAACAATATCAAAAATTTGCTCTAAATACTTAATTAAATCAATCATTTTTTGACTAGTTAATAATTCTGATGGATTTGGTGGTGTCATTCCTGCTGTCATAATATATAAATTATCTATTAATGTTGTTTGGATATAGTCTCCTATAGAATTTAAACTGTCATTTTTTGTAGTCATAATTAAATAATTTGATAATCCATTATTATTATTTACTTCAAAAATTTCATGTTGTCTTCCTTTTCTCATATCTGCATCAACTAACAATACTCTTTTACCAGCTTGTGCAAAAGTTACTGCTAAATTTGATGCAACCCAACTTTTTCCTTCTCCTGGTACAGTACTTGTTATTAGTAAAGATTTTAATCCTTCATCAACATTCATAAATTGTATATTAGTTCTTAAAGTTCTAAATACTTCTGATATCTGTGTCTTTGGTGAAACAAATGTTATTAGTTCATTTTTCATTTTAGTATATTCCCCCTCTTTTACTATCTTCATTTACGAAAGGTATTGAAACTAATGTAATAAGTTCACTATTACTTTCTATGTCATCTGCATCTTTTATTGTATTATCAAACATATTTGATACTAATACATATATTACTGATATAACTAAACCTATAATAAAAAATATTGCTATATCTCTTATATGATTTACATTGCAAGGTACTATTGGTTCTTCAGCTTCATCAACTGTATAAACATTATTTATTTTATAAATATCAGTTACAGTTTTAGCAAATACATTTGTTATTTCATTTGCTGCTTTCATTGCTTGTACTGGATTTTCATCTTTAACAGCTATTTTTATTATTTCTGAATCTTCTATTTCGCTTACTGTTATTTTATTTTTCAATGTTTCTTCAGTTTCATTTAATTGCAAATTATTAATAGTTTGTCTTAAAATATTTTTACTTTTTACTAATTTACTATATGTACCAATTAAATTTTGTGCTAAACCTATATCTGAAGATGTTATTGTTTGTGTTGATTCATCTCCATTAGTAGCATCTTTAACTAATACTACAGTTGTATATGCTTCATATTTTGGTGTTACAAAATAAAAAGAATATATTGTTCCTATTATAATAGCAATTACTGAAATTACTATGATATGTAGTCTTTTGTTCCAAAAAATATTAATTAATTTTTTTAAATCTAACTCTTCCATTTTCTTCCTCCATAAAATAGTATGCATGTATTATTATACATAATATAGGGGCTTTTTGCAAGTGTTTTCACAAAAACAATCGAAAATAATGTTGATTGTAAACTTTTTTCGTTATTCAAATGTACTGTTTTTGTTTACATTCCAATTATTTTCGATTGTTTTTAACTAATTCCTATTTAATTATATTTTTTTCTTTTTAATTTATTCTTCAGATTCATCATCAATTAACTCAAACGAAATTCTTCTAAGCTCTTTATTGGCCTCTATTACTCTTATTTTTACTTTTTGTCCAATTTTATAAATTGTATTTGATTGCTCTCCAATTAATATTTTATTTTCTTGGTTATATATAAAATATTCATTACCTAAATTTTCAAATCTTATTAATCCTTCTACTGTGTTTTCTAGCTCCACAAACATACCAAATGAAGTAATACTAGAAATAACACCTTCATATTCATTTCCAATTTTACTTTGCATATATTCAGCTTTTTTAATATCTTCGCTTTCTCTTTCTACCTTTTGAGCTATTTTTTCTCTATCTGATGATCTTTCAGCATATTTTACAGATTGTTCTGAATATTTATTTATAATATCATCACTTAAATTATAATTATTCTTTATATACATTGATATAATCCTGTGAATAAATAAATCTGGATATCTTCTTATAGGAGATGTAAAATGACAATAATATTTACTTGCAATACCAAAATGTCCTTTATTTGTACTTTCATATCTTGCCAATTTTAGTGTTCTCAATATTAAATTCGAAACTACCCTTTCTTCTGGTTTGCCTTTTACTTGCTCTAATATTTCAGCAAAAGCTTTTGGATGAATATTTTCTTTATTATATTTTACTTTATAACCTAAATTAAATAAAAATTTATTTAACTCGCTAATTTTATCTGGATCTGGAACTTCATGTACTCTATATATGAATGGAGCTTCTAACCAGTAAAATTTTTCTGCAACAACTTCATTTGTTATAAGCATAAATTGCTCTATTATTTCATTTGCAAAATTTGTTTCATATTTTTTTACATCAATTGCTACACCATTTTTGTCAAGAATTATTTTGCTTTCTGGTACATCTAATTCTAGACTACCATCTTTTGCTCTTTTTGCTTTTAATATTTCAGCTAGCTCTTCCATTAATAAAAATTCTCTTGTATACTTCTCATATTTTTTTATTTTTTTCGAGTTTTCTTCTGATATTTCTTCATTATTGGCTTGCTGAATAATATTGTATACATCTGTATATGACATTCTTTCAGTTACCTTTATAACACTTTTTTGAATATCTGATGTTATAACTTTTCCATTTTTATCAATTTCCATTATTACAGAAATTGCAAGTCTATCTTGTTTTGCATTTAAACTACAAATTCCATTAGATAATTCTTTGGGCAACATTGGAATTACTCTGTCCATCATGTATATACTTGTTCCTCTTATTATCGCTTCTTTATCTAAATTTGACTTTTCTTTTACATAGTGGCTTACATCTGCAATACTTACAATTAGTTCATATGTTCCGGACTTATTTTTTTCAACACATACTGCATCATCTAAATCTTTAGCATCCTCTCCATCTATTGTGAAAATAATTTTTGATCTTAAATCTAATCTATTTTTTAGCTCTTCATCAGAAATTGATGTTTCTGTTGCTTTTGCTTCTTTTATTACTTCTTCTGGAAATTCATATGGTAAATCATATTCTTTTATTAATGATAACATATCCATTCCGGCCATATCGACGTTTCCAAGGACTTCAGTTATTTTGCCTTCTGCTTTTCTTCCTTTTTCTGGATATTTTGTTAATTTTACTACTACTTTTTCTTTATTCTTTGCTCCTCCAAAATTTTTCTTTGATATAAATATATCAGAGCCAAACTTTTTATCATCAGGAACAACGAAACCAAAATTTCTGCTTAATTCAAATATTCCTACTAAAGTATCTTTTTCATGTGTCAATGTTTTTATTATCTTACCCTCTTTGTGTCCATTTTTACTTGAATCTTCGATTATTTCTACTAATACATTATCACCATTTAGAGCATTTCCTTTATTTCTTCCAGAAACATATATTTCATCTTCTTCGCCTTCAACTTTTATAAAACCAAAACCTCTTTCATTAACACTTAATTTTCCAGTTTTATATTTTTTATTATCTAATAATTCATATTTTCCTTTTTTTGTGACTTGTATTTTATATTCTTTCAATAGCTCTTTTAAAATTAAGATAAAATTTGAATATTCTTGTTTTGGAACATTCATAATATTAGCTATTTGTTTTGCCTTCATTGGAACATATGCTTCTTCTGACATAAAATCTAATATTTTCTGTTTTTGTTCTTCCATAATTTCCTCCAATACTTTTTTAACTTATTTATGTAAAATCAAAAGGAGATTACATATATTAATGTAACCTCCTTTTATTATTTTAATACAATTCAAATTATGTTATTCCTTTTTATATAATTACATTAAATATAAAAAGCTTAATCCTATTGAACCTATTGCAAAAAATACTCCTAATAATACAGTTGCTTTTTTTAAAGCACCATCTCTTGTTCTACCTTTATTTTTTTCATAGAAATTATTTGTTGTAGATCCAGTTATTGCTCCTGAAGCGCCTTGACTATCTTTTGCTTGAATTGTTGCTAATATTATTAAAGCTACACAAACTATTATATATAATACTACTACTATGTTTTTTACTATTCCCATTTCTTTTATCCCTCATTTCGTAATTTTTCTCTTCACTTGTAATATTTTAACATACCAATTTTTTAAATGCAATAATTTTATGCAGTTTCTACTTTTTTATTTGTAGATTTTCTTTTTGGTCTTTCTATATCTTCCAAGTTTCTGTTTTCATTTATAATTAATTCAGGTTTTCCACCTTTTTTTATTGTATCTTTAGTTATAATACATTTCTCAATCTTTGGATTTGAAGGTATTTCAAACATAATATCTCTCATAATTTCTTCTAATATTGAACGTAATCCTCTTGCTCCAGTTTTACGTTCAATTGCCTTATCAACAATTGCATCCAATGCATCGTCTTCAAATTCTAAATCAACATGATCTATTTCAAATAATTTTTTATATTGTTTTACTAAAGAATTTTTAGGTTTAGTTATAATATCTAATAAAGCTTGCTTATCTAGCTCTTTTAAAGTAGCTATTATTGGAAGTCTACCTACAAATTCTGGAATTAAACCAAATTTTAATAAATCTTGTGGTAATAGTTGTTTTAAAATTTCGTTTTCGTCTTCTTTTTTGTTTTCTTGAAGATTTGTTCCAAATCCTATTGATTTTTTGCCTGTTCTGTCTTTTATAAGATTATCTAATCCTTCAAATGCTCCACCACAAATAAATAATATATTTTCTGTATTTATTTGTATAAATTCTTGATGTGGATGTTTTCTTCCTCCTTGAGGTGGAACTGATGCAGTAGTTCCTTCAACAATTTTCAATAATGCTTGTTGAACACCTTCACCACTTACATCCCTTGTTATTGATGGATTTTCAGATTTTCTTGTTATTTTATCTATTTCATCAATATAAATTATTCCTTTTTCTGCTTTTGCCACATCATAATCAGCTGCTTGAATTAATTTTAGTAATATATTTTCTACATCCTCACCAACATATCCAGCTTCAGTTAATGTTGTAGCATCTGCTATTGCAAATGGTACTTTTAAAATTCTAGCCAAAGTCTGTGCTAATAATGTTTTTCCACATCCTGTAGGTCCAAGTAATAATACATTACTTTTTTGTATTTCTACATCATTAATTTCTTTACTTTTTTCTACATTATTTATTCTCTTATAATGATTATATACAGCTACTGATAATGTCTTTTTTGCCTCATCTTGACCAATTACATACTCATCTAGTATTTTTTTAATTTCTGATGGAGTAGGTAATTTTTCATTTTCATTTAAAGTATATTCCTCTTCATTTTCGTAAAGTTCATCCTCTAAAATTCCATTACAAGCTTTTATACATTCATCACATATATACACTCCTGGACCTGCAATTAACTTTTCTACTGCATTTTGTGTTTTTCCACAAAATGAACATCTTACACTATTGCTTTTATTGCCGTTTGCCATTTTCCCTCCTAATTTTTCAAAAATAAAAATAACTTTTTACTTTTTTAAACTACTTTCTTTTATCCATTATTCCATCTATTAATCCATATTTTAATGCTTCTTCTGCAGTCATGTAGTTATCTCTTTCAGTATCTCTTTGGATTGTTTCTAAACTTTGACCTGTTCTATCACTTAATAGTTTATTTAATTTTTCTCTTGTTTTTACCATATGGTCTGCATGGATTTTTATTTCTGTTGTTTGTCCAGATAATCCTCCACCACCAATTAATGGTTGATGTATTAATATTTCTGAATTAGGTGTAGCAAATCTTTTACCTTTTTCTCCAGATGCTAATAATACAGCTCCCATACTTGCAGCCATTCCAACACATATTGTTGATACTGGACAAGATATATAATTCATTGTGTCTACAATTCCCATACCATCTGTAATAGATCCTCCTGGGCTATTTATATATAAATATATTTCTTTTTCAGGATCTTCTGACTCTAAAAATAATAATTGTGCTATTACTAAACCAGCTGATGCACTATTTACGTCCTCTCCTAGAAATATGATTCTGTCTTTTAATAATCTTGAAAAAATATCGTAAGATCTTTCTCCTTTTGAAGTTTGTTCAACTACATATGGAACTAAACTATTTTTTTCTAACATAATCTTCCTCCTTTATTTATATAATTATATGAATTTTATAATATAACTGTTTATTTTTCAATAGCTCTTTTAATATATTTGAAAAAAAGTCAGAGACATAGATAATATACTTTTTATACTTCAATTTGCCCCTAACTTTTTTTCATTTATTATTCAGATTTTTCTGTTTTTGCAGTTTTTTCTGTTTTTTCAGCCTTTTTTGCAGCTTTTATTTTTGCATTATCTACTATAAATTGTATAGCTTTTTCAGTTGTTATATTATTTTTTAAATATTCTTTTAGATTTTCATTTTCTAAAAGTTCTTCTTCTTTTTTACCGTAATTTTTAGCCATTTCTTTAATTTTTTCTTCTATTTCGGCGTCTGTAGCTTCAATTTTTTCTGCTTTAACTATTGCTTCTAATACTAATCTTGTTTTTACAGATTCTGATGCTTGAGCTTCATATTCTTTTCTCATATCATCTTCTGATTTATTTATTAATTTTAAGTATTGAGCTAAGTTTAAACCTTGGTATGCTAATCTACCATCTATATCTTTTAATATATTGTCTAATTCAGTTTCAATCATTCCTGATGGAATATCTATTTCTGTATTTTTAGCAACTTCTTTAATTACAGCATCTTCTAATTGATATTTAGCTTGATTTTTTTTGTCTTCTACTAATTTTTCTTTTATACTTGCTTTTAAATCTTTTAATGTATCGAATTCACTTACATCTTTAGCAAATTCATCATCAATTGCTGGTAATTCTTTTACTTTTATTTCATGTAATTTAACTTTAAATGTTGCATCTTTTCCAGCTAATTCTTTTGAAAAATATTCTTCTGGGAATTTAACATTGATATCTTTTTCTTCATCGATTTTCATACCAATTACTTGGTCTTCAAATCCTGGTATAAATGTTTTGCTTCCAATTTCTAATTCATGATTTTCTGCTTTTCCACCTTCGAATGGAACTCCATTAACAAATCCTTCAAAATCAATTACAGCTATATCTTTATTTTTTACAGCTCTATTATCAACACTTACCATTCTTGCATTTTTTTCTGCCATACGGTCTAATTCTTTTTTAACATCTGCTGCAACTACTGATGTATCTATTTTTTCAACTTCTACACCTTTATATTTTCCTAATTTAACTTCTGGTTTTGTTTGAACAACTGCTGTAAATATTAAGTCTTTTCCTTTTTCCATTTGAGTTATTTCTATTTCTGGTCTACTTACAGCTTCTATATTATTTTCTTTTAATTCCTTTTCGTATATTTCAGGTACTATCTCATTAAAAGTATCTTCATAAAATATTGATGATCCATATGTTCTTTCAATTATTGACATTGGAGCTTTACCTTTTCTGAATCCTGGTATACTAAAATATTTAGCTGTTTTTTTGTAAACAGTTTTCATTCCTTCATCAAATTTTTCAGCTTCTACTGTAAAAGTTAATTTTAATTCATTTGTTTTGTCTGTTTTTTCTACTTTTATACTCATTACTATTCATCCTTTCACTCTTTAAAACTAGCTTTCTCATTATAACACATATTTTTGATTTTGCAACCCTTGATTTTTAAATTCCCTATTTTTTGGTGTTTTGCTACAGTTTGCATTAAATATATGGCTATAAATAGAATTTACTTAGCACTTTTTATTTTTTTTGCAATTTCATCTATTTTTGAAATTAGCATTTCTTGTCTTTTTTCAAATATCTGATTTAATGCTATATTTTTTTGTTCACTTAAGCTACAATCTACTTTGTATACATTATACTCTTCATATACTTTTTCAATTTCTTTTATATAATTAATTTTCTTAGCATTTTCAATTGAAAATGGTTCGCATAATATTATACTTAATCTTACTTTTTGTATTTTTGCAATTTCTTTGATTTGTTCATCTAAAAAACTATAGTGATTATTATAGTCTATATATAATAATACTTCTTCACCTTTTAACGCTTCTTCTATTTTTTTTCTTAATTGTATATATGTTTTTATATTATTTAGCTCTATTTTTTTATTGTTTTCATCTTTAAAAAATTGTTTTACATTTATACTTTTATAATTTATATTATCTTTTTTCCCTTGTTTTTCTATTAATTCGCTACTTATATCTTCATCAAAATATGCAACTGTTATTTGTTTATTTTTTTGTTTACTCCAATCCAATATATAGTCTTTTTGCTTTGTTTTTTCATTTTCTTTTTCTTCAACTTTCTTAAATCCATTTTTGTAGAAAAATAATAACGCTTTTTCATTACTTGAATTGATAGTTGTAGTTATTTGTGTTTTCTTTCTTTTTATATTATTTAATAGAATTGTACCTATGCCTTCTCTTTGTATACTGCTTTTTACTATTATCAGCCAAACTTCATTTTTGGGATTATCAACACTTATAATACCTTCAATAATACCATCTTCTGTATATAATATTGTTGAATTTATATTTTCCACTAATTTTTTTCTCACTGAAGTGTAATCATTTAATATTATTTTATTTTTTGATGGCATTCCTGATTTATTTATCTCTTCTTTCCACAGTTCCATTACATTATCTATATCTTCAATTTTTATCTTTTTTAACAAAATATATCCCTTCCTGCTCAATTTATTTTCAATAATTTAAAATTTAAATAATCTGCACTTATTAGAGAAAAATTTATGCCCCCTATATCTCCGTTAATAGCATCTTTATGTGAATTTCCATGCAAATGTCCATAATAGCATCTTTTTATATCATATTTTTTTAACACTTTGTAAAATTCTAAATGATTGTTTTCTAATAACTGTTGTTTTACTAAAGGTGGATAGTGCATAAATGCAATTATTTCTTTAGTATTATCATAATTATTAATTGCATCTTTTATTGATAGCTCTAGTCTTTGACATTCTCTATTAATCATTTTTTTGCTATTTTCAGTATCTTGAAGAGCCCAGCCTCTAGAACCAACAAAAACTTTATTTTCATATTCTATTGCATTATTATATAAAAATTCTATATTATTAAATTTATTTTCTTCTAAAAATTTTTTCATACTTGTAACTGTAGTCCACCAATAATCGTGATTTCCTTTTAATAAAACTTTTTTCCCTGGCAATTCATTTAAATATTTAAAATCTAAATATGTATCTTCTAAATGCATTGCCCATGAAAAATCACCTGGTAATACTACCATATCGTCATCATTTACTTTTGCCAACCAGTCTTGTTTTATTTTTTCAGCATGATTCTCCCAATTTTTTCCAAATATATCCATTGGTTTATCTTGACTAAATGACAAATGTAAATCTGCTATTACATATATTGACATTATTACTCCTTCTATTCTAACTTTAAATTTGGTATAGCATTTAAAGTTAAATCTGATATTTTTCCATTTATATAATTATAATATCCTGCACTTGCAATCATTGCTGCATTATCTGTACATAGTTTCATCTCTGGATAATATATTTCGTATCCTTGATTTTTTAGATTTTCAAAACTTTTTCTTATATATGAATTAGCAGAAACTCCTCCTGCTAATGCAATTTTATTAATATTTAATTCTTTTGCTGCTTTTAATGTATTAAATAGTAGCTCTTCTGTAACAGTCTTTTCGAAACTTGCACATAAATCTGCTTTGTTTATATCTGGTGTTTTATGGTGAAGATTTATAACTGCAGTTTTTATTCCACTAAAACTAAAATCTAAATTTTCAAAACGAGTTTTAGGCAAAGTTATATTTGGTGTACCTTCTTTAGCAAGTTTATCAACTTTAGGTCCTCCTGGATATCCTAAACCTATAACTCTTGCAACTTTATCAAAAGCTTCACCTATTGCATCGTCTCTTGTTTTACCTAATATCTCAAACTTTTTATAATCTTTTATATGTACTAAATGAGTATGTCCTCCTGAAACAACTAGGCATAAAAATGGTGGTTTTAAATTTAAATTTGTTATATAGTTTGCTGCAATATGTCCTTCTATATGATTGGTTCCAACTAGTGGTTTATTTAAAGCATAACTTAATCCTTTAGCATATGAAACACCTACTAATAGAGCTCCAACTAAACCTGGACCATATGTGCATGCAATTATATCAATATCATCAAATGTCATATTTGCTTCTTTTAATGCTTCTTTAGCAACATTTGATATATTTTCGACATGCTGTCTTGAGGCAATTTCTGGAACAACTCCACCAAATTGAGTATGTATTGCAATTTGAGTATTTATTACATTTGAAAGAACTTCTCTACCATTTTTAACTATGGCCACAGAAGTTTCATCACAGCTTGATTCAATTCCTAATGTTATTATATCTTTCATTTTATTCCCCTCTTAAATATTACTATAATCCAAACACTAAACTTACTAATTTCATTAATCCATAATAAATGCTAGTTATAGCTGGTGATATTATCGTTCCTGCTATTCCTGTAATCCAAATTATTAAAAATATTATATAAAATATTTGTTGATTATTTTCAAACCAATTTCTAGCGTTGTATGGTAAGAAATAACTTAAAACTTTTGAACCATCTAATGGTGGTAATGGTATTAAATTAAATACTCCCAAACCTATATTTATTGAAATTATACTTTGCAAAATTGTTATAATTGTTAGTGCTGTCCTTGTATCCATAGAAGTTAATGCATTAAATTTTATTAAAGCCCCATATATAGCAGAAAATACTATCGCTAATATGAAATTAGCTAATGGACCTGCTATAGAAACAACTGCTTCTGCTTTTCTTACAGAAATATTTCTATTAAAATTTCTTGAATCAATTTCTACAGGTCTGCCCCATCCAAAACCTAAAAACAATAGCATTACTATTCCTATTGGATCCATGTGTTTTAATGGATTTAAACTTAATCTTCCTTGTGATTTTGCAGTATCATCGCCTAATTTATAGGCAGTCCATGCATGAGCATACTCATGAAATGTTATTGCAATTAATACACCTGGTATACTTAATAATAGAGCTAATATTTTCCCTGGATTTGAAGCATATCCTACAAACATACTTAATACACATATTCCTAAAAATATGTATAATATTCTTTTGTCAAAATAAAACATATCTCACCTATCCTTTAAAATTAATTTACAAATGGTATTATATATTAAAATTCACATAAAGTAAAGGAGAATATTTATTTTGATAATCTCATTTCTCTTGCATGTTCTAATGCATTTTTTGTTATATCTCCACTTGATATTCTTGCAATTTCTTCTATTACTTCCGCTTCATTTAACAATTTTATATTTGTATATGTTTTTTCATTTTCTACCTTTTTACTAATAAAATAGTTTGAATCACCTTTTGCAGCAATATTAGCTTGATGTGTAATGCACAAAACTTGGTGTTTTTGTGATATTATTTTTATCTTTTCACCAACAGATTTTGCGGCTTTTCCACTTATTCCAGTATCAATTTCATCAAATATTAAAATAGGTACTTCATCTGTATCTGCAAGAACTGTTTTTATTGCTAACATTATTCTTGAAATTTCTCCACCTGATGCAATTTTAATAAGAGGTTTTGCTTCATCGCCTACATTTGTAGCAATTAAAAATTCTATATCGTCTAATCCGTTTTGATTAAAATTGCCACTTTCATCATATTTTATATCTACACAAAAACTTGCATTTTTCATTTCTAAATCTTTAAGCTCTTTATTTATTTTTTCATTTAATACTTTAGAGTATTTTGATCTCATTTTATTAAGTACACTACACTTTTCGCTCATCTTAATAGTTAAATCTTCAAGCTCTTTTTTTAATTTATTATTATGCTCTTCTAGGTTTTCAATTGTGTAAATGTCTTTTTCTATTTGTTCCTTATATTCAATAATTTCAGATATACTATTTCCATATTTTCGTTTTAAATCATATATACAATCTAAACGCTCTTCAATTTCATTTCTTTTAGATTCATCAAATGATACATCACTATTTAAATCTGATATATCTCTTGTTAGCTCTTGTACATCATAATATATATTTTTTAAGTCTGTTAATTTATTTTTATATTCATCATCTATATCTTCAATCTTTTCAAGAGCTCTTATTGATAAATTTATACCATCTATAACACTTTCGCTTAAATTTGAATCAACTTCAGTTAAACAAGTATATATTTTTTCAGAATTCATTATTTTTTTTCTTTCATTATTTAACTCATCTTCTTCATTTTCCTTTAGATTAGCTTGTTCAATTTCGTTTAGTTGATATTTTAATAAATCTAACTTTCTTTGTTTTTCTTTTTCATCACCATAATTTTCTTTTAGCTCTTTTTTTATTTCATTATATCTATTGTATAATTTTTGATATTCATATTTTTCATTTAATAAATCTTTTCCTATAAAATTATCTAAATAATTAATGTGCTCTTGTTTAGACATAATTGTTTGATTATCATTTTGACCGTGAATATCAATTATTTTACTCATAAACTCTTTTAATTCATTTACTGTAACAAGTCTACCATTTATTTTGCATGTATTTCTGCCATTTAAAAAGATTTCTCTACTAATAATTATGTTTCCATCTATACTATTTTCATTTTGTGGCAAATATATATTTAGTTCCACTAAACAAAAATTTTCTCCTCTTCGTACTATTTCTTTTGAAAAACGACCACCACAGGCTAAATTTAATGAATCAATTATTAATGTTTTTCCTGCTCCTGTTTCTCCTGTTAAAACATTAAATCCTGTGTTTAAATCTACAGTAAGGTCTTCTATTATACCTATATTTTTTATGTGTAATGTTGAAATCATAATTAACATCCTTTCATTTACGAATATTTGTTTGTATTATATAACTTTTTTGAAAAAAGTCAAGGGTATATATATTTTTTTATAATATCTTTTTCTCTGCTTTATAATGGATGTGAATTATGGCTTTTACTAACATTATTTAGTGTGTACAATACTGATTTTTGATTGACTTTTCTTTTATTTGACTATATAATGTTGAATTAAAAATATATTTGAAATGGAGATAAAAAAATGAATGAAACATGGCTTTCTCGTACAGAATTGATGCTTGGTGAAGATGCATTAACAAAATTAAAAAAATCTAAAGTTGCTGTTTTCGGTTGCGGTGGTGTTGGTTCGTATACTTTAGATAGTTTAGTTAGAGCTGGTGTACGGAAATATTGTTATAATAGATAAAGCTTTAATAGATGTAACTAATTTAAATAGAAATTTAATGGCTGACACAAAAGTTGTTGGAAAATATAAAGTTGATGTTGCCAAGAAAAAATTATTAAATATAAATCCTGAATTAAATATAAAAATTATAAAAGAATATGTTTCAAAAGATAATTCTTCAAAATTAATTACAGATGATTTTGATTATATTGTTGATACTATTGATTCTATTCATGATAAGCTTAGTTTAATTTCAGAAGCTGTTCACAAAGATATACCTATTATTTCATCAATGGGAACTGGTGATAAATTTGATCCTACATTATTTGAAGTAACTGATATTTCTAAAACAAGCTCTTGTCCCTTTGCTCATTTATTAAAGTCAGAATTAAAAAAAATTGGAATTGAACATTTAAAGGTTATTTATTCAAAAGAAAAACCTACTCGTTTTAGGAGTACAGAATCAAGCTACAGAGCTAATGCTTCAAGCATAAGTTTTGTTCCATCTGTTGCTGGTTTAATTATTTCTAGTGAAGTTGTTAAAGATTTAATAAATTAAAATTTTATTTTTTAGATACAATAATTAAATTTATTGTATCTTTTTTTGCATATTTTTTATGTTTTGGTTGAAACTAAAACTGACTTTAAAATTATTTTGCAAATTTTGAAAGGAGTGTGTTTTAAAATATGGATATAGAAAAACATTTATTACTTACAGGAAATTCTAATGTTTCGTGGAAAGATGCTATTGTAAAAACTGTTGCAGAAGCTTCTAAAACTATTGACTATTTATCTTCTGTAAAAATTTTAAATCAATATGCACATATAACTGGCAATAAAATGACTTCATATTTTGTTGATTTAGATATTACATTTTTAATTGATTCTGATAGATCATAATTTTTATAAAATTAGATATTTTACGGTTTATAGGTACAACCAAAAACCTAAATTTATTTATATGAGGTGATTTTAATGGAACCAATAAATACAAATCAGCAATATAGTGATTATGTTGATAAAAAAACACCTAACTCTCCTATTTTAAAAAACTGCTTTAATGCTTTTTGGGTTGGTGGTTTAATTTGTACAATTGGACAATTTATATTTGATTATTGCAAATTTAAAGGATTAAGTGAAACCGCATGTTCTACTACAGTTTCTATAATTCTTATTGGTATTTCTGCTATTTTAACTAGTTTAAATATTTTTAATAAAATAGGAAAATTTGCTGGAGCTGGCTCTTTAGTTCCTATTACAGGTTTTGCTAATTCAATTGTCGCACCAGCTATAGAATATAAATCTGAAGGATATGTTATGGGGGTTGGAGCAAAAATGTTTACTGTAGCAGGTCCGGTTCTAGTGTTTGGTATTTCTAGTGCCGTTTTAGTTGGATTAATTGCTAAACTTTTTGTTGGATAAATTTTTAACATCTATTACTTAAAACAAAAAATCTGCACATATAAATGTGCAGATTGTGTAGTGAGATTGTTACATTTATTGTTACAATTTTTTGCTATTTGCATTTTACTACATTTATTTTCAAATTTCAACATTTTTTTATAAAAGGAGGATTAATTTTGGAAAAATTAGGAAAACAAACTATAAAATTTAGTAATCCTGTAACAATTTTAGAAACAGCCAGTATTGTTGGCCCTAAAGAGTCTGAAGGTCCTATGGCAAAATATTTTGATAATTGTTTAGCTGATGAGTTTTGGGGCGAAAAGACCTGGGAAAAAGCTGAAAGTAAGATTATTAAGGAAACAGTTAATACAGTAATTTCCAAGTCTAATATTTCTGCACAAGATATTGATTATTGTTTTGCAGGTGATTTATTAAATCAATGTATTTCTTCAAGTTTTGGTTTGCGAGAATTAAATATTCCATTTTTTGGAGTATTTGGAGCATGTTCTACCTTTGCTGAAAGTATATGTCTTGGAAGTGTTTTTGTTTCTTCTGGTTCTGCTCAAAATGTACTTTGTGCTACATCTAGTCATTTTTGTAGTGCTGAAAAACAATTTAGATTTCCATTAGAGCTTGGAAACCAAAGACCACCATCTTCTCAGTGGACTGTAACTGGATCTGGTGCTGCTATTTTAAGTGCTAATGGAAACGGGCCATATATTACTCATATTACACCTGGGAAGATAACTGATATGGGCATAAAAGATGCAAATAATATGGGTGCAGCAATGGCTCCAGCATTTGTAGATACATTAATTACTCATTTTAAAGATACTGGAAGAAGTCCGAATTATTATGATGCAATTATTAGCGGTGACCTTGGTCATATAGGAAAAGATATTGCAATTGATTTGGCACTTTCAAAAGGGTACAATATAAAAAACAATTATAATGATTGTGGTGTTTTAATGTTTGATAAACAAAATCAAGATACTCACTCTGGTGGTAGTGGTTGTGCTTGTTTAGGGACAATTTTTTCTGGATACTTTTTTAAACAATTAAAAGAAAAGAAAATACAGAAATTGTTAATGATTGCAACTGGTGCTCTTATGAATTCAACTAGTAGTCAACAAGGTGAAAGCATTCCTGGGATTGCACATGCTGTGGCTATTGAAATTTAAGGATTTTATCTTTTGATTTATTTTTTTACATTTTTTCTTATTTTTGTCACATCAGATATTATTTCATAGATTATCTGCACATTATGCAACCAATGCAAATCATATATTCAAAAAAATAAATCACTATCTAAGATAGATAGTGATTTTATTTATTAAAATCATCAAAGTCCAAATCTTCAAACTCTATATTTTCTATATCAATAACTTCATTCTTATCATTCAATGTTATTTTAAAGACATCTGGGGAATTTATTCTTTTGTTGAATACAATTTTGTTATTAAAACTTAGACACAAATTTCTATTTGTATTAACACTTTCAAGTTTACACCATTTTAACAAAAAGAATGTGATTGCATTTCCGTGTGAAAATATTGCAATTCTTTTTCCTTTATTGTCTTTTACCACTTCTTCAAATGCTTCACTCATTCTTTGTCTGACTTCTGCTTGACTTTCTCCACCTTCTGTTTTGTAATTTTCATCAAAAAACTGTCTTTCATACCAGTCTGGCACTTTATCAGAATTTGGTTTTCCAGGTCTTCTTTCATCAAATCTTTCATCTATATTTACCTTTAAATTTTGTTTTTCCAATAAATATTTTGCTGTTTGTAATGTTCTAACACAATTACTTGTATATACAACATCTATATTTTGTAGCTCTTTTTCATTGCTTAATATTTCTGCTCTTTTTTCACCTGTCACACTTAAAATTATTTTTTCATACTTAATAAGTTCATTTTGGTTAGTATTATATTTTTCAATTAGATTTTTATTATTGAATCTAACAGAATGTCTAATTAAATAAACTACTGTTTCCATTTTTTATTCATATGATATATTTTTATACCATACTCCCCTTTCTTTATTTTCTTCCAATAATACTATTTGCTGCTACAATCATAATATCATCATCTATATTTCCGGTTTTAAATTTTTCATCAACCTCTATTGTATATACATTGTTTGTTATATCTGCAACAATTCCTGATTTTCCATTATTTAGCTCTACATGATCATCTTCATTTATTTCTACAATCATTGGATTAATTTCATCAGACTCATTTTCCAAATCCATTAAAATATCTAAAATTTCATCATATTTTTCTTCTAGTAAATAAATATTTTCATCAGCACAGTTATCATTCATATATTCCGTAATTTTGTGCTCAATTTGGTAAATTTCCTCACAACTATAATCCCTATCTTCAATTATAATACCAGTTTCTTCACACAGGTTAACCTGATCATCATTTAAATAATCTTGTAAAATCATTTATACATTCCTCCAAATAAAAATTTCTATATTTAGATTAGCACAAATGTTACTTTTAGTCAATTGATTTAGAGCATAAAAAAATGCGCAATACTGCGCATTTTTATAGATATATTTTAAAATATTTTAACTTACATGAAATATATTTTTTATTTTATTAATAAATTTTCTAAATACTGATTCCTTATAAACTGTCATTGCGACTTTACTTTCAATTTTCTCTTTTTTTTCATCTGATTTAAATATTTTATCTGGATTATATTTTTTTCTTTTTTCCTCTTCAATTTTTAATTCATTCTTCTTATCCCATTCTATCAATTCTTTCTTTTTATTAGGAGTTGCAATATACTCTCTATATATTACTGCAATTATGCTTTTGGTTTCAAATAATAAATCTTGCTCTAAAATATTCTTTGAAAAATCAATGCTTGGCTTATAATCTCTTATTTTATTTTTGTTTAAAAATGTAATTAATTTTTGAGGTATTTTTTCTTTCATTTCATCTTCCATATGCATTATAATTTCAATTGTTTCATTACAAGCCATATTAAATTTATTTTTATCAAAAAAAGTCACTATAGCTCTCCTCCAACCTCTTCTTTTGTTTTATTATTATTTTCGCTTTTATCTAATGTATCCTTAATAACCTGCAATGCATCTCTTTTCCCTCTACTTGGAACCTCATGATACAATTTTAGTAATGTTTCTTCATTAATATGAGTTATATTATCACTATCATTCTCTTCCTTTTCTTTAAATGGTAATTTATTAATAAACTCAACTATTTTTGACAAATCACAAGTTGAAGCAAATTTTTTCGTATTACTAAAATCTTGCTTTTTTATATCATCCAATAAATCATAATATGTTGCAGGACTAACCCAGCCAAACATACCATCATAAGATGATGCTCCTAAACACAGTGCTGAAATTTCTCTTAACAATATTTCTTCATTAGATTTTTCCCTGTATTGCTCTATTAATGTAAGCAATTTTTTTGACTGCCTATATATTAATCTATCTTCATCTATTACAACTAACGGTAAAGCCTCTCCATCTTTTCCAAATTGTTTTGCTGCAATTTTAGTATTTTCTAATTGTACTAATTTTCCATTTTTCTTTTTTACTGGTATATATGATGGCATTATTCTTTCAGCATCTAATTCTGTTATATCATTAAACCTTCCAATACCATTGTTTCCGGGTAATGTGAACCAATTAACTTCACAAAATGGTGTCATTGCCATTGCCTGTGACTCATTATCAATTGGTGCTTGCATATCAACTCCTTGTAATCTATCAAATCCCAATAAAGTATAACTAACTGGTGCAGTTCTAAATCTTTCTGAAGTTATGTTTGAAAAACATGCCAATTGTGATTTTAAATCTTTTCTGTTCCAATCCTGCAAAAAATTTTCAATTTTTCTTTCAGAATCTGCATATGGTGAAACAGATGTAATAATAAAATTAAAATTATCTCCAGCCTCATATACAGTACCTTCATAATCATCTAATCCTAGTGTTTTTCTTCTTTCTTCACTTATTTTAGCTAAATCTTCTATCTTAGTTAATGACTGATTATATGTTTTTTCGTATAATAATTTAAGCTTTTTTTCGAGTATTTTTTGATTACAATATTTTTGAGGAATATATGGTGCATGTGCATCTTCTAATAACTCAAAATACTGTTTGAAACTATCAGGATCATCAGTTCTATATAATTCTTTTATGGCTAACAAATATTTTATTTGTTTTTCTTCACTTGATCCTTTTTCAACTATTATCTGGCTTACATCATCATCAAACATTTTTGAAAGTTCAAATCCACTACTTATACCATAACGTTGTATTATTGCAAACCTTTTTTTTGCAACATCATCCATATTTTTTAACTGTGGATAATCACTAATATCCTCATTATAAATTATTTTTCTTGCAACTTCCTCTTTTATTTTTTCATAACTTTCTAATTGCTCAATTGTTTTTATTTCATATACATTAGGATCACTCATTATATATCCTAATTTTATATATAGTTCTTTTTTTTGAATATCATCATTAATGTTTCCTATTTCTGATATTATTTGAGTATATTGACCAGAAACTATTGAAACTAAATATTTTTCAGTCATTTGTGTCCACTGAGATGGTTCATTTTCTTCTGCTTTTGATAATTGTTTATCCTGTTTATATAATTTTTTTTCTCTTTCAATATAATCATTTACAACAATGCCCAAACATTCTAATTCCTTGTCATCCAAATTCAAAATTGCATCTTGTATAACAGGATATGATACAATTTGTGCAATTTGTTCTTTAGTAAATAATTTAAAATATTTACTTTGTAATATTCTAAAATTAATATTTTTCAAAGTACTTTCATTTATTTCCTGTAATTCAAGTGTTATTTCTTTTATTTTATCAATACTTTCTTGTGAATAATCTGGTAACTCTTTTGATAATACTAAGTCTAAATTTTTTTTAATCCAATCAGCTGTAATATCTTCTCTTTTATAATCTTGTCTAATTACAGTTTTATCTTCTGGCGATAATTCTTCTGAAGTAGTATTATATTCTTCTACTTCCACACCCCAATCATATGGATATTCCGCTTTAATAAAATCATTATCTGACATATTTAATCTTTGCCTACAAAATTTTTTAATATAATCTTCATATTTTGAATAATCATAACTCATATATGGCTCATCAATAGGTATCTCGCTTTCCACAATATACTCATTATTAACGCACTTTTTCAATATATTATCCCAATTTTCAAACTCTACCATTCTTAAAATTCCAATTAAAAAATTTCTATATTCATAATTTTTTTGTTTAAAACATATCTTCGCCAAATGTTTTAAAAGTTCTTTTTTCATTTGATTTATTACCTTTCTTCGCTTCTATTTTCTTCACTTTTACCATCATTATTTCTTCGCTTTACTTTTATTTCTTTTTTATTTATAACTTTACTATTTTTTAGAATAATATCAGAAATATATTCATACATTCCCTCAATTTCTCCACTTGTTATATTTTTTTCTTTACTCAAATAAATTCAACCTCCTACAGAATTACTTAATTTTTCTATATTAAGATTAGCATAAATGGTGTTTTTAGTCAATTGATTTAGAGCATAAAAAATGCGCAATACTGCGCATTTTTACTATGTTTTAAATTTATTTTTTTCTAATTTAATTTTTTACTACATCTCCAGATTTTAAATACATATTTGGATCTATTTGCTCTCCGTTTTTTAATATTTCAAAGTGTAAATGTGATTCATCTAAAATTTCAAATGATGCTGTATTTCCAACTGTTCCTATTGTTTGTCCTGATGTCACTTTTTCTCCTTCTTTTACAAATTCAGCTGTCAATAAGTTTGAATATACTGTTGAAAACCCATTTGTATGTTCAATTACAACTGTTAGACCATAGCGTGGATCTGTTTTTATTGCCTTTACAGTTCCATCTGCAGATGCTTTTACTACTGTTGTTTTTTCAGCTTTTATATCTATTCCTGTGTGTGTTATCCATTCATCTAATGTGTTTGAATATACTAATTTATCTTTTGCATATTCTGTTAAAACCTCACCTATTACTGGATATTTGAATGTTGGATCGACACTTTTTTTATCTTCTGTTTTATCTGTACTTTTTTTATTTTGATTTTTTGTATCATTTGATTTTTTTGATGTTGTATTTTGAGCTGATTTATCACTTGTTGTGTTTTCTGTTTTATTGTTTTTAGTAGTTACATTTTTAGAATCATTTTCTGTATTTTTATTTTCTTCTACTTTTGCAATTTCTTCAAAATCTGTTTGCTCTGCAACATTTACTTCGTTTTCAACAACATTAGTACTTGATGATACTGATGGAAAATCTTCTGCTTTTGCAACTTTGTCATCTTGCTTTTGTGCTATTACTATGCACGCAACTATAACTCCAATTAATAATACAGAAACAGCTACTCCTATTTTATAAAATTTGTTATTATTCATCATAAATTATTTCCTCCTTACTTTTTCTTTAGTTAAAGTATTTCCAAGTTTTATAAATTTATGCAGTTATATATCAACAATTTCTATTCCTGTATAAAAATGGTTTATAATTTCTGTATACGAAGCACCTTGTTTTGCCATTGCATCAGCACCAGTTTGACTCATTCCAACTCCATGTCCATATCCAATTACTGAAAATTTTACCTTATCACCATCAATCTCACATTTAAAATTAGCAGATTTTAAACCAAATAAAGTTCTTACTTCAACACCTGATAAACTTTTATTACCTATTAAAACTGTTTTTGCTCTTCCAGCATCTGTATGCTCAGTAATTTTTATACATTCAGAATTATTCCAATCAATACTAAAATCTGAATATTTTCCCTTCATTTTATTTTCAAAATCTGCTTTTGTTAATTCTACTTCAGAGCTATATTGAGAATATGCATCTTCACCAGCAGTTTCTACAACTTGCAAATATGGATAATTTGTTCCTCCCCAAACATTGACTGGTACTTCGGTTTTTCCTCCGCTATTAGAATGAAAAAAAGCATCAATAGCTTCTCCATTATATTCAATTACCTTTCCCTTTGTAGAATTAACCGCTTCTTCAATTTTAGCCCAATTACTTTCCTTCTCCTCATCACTCCATTTACTCATTCTTTCATCTTTAGAAAGCCATGCTTGACAACAAGCTGATGAAGTGCAAATTGATCCATCACCATGCTTTTCAGAATTATGTGTTATTGTGTATATTGTGTATGTTCTTGCAACTACTGCTTGCGCCTTCAAAGCTTCCATTTCATAACTAGCAGGCATTTCAGCACAAACAACACCGATACAAATATTCATCTAATGCCACACTAGTAGTTTCATTCGTTTTTGTATTTATTAAATTAATAGTCCCATATTTTTTATAATCATAAGGCGGATAATACTTTTCTGATCCTATATTTTCAGTGCTCTTTGAGGTTTCCATAGATGAAAACCTTGTTGTTAGTATTACTGGGAACAAAAAAATTAACCCTATTATAATTACTATGTATAAACAAATTTTTTTCATATTACATCCTCTAACCTGTAGAGCACAATTTATGCTTCATACTACTTAATATTTTCTTTTCTAATCTAGACACCTGAACCTGAGTTACACCCAATAGCTCCGCTACTTGTGACTGTGTTTTTCCTCTGTAATATCTAAGCATTATTATTTTTTTAGATTTTTCATCTAATCCCTCTATAAGTGTTTTTATAGTTATTTTATTTACAATATCTTTTTCCTGATCAACATTACTTTTTAATTTATCCATAATTGTCAAATCATCAGAATCATTTACTCTTCTGTCAATAGATTCAACTGTATTGTTTGAATCCATTGCAATTACAATATCTTCTTTCGATACTTTTAAAAGCTTTGCCAGCTCCTCTATTTGTATATCTCGTCCTTTTTTAGTTATATATTCATTTTGTATTAGTTTAATTTTATATGATAGCTCTTTTATACTTCGACTAACCTTTACTGGTCCATCATCTCTTATAAATCTTTTTATTTCACCTAATATGTATGGTACTGCATATGTTGATAATTTTACTTCATAATTTGTATCAAATCTTTTTATTGATTTAATAAAACCAATACAACCAATTTGATATAAATCTTCTATTTCATAACCTCTATCCTTAAATCTTGTGACTATACTCCAAATTAAATTTGAATTTTCGGTAACTAGTTTTGTCATAATTTCTTTATTACCAGATTGAGCTTTTAAAATATCTTCAACTTTATTCTCATACATAAAAAAGATTATCTACCTCCAATTTCTGCAAGGTCTAGCTCTTTTTCTTCTTTTTCTTCAGGTCTTTTTATTAATTTTTTCATAGTTATTTTTGTACCTAATCCAACCACAGATTCAATATTTACTTCATCCATAAAACTTTCCATTATTGTAAATCCCATACCAGATCTTTCTAAATTTGATTTAGATGTATATAATGGCTTTCTAGCTAGCTCAATATTTTCAATACCTTTACCTGTATCAGAAATTTCAATTTCTATAGTATTCGCAAAAATTTTTGAAATTATTTTTATAATTCCACTCGAATTTTCATATCCATGAATAATACAATTTGTTACCGCTTCAGATACAGCAGTTTTTATATCTGCAAGCTCTTCTATTGTTGGATCTAATTGAGAAACAAATGCAGCAACAGCTATACGTGCAAATGCTTCATTATTAGATTTACTCACAAATTCTAATTTCATTTCATTTTCATATAACTCATTCATATAATTTTTATCCTTATAATTTATTTAGGTTTTTATGGCTTTACCTATAAACCATTTATTTTTATTATGATACTTTGCTATCTATTATTGGAATTATTTTTACAACTCCACTCATTTCAAATATTTTTTTTATACTTTGTTTTACATTTTTCATTTGAACTATTCCGACCAAACATATTGACCATTTTATATCTTCCAATTATCATTCCTATTCCTGCACTGTCCATGAAAGACACTTTATTAAAATCAAATATAACTTTTCTAGGCATATATCGCGTAATGTCATCATCAATCAACCTCCTCATTTTTTCTGTACTATGATGGTCTATCTCTTCTGTAATTTCCACCAATAGGGTTTTGTCTTTTTGTAAAAAAACACTATTCATATTATTCCTCCTTGAAATAGATTGATTCATATTATATTCTCTTTTGCTCAATTTTTACAGAGCGAAAACAGGGAAGTTTTGGCGATTTATGAGAAGTTTTCGAGTTTATTCGACACTAGATGATTACTTAATCTTTTCAAATAAAATTTTACAAATCAAAAATTATATGATATAATAATAGAACAGCAATTTGCTGAATACTGCAAAGGAGGTTAAAATGGATATGATTGATTTATTTCCATTTTTAACTGGCAACGAAACTTATGAGGCAGCACTGCGGAAATACATCGCTGCACTGCTGGCCGCTGGCCCAGCAAGCCGAAACATGGCAATTGTTTTGCAGGAATACAATCACAAGGAGTCAAGATCCTTCGTGAACTTTGTTGAGAAGCAGGAGGAGCAAATCTCCGATATCTTGAAAAAGATCGTTCCCGTAAATTATTGCGTATATGGACGTAAAAAATCCTTATATTCTTACTGTGAGAAACTGAAAAAGGCAAACGATGTCCGTGATGTCAAAGATATCTATGCAATTAGAGTTGTCCTTGATGACTCCACAATTGGTGTAGAAAACGCCATCGAGTTTTGCTACATTATCGCAAAAACTTTGATTGATTACTATCAAAGCAAAAACTTCACGGTTGACTTTTTAACGGAAAAGTCATCTGGTAAATTGGACGACAATGTACAAATCTATGTTCCCAAAACTGAGGATGTTTTACGGATTATATCCCCGGATTACCAGAGCTATATCAAGGATTATATATCCAAGCCCAAATCCAATGGATATCAATCCATCCACATCCGTGCTCAGCAGAACGGAAAAAGTGTTGACATCCAGGTTCGTACAACAACGATGCACGAATACAGTGAATATGGCGGTGCCAGCCACGACCAAATTTATAAGCCTCCAATTTCATTTGATTTGCTAAAGCAAATTCATATGGAAGGATTGTCTTATACTGAAAACGGTATAACTGAAGATCGGCATGGATTGTTCAGACCCCTTCCGATTGGAACTCTTTAATTGTGGTCGCTCACTCATAAGTAAACAACCCCCTGTGCAATGCACAGGGGGTCTTGTTTTTATTAAATATTTTTTAATCTTTCATTTACACTATCAAGCATTTCTTGATATTTAACAAGTTTTGCTTTTTCTTCATTAATTTTTGCTTCTGGAGCTTTATTTACAAAACCTGGATTTGATAACATTTTGGTTGCTCTTGCTACTTCTGATTCTAATTTTGTTTTTTCATTTTGCAATCTTTCTTTTTCTGCTTCTAGGTCTACTAAATCTTCAAAAGGCATAAATACTTCAATTCCATCTGTTACAACAGATACTGCGTTTGATGGAATACCATTTTTATTATTTTTTAATTCTATTGATTCTGCAAATCCTAGCTTATTAAGTATAGATTCACTTTCATTAATTAAATTTTTGTAATTTTCTGTTACAACAATTAATTTAGATTTTCTTGATGGGTGTACATTCATATTGTTTCTTATATTTCTAATACCAATTATTACATCTTTTAGTTTTTCAATTTCTTGCTCTTCTTTTTGGAATGCATATTTTTCTTCAAATTTTGGCCATTCAGCTGTCATTATTGTTTCATCATCATTATATAATTTTGTGTAAATTTCTTCTGTTATAAATGGCATTACAGGATGTAATAATTTTAATGAGTCTTGTAATACTTTGTTTAATGTAAATTGTGCTGCTTTTCTTGTTGTAGATGTTTTATCATATAAACGAGTTTTGCAAATTTCAATATACCAATCACAAAATTCATTCCAAATAAAATCATATATTTTTTGTGTTGATACACCAATATCAAAATTATCAATATTATTTGTAACTTCTTTTACTAATGTATTTAATTTAGATAAAATCCATTTATCCTCTTTACATAGGTCTTTTTCGTCATATATACCATCATAATCTTCTAAATTCATTAAAACAAATTTTGAAGCATTCCATAATTTATTTGCAAAGTTTGAACTACTTTCTAATTTTTCAGGCATATATCTTATATCATTTCCTGCTGTAATTCCTAAGATTAGTGAAAATCTTAAAGCATCTGTACTATATTCATTTATTACATCTAATGGATCTACTCCATTTCCAAGGCTCTTAGACATTTTTCTTCCTTGACTATCACGAACTATTCCATGGATAAATACATTATCAAAAGGTTTCTTTCCTGTATATTCTAATCCAGAATAAATCATTCTTGATACCCAAGCTTGAATAATATCATATCCTGTTACTAATGTGTCTGTTGGATAGAATGTTTTAAAATCTTCTGCATTTTCATTTGGCCAACCAAGTGTTGAAAATGGCCATAAAGCTGAACTAAACCATGTATCTAGTGTATCTTCGTCTCTTGTAAATTTTGTACAACCACATTTTGGACATTTATCTGGTGTTTTGTCAAGAACTACTATTTCACCACAATCTTCACAATAGTAAACTGGAAGTTGATGACCCCACCAAATTTGACGTGATATACACCAATCTTTTATATTATTCATCCAATTGAAGAATGTTTTCTCATATCTTTTTGGTATAAATTTTACATCATCATTTTTAACAGCTTCTATTGCTGGTTTAGCAAGTTCAGACATTTTTACAAACCATTGATCTGATATACGTGGCTCTATTGTAGAATGACATCTATCACATTTTGCAACATTATGTGTATAGTCTTCGATTTTTATTAATGCTCCAATTTCTTGTAATCGCTCTACAATTTTTGTTCTTGCATCATATATATTCATTCCGGCAAAATCTGGATGTAAATCATTCATAACTAAATTTTCATCAAATACTTCTATTACAGGTAGGTCATGATCAAGACCTGCTTGATAATCATTCATATCATGTGCTGGTGTAACTTTAACTGCACCTGTTCCAAATTCCATTTCAACAAATCTATCACCAATTATAGGAATTTCCTTATTCATTATTGGTAAAATACATGTTTTTCCAATTAAATGCTTTAGTCTTTCATCTTTTGGATTTACTGCTACTGCTGTATCTCCAAGCATTGTTTCTGGTCTTGTTGTTGCAACAACTAAATATTCGTCACTATCTTTTACTTGATATTTAATATGCCATAAGTGTGTTGCTTCTTCTTTGTATTCGATTTCAGCATCAGATATTGATGTATGACAACCTGTACAATAGTTTATCATACGTTTACCTTTATAAATATATCCTTTGTCATATAAACGTTTGAATGCAGTATATACTGCCTTTGAAAGACCTTCATCTAATGTAAATCTTGCTCTTGACCAATCACATGAACAACCTAGCATTTTTTGTTGTGATACTATTGTTCCTCCATATAATTTTGTCCAATCCCAAGCTCTATCTAGGAATTTTGCTCTTCCTATATCAGATTTTTTTAATCCTTCTTCTTTCATTTGAGCAACTATTTTTGCTTCTGTTGAAAGAGCTGAATGGTCTGTTCCTGGAAGCCATAATGTATTATATCCTTGCATTCTTTTATATCTTATAAATAAGTCTTGTATTGCTGCATCTAGTGCATGACCCATATGTAATTTACCAGTTACATTTGGTGGAGGCATTACTATTGAGTATGAAGGTTTGGTTTTATCCATACTTGGTTTAAAATATCCTTTTTCGTCCCATTCTTTATATAATTTTTGTTCAAATTGTTTTGGATCATATTTATCCATTAACTTATGATTTTTTTGCATTAATATCACTCCTTTTATTTATTTTTATTTATATTTAAATTTTTTATAAAAAATTTTTGGCAAATGTAAAACGCAAAAAAACTCATCCTGTATAAGGACGAGTTTTTTCGCGGTACCACCTTAATTAACAAAAACATAATTTTAATTTATATTTTGTTATCTTTACAGCATGTAACGGTGCTACCGAATATATCTAAATCTTTTTTTAAAATTTTTTCAATATATTAACTCAAAAGCTACCTTCGATTTTCTTTACTATAAGGAACTTTCAGCAGGTTATTCCTTTTCTCTTTCTAGTTAGTTTAAATCTACTCCTCTTTTTCTTCGTTTTTTTATGTACTTGTATATGTTAACATATTATTTATGTTTATGTCAATAGTAAAAAAATATTTTATATATTTTTTATATCTTCACATTACAATTCACACTTTTTATAATTCGTTTTGAAGATATTATGATATAATAGCTCCTACACTAATTTATAAATTGTGTAACATTTCTATGGCAGGATTAAATGTGATAAATACTATTGATAGTCCTATTAATGATATTATAAGGCCAAATATTTTTAGGGCTTTTGTGCCTTCATTTATGTCTTGAAAACTGAATAATTTTTTTGTTAGTTTTCGTGCATCATATATACTTATTATACCTATTGTTGTAAATATTAGTCCTAATATTGTAAAAACTAATTCCATTTTTTTACATCCTTTTTATTTTATTTTTTAAAATTCTTCATCATAAAATTTTACAGTATATCTACATTCGTATGATTCATTTGGTTTTAGAGTTATTATGTTTGTTTTTTCTGCAAATATTCCTGTGCTTTTTATTGTATCTGATACTCCATGCCAAGGCTCTATACAGATGAATGGTGCGTTTGGTTTTGACCATACTGCTAAATATGGAAATTCTGAAAATTCCATTGTTAATAGTGGCTTTTCTCTATATTTATTTTTTAGGCTTACTCTTGAAGATGTTATTCCTTTCATTATTATTGCATCATTTTTAAAAGAGTCTCTTCCTAACATTATTCTTCTTTTATCTGCCATTATGTTTTTTGCATATTCTGTTCCTGTTAATCCATCTACTAAATATAAAAAGTGAATTTTATCTTCATCTTCTTCAAATTCTAGATAATAATTTCCTTTTCTCATTTGATCTGGATCTATTACAAATGCAGGATGTCCTCCTATGCAAAATGGCATATTTGTTTTACCTGTATTAATTACTTTGTATATTGTTGTCAATTTATTTGCATCCATTCTATATGTATTATATAACTCAAAATCGAATGGATATCTTGCTTGAGTTATTCTATTACTTTTTAATACATATGAATGAAAATTGTCTAATTTTGTTACTGGTTCATATTCTAAATCTCGTGCAAATCCATGCCTAAATATTTCGTATGTTTTCCCGTTTATTATTGTTTGATTTCTTTTTAATTTTCCTACTATTGGAAACAATACTGGTGAATGTCGTTTCCAAAAGACTTTTCCGTTTTCGTCAACACAGTCTGCGCCTTGGTGAATTCGTTCTGTGCCATTTAATTTAAAACTTATTAGCTCTCCGCCACTTTTCGATGTTACCATTTGTGTTTGCATAATATTGTCTCCTTTATATAATAATTTTCCTATATAATATATTGTTTTTTCTGGCAAAAGTCAAGTGTTTTCAGGCTTTTTTGGAATTTTTTGAATAAAAATTTGCAATCTATATATTTAAAATCAAATCTATTTCGAAAATATTATAATAACTTCTATACTGCTTTACAAACACCCAAAATAGTTACACAGTACTACATTTCTATTCTTCCACTAAATTTTTCATCAACTAATTTTTTTAAACCTTTATTCTGTTCTTGCTCAAGCTTACTATCTGTTTGTTCTATTTGCATTGTTAATACTTGTACTTCTTTTAGTATGTCCATATCCTCAAATAAATTTGCTATCTTAAATTCTGGTAAACCATGTTGCTTAGTTCCAAAAAATTCTCCTGAACCTCTAAGCTCTAGATCTTTTTCTGCAATTATAAATCCATCACTTGTTTTTTGCATTATTTCCATTCTCTTTTTTGCAATTTCTGAATTACTATTGTATTTTAATATACAAAATGATTGATATTCTCCTCTTCCTACTCTTCCTCTTAATTGATGTAATTGCGCAAGTCCAAATCTTTCTGCATTTTCTACAACCATTATACTTGCATTTGGAACATTAACACCAACTTCAATTACTGTTGTTGATATTAAAATGTCAATCTCTCCATTTTTAAATTGTTCCATTATTTCATCTTTTTCTTTTGGTTTCATTTTTCCATGCATATATTCTACTCTTAAATCACTAAATATTTCATTTTTGTATTTTTCTGAAAGTTCCATTACAGATTTTGCATTTATTTCTTCATTTTCCTCTACTAATGGACATACTATATACGCTTGTCTTCCTTCTTGCACTTGTTTTCTTACAAAATTATTTACACGTGTTTCCATACCTTTTGTTACAGCATATGTTTCTATTTCTTTCCTATTTGGAGGTAATTCATCTATTATTGAAATATCTAAATCTCCATATAAAATCAATGCTAATGTTCGTGGTATCGGTGTTGCTGTCATAACTAACACATCTGGATTTTGACCTTTTGCTACAATTTTACTTCTTTGTCTTACTCCAAATCTATGTTGTTCATCTGTAACTACTAATCCTAAATTTTTGAAAATTACATTTTCCTCTAATATTGCATGAGTTCCTATTAAAATATCAATTTCTCCATTTTGTAATCTTTCTAGTATCTCTTCTTTTTTCTTTTTTGTTACACTACTTATTAATAATTCGCATCTTATTCCATATTTTTTTAACATATTTGAAAAGCTTTCTAAATGCTGTGTGGCAAGAATTGATGTTGGAGCCATTATTGCAACTTGATATCCAGATTTTACTGCTTTATATGCAGCTATTATTGATACTACAGTTTTTCCAGAGCCAACATCTCCTTGTAATAATCTATTCATTGATTTTTGACTTTCCATATCATTATCAATTTCTTCTAAAACTTTTAATTGTGCTTTTGTTAATTTAAATGGTAATTCATTTATTACATCAGACATTCTTATATTTTTACTATACTCAATTCCCTTTTGCTCTTTTTTCCAATTACTTTTTAAATTTAATAAAGCAAGTTGCATTATTAAAAGCTCTTCAAATACTAATCTTCTACGTGCAAGTTTAAAGTCTTCAAAAGTATGTGGTTTATGAATATTTTGAATTGATGTATTTAAATCTAATAAATTATATTGTTTTAATATGTATTCTGGCATATTGTCTTCTAGTTCATTATCTATTTGTGATAATGCATTTTCTATTATATTTCTTAAAGTATTTTGAGGAAGACTAAATGTTGTTGGATAAATTGGTACTATTTTTCCTGTATGTTTATTTGTATTTTTTGAATCAAATACAGGCGAATTCATTTCTACTCTTGATGCCTTTTTATGTACTTTTCCAAAGAAACTGTATTTTTCACCATATATAAATTGCTTTTTTAAATATGGTTGATTGAACCATGTTATGTTACATATTCCTGTATCATCTCTTACAGTTAATTTGTACATTGTCATATTTTTTCTTATTTTTAGCTCTACTATTCTTGATACTACAATTGCCTCAATTAGCATATCTTCTCCGTCTATAGCATCTATTATTTTTTTTGGCTTGCTTCTATCTTCATAGTCTCTTGGGTAATATGTTATAAGATCTTTCAATGTAAAAATTCCTAATTTATTTAAAGATTCTACTCTATTAGGGCCAACTCCTTTTATGTACTTTACATTATTATCTAAATCTATCATTTTATTTTTTCCTTATGTGAAATATTTGGGTTTTTAGTTGGATTTTCCCATAAACCATTTATGTATATAAAAAAATTCTGTTTCTAAAATACTACAATATATTTTTGCTTTATATTTATCATTTTTCTGTTAGCATGTATTATTACATATTTTTTGTAAAAAGTAAACATTTGTGTGGTATTATTTTTTATATTTTTATTGACATTTTATGTTTACTTTGATAAAATATTTATACATTCGCAAAAAGCCATAGACTCACATTTACTTTGGAGTCGCAGTAAAAAAAGGAGGCAATTCATATTGACCTACAAAATGTATCAGGTAACAACAACACACCTAGGAACAATGTGCATAAAATATCAAGTTGACAATGCTCAACGTGAGATTACAATTTCCAGTCAAATTTTCAAAAGATTGGGCATAATGATTCCTCAGCGTGAAAAAGGATTGCTGTGTTTAGTGATCTTTCGTAACAAATTTCGTAAAAGGATGGTAAATGATTCTTTTGATAAAAAAGTTATTCATTTTCTTTCACAGAAGGATTTAACCACTGGTTTTATTGAAACATTATCTAATCTTTCTAGAAATGAATTGAACGAATATCTTGATACCTGAAATTTAGCACTGTACAATAAACCTATTGGTAATTGTACAGTGCCTTTTTAATCATCATCTTCATCGTCATCAACAATAATTGATTTTATTTTACTTTCTAATTTTTTTTCTTTGCTATTTATTTTATTATTATTTTTTTCTTTATTTGTTTCTGATTGGTTATCTGTTTTTTTATCTGTCCTTTTTTTTATTATTTTTTCTTTTATTTTTTTATTGTTACCATTTTTTCCTTGTTTTTTACTATATTCTTCCTTTTCAATTTCTATATCATACCCGTTTTGTTTATTGCCATTTTCTTCTTCATTAGAATAATTATTATCACCATCTTGATTTTCCGATTTTTCATCGTCTAAGTTTTCATCAATAAAATCATCTTCATCTTCCCAATCTAAATCATCATCATAATCATCATACTCTTCATATTCCTCTTTTTTTTCATTATCTAATTTCTTATTAAAAAGCTGATTAATTTTTTCTATAGCATCTGGAACATATTCAACTAGTTTGTCTAATACTGATGAATGTGTTGCTTCTAATAATTTTACTGAATCATTTTGGACTATTAAAAATGCTACTGGAGTTATATTAACACCTGCTCCACTACCTCCTCCAAATGGTAATCTGTAATTTATATTTTCTTCCTTTTCTTTTCTGTTATATGAATTTACTGTTTCATCATTAAATTCACAACCACCTGCTGCGAATCCAAATCCAACTTTTGAAATTGGTATTATTACGGTATTATTTAGTGCTTGTATTGGATCTCCAATTATTGTATTTACATCTATCATTTCTTTTATACTGTTCATTGCAGTTACCATAAGACTATCTATTGGATGTTTCATTTCCATTTACATCACATCTCCATTTCTTAAGATTTTTATACAATATACTAATAATATGCACCAAATTGGTTGTTATTATACAGTCTAATTTAATATTTAAAATCTTTTGATTTACATATAATGGATTAATCATGTATTTAAAATTTTTTAAATTAATTTTTACATTTGTAAATTTTATAAAAAATGCTATTATGTTTGATAATATGAATACTGTATATGATGTTAAAATACAGTCTGTCGTTGATATATCTATTTTTAAATCTAACTTTTTCAAATTTAATTTAATATCTTTTAAAATTAAATATATTTCCTTAATAAGCTTTGTTTTATTTTTTGATAAATTTTTAAATTTTTTTTGAATTCTTTTATTTTTTATATATTTTTTTCTTTTTTTAGTTAAATCTATCTTTGCAATCAATACTGATTTTAATACATATATTTTTAAATAGGATTTAAAACTCATATCCTTTATGGATACACATAGTCTTAATTCTGTTGTTGCTATAAGTACAATTATGATTACAAGAATAAAAAATACTAGTAACATATATGATTTTCTCCTTATATATTACTAGTTATTTTTTCCAATTTTCTTTATTTAATTCATTTTATATTTAATTTTCTTATTAACATTGTCATTACTTTAATTTATTAATTTTAAATTTATTATAAAAACTAAACTTGTTGATATTTTCACAATATCAAAGATTTAAGTATTTCTTTTATGTTTTTCTACTAAAATATCCCCAAATAAGTTTTGTTGTGATGTTTGAACTTTGCTTCTTCTTGACATTTCTAGTAGTCCTGTAAATGCTGTTACTACTTCTACTTTGTTGCATTGTTTTTGTGAAAATAAATTATTGAATACAAATTTGTCGTGTTTTATTAGCTCTCTGTACATTTCTTTTACTTTACTTCCTACTGTGTATGTATCTGTTATTGCTATTTTTTGGATGTTTTTTGCATTTTGATTTAATCTTTTTTTATTTTTTTCTATTACCTTGGTGTAGGCTTTTACTATTACTGAATAATTTGAATCTAACTCAAGCTCTTTTTTTGGAAATTTTATCTTTTCTGGCTCTTTATAAAATCTTTTTGAGTTTTCTGCATAAAATTCTTTTAATTCTTCAGATACTTCTTTATATTTTTTGTATTCAATTATTCTTCTTAAAAGCTCTTCTTCTGTTAGCTCTTTTTCCTCTTCTTCTACATTTTCTAATACTGGTAATAATGTTTTGGATTTTAAATATAATAGTGTTGATGCCATTATAACAAATTCACTTGCTATTTCTAAATCTAGCTCTTCCATGGCATTTAAGTATTGTATATATTGATCTGTGATATTGCTTATATCAATATCACAGATGTTCATTTTATTTTTATCTATCAAATGACATAATAGGTCTAATGGACCTTCAAAGTCGTTTGTTTTTACTGAATATATTTGTGATTCATAGTTTAATATATTTTTCATTGGTTTCTCCCTTCTAATGCTTCTTTTACATTATCATATTCGAAACCTTTTTTCAATAACATTTGCGTTATTTCTTCATTAGGGCTATCACTTTTTTTATTTATTATGTTATTTATTGACTTTTTTTCATATTCATTTAAATCTTCTTTATTTTTATAAAAATATTCTTCAATTAAGTTGTTGTTTATACCTTTTGATAATAATTTATATTTAATTTGTTTTAATGATAAATTTTTTAATGCTATAAATTCATTTACTGCTCTTTCTATATATTGGTTATCACTTATATAATTATTTTGTTTTAGATCTTCTATTATTTCATCTAACATTTCATATTCAATATCTTTTTCAAATTTTCTTCTTATTTCGCTTTCTGTTCTTTTTTTATATAAGACATATTTTAATACTTTTGTTTTATTTTTATCATATTCTTTTATTTTTTCGTAATCAAACATTTATATTATTCACCACTACTTTTATTCATCATCAGATTTAGGCTCTTCATCTGCTAAGCTCTTTTCAAATGCAGTTTGGTAATTTGCTCTAACTTTTTCTTCTATTTCTTTCATCATTTCTGGGTTTTCTTCAAGATATTTTTTTACATTTTCTCTACCTTGTCCAATTCTTGTTCCATCATAACTAAACCAAGATCCACTTTTTTCTACTATATCTAAGTTAACAGCTAAATCTAAAATATTTCCTGATTTTGATATTCCTTTTCCATATACAATGTCAAATTCAGCTTCTCTGAAAGGTGGAGCCATTTTATTTTTTACAACTTTTACTTTGGCTCTATTTCCTACTATTTCACCATCTTGTTTAATATTTTCTATTTTTCTTATATCTAATCTTACTGATGAATAATATTTTAGAGCTCTACCACCTGTAGTTGTTTCTGGATTACCAAACATTATACCAACTTTTTCTCTTAATTGGTTAATGAAAACTATTACTGTTTTTGATTTATTTATAGCTCCAGCTAATTTACGCAATGCTTGAGACATTAAACGTGCTTGTAAACCTATGTGTGAGTCTCCCATATCACCATCAATTTCAGCTTTTGGTACTAATGCTGCAACTGAATCGACAACAATTATATCTAATGCTCCACTTCTTACTAATGCTTCTGCAATTTCTAATGCCTGTTCTCCTGTATCTGGTTGTGATACTATTAAGTTATCTATATCTACACCTAAATGTTTAGCATATACTGGATCTAATGCGTGTTCTGCATCTATAAATGCTGCTTCTCCTCCTAATTTTTGAGCTTCTGCAATCATGTGTAATGTTAGTGTTGTTTTACCTGATGATTCTGGACCATAAACTTCTATTATTCTTCCTCTTGGAATTCCACCTATTCCTAGGGCGACATCTAGGCTTAGTGAACCTGTTGGAATTGCTTCTACATTCATTGCAGTAAATTCTCCTAGTTTCATTACAGATCCTTTTCCAAATTGTTTTTCTATTTGACTTAATGCTGCTTCTAGAGCCTTCTTTTTTTCTGGGTTTTCTGTATTCATAACTTTCCTCCTTATAAACATTTGTTTGTATTATTATATCCTATTTTCTTCTTTTGTCAAGCTTTTTTTTATAATTGTATCATATATTAAATTCTTCTATTTTTCAATATATTTGATGTCTTTTATAAATAATTAGAGCAAACAAAAAGGACATAGTAATAAAACTATTACCATGCCCCCTATTATAAAAAATTATTTTCTTGATTCTACTATTAATTTTATACCTGTTCTTTCTTCACCTTCTACTTGTACTTCGGCAAATGCAGGTACACATACTAAGTCAACTCCTGATGGAGCTACAAATCCTCTTGCTATTGCTACTGCTTTTACAGCTTGGTTTAGTGCTCCTGCTCCTATTGCTTGCATTTCTGCATAATTGTTTTCCTTTACTAATCCAGCAATTGCTCCTGCTACTGAATTTGGGTTTGATTTTGATGAGATTTTTAAAACTTCCATTTTTTGGCCTCCTATTATTTTTTATTTTTTGTGTTCTCACTACAATTATATTTATAATACAAATTTGCCAAAAAGTCTAGTCATTTTATTAAATATATTTTTGAATCGTATGTCACAAAAACCCCTTTATTTTCTTATTATTCTATTTATCTTCATTACTCGACAATTTTCGTCATTAACTTCGAAAATACAACCATTTAGCATACAATTTCCATCTGCTAATTTATATCTTTCTGGAAGTGAAGTTACAAATCTTTTTATTGAAGCTCCTCTATCCATTCCAATTACAGAATTATATGGTCCTGTCATTCCTATATCTGTTATATATGCTGTTCCTTTTTCTAATATTTGATCATCTGCTGTTTGTACATGTGTATGTGTTCCATATACTGCTGTAACTCTTCCATCCAAATATTGAGCCATTGCAATTTTTTCTGCAGTTGCTTCAGCATGAAATTCTACAAAAATCATATCACATTCTTTGCTTAATTTTTGAACTAATTCATCAGCAACAGTAAATGGATTTTCTGATAATACATTCATATCAGTTCTTCCTATTAAATCTATAACTCCAATTTTTTTATTGTTACAATTATAAATTCCATATCCTTTTCCAACTACTCCTTTTGAATAATTTGCTGGTCTTAATAGTTTTGGATGATCTATAAAAGAAAAAATATCTTTTTTTCCCCAAGTATGATTTCCCATTGTGATTGCATCAACATTTTGATTTAATATTTCATTAAATATTTTTGTTGTAATTCCCATTCCTCCTGCTGAATTTTCGGCATTTACTATAACAAAATCTATATTATGTTCTGCTCTTATTTTAGGTAATTCTTCTTTGAATTTTTTTACTCCATTTTCACCTACTATATCTCCTATTGTTAAAATTTTCATATGCATTTTCCTTTCTTTTTTCTCTCTGTCTAATATATTATCATAAAAATTAAATTTTGTATACTTTTTTAATTCTGCCTCATTAATACAGAAAAAACTAAAATGGAAATAATCCATTTTAGTTTTTCTTTTTATCCATCCAATTTTTACCATCCACAATTCTTGCTGCTAGCATTGATGAGCTTGAGTCTCCTACTACATTTAGCATTGTTGCTGGTGGATCTATTATTGTTGCAATTATTGTTAAAATTGGTAGTGCTGCAATTGGATATCCCATCATTGTAATAATAAGCATTTCTGATATTGTTCCTCCTCCAATTGGTACTGCACTTACTAATAATGTTGCAACTAATGCTACACCTAATATTTGTAAAATACTTCCTATACTTGAAATATTTGTTCCAAATAAACATACTAAAAACATAATTTTAAATACAGATCCTATTATAGACCCATCTTTATGAAAACTTGTTCCAAATGGTATTAAAGTTTCTGCTATATCATCTGATACACCAATATTTTTGGCAGATTGAATATTTACTGGTATTGAAGCTGCACTTGAACATGTTGCTAAAGATGTTACTGTTGGTGGTATTATATTTTTCCAAAAAGCTCTAACACCTTTTTTTCCTGCTGATATAAATGCATATAATGTATAAATTATAAAATAAAATAAAACTGCAACTATTGTATATATTACAAATGTTTTTACATATCCTATAGCAATTTCTTTTCCAAATGTCCCTACTAATGATGCAAAATAACATCCTAAACCAATTGGTGCATAATACATAATAATTTTTACTATATTCATAATAATTTCATTTGCACTATCTAAAAAATCCACAACTGGCTTTGCTTTTTTTCCACTCATTTGTGCAGAAATTCCAAATATAATTGCAAAAACAATTATTGCTATAATGTTATTTCTTGATAATAATCCAGAAAAGTCATTTACTGTTAGTGTATTTACCGTTCTTTGTAAAATACTCGTTTCATCTTTTGATCCCTCAGAATCACTACTTGTAATTTCTTCTAATGAACTTTTTATTTGCTCTCCATCTTCTGTTGATACAAGTTTAATTGGTAATGTTGAAATTAATCCAATTATTACAGCTACTATTGATGTTATAATGAAAACACTTATAATTCCTACCATTATTTTTCCAAACCTTTTAGGTTGTGTCATTTTTGCTATTGCAGTGGATATATTTAAAAATACTAATGGTACAATTATTATAAACATTAAGTTTAAAAATAAATCACCTAATGGACTAAGCACTGCAGCTTTTTCTTTAAATATAATTCCCACAATTGCTCCAATAATTATTGCAAATAATAGTATTATTGTTGATTTATAATTTTTGAAGAATTTTTTCATTTGCATCACCTCGCTATTTTTAATTAATATTCTTAAAGTTCATTTTTGTTTCTGTATTAATCAATTTTGAAATTGAATTGATTTTTTCTATTATATTTTGCAAATTTGAATTAAATGTAACATTTTCATCCTTTAGTACATACCCATTTTGATTTAAAAATGTAATAATTTTTTCACGCTCTTTTCTTACACCAATTATTCTTTTATTTATTTTAACAGGTAATCTTGATTTTTGTTTTTCTATTATTTCATTTTTTAGCTCTTTACTGTCTATTGAAAAAATATTGTATATATTATCTCTTATTTTATAAATTTTACTTAATTTTCTTCTATTTCTACCATTATAATTTTCTCTTAGAAATATTTCTACTTCAGCTAATATTTCTATTATTTTATATTCTTTTTTAGGCTCTTCTGTTTCATCTATATTATTTCGTGCTTCATCAATTTCTTTTATTGCAAAAAACATATTTTCTTTTTTCATATCAACAATATCTTCTCGTTCGAAAAAAACATCTATTGCTTTTGCAATTGCCCCTCTATTTTGTATTTTATCAAATTTCTTTTTAAATTTTGCTCTGTCTATTTCAGATTTTTCAAGCATAAATTTATCATATATACCTTTTTTTATTGCATTCATTTGTAATTTTTCAATTGTTGAAAAATCTTCTTTTTCTATATTTTTTAGCTGTACTTCTGTATTTTTCAATACCTCATTTATATTTTTTATTTTATTAATGTTGAAATCTAAACTATAACTGTCACTTATTATATCAAGGCTTTTTAGCTCTAATATTATTTGCTCTATGTTTTTTGAAAATTCATCTTTAGATTCTACCATTTTATCTACTATATTATAATTAAAACATTTTATTTCGAACTTTTGTATTATATTTTCTTGTTGATTTTTGAACTTTAATAGTTCGTCAATTTTATAATTTATATTTTTTAAACAGTTCGAAATATTGTTTAATAATACTTTACTTTTTAATTTTTCTTGATCTAAAATTTCTATTTTATTCATATTTTCTCCCTGTATTTTTTCATTTGTTGCTTATTTATCTTTTAAAGAAAAGATACTTTTATATTTATTTTTATTCTTTAGTTTAAATATATTCGCAACAGTTTTACTTTTTCCTGTAATATCATTATTTATGTCATTCATGCTTCCTGTTCTAAAAAAGTCACCATATACTATACTTAAATCGACTTTCTCTTGTATTTTATTTTCGATACCTTTGTCTGTAAATTGCCATCCCACCATTTTCGAAATAAGCTGACTATTATTTGAACCTTCTGCTGTTATGTTTGAAAACCAGTAATTTGGAATTTCTGTAACTTTTGGATAATATGCAAGCCACATTGCACTATTTACATTTGTAAGATATTTGCTAGCAATATTTGCATTACTATATAAGATTACATTCATTCCATTATTTCTTATTTTATCCATTAGTTCATTTACCAATGTATATCTTGTGTCCCATATTTCGTCGGCTCTGCCTGTTTCTAAGTGCTTTTCTACATCTAGTGCTATTGGTAACTTATTATATTCATATTTGTTATCTGATAAAAATTCATTTATGAAATTAAATTCTTCAGTCACCTCATCTGAAGTAATTGCTTCATCTAAAAAATAAAAACCGAATGGTATTTTTAGGTATTCACATGCATCAGCATATTCTTTGTAATTTGGGTCTTTGTATAAATTTCCGGCTTTTCCATAGCCTCGTCCTCCAGCTCTTATGTATACATATTTTATGTTATTGTTTAATATAAAAGCTTTGAATTCGCCTATTGTTTTAAAGTTATTTTGTAGATTGAATTTTGATACATCTAACATTAGTGATTTTTTCATTGTATCTTCTTTATATGATTTTATGTTTTCTGCTTTGACATATCCTACCTTTTTGCCACTTTTTACTTTATACCATTTTGTGTTGTTTTTATCTGTTTGCGTTTCTAATATATATACATCAGTTCCGATTTCGAGGTTTGTTGCTTTTTTGCTTTCTTTTGCGTGTTTGTATAATTTAGAATCTGAATTAATGGTGATTGCGTTGGTTGCAGTTTTCATTTGTTTTGATATTATTGATTTATTTATGCATATTGTGGTTATGACTGTGATTGCTATTATGCCTAGTATTATGGCTAATAGTATTATTATCTTTTTTATGTTAATCTGTTTTTCCATGTATTCCTCCATTTACTAATAATATTTTAACTTTAGTATTATAAAAAATCAACACTTTGATGCAATCTTTGTGAAAAAAATGTAATTGCAATTCGTGGTTATGGTTATAATACTTGATATTCGTTGCTGGGAATTAGCCGGATATGTGAATATATATATTAAAATTCCGTTCCTTACTGGTGCGCCTTTTCTTGATTGGTGTGAATTACTGTGTACCCCCGCTTTTGGGTGTACAAATTTTTTTGTGCTCTACAGCTTCCAAACTGCGCGTCACTACATTTTAATATATATATTCACATATCCTACTCTACAAAAATTTATTTATTGCTTTAAATAATAGTTAGAAATTAATAGTGAAAATTAGGACGGTGTAAAAATTCAAATTGATTTTTACATCGTCCTAATTTCTTCATTTCTAAAATTATATTCTTTTTATGATTTATTCCATATCACGTGGTCTCATTAATGGGTATAGAACTACATCTCTGATATTGTCGCTGTTTGTTAGGAATTGTAGGAATCTGTCTACTCCTAGTCCCCATCCTGAAATTGGTGGCATTCCGTATTCCATTGCTTTGATGTATTCGTTGTCTATTGACATTGCTTCTTCGTCTCCATTTGCTTTTAGTCTGCTTTGCTCTATTAATCTTGCTTCTTGCTCTCTTGCATCTACTAGCTCTGAGTATCCGTTTATGATTTCTTGTCCATTTACAACTAGTTGGAATCTGTCTGTTAGGTTTTTGTTATCATCATTTGCTCTTGCTAGTGGTGATAGGTCTATTGGGTGTTTTGTTAAGTATGTTGGTTTAATAAGTTTTGGTCTACTTACTTTTTTGTATAGAGCATCTATTAGATTTCCTCTTCCTAGGTTTTCAATGTTTTCTTCATCTAGGTCTATTCCTTTTGCTCTTATTTCTGCTAATAGAGATTCTGCTGTTTCGAATTTGTCGATATCTATTCCACAGTCTCTTAGTACTAAGTCTCTGAATGAAACTATTTCCCATTCTCCCCCAAAATCTATGTCTTTATCACCTATTCTTACTATTAGGTTTCCATCGAATAATTTGTTGAATATATATATAACCATTTCTTTTAAGAATTTCATATTGTCTTCATAGTTCCAATATGCACTGTATCCTTCTACCATTGTGAAATCTTGAAGATGGTTTTTGTCAATTCCTTCATTTCTGAAATCTCTTGCTACTTCGTAAACATTATTGAATCCACCTATTATTAATTTTTTTAATGTTAGCTCTGGTGATATTCTTAAAAATACATCCATATCATATGCGTTATGATGAGCTATAAATGGTCTTGCAGTTGCTCCTGATGCTGTGTTTTGAAGTGCTGGTGTATCAACTTCTATAAATCCGTTGTTATCTAAATATTCTCTCATTAATTTTATGAATTTTGATCTTAATAAAAATCTCTTTTTTGTTTCTTCGTTTGTTATTAAATCTAGGTGTCTTTCCCTATATATTATTTCTTGGTCTGCTAGTCCGTGGAATTTTTCTGGTAGTGGTCTATATGCTTTTCCTAGGAATGTATATTCATATACTTGAATACTTTTTTCTCCTGCTTGTGTTGTAAAAATTTCACCTTTTACACCTATGAAATCTCCTATATCTGTTATTTCGTGCATTCTTTTGTATTCGTCTTCTCCTAGGTCATCTCTTTTTATTACTAATTGGATTTTTCCTGTTATATCTCCTATATGAATAAATGAAATTTTTCCCATTTTTCTTTTTGATAATATTCTTCCAGCTATTGAGATATCTTTTGTTCCATCTTCTTGTGCTCTTGCTCCTTCTATGTCTGTTGTTCTTTCATATCTTTCTGGACGATTTTTTATTCCGTATTCTTTTATTTTTTCTTCTTTTTCAAATCTTACTTGCATTAATTCTGATTCATTTGCCATAATAGCATCCTCCTTAAATTTTAATATTATTTTTTATTTCGTAATATTAAATTTGTTTGCCGTTTTATCACCATATTCATTTCCTCCATAGTTTAATTTTATACCATATTTTTTTGATTTTTTCAAGGTATTGACTGTATTTTTAGTATTTCTTATTTAGTTTATACCAAATAAAAGACATGAATAAATTTCCATGTCTTTTATTTATTATATGTTTTAATTATTTTTGAATCCATATTAACTTCTGCAATACAAATACTAATAAATATTCTTGTTATACTATTTTATGTTCTTATATTTTTTACATTTTTTATATAATATAACAACAAAAATTATTGTTCCAATAATTAATATACCTTTAGATTTAGCACCTGTTTGTGGTAATTTTCCATTTGCAACTTTATCATTACTATTTTGTCCATTCTTTTCAGAATATCCATTTCCATTATAATTATTGTCTTTATAAATATCATTATCTGAGTTAGATGCTTTTTTTACAGTTACATTGCACTCAGCAGTATAATTTCCATCCAATGTTGTAACTGTGATTTTAGCCTCTCCTTCTGCAACTGCAGTTATAATTCCCTCTTCATTTACTGTGGCAATATTTTCATTAGAGCTTGTCCATTTTACATTTTTGTTTTGTGCATTTTCAGGTTTTACAGTTGCAACCAAATTTGATGTTTCCCCTACATTCATTGAAAGTGAGGTTTTATTTAGCTCAACTCCAGTAACATTAATTTTTTCATTTCCTTGAGTTGTAAAAGCCTTTATTGTAACATTTGTGTCTTTTAATATTACATTTTCACCCAAATTTAAATTATATACATCATTCCATTCAGTACCATCTACAGATACGAAACTTTCTCCCTGATTTGATTTTGCATTTTTAAATAGTTTCATAGTATCATCATCTTCTTGTATATTTGATGATTTATAATTACATTCTAATGGTACAGATGCTCCCTCTGCATTTATATATTTTACTTTTACAACAAACTTTTCACCTGTTAACTCAATTGGTGAAGACAACTTCAAAACATGGTAACCACTATCTAATGCATTATTTCCAGTATATGTTGCAACTAGTTTACCTTTTTTTATATCATCATCATCAGGATTGACGTAAACTTCAACACCTTCTGCTTCCTTTAGTGTTATTCCTACTTCGCTTAAAGTTTCTACATGAGATGAATCTTGTTTTTTAAACACGTTTGCAGCAAAAATTGAATTGCTTTGTGCTCCAATTTGAAAATTTCCTCCCAATTCATCATATTGATAACTATATTTAACAGCATTAGATTTATCCTCTTCCATATTACTTACTTCCAACATAACCTGCTCAATTGAAAAATCATCATAAGATACATAAAAATATCCATTTTCACCAAATTCTTCTCCATATGAATTCAAAATAATGTATGCTCCATCATTTGCTGGTTTATTTCCTTCTGCAAAATTATCTTTACTAAAATTATCATCCCAGCCTACAATAGTAATTGCATGGTTTATTGTACTGTCTTCTAAACTTTTTCCATTACCGTAATATGCATGTTTTTCATTATTGTAATATCCATGTTTGCTTTTATAAACACCATCATTTGTTACTCCGATATCAGAATAAAATCCTGTAATTATACCACCTTTTTCTTTTATATGTTTTTTCACCAAATTTCTAATCGCTTTTACCTCTTCATTTGAATAAGTCTTTGCATCTGATGTTCCACCATTTTTATATGTAATAGTTCCATCAGAATTATATGTTTTATATATTGATAACAAATTTGATGCATCTTTAACAGTTGCTCTTGCTTTATATTTACTTAAATCAACTTTACTTGGATCTGTTAGATATATCTTTCCAGCGTCTAAATCTTCTTTATAAACTGATTCAAATGGGAAATCACTTTCATATACAGGTCCATTTCCAGATGATAAATAGGCTAATCCAAAATAAAAATTTCCACCACTTGTAATTTCTCTATTAAACATCTCATTTGTCTTATATTCAATATGCATTGGAGAATATTCTTTTCCATTTTTTATTGTACTTTCTAGCATACTTGTAAATGCAAATGCCCAACAACTTCCTAAATATCTTTGATCTTTTACTTTTAATTTGTTGTTTTTACTTAAATTATAAGTTGTTTCTAGACCATCATTTCCAGCCATTAATTTGTTATATTCTGATCTTTTAACAGCGCTTTTTAAGTTTTCATATTCATTTTTTTTGATTTCAAAAAATTGTACATTTTCACTTTTTTCTACAGCATTAATTGTTTTAGCATTAATACCCAAAATACAATAAATAATTATTGTAATTAATGCTATTGCTGTAATTTTTCTTAATGTTTTTTTCATAAAATTCCCCTTTCTTTCTTAGAACAAAAATTTTATTTTTTCGTTTGTTCTTACCAAAAACAATTTTATACTAGTGAATTAAAAATGTCAATCTAAAAATCTATTAATATATATATTACAAATGGCAATAATAAATTTTCGGTTTATTATTGCCATTTGTAGATTGTCTTTCACTATATTCTAAGTGTTTACCTTTTTTACTTTTTGTGTTATTATTTTGTTGACACATAATTATTACCTTCTTTCAATGTTTAATTCGACACCAACATTGTATCATAAGTTTTAATTATGTGTCCTTTTTTCTAAAAACGGTAATTTAATTTTACCATTTATAATATTCTCTAATATTTTTCTCCTAAAGCATTATAATTCTAGGTCATTATATATTTATAAATTCTAAACACTTAAATAGGATTTACATGTATCACTGTCAAATATATCTCATCTATTTCCCTATCAATCTCTTTTTCCAAGTTATTTGCAATCTCATGACTTTGGTATGTTGTTAAATTTCCATCTACATATATTGTAAATGAAATTTGATATTTATATCCAACAGGAGTTGAATTAAAGTGTTGAATTTTCTTTATTTCTGGATGTCTATCTATTATTGCTAATACCTTATCTTTATCCTCTTTGTTTATGGATTTGTCCATTAAAACATTATAGCTTTCTATAAATATTTTAATTCCAGTATAGCAAATCCATAATGAAATACCTATACCAACAATTCCATCAAACCATAGTATATGTTTTAAACTTAATAATGCAGCTATTAGGTTAAAAGTTGTAACAACACAATCATTTCTGTGGTCATTTGCATTTGCTTCAATTAGCAAATTATTATGTTTTTTAGATAATGAATGTGTATATATGTATAATCCCAATTTTGTTGCAATTGTCACAATACATACAACAATTAAAAACCAAGAAAAAGTATATCCCTCAGGATTTTTTAATGACTGAACCGAATCAATCAGTAATTTTATTGCCACAAAAATCATAGACAAACTTATTAGTAATGAAAAAATATATTCAGCTTTTCCGTGACCTAAATTATGTGATTCATCACTAGGTTTGCTTGCTATTTTATTTCCTATAAATGTCATACATGACGAAAAAATATCTCCAGCACTATTAACACTATCAGCAATCATTGCCTGACTATTTGTCATAAATCCTATTATCCCTTTTATTATAAGCAAAAAAACATTACCAATGATACCTAATATACTTGCTTTTTTAGTTGATTTATACCTATCCATTATTTTTATCTCCCCTTTTATTTATATGTTATTTGATTTTTGCTTGTATTAATAATAAAAGGCAAAGGAATATATCCCCCGCCTAAAATTATTTATTTACAAAAACATCGTTAAAAAATTGTTTTATCAATTGCATAATTTATATTATGTCTATTTTTACCCATATACCAATCTAAATTTTTAGCTTAAATTGTAAATCACCAAGTTTATCTGTTGTAACATATCCTGGCTCTGCATTTATTACATCTGGAATTCTGTTTACTATTGTTGCACATGTTAGTTCAACTGTTGATGGTCTTGCTACTGTTATTGTTGTATTTGGCTCTCCATATACAGTCCATTCATTTTTGTCGTAATCTTCTTTTGAATATACTTTTCCTATACATTCAGATTCTATTGTGATACCTTCTTCAGTTTCTGTTGTTACTACTGCACTCATTCCTGTTGCATCTCCAGCTTTTACTGTCATTCCTAATGTGCTTGAATATATATCTTCTTTATTTGTTGTTGGAACTGTTACTTGTGTTTGTGATTTTATTGTTAATCCTAGTTTTTCACATAACCAACCATTTGTATTCCACATATATGATGGTAAATAATCACCGCTTTGTATTATTTTATTTCTTTCTTCATCACTTATTTTATCTACTATGGCAACTTGCTTATCAAACTCATCTAATGTAAGCCCTGCTCCATGAGCATTTGCTAGTGCAATACCATAGTCTTCTACATTGTAGCTTGTGCTTCCTTTTATTTTTGTTATTTTCTGTGTTGAGCCTGCTATACTTGTTATTAATTGTCCCCAATAAATATCTTGATATCCTGAACCAGTTATTGTACAACCAGTTTGTTTTGCTAATTCATCTATTTTTTTAGTTAAATTTGGATTTGAGTTCCATGGGAAGAATGCTTCTTCACATGTGCTTATTGCATTTATTCCTAGTTTTGCACATAGCATAAATGGATCTTCTAAGTCTTTAATTAAACTCATTGTTTCTACAACGCAGATATCTGGTTTTACTTCTTTTAGCATTGCTTCTGCATCTTCAAATGATGTTACTTTTACATTTTTATTTTCACATCCTATTATTTCACCTATATCTTTTCCTATTACTGCTGGATTTACATCAATTGCGCCTACAACTTCTCCACCTTTTTCATAAACATACCTCATAGTATATTTAGCCATTTTTCCTGTTCCAAATTGAACAACTTTTACTTTGTTTTCCATACTTTTACCTCCTAATAGAATTATTATGTACTGAAATTTTTTCTTTATGTATAGGTAAATAATACCATAAGGATTTTTGTAATTCAAGGATTAAAAAAATTTTTATTGCTTTTAATATAGCTGTTATTACGACTAACAATAACAAGGCTCTCCACAAAAAAATATTATAATAATTTAGTTTTTATAATATTTTTTTATCTATTATTCTGAAATTGTAAATTGCAATACTTTTTTGCTTTTTATTTTCTTTATTAGATATTTAACAAAATATACTACATAGAATGGACCTATTACTTGTATTAGTATCATCACAAATGAAAAGAATCTTCCTGTTAAATTATATATTATTTCTACTGGTGTGTTTGGAAAATTTTTTGATATGAACATGAAATTTGTTCCTAATTTTTCATTTACTATATATGATATTAAACTTACTCCTGTTATAAGTGATGCGTAATATTTTATATCACTTAGTCGTAACTCTATGTAATTTGTTATATTTACTAATATTCCTAAATACAGCATAGTTCCATGAAATATAAAGCTTTGCAAACTTATATAATGAAACATTGGGTAGGCTGGTAATGATGTGTTTGGACAAAATAAAAAGAATAATCCTCCTATTATTGATCCTGTTGAAATAAATACATCTCCTACTTTTTTTAATGCTCCTTTGCCCCATCCACTTAATAGTCCTGCATATAAAATTATGCTACAATAGTATAGTGGAATATAGTTATTTGGATTTTTCCAATTCCCTATTGCAAAATTAAATATTATTTTTATTATTTCTAATATCCATAAAACTATTGTTGATTTTTTTATTATTTCTTTTACTTTTTCTTTACTAATATTTTTTGTGTTAGATAAAGCTATACCAACAATGCTCAATGCTAGTACTAATAAAATAAAATGTCCTACACTAAACATACCACATGGTTCATATTCACCTGGTTTTGAAAAAAACATATATAATCTCCTCATATAATATGTTTATAAAATTTATTTAATATAATGTTATAAACATATTCTTTCTTTTTATTTTTTTGTAATATAATATAACATTTTTTTACAAGAAAATCAAAATTTTTATATTTTATTTATAAATTGTTATTTTCTACTAAATAATATTCCAATAACATCAAAAAAGACAATTGTATATTTCATTATACGAATTGTCTTTTTATTAACCAATTTTTGCTTTCTTTAATGATTTTACTTTTTTTATCTCAGCGACAAATAAAGCATTACGTTCTGCTATTATAGCAATTATTTCATTCCTAATTGGAGTTAATCTTCCATTTTGAAAATCTTCATCAATGTTATAAATTATCTTAAATGGTAATTTGTATTTTTTGCTTTGACTTTCACCATTTAATTGACGCAAATATAATTTTGCATAATCTAAGTTCCCTTCTTCTATAAATATTGTTAATGCAAATGGATCTATATATTTAAAACAGTCCTCACTTATGTTTAGCTCTTCAAATATACTTATTCCAAAATTCATTTGTCTTAAATTTTTTATTGCCTTTTTTTGTAATTGCTCTATATCTGAAAATTTCGATTTAAATTTATATCTTTTCTTTTTAACAATCTCATCATTTATTTTTTGTGTAAATATATATTCTGCATTTTTTGAATTATACTCTATCTTTATATTATTTTTTCCAACATATTTTGAATTCCATGCATTTAATTTTTCTTCTAAAATTTTAATGACATTTCTCTTTTTTTCTGATATTATTTTTGACTTATCATTATATATTCTTTTTATTTCCTTTTTTTGAGTTCCTATATTCTTTTTAGATAATTTTTTTATATATTTTTCTGTTTGTCCACCATATGATGACTTGAGCCTATTTATATAATCATCTAAATTTTTATATTCCTTATATGTATATTTTATACCATCATTAACCAATAATTGCTCTATACTATAACTTATTTCAAAGTACATTTTTTTAATTTCTTCTATAATTTTGGAATGATTTTCATATTCTTTTTTTCTACAAAAAACAATGTAATTTTTATATAATATTCCTATTTCGTCCCTAATATTTTCTGCATATTTATAATCAGTTGTTATATTAATTTTCCTTAATTTTTTAAGATATTTTAAAGACTTATAATTTGCAAATATTGAATTATTATATCTTAAATTTTCATATAAATCTTGACATATAGATCTTATAATTACATTAATATCTTCCAATTTCTTCCTCCATGAAATATAATCAATTTCTATTATACCATGATTTTGGAATTCTTTCAATATTTTTTATATTATGTTAATTTTCTTAGAACTTCACTTCACTTTGTATTCCCAATCCATTGCCATTGCATATCAATGTTTCAGCTTTTTTTCTTGGTCTTTTATATGTTGTTGTAACTTTTAAGTTTTCTATAAACTTTTCTTTTTCATTTCCAGTGTCTTTTGGAGCATCTATTTTTTTTACCTCTTCTTTTTTGTTAAATATACTTTTAAAATATAAAAATACTTTCCTTATAAAATTCATAATCCAACCTCCTCAATTATAATTTAGCGTAATTTTAAAGCTTCATTATCTCTTTTTTTATACTTTTGGTCACTTTCCCATGGTCTTACTCCATTTGCTCTTTCTAAATCAGCTTCATAACATTCAAATTGCTCTGTAAATTCTTTTGGGTGTAATTCTATAAATTTTTTTTCCTTAGCATCAGCATAATAAAATTTTTTTCCTGAATCATTTGATTCTATATACGCATATACAACCGGCTTTTTTTCTTTATCCGATTTATTGTAAACTCTATTTATAACACATTTATTAAAGTCCATATTTTCATTATTAAAACTAATCAAAGTTAACATTTCCATGGTTTCTTGTTGACATTTTGCAAAATTTGGATAAAGTTTAGAAAATAATAATAATTGTTTACTAATGTTTTCATCCTGTTGTTTAGCGTATATTTTATCCACTAATTTTGATTTTTCTACAAAATCACCAATTGGAAATTTACCATTTTTATCAGCTACGCCTATACTCGTAAATAAGCTTCTTAAATTTTGTTCACTTAAACTCAATGTAGCATCTTGTAAGTCTTTATCATTTTCATGACTTTTATGATCATTTCCTTTTGAGTCAATATCTCTCTTTCTCATATCTTCATAACTTAAACAAAAACAATTGGGCATTCCACCAAATTTATTTCTACCTAAATTCCAAGTTGAATCTAATAATGTATTTCCTTTTACAGTTTCTCCATTTTCAAGTGGCATTTCTATATTTTTTATTTTTAAAAATGCATGAGTTTCACTATAAACAATTTCACTTTCAATACCAATTCTATCAAATATATATTTTTCTGTAGTTGATATTCCATTACAGACACCGTATCCAGAAGTAATTATTCTCCAAATATTTCTACAATTACTTGTATTAAATACTTCTGTTCTTTCATCTGGTGAAAAACTTATTTTTTTCCCTATTGCATTATCTATTACCGCTATTTTTTGTAAATCGGTATATTGTGGATCAATTTTATTAATTACTGAAGTTATCCAATTTTCTGCTGCTAAATATTCTTTTCCAGTAGCAATTGTATACATACTTTTTACTGTTAAGTCTGGACAAACTTTACAAATTTCTATAAATTTTTTTCTTTGTTCATCTGAAAACTCTTCTGGCTTTGAAGTTATTAGATTATCAAAGTTTCTATAATCTTCTGGATTCCTCTCAAAATCTAAAATAATATTAGCAGAATCAGTGTAATCACTATCTAAAATATTCTCAATATACTGGCTTGTTTTCATACTAAGAGCCACTTTATATTTTTCTGGAAAATTTGATGTGTCAATTTCTTGTTTTACTTCTGGTTTTAACACCGCTAAAATTTCTAATTTTTCATTTAATGTTAACTCCATATCTTCTAAGCTTGAGACAAAATTCATTTGTTTTTCTTTATCCAATCTCCATATAACACTATATGGATGAATATTATTTTTTTTATAAAAGTCTTTATTTTGTTTAAAAAAACTAATTAGTGTTTTTTCATCTAAAGTCTCTAATATTTCTACACTATCATTTTGGTTAAATTTTTTTTCTAATAAGTACTTTATTTTATTATCATTTTCACTCAAACTTTTTACTATTTCTTTTTCATAAAATCCTAAATTATACATTTTTAGTACATTTAATTTATCTGTATCATTTGATAATTCTTTTGCCAACTTTGTAATTTGAGCATTATTTAAATTTAACATATCTCTACTTATTTTTGGGTTTGACAATATTTTTACTTTAGTGCTGTCATCAAAACTAAAAATTATGTCATCTCCCAAAAAATCAATTCCATATGTCTTTTTATCTATTAAGACCTTCATTTTCGCCTTATTACTCATTTTTCCAATTATTTGTACCTTTTCCCATTCTGATATATTGCTATCATGTATAACTTGCAATTTTATATTTTCATCAGATATTGTATCTATTATTTTACTATTAATGATATCTGTATTAAAAATATTGTAACTAAGTATACTTTCTTTTTCTTTATCATTAAAAAATGTATTAATTAATTCTATTAATTCAGCCATCGAAAAATTATACTTTTTTAATTCACTCTCATCTTTTAATATACTCACCTTATCAGCAGATTTTTCTAATAATTTTCTTAAATCATTAATATCCATTTTTCCTCCTCTTTTGTAAAAGTATTTCTGTTATAATTTTATCATATATTTTAACAATTAAATATATTTTTTATAATTAATTTCAATTATTTATTGTTAATCTAATTAGCATAAAAAATTGTCTTTAATATTTATGTTATGTTTTTGAATCCTCCATATTTATAAAAATATCAATTTTATTCATTCATATATTTGTAACACAATATTTTGTATGATATAATCAAAAAAAACAAAGGAGGATTTTATTATGACACCACATATCAATGCGAAAGAAGAAGACATTGCTAAAATTGTTTTAGCTCCTGGAGATCCACTTAGAGCTAAATATATTGCTGATAATTTTTTAGAAAATTACAGATTGGTTAATACTGTTAGAAATATTTTGGCATATACTGGAACATATAAAGGAAAAGAAATTACTGTATTTTCAACAGGTATGGGTATGCCTAGTATGGGAATATATTGCTATGAATTGTATAAGTTTTATAATGTTGAAACTATTATAAGAATTGGCTCTTGTGGAGCTTATTCAGCAGATTTGAACATTTTTGATACTATATTAGTTGATGAGTCTTATACAGAGGGAAACTTTGCTAAAGCATTAAATAATAAAGATTGTCACATAATTAATGCAAGCGAAGATATTAATTCTATCATAAAAGAAACTGCTAATGAAAATAATATAAAACTTGTTGAAGGAAATGTTTTATGTAGTGAGTGTTTTGATTATTATATAGAAGATATAAATATATTATTAAATAGATTACCTGCAGAATTTAATATTACAGCAGCAGAAATGGAATCTTTTGCTTTATTCTACACAGCAAAATATTTAAACAAAAAGGCTTCTTGTTTATTAACTGTTGTTGATTCACATTATAAAAAACAAGAAATTTCTTCAGAAGAAAGAGAAAAATCTTTGAATGATATGATTGTACTAGCATTAGAAAGCAGTTTAAAAGTTTAACCAAAAATAAAAAGGGGATTATTTTTCCCCTTTTTATTTATTTTAAAGCTTCACTACATCTGTGGCATATTGTTGGATTTTCTTTGTCTTGTCCTACTGTTACATCGTATTTCCAACATCTTTCGCATTTTTCACCTTCGGCTACTTGTACTTTTATTTCTGATGTACCTTCTACTAAATCTAATCCTGATACTATGAATACATCTTTTAGTAGCTCTTTATTGTCATTTAGGAATTTGTATTCTTCTCCTTCTGCTGATATTATTACTTTTGCGTTTAGTGAATGTCCTATTACTTTTTCTGCTCTTGCTTCTTCTAATTTTTTTGCTACCGCTTCTTTTATTTTTAGTATTTTATCCCATTTTGCTTCTAGCTCTTTGTCTTCATATTTTTCATTTACTTCTGGGTAATATGAAAGCATTACACTTTCTGTGTTTTCGCCATCTTTATGAGGCATATATTTCCATATTTCTTCTGCTGTGAAGCTTGCCATTGGAGCTATAATTTTTACAAGTGCTTGTAGTATTTCGTACATTGTTGTTTGAGCAGCTCTTCTTTCTGTTGATTCTGGTTTTGCTGTGTATAGTCTGTCTTTTATTATGTCTAAATAGAAATTACTCATGTCTAATACACAGAATGTATTTATTGCTTGATATGCTTTGTTGAAGTCATATGCATCATATGATTTTGTACATTCGCTTATTAAATTATTTAGTCTTGTTAGAGCCCATTTGTCAATTTCTTGTAAATCTTCATATGCTACTGGTTTGTTTACGTCAAAGTCGTGGATGTTTCCCAATATGTATCTTGCAGTGTTACGTATTTTTCTGTATACTTCTGAAACTTGTTTTAATATTTCCTTAGATAATCTTACATCTGATTGATAATCTGAAGATAGTGCCCAAAGTCTTAGTATATCTGCACCATATTGGTCTATTACTTCTTGTGGATCAATACCATTTCCTAATGATTTATGCATTTGTCTTCCTTGTGCATCAACAGTCCATCCATGTGTTAAAACTTCTTTGTATGGAGCATCTCCAGTTACTGCTATTGATGTTAATAATGATGATTGGAACCATCCTCTGTATTGGTCAGCACCTTCTAAGTATAAATCTGCTTTTGGTAATCCTCTTTGAGCAAGACAACTTTGATGTGTTGAACCAGAATCAAACCATACATCCATTATGTCTGATTCTTTTGTAAATTCTTTACATCCACATTCTGGACATTTTGCATCTGCTGGTAATAAATCTTTCACATCCATGTCAAACCAACAATTAGTTCCATGCTCTTTAACAAGATTTATTACTTTTTCCATAGAGCTATCTGTAACATATTCCTTCTCACAATTTTTACAATAGAATATTGGTAGTGGAACTCCCCAAGTTCTTTGACGAGATATACACCAGTCATTACGCTCTTCTATCATTTTAGAAATACGGTCTTCACCCCATGCTGGAACCCATTTAACATTTTTTATAGCTTTTAATGAATCAGCTCTAAATTTATCTATTGAAGCAAACCATTGCTTTGTAGCTCTGAATATTATTGGCTTTTTACATCTCCAACAATGTGGATATGAGTGATTTATTTTCTTTTTAGCAAATAGTAAATCATTTTCATCTAACCATTTTACAATTTCTTTATTAGATTTTGCATAAAACATACCTGCAAATGGTCCAGCTTCTTTTGTTTGATGACCTTTATCATCAACACAAACAATCATTTCAAGTCCATTTTTTAATCCACATAAATAATCTTCTTTACCATATCCAGGAGCTGTATGGACTTCACCAGTACCAGCTTCTAAATCAACATCTACTGTATCTGGACTACCCATAACAACTTTAGATTCTCTATTTAAGAAAGGATGTTTACATTTAACTCCATCAAATTCTTTACCTTCAAATTCTTTTATAACTGTATATTCTTCTACTCCAGCATCTTTTAAAACTGGCTCAATTCTTTCTGTTGCAATAACTAATTTTTCTCCATTAACATCAATTAAGCTATATTTAAAGTCTGGGTTTACTGTTATACCTGTGTTTCCAGGTAATGTCCATGGTGTTGTTGTCCAAATAACAAAATATGTATCTCTTTCATCAAATAATCCATTTCCTTCTATTACTGGGAATTTTACATATACTGTTTCTGAATCAACATCTTTATATTCGATTTCAGCTTCAGCCAATGCTGTTTCACAATCAGTACACCAATAAACTGGTTTTAAACCTTTGTATATATAGCCTTTTTTATACATAGTACCAAAAACTCTTAATTGCTCAGCTTCCATTTCTGGTTGATATGTTATGTATGGATGTTTCCAATCTGCTAAAACACCTAATCTTTTAAATCCATCAGTTTGTAATTTTATATATTCTTTATTAAATCCTTTACATGCATCTCTGAATTCAGAAATTGGAACTTCATCTCTATTTAATCCTAATTTTTCAATAGCTTTTTTTTCAGTTGGCATACCATGTGTATCAAATCCTGGTATGAATGGGGTGTCAAATCCTTTTAAATTTTTGTATCTTACTATTGTATCTTTTAAAATTTTATTTAAAGCATGTCCTATGTGAAGTCCACCATTTGCATATGGAGGTCCATCATGTAATACGAATGGTGTCTTTCCTTCATTCTTTTTTAACATTTTTTCATACAAATCATTTTCAAAAACTTCATCAAATATTTTTGGTTCATTTTCTGGTAAATTTCCTCTCATAGGGAAATCTGTTTTTGGTAAGTTTAATGTTTTACCATAATCTTTTTTTTCTTCACACATATTTAATCTCTCCTTTATTATAAATTTTTATAGAACAAATTCTTTTGAACATATCATTTTTTATATTTTTGCATTATTTCAATTTTGCATTTTAGACATCAAAAAAAGCCATTTGTCCTACTTTTATTAGGACGAATGACTTAAAATCCGCGGTACCACCTATATTAGCTAAATATTAAATTACTAGCTCTCTTAATTTTCTTTTAACGCAAGATTACGGCTTAATTTACTTTGGTTCGATTAAGCAACATAAAGGTGATAACATACAAATTATTATCTTACTGAAATTTCAGCTTATTTTTTCAGCTCTCTGTTAGTTTTAGTTTGAATGTGTTGTCCTTTATTTCGTTTTTAAATATGTTACTATGATAACACCATTTTTTATTTTTTTCAATAGGTATGTACCAATTTTTATGTGGATATAAAAAATGATACCATAGAAAAAAACATCCCCTATCCACATGTGAATGAGGGGATGTTTTTTTTATGCATAAAGATCAATATCGTACCAATCATCAGTGCATGGAGATAACAGCCATTCGAGTCCTCTTCTTCTTTCAACAATTACGTCATCATTAATTATTGTAGGATTGAATTCCTGCTGCAAACAAATTTCATTTGTTGCCCACTGATATCTGTAATATAAATCATACATATCCAATATTTCGTCCAAGCTTCTAACTCTGCAACGATCTTTGAATTTTTTCAATGAACTTTCTTTAAGAAGTGACATGGATTTTTCGCAGTCTGCCAAGATGTTCGGATTTCTTATGTCATCATCTATAAGACCTAAGGCCCAAAGTAACGCCCAATTTGTTTCATAGGCCCAATCCATATCCAAGCAATCCTGTTTAGTATAGCATAAATTCATAATTCTTTCTTCTTTTGAATTTAATGCATCTTTCACTCCAAAATTATCAAGTAAAAAGATTGCTTTTGCCATACTTTCTTCTGAAAACTGATCATAATTGATATCACAAGCTACCTGAATGACAATTAAACTTGCAACTGCTCTTTTAATTATTTCATCTACTGGTCTTATCTGCATATTTGCATCATTGCACATCAGATTATTATTTGTAATAATTCCTTTTTCTTGCAAAAAGATATTATTCTTTATTCTGCGTGCTTTCTGCTCTTCTGACTCTTTTAATTCTGACTCATTTAAACATAAATGACATTTTTTCATATCATTAGTTTTTTCATCAAATTCGAGTTCAGTCATCTGGATTATATTTACAATTCCAGACTTAGCCTCAAAGTAAAATGTCACATCGTCTTGATAACACTCAAGCTTGAATAATGCCTCCATTCCATGTTCATCCCTGAAAATATATCCAAATGTTACTTTGGAATATAACAGATCTGTTCCTGAAGGTATCAGCTTTAATGCCTCATTTGTGACTTCAAATTTTACTTTTGAAGACGTAATTAAGTTTTTTTCCATGATTTACATGTCCTTTCTCATTTGTGTGAAGTACTTATAACTGTTAGTATTGTTTCATTATTTAGTATATTGTATTACTCAAAATACTGTAAAAAATAAGTTAACAGTGTATATATTATAGTGTTTTACATAATAGATGTCAAGTACAATTACATATTTGAGTTAAAATTGCCCTAATTAGTATTTTTTGTCGTTTTTTAGTTTACGATTTTAGTTTACTTTTTGTTTATTCTGCGATATAATATATTATACATTAACTTAAGGAGGAATTTTCCAATGTCAAAGAAAATCACAAGAGGTACAGCAGAAGAATTGAGGTTTATCACTCCAACAGGAGAGATTATCTCAAGCCCAGAAGGTCATTTTCATATGACCATCATCGAAGAGAAAAAACTTAGTCCTTTAACTGGTTTTGATGGATTCATCGATGTTATCAAAAGAGGCTATGCTGTTATAGCAGCCATAAAGGAGGAAATCCTCATAACTCATTCAAATGAGTTATGCGCTGCTCAACAAAAAGCTATTTCCAATTTGGAATTGCTTTTTCCAGATTACAAAATTTCTCTTGTAAAAGAAGAAATGTAATTTAAGTTGAACCTCTAACAAAATAAGAAGTATTTTAAATGCTGTGCATTTATTATACTTCTTATTTCTTTTTATATTTTTAATCTACATTTTGTATAAATTTCAAAATTTCTTCTGCAAGAATTTCTTCTTTTCCTCTATAATTGTGTGTTGCACCATCTATAAAATTAATATCTTTTTTATTGCTTAATATCTTTTCATTCATTAAGTCTACAAGTTCATTTGCTGGTAAATTTATTATTTCATTTACATTTCCCCATCTCATAAATAATGGAACTTTTATATTATTTAATTTTTTAAATTCATAATCTTTTTCTTGATATTTTGCAAAATCGATTTCTTCATTATCTCTATAATATGTTAAGAATGTTTGTACACTTACTAGTGGTAAAAATGATGCTTTACAGTCTATTATATAATTTAAATTTTTTTCAATTTCTTTTTCTTTTGCAATTTTTACAACATCAACATCTGCATTTTTTACTAAAAATTGCATTACACTTGTTAGGTCAACTAATGATAATAATATTACTGAACTTATTTTATTTAAAATTTCTGTTTCATTATTTTGCAATAATTTATTATATACATATACGCTTTTCGTTGAGCCTAGACTATGTCCTTGTAGATGTATTTTTTCGTAACCCTTTGATATCATTAATTTTATTGCTGATACAATGTCATAATATGAATCCTTTACATCTTCAAATGCTGTTCCTTGTAGTATTCCGCTTCCATCTTTTGTTATTTTATTTACTAATCCGAATCCTCTATTATTAAAGCTGAAATATGAAATATTATTTGATGTTAATTTTTGTGCTATTATATCGTCTCTTTGTTTAAAACAATTGCTTCCCATTCCATGAATTGCTATTACAACTTCTTTATCATTTTTGCTTTCACTTGTGTGTAGTAAACCAAAGAGCTCTACATTGTCTTCTGTGTTAAAAAATATTTTTTCTACTCTCATTTATATTTTATACTCCTATATTTTTTTCTCATTTTTCTAAATTATAACCTTCTCTTTTTTACTTTTTGCTAAATGTCCATATATGTTATTACCCAGTCGTAGTTTTGTAAATTGAATATTGCTCCACAGTATTCACATTGTCCGTTTTTGTTTACATCTATGTTTGCTCCACATGATGGGCATTTTCTAGCTACTCCCATATCTTGTGAGTTTTTTAGTTTTGTGTATATTAGTTTGTTCATTCTTTCTACACGGTTGTATCTGTCTCCTGATATGTATTTTCTTGTATCTCTTGCAATATAGTATTCTAATGCTTTCGAGTGTACATTTACTTCTATTTTGAAACTATCTTCTTGCTCTTCTATTTTTAAAATTTGGACGTCTGCTACATTTAGTTCGTCATATAATTGAATCCTGTTGTTTGATTTGTCATTTTCTACTTTTTGAACTATTTTTTGATATGTTTCTTCGTTAACAAAGTGATGGATTTTTTCTGTTTTTCCTGTCACCATTGATAGTTTTATTTGTACAAATGTGTTTTCTACTTTTGATTTGAATTTTGCTTCTGAAAATTCTGAGTCTTGTTTTAATAAATTTTCTAATGTGTTATTCATTTTTTTCATTCCTTTTTATTGTTTATTTGGGATTTTTGTTGGTTACCCATATACCATTATGTTTTGAGATATAGTATTTAAAATACTATATCTCCTTTATTATTTATATATAATATTGCTCAATTACTTTTTTTTCTGTTAATACCCATTTTGTATTTTCTGATACTAGTTTCGATCCACAGTATTCACATGTTCCTGTACTGTTCATTTCTACTTTTGCTCCACAATTTGGACAATGAGTTACTTTTTCATCTTCACTTAAAGCTTTTCTGAAGCTCATTTCATATAATATACGTATTTTTTCCTTGTCTTCGCCTCTTATTAATTTTTTAGTGTTAACATCTGCTATATAATCATACATTTCTATTACATAATTTGTTTTTATTGTAATTGTTCCATTTTGATTTGTAACATCTTTTAAACTACTTTGCTTTAAATTTATGTTTTTCATTATATTTTGTTCACCTTTTACTTCAAGTGTTGCAAGTTGTGATTCATACATTGTGTATATTTCGTCTGTTACTTTGTCTTTTATATCTTCTAATTTAAAATTCATCCATGCCATTTGAATATCATAATAAATATTAAATCCTTGTTTTAAGAATTCTTGCTTGTTGAAGTTTGGTATTAATTTCTTTATTTTATTTTCTATTTCATCTTCATTATTTTTATTAATAACAATTTCGTGTGATTGATTTTTATTTTTATTTGCTATAAGACTCCATATTACAATTATTATAATCATTATAATAATTGTAATCATAGCAGCAACTGGATCCCCACTACTTGAACTGCTTCTACTTGATGATGAACTAGAACCGCTACTTGAACTTCTTCTGCTTGAAGAACTACTGCTGTGACTACTACTATGGCTACTACTGTGACTACTACTATGACTTACACTATGGCCTGAATCCGCCAAAGTTGGTCTTTCATATATTACAGTAAAAGTTAATATTACTGAACACAAAATACCTAGTGTTATTAATATCTTTTTTATTATATTTTTTCTTTTCTCCATTTTGCTCCCCTAATTTATATATTAAGAATGAAAATATTTTCTATTTTCATTCTTATTTTTTTATTTTAAAACATTTCTTGTCTCATTGTTTTCTTTTCTGTTAATACCCATTTTGTATTTTCAGAAACTAGTTTTGATCCACAGTATTCACATGTTCCACTACTGTTCATTTCTATTTTTGCTCCACAATTTGGACAATGATCTACTTTTTCATTTGAATTTAATGTCTGTCTAAATTTCATTTCGTATACTATTCTTAATTTATTAGTTGATGAACCTCTTAGTACTTTTCCTGTCGATTCTTCAATTATATAGTCATACATTTCAATAATGTATCCTGTTGTAATTGTAATTGTTTCATTTTGTACATTTACATCTTTTAAGTATGATTTTACAAGCTTAAAGTCTTTCATTATGTTCTTTTCACCTTTAACTTCTAATGTAGAAAGTTGTGAATCATACATATTATATATTTCATCTGTTATTACATCTTTTACATCATCTAATTTAAAGTTCATCCATGCATTCTGTACATCTTTGTAAATTTTGTATCCATTATTTAAGAATTCTTGTTTATTGAAGTTTGGTATATATTGTTTTACTTTATTTGCAATATTTTCATCATTTACATTATCAGATTTTGTTACAACTTTAGTTTTCTTATCTCTAGTACATATAGCTATTATTATTATAATTATTATAGCGATTATTAAACCTATAAGTGAATCGCCACCATCTGAGTCATAATCTGAGTCATAATCCCAACTACTACTTCCACTGTCATAGCTTCCTCCACTATAACTGCTTCCTCCACTATCATAACTACTTCCAAATCCTGAATCTGCTAATGATATATGTTTATCTGTAAAACTTGGAATTAGTGATATTATTGCTATGCACAATATAATTACTAATTTTTTTAGCCATTCAAATTTTTTTCCTTTATCCTCCATATTTTTCCCTTTCTTTAGTTTTTATATTATTTTATAAAAAGCACAAATAAAACCTTTTGCAGTATTTATTTGTGCTTTAATTTATACATTAAATCTGAATAATACTATATCACCATCTTGCATAATATAGTCTTTTCCTTCTGAGCGTAGTAAACCTTTTTCTTTTACTGCATTCATTGAACCTTCTCTCATTAAATCATCATATGAAACAACTTCTGCTCTTATGAATCCTCTTTCTATGTCTGAATGAATTTTACCTGCTGCTTGAGGTGCTTTTGTTCCTTTTTTTATTGTCCATGCTCTAACTTCTGGCTCTCCAGCTGTTAGAAATGACATTAGGCCTAATAAATCATAACTTGATTTTATAACTTTATCTAATCCTGATTCTTGTAATCCTAGCATTTCTAACATTTCTTTTTTATCGTCTTCATTATCTAGGCTTGCAAGCTCTTCTTCTATTTTTATACATAATGGAATAACTTCTGCATTTTCTTTTGCTGCAAGTTCTTTTACTTCATTTATGTATTTGTCATTTTCAACATCTGCCAACTGCTCTTCTGAAACATTGGCAATATATAAAGTTGGTTTTATTGTTAATAAAAATGCATCTTTTATTAGTTCACTTTCATCTTCATTTAATTCAACAGATCTTGCTGTTTTTCCAGCTTCTAGAGCTTCTTTTATTTTTTGTAATACATCTATTTCTGCTTGATACTTTTTGTCCGCTTTTAGATTTTTCTTTGCTCTTTCAAGTCTTTTATCAATAGTTTCTAGATCTGCTAAAATAAGCTCTAAATTAATTGTATCTATATCTCTTATTGGATCTATGCTTCCATCTACATGAACTACATTTGGATCTTCAAAACATCTTACAACTTGTGCTATGCTATCAACTTCTCTTATATGTGATAAGAACTTATTTCCTAATCCTTCACCTTTGCTTGCTCCTTTTACTAATCCTGCTATATCTACAAATTCAATTATTGCATGTGTTACTTTTTCTGGATTATACATTTTTGCTAAATTATCTAGTCTTTCATCTGGTACAGGTACAACTCCTACGTTTGGCTCTATTGTGCAAAATGGATAATTTGCACATTCAGCACCTGCATTAGTTATTGCATTAAATAGTGTACTTTTTCCAACATTTGGAAGACCTACTATACCTATTTTCATATTTTCAAGTCCTTTCAATTTTAATTGTGATTTTTATTATTTTATAATAATTAATGGAGCTTACAACCAGATTTGAACTGGTGACCTCTACCTTACCAAGGTAGTGCTCTACCTCCTGAGCTATGTAAGCATATTTTACATTTATATGCTTTTTCCAACATTAATTTTACTTTTAAAGTTTATATTACATTTGATAAAAAGTCAATATCAATTACTGGAAAATCAAAATAAAAAATGAGATTCAATCCATATTTTGGTACTTGAATCTCTTCTTTTATTTTAAGATTTATTATTTTTTCTTTTATCCTCTAAATTTAAATTTTTCATGGTTTTTTTTCGGATTCTTTGAATTGCATTATCTACAGATTTTACTGGAGAATCTAATTTTTGTGCAATTGCTGTATATGAACTTCCATTTACTAATTCATTTAATACATTTTTTTCAAATATGCTTAATGATTTATCTATTATATCTTCAACACTTTTATAATATTCTTTTTTAGTTATTGTGTCCAAAGGATCTTCAATTATATTTGCATCAAATATGTCATATATACTTGTATCATCATCTTCATTATCGTATGCAGACATATTCAAAGATAAATATGAATTAAGTGGCATATGTTTTTGCCTATTTGAGCTTTTTATTGCTGTTATTAATTGTCTTTCAATACATAGGTTTGCAAATGATTTAAATGAATTTTGTTTTTCTGGATCAAAACTCTTTATTGCTTTATATAAGCCTATCAATCCTTCTTGTATAATATCCTCTTTTTCGGCACCGATTATAAAATACCTACTTACTTTCATATTAACAACTTCTTGATATTTATTTAATATATAATCTAATGCGTCATTATCCCCTGATTTAATTTTTCTTATTAAATCTTCATCTTTCATATTGCTGTAATTTTCTGTGTATTTGTTTATATAATTGTTGTTCATTATATTTTAGCCTCCGGAAGATTTTTTCGTTTACTTTGATTTATTATACTCATCTTAATTCAATAATGTCAAGGATTTTCCAGTATTTTTTGTACTTTTATTAATTATATATATATAATAATCCTCATTGTTAAATTATTTTTAACAATGAGGACTTAATTAATATTTAATACTTTTATTTAAACAACATACCAATTCCCATTATATTGAATAACTATAACATCTTGTTGCTCTGTATTGTTTGTATCATTTTCACTTTCTGTACCATTTGTATTATTATTTTCTTCTGAACTATTTGTAATTCCATCACCAGTAACTGTGATAGTTACTGGAACATAATATGCTGCTGTAACATCAATAGTTTGCTCATCTTCGACAATAGCCGCTATATTGCTTTCTACATCATTAATTTCATCTTCTGTTAGGGCAACAGCATCACCAAATGTATAGTCAATTTTTATATTTGCTCCATACATAGATTCATATTGGCTATATAATTCATTTATATCATCCTCAGTTATTTTTTCTGATATTTTCATGAAATCTGGATATGCTTTTGCTACTCTACTTAAATCTTTTGATTTTATTCCCTCAAAGTAATCTGTTATTGGTTGTAAATATGATTTTTCGTCTGATGTATCATTTTTTTTATTTCTTTTACATCCTGTAAATCCAAATATAGTAATTAAAATAATTGTAAATATTGCTACAATTTTTAATAAATTTTTTTTACTTTTTAACATAAATTTTTTACCTCCTTTTTGTTAATTCTATGTTATAAATTAATTGTATTATTGTTTTCCTTGTCTTTATCTTTTGAATCATTGCTTTGTAACTGTTCTAATTTGTCTATTAGGTTTTGCAATTGTTTAATATCTTTTCCCATCATTTCGTAATCTTGATTTGATGTTGATTCTTTTAAATTTTTATTTGCCTTTATTATTGACTGTAAAAGTGCTTGCTCATTTTCCGGATCTTCAACTTCTATATTAAATGCTTGTGATAACAAATTGCTTAATGCTGATTTTAAATCATCACCTATTGCCATTTTATTTCCAGATGCAATAACTACTTTTCTTAATTTAGGTAATGAATCACTTTCATTAATATATTCTTGATAAATTGATTCCACATATATTAATTTATTATTAATTGGCACAACTACTATATTTTTTGTAAGCTTTGTTCCTGATACATTTAAACTCTCAATTTCTTTTGAAATTGATTCATTTTGACTTATTTGTGTATCTAACTGCATAGGACCTAATACTGTATTATCTGACGAGTATCTATATAATTTCATTACCATTTTACCATTTTCATAAGTACCTACTGTATATCCTGCAATACTTTGCTTTCCTTGAATTGTATATGGTAATACTAATCCCAATTTTGTTTGTTCACTATCTGTTGTTTTTACAATTGCATAATATGGAATCATCTGTGTTGTTTGTTGTGTAGATGAATTTGTTCCGGCTCCATATTTAGCTATATCCCAGACATCATTTGCTCTATATAATACATCTGGCTCTGTATTGTGATATCTTTTCAATATTTCAGCTTGTATATTATATAAAAATTCCGAATATGTGAAATGCTCACTTATCTCACTTGGAATTTCTTTATCAATATCCATAAACACATCTGGAAAAGCTTTATTATATGCCATTGCTATTGGATCTGTTCTATCTGTAATATAGAATTCAACTTTTCCATTATATGCATCAACTAAAACTTTTACTGAATTTTTTATATAATTTATTTCTTGTCCATTTATATTACTTTTTTGTGAATATGGATAATATTTTGATGTAGTATATGCGTCTATAACCCATACTAAATTGCCTTCATTTGTAATAACCAAATATGGTGAATTATCATATGTTAAATATGGCATTATTTTTTTAGCTCTTTCTATTACATTTCTATTTGTTAATATTTTACTATTTTCATTAATATTATTTGAAAAAGCTAAATTTATATCACCATTTGAAAAAGCTAGTATCATTCTATCTAATGTATTTAATTTTAGTCCAGCTTCTCCATCATATGAATTAGTTGCATTATCTAAATCACTGTTTTCATTTTTAGGATAATCAAACTCATTTTTATTTTTGCTGTTTGTAACTATTGTTTTATTAGTTTCTAATCCAAAATATATCCTTGGATTTTTTATATTAATTACATTACCGTCATTTGAAAAACCTTTTTGCAAATTTACTAAATCACCTGTACTATTTGTATCTGAAGCTGATGTAACTACTACTCCATATCCATGTGTATATTCATATGTTGCATTAGTATATGAATTTTCATTTGATACAACTTCCCTTGGAGTTACATATACTAATGTTTTTTTATTATTAATTGTATATTCACAAGGTTTAGTTGAAGTATATTTATAATATCCTTTATTTGTTAATGTTCCATTTAATGATTTTAAAATCAAATCCTTATTAGTAGTTGATATATTATTTGCAACTTCAGAATATTTAGTTACTTCATCTGAATTTATCGCATCTGTATCATCTAAATTTACTTCTTCTATATTTATTCCATATGCATCTCTAGTATTTTCTATATTATATGATATATACTGTTTTTCTTTTTCATATTCGTTTGAATCAACAAATATTTTATTATATCCTATTAAAACTAAAATTAAACCAACTAAATATATTGGTACTGAAAAAACAGACATTATTAATCTTCTATTTTTTTTCTTATTATATGCAGATATTCCTACGAAAATTGCTATTATCATTATTATTGATAAAGCTCTATATCCCCAAACTTTTATCGAAACATCTGATGTTCCAGCTCCAGATATAGCATATGAGTATTCGTTTTCTCCTACAGTCAAAAATGGTCTTGATGACAAATCCTCTGCATTTATAAATGTTAAAACTGCAATAATTATTACTAATATTTTTGCATTATTTAATAATTGTTTTTTTATTATTGAATTTTTTAATGATTCAGTTGTAACTCCATTTACAAACTGAGTATTTAAGCTAACAATATAATATACTGCTGCATATAACGTTGATAAAACTATAGTTACTAAAATGTATATTAAAACAGTTTGCAAAAAAGGTTTTATAAACAAATAATATCCGATATCATGACCAAATATAAAATCTGTTTTTCCAAATGAAGTACTATTAAAAAATAATATAGTTTTTTGTAAAAATATGTTTGATGTTATAACACTACCTATTGCAGCAGTTATAAACGAAATTGACTTATTTAGCAATTTAGGCATTTCTTTATTTTCTTCTGAAAAGAATGGTTTTAAACCTTTTTGAATCCTTTTGTTTGTAAAATACATAAGACCAAATATCCATATAAAAGATACAATTATAGTTATTGATCTGTATTTAATTTGATCAGTAAATGCCCCTATATAATTTTTTCCAATTTCCAAATATTCTAAATAATTCCCTCTGTACATTATATAGGCAATTATTATGAATACTATTGAAAATAATACTACAATAGTTCTTCTTTTAGCTGATTTTTTCTTGGATTTTTTATCATTTATTTTTTCTTTCAAATTACTCACCTTCTATTTGTTTTATATTATACTATTTACAAAATCAGCTGAGTTGAATTTTTGCATATCATCTAATTGTTCACCAACCCCAATAAATTTAATTGGTAAATTATTTTCTGATACAATACCAATGACTGCACCGCCTTTTGAAGTTCCATCTAATTTTGTTAAAACTAATCCATTTATATTTACAGCTTCCTTAAATGCTTTTACTTGCATAATAGCATTCTGTCCTGTAGTAGCATCTAATACCATTAAAACTTCTTTTGATACATCAGGAAGCTCTTTATCTATTACTTTGTTTATTTTTATTAATTCATCCATTAAATATTTTTTATTATGCAATCTTCCTGCTGTATCTATTATTAAAACATCAGCATTTTCCTGTTTTGTTGTTTTTATTGCATCAAATACTACTGATGCAGGATCTGTTCCTTCTGGTCTTTTTACTAATTGAACTTGTGCTCTATTAGCCCAAACTTCTAATTGTTCAACAGCTGCAGCTCTAAAAGTATCTGCTGCTGCAACAATAACTTTTTTGCCTTCTTTTCTTAAATTATTTGCTATTTTACCAATAGATGTAGTTTTACCAACACCATTTACTCCGACGAATAATATTACTGATGGTTTTGTTTCTAATTTTAAATCTGAATCAACTGAATCTAGTATTTCCTCTATCTGCTCTCTTAATGCTTGTTTTACCAAATCAGCATCTTCAATTTTATCAGTTTTTATTTTATCTCTTAAATTTTCTATTATTTTCATAGATGTTTCCATTCCAACATCTGACATTATTAATGCTTCTTCCAATTCTTCTAGTAAATCCTCATCTACTTTTCTAAAATTTTTAAATACATTATTTATTTTTTCATTAAATGATTCCTTTGTTTTGCTTAATCCTTGTTTTAATTTATCAAAAAATCCCATGTTCTACATCTCCATTACAATTTATTGGAGCTACTGGGGAGAATCGAACTCCCGACCTACAGGTTACGAATCTGTTGCTCTACCAACTGAGCTACAGTAGCATTATGCTCTTGTTTATTTTAACATATATTGTCAAATTAATACAATAGAATTCAAAAAAAAATTAGATTATCAAATAACAAACAAAAAAGGAATATGTTACCATATTCCTTTTATATTACTTAATAAATTACAATTCCATAATCTCCTGCAATTTGTTTATCTGATTTTCCTGAATTTTGTATAATTACAGTAGTTCCTACTGGTACAATTTCATATAAAGATTCAACTTCTGCATTATGCATTCTTATGCAACCATGAGATGCATTTGTTCCGATACTACCTTCATTATTTGTACCGTGGATTCCATATGTAGTTCCTTGTGTACCATAGCAATCTAATCCCATCCATCTCTTTCCTAATGGATTTCTTGGATCACCACCTGGAATATTATTTTTATAATATGGTCTATTTACAATTTTATTATATACAGAAAATTTTCCAGTTGGAGTTGCACTTGAACTTTTTCCTGTCGCACATGAATATGAACGTGTTAAATTTCCATTTATATAATATCTTAAAGTATTATTCCTACTATTTATTACAATTAAATTTGAAACTGTACTTCCTGTTGTTGAAACATATTCTTCTTCATAGCTTTTTTCTTCTACTACTGGCTTAGTTTCTGTTAAATATGTTGAATCAACATATCCAACTTTACCATTATATGATACTCTATACCAGGTTGAATCTTTTACCTTTCCAGTAACTGTTACTTCGGCTGCATTTTTATAAGCTCCAATTTTACTATCAGAAGTTGATGGTCCTGATCTTACATTTAAGCTAGTTGCTTTTACATATAAAGTCTTTTTCATATCAGTTACAATTATTTCTTTCTTTTCTTCTACCTTTTTAGTTTCTTTTTGTTTAGTATTATCTTTTTTTACCTCTTCTTGCTTTGTTTCACCTTGATCTGCTTCTTCACTTTTCACTTCATTGGTTATTTCTTTTGCTTCATCTTTTTCTTCTGTAATTTCCATAGCTTCTTTTGTATCTTCATTTGTTATATTTTTTGTAAAGTCTGCTTGTTCAACATCCTTATTTTTTGTTTTAATATAGAAAATACTGGCTACTATTATACAAATTACTAAAATTGCACCTATTGAAATACCAATGTATACTTTTTTACTTTTCATATACATCATCTCCTATATAAATATCCTAAATATTATTTTACCTTATTTTACATAATTTGTCAACTTTTATGTTATTGTGTATAACTTTCAATAGTAATTTTTCATTTATTTACACTTTCATTCTTATCATAATCTCTTTTAAAATTTACTTATAATCAATTTTTCACTATGTAATAAAATACAGAAAAGTCCTCTTTTGAGGACTTCTTTTAATGCCAATATTTTCTAGAATATCTACATCCACTTGTATTATTTTCCATTAAACAATTACATATATTACTAGTATCGCTGTTAATATTTATCTCATCACATATGTTACTATCATTACTTTGATTATTTTGATTATTTTGACATTCTATAATTCTCATAATAAATCTTGTTACTGCAGCAGTTATGTATGCAATTATTGTATATACAATTGCATATATCAAAAATGTCTCATTAAATGCTGAAAATGTTACAATTAGATATATTGCAAAAGCAGTTATCGCTACCAATATTGGACAATTTAATATTTTTTGTAACACTATTGATAATAAAATTGTAGCTACAGGTAGTGCAAAAAATAATAATAAATTATTCATAATACTTCACCCTTTCTTAGGTAAATTTTTTCTGCATTCATTATAATGTATGCTTATTATGTAATTTTTGACACATGTTTTATTTAACATAATTTTTAAAATATTTATCTGATAATAAAAAAATAAATAAGATTTATAATTTTATAAATCTTATTTATTTTTTTACTTTAAAATTATATTATTTTTTTCGCTCTTGAACTTTGTATGCAAACTTTGCAATTATATTGTTTGGAACTATTTTAGCTATAAATCGCAAACATTTTATTTGAGCTCCTGGTACTATATAAAATTTTCCTTTTAACATTTCATTCACAGCATATTTGGCAACATATTCACTCGATAAAGATTTTGCTTTAAAGTTAACATCTGCTACATTATTAAAATTTGTATTTACTGGCCCTGGACATAATATTGATAGCTTTACATTTGATTTTTTTCTTCTAAGTTCTTCTCTTATTGCTTCTGATAATCTTACTACATATGCTTTTGATGAATAATATGTTGCCATTAATGGTCCTGGCATAAATCCAGCAATTGATGCAACATTTAAAATATGTCCCTTATTTTTCTTTTCCATATCTTGTAAAAATAATTTGGTTAAAATATGGACTGCAGTAATATTTGTATTTATTAATTGAATTTCTTTATCTATATTTGTTTTTGTGAAATCTCCAAATACACCAAATCCAGCATTGTTTATTAATATATCTATATCATCATTTACTTGATTATATAGATTTTTACAATTTTCTGGAGTACTAACATCCATTTGAATTATTTTTATATTAATATTATTGCAGTTATTTAATATATTTTCTTTTACTTGATTAAGCTTTTCAAGATTTCTAGCAACCAATATTAAATCATATCCCCTTTTGGCAAATTCTGTTGCAATATCTCTTCCAATTCCAGAAGAAGCTCCTGTTATTAAAGCTTTCATATAAATCATCCTTTCTTGAAAAGACATTTTGGTCTTTTGTCTATTTTAATATTAAAAGACAGAAATTTTATCTATCTCTTAATTTATATTTAAGATTTAGTATCTAATTTTTCTGCCTTTTTTGTTTTTATATTTTTTATTATTTTTCCTACTAATATTACTAATAAAATACCTAGTATAACTCCACATGTATCTATACATACATCTCTAATTTCTGCACTTCTTCCATTAACAAATTTTTGATGTAATTCATCTGATGTAGCATACATCATTCCAAAAATTATACAAAATACTATTCTATTTCTTGTTGATAATAAATTAAATGTATTAGCTAAGTTCATAAGCCATATTCCTAATAATGTATATATTGAAAGATGCGCACACTTTCTTACTACAAATGTTACATCATCTGTTAGCTTTTCTTTATTTACATTTTTATTTACATTAGAAATTTTATCTACAATTTTATTAACAACTACTCCACTAGTTTGACTTGAAGTATCTGCATCTTGTGATGAAAACTTGAATATTACTAAACAATTTACTATTATTAAAATCGTAAATATAATTCTTTTTAATATTACTTTATTCATTTAAATTTATACTCCTTTAATCAATTAAGTATTTTGATGGATTTTCACATAATTCATCTATTTTTATTTCAGTTTGCTCTCCTGTTTGCATATTTTTTAATGATACTGTTCCATTATTAATTTCATCTTCTCCTAAAACTATAACATATGGTATTTCAAGATTATTTGCATATTTAAATTGCTTTTTTATTTTTGATTTTTCTACATAAATTTGAGTATTTATTCCGTTATTTCTTAGTCTTGTTGCAATTTCAGCTGGTTTTGACAAATCTTCTAGCATTGATATTATTAATATTTTTGCAGTTGATTTTTTATTTGCTTTTATTATATTGTTATATGTTAATTGAAAAAATAAACGTGATAATCCTATTGAAATTCCAACTCCTGGTAATTTTTTTTCTGTATAATATTCTGCTAAATTATCATATCTACCGCCAGAGCAAACACTACCTAAAAATCTATATTCATCTAAGAATGTTTCATATACTGTACCTGTGTAATAATCTAAACCTCTTGCTATTGTTAAATCAATTTTAAAGTTTGTTTCTGGGACACCAAATATTTTAATATATTTTACTAGTTCTTTTAGCTCTGACAAACCTTCTGCAAATGTTTCACTTTGTATATTTAATTTTTCTAATTCAACTATTGTTTGTTCTACTGTTGTATTTATTGAAATAAATTGCATAATTAAATTAATTTTAGCTTCTTCAATTTCTAATTCTTTTAGCTCTTTTATAACGCTTTCTTTTCCTATTTTGTCGATTTTATCTATTGTTCTTAATATATCTGCGCTTTTTTCTTTTAAATTACAACTTTCAAATAAACCGTTTAATAATTTTCTATTATTTATACAAATAGTAAATTTATCAAATCCTAGCTCTTTAAATGTGTTGTATATAACACTTGGAAGTTCAGCATCGTTTATTATGCTTAATTCTCCGTCTCCAATTATATCTATATCACATTGATAAAATTCACGAAATCTTCCTCTTTGAGCTTTTTCTCCTCTATATACTTTTCCTATTTGATATCTTCTAAATGGGAAACTTAAATTTTGATAATATTCAGTTACATATTTAGCTAATGGAACTGTTAAATCAAATCTTAGAGCTAAATCATTTTCTCCTTTTTTTAATTTATATATTTGTTTTTCTGTTTCACCACCAGCTTTTGCAAGAAGTACATCTGCTGATTCAATTATTGGAGTATCTAGTGGTAAAAAACCAAATTTTTCGTATGATTTTTGAATTTTTTCTTTCATTTCATTAAATAAAATTTGTTCATCTGGTAATAATTCCATAAAACCAGGTAAAGTTTTTGGCTTAACTATATTTTTTTCCATATTCAACTTCGTATGATCTTATTTTTATCATACTCTCCTTTCCTAGCATTATTAATCTTGACATTTATATTATTATATCTATTGATATTTGTCAATAAAATAATTTAAGGATAAAAACCAGATCAAAACTATCTGATTTTTATCCCATTTATTTTTTATTATTTTTTTGATGTAGATTCATTATCTGTAGTTTCTTCTTTATTTTCAGTTTTTGTTGCTCTTTTTCTTGTAGTAGTTTTCTTCTTTTCTACTGGCTCTTCTTTTTCTTCAACCTTTGTTACTTTTTTTCTTGTAGTAGTCTTTTTTTCTGCTGGCTCTTCTTTGTTTTCAGTTTTTGTTGCTTTTTTTCTTGTGGCTGTTTTCTTTTCTGCTGGCTCTTCTTTGTTTTCAGTTTTTGTTGCCTTTTTTCTTGTAGCAGTCTTCTTTTCTGCTGGCTCTTCTTTTTCTTCAGTCTTTGTGCTTTTTCTTCTTGTTGTAGTTTTCTTTTCTGCTGGCTCTTCTTTTTTTTCAGCCTTTGTGCTTTTTCTTCTTGTTGTAGTTTTCTTTTCTGCTGATTCTTCTTTATTTTCAGTTTTTGTTGCTTTTTTTCTTGTTGCTTTCTTTACGCTTTTCTCTTCATTTTTTTGTAGAATACTTAATAATGTTGTTAAATCATTTACATTAGGCTCTATTAATTTTGTATCATCTTTCAAGCTATATTTTAAATTCATATATTCATTCATATGGTTTACATATCCAGCATAAAATTCAGCTGATAATTCTATATTCTTTTTAGATATTTTTTCAACAGCTTTAATATATATTTCATTTTCTTGGTATATTTTATATTGATTTTCTATTTCTTCTTTTATTTCATTATTTTGTTTTTGCTTTTCTTTACAAAATTCTTCTAAATATGTTTTTTCATCTAATTTATTTGCATATTCCTTTTTTATAGTGCTTATTTCTTTTATTACTTGTGTTAGCTCTTTGACTTTGTATATTGGTATTTGTTTTCTTTCTTGTCTTTTTTCTTCTAATTTATTTTCTATTTTTTCTATTTCTTTTAATAATAACTCAAGATTTTCTTTAGCTTTTTTATATCCCAACTCATTATCATTAATTGTTGTTAAAACACTTTCATCAGCCTTTTTAACTTTTACTAATTCATTTAATTTTTCTATATATCCCGCTTCTTTTACCATGTAAATATACTCCTTTACAACAAATTTCAATAACCATTATATCACTTATTATGTAAAATGTCTACTTTTTTTCTAAATTATGTTACTTTAATATGGCATTTTTATTAATTAATACATCAGTCTATTTTATACAAAAAAATAAACCTACATTGATATTTTTAATTAACAATATCGGTTTATTAAAATATTACTTAAATATTTTTATTTTTTTTCTTAAATTTTTGTACGGTTTCATCTTTTACTTTTGCAGTTGTTTTCTTTACTTTAGTTGCTCCATCCTTAATTTTTTCTGTTGCATCTTCTTTTACTTTTATTGTTGTTTCCTTCATTTTTTCTGCACTTTCTTTTATTTTTTCCGCAGCTTCTTCTTTTACTTTTGATGCAGTTTCTTTTACCTTATCAGTATTTTCTTTTATACGAGCTTTTATTTTATCTATGTTTATTTTAGGAAAAGCATTTATTAATCTTCTATCAAGGATTGATTTATTTGTTAAAATTTCCTTTACTTTTTTAGTTATTTCTTCTGTATTATCACCAGAATTTTTTTCATTTACTTCTTTTGCTGTTTTTCTTAATCTTGAAATAATGAAAAATGATATTACAAAATCCGTAATAAAAATAACTAATAATACTATTGCTATAATATTTATAGTGTTTTTATTCATTTTATTTATTAAATTAATAAAAAATGGATTTGATATATATATAATAAAACAACCTAAAAGTCCAAATGGAATTATTGTTTCAAGACATATTCTACCATTTATATTAAATTTTCTTTTGCTATAATCCCACCATCTTGCTTTAAAAAATTTTTCCATTATGTAGCTTGTTAAATATTCTAATATACCACATACTGCAATTCCCATAAAAAATAATACTATTGGATCATCGTAATATTTACTTAATAATAGTGTTATTAAAATTCCTCCAACACCATATATTGGACAATATGGACCTATTAAAAATCCTCTATTTACAAATTTTTTTGTTTGTATTAATCCATTTATAATTTCTATGAACCATCCTATCATTGCATATATTATAAATAGAATAAAATATACACTTACATTTATTTCCATAACTATTATATAGCTATTTTGTATAAAAACAGCTATATACCCCTTTCTTATTGCAATTTTTAATATTTAATAATGTTTTGTGATTATCGAATTTTATAATATTCATATCTATTTCAAAATTTCGTTTTTAAAGCTTGTTCCATTTTTTAGCTTACTTAAATTAAATAAATCTAAAATTGTTGCAGATATATCTGCATATGTTTTTCTTATACCTAAATTAGTATTTGGTTTTATTTGTTTTCCATATACAAGTATTGGTGTGTATTCTCTTGAATGATCTGTACTTGGTGTTGTTGGGTCATTTCCGTGGTCTGCAGTTATTATTAGCATATCATCATCTTTCATATTTTTCATTATTTCTGCTAATTTTCCATCAAAATATTCTAAAGCTTCACTATAACCTTTTACATTATTTCTATGACCATATAACATATCAAAATCTACTAAATTAGTAAATATTAAACCTTTTGAATCTTGTTTTATATATTCTATAGTTTTTTCTATTCCATCTGCATTTCCATTTGTATGAATTGCTTTTGTAATTCCTCTACCAGAAAATAAATCTTCAATTTTGCCTATTGCAATTACTTGTGCTTCTTTATCTTCATTATAAATTACATCTAACATTGTTTTTCCAAATGTATTTGATTCAAAATCCCTTCTGTTATATGTTCTTACAAAATTTTCATTTTTTTCACCTATAAATGGTCTTGCAATTACAGTACCAACATTATATTTTGGATTATCTAATATTTTCCTTGCTATTTTACAAATTTCATATAATTTTTCAACTGGTATAACATCCTCATGTGCTGCAATTTGAAATACACTATCTGCTGATGTATATATTATAGGATATCCAGTTTTTACATGCTCTTCACCAAATCTCTTTAATATTTCAGTTCCAGAGCCCACTTCATTACATAAAATTCCTTTTACTCCAGTCTCTTTTATAAATTCATCTATAAGCTCTTTTGGAAAAGCATTTGGATATGTTTTAAATCCAGGTTTTTTTATATATCCACTCATTTCCCAATGTCCTACTGGACTGTTTTTCCCTTCACAAGTTTCTGTAGCTTTTCCATATGCTCCAAGTACATTTTCAGCTTTATCTACTATGTCTACACCATCTATATTATATAACCCTAAACTTTTCATATTAGGAAGATTTGGATGCTCACTGTTATATATTCCAACCAAAGTATTACTTCCTTCATCACCATATACATGTGCATCTGGTAGCTCTCCTACTCCAAATCCATCTAAAACAATTATAATTGCTCTGTTAATCATAATTTTTTCCTCCTTTGTTAAATTTTATTGCTCAGGACCGTCATTTTGCCCTTTTTTTATTTGAGTATTTGGTTCATCTTTAATATTCTTTGTGCTTTTAACTTTAGATTTAAACTTTTTTTGCTCTGATTCATATGTTGTAATTATATCTTCTATTCTCTCTGAAACAATCGAAAATTCATTATCCGAATCATTAATTGACCTATCTATTTCCTGTAAAATTTGTATTTTTTCTTCACCTGATATTTCCTCACCATTAACCTTACAAACATAATTTTTATAATACTCTTCCATTTCTTCAATTTGCTCTTCTGTTTCATTTTCATCATCATCATATTTACTATAATCAAAATCGTCTATATCTTGAGGTAATTTATCTTCACTTTCCTCTATTTCTTTCTTTTCTGCAATATTTCTTTCCTTTAAAAAGTTACTTAATGAATGATCATCCAATTTAGCTAAAACTTCGTTACAAATTATTATTCTCTCATCTAAAACTCCGGGCTTGTCTGAATATAAAAGTGTAAAATCCCTATGATCATCTATATATGAATTTGCACTTTTATAATCTTTTATTTTTATAATACTAATTTTTTTAGAAGTACCTTCATTCAGACCAACTTCACTTAACCTATATTCTATATCTAATTTTTTATTTTTATATAAATATGCACCACCTTCAGCTGCAATTATTGATGAAAAATTAGTTCCATTTAAATTAATACAATAACATTTACCTTTTTGATATATATTTACACTATCTTTTCCATCAGATATTTGTAATATAAATTGATTTTTTTTACTTATTATTTTTTTAGTTTCTTTTCTATTTTCAAGAACTCGCATTATTTTTCCCATATATGCACTATTTACGATTTCAGATTTTTCGTATTCTTCCAACATATTATCACATCCTATTTTTATAGGGCATAGATAGATGTATTTATATTATATATTTATGCCCTATTATTTTATTTCATCCTACTTATCATTTATCTTATTGTCTACTTCATACTTAATTTTATCTACAAATTCGTTTAATTTCATTGCACCTATATCACCATCTTTATGTGATCTAACTCCAACTTCTTCGTTTTCCATTTCTTTGTTACCTATTATTAGCATATATGGAACTTTTTCAAGTTGTGCTTCACGAATTTTGTATCCTATTTTTTCATTTCTATCATCAAGCTCTGTTCTTATTCCTTTTAACATAAGTGCTTCTCTTACCTTTTTAGCATATTCTTTATGACTATCTGCTATAGGTAATATTTTAACTTGTGTTGGTGCAAGCCATGTTGGGAATACACCTTTTGTTTCTTCAATTAAGAATGATATAAATCTGTCTGAAGATCCTAATATTGCTCTGTGTATAACAACTGGTCTGTGTTCTTTTCCATCTTCACCAATATATGTTAAATCAAATCTATCTGGTAATGCAAAATCTAATTGGCAAGTTGGAATTGTTATATCATGATTTAATGCTGTTTTTATTTGAATATCTATCTTTGGACCATAAAATGCTGCTTCACCTTCTGCTTCATAAAAGTCTATGTTTAGCTCTTTTAGTATTGCTCTTAATTGGCTTTCAGCTGTTTCCCACATTTCATCATTATCTATATATTTTTCTTTATTATTTTTATCTCTTAATGATAATCTATATTTAAATGATGAACTTGGGAATCCAAAGTCTTTTTGATATACTTCTACTATTAATTTAAGTACTTTTCCAACTTCTTCTTTTATTTGGTCTGGTCTTACAAATAAATGAGCATCATTTTGACACATTTGACGTACTCTTTCTAGTCCACATACTGCTCCACTATTTTCATATCTAAAATCATTTGCAAGTTCACCAATTTTTATTGGTAAATCTTTATATGAACGTAATTCGCTTTTGTAAACTAGCATATGATGTGGGCAATTCATTGGTCTTAATACCATTTCTTCTGTATCCATTTTCATTATTGGAAACATATCATCTTTATAATGATCCCAGTGACCACTTATTTTATAAAGTTCAGTATTAGCAAGTGATGGTGTATATACATGACTATAACCTAGGGCTATTTCTTTATCTTGTATATATCTTTCTAATAATCTTCTTATTGTTGCTCCCTTTGGTAAATATATTGGAAGACCTGCACCTACTAATTTATGTGTCATAAATAGTTTTAAATCTTTTCCTATTTTTCTATGATCACGCTCTTTTGCTTCTTCTCTTAATTTTAAGAATTCTTCTAATTCACTAGCTTTTGGGAATGAAATTGCATACACTCTTTGTAACATCTTGTTATGCTCATCACCTCTCCAATAAGCACCTGAATTTGCTAATAATTTAACAGCTTTAATTTTTCCAGTGCTCATTAAGTGTGGACCTGCACATAAGTCTGTAAAATCGCCTTGTTTATAAAATGAAATTTCTTCTCCTTCTGGTAAATCATTAATTAATTCTTGTTTATATGGTTGTCCTTCCATTAATTTTAAAGCTTCTTCTTTTGGTAAAGAAAATCTTTCTATTGGTAAATCTTCTTTTATAATTTTTTTCATTTCAGCTTCTATTTTTTCTTTATCTTCATCATTAAAAGTTGCTGATGAATCAAAATCATAATAAAAACCTTCATCTATTGCTGGACCTATTGCAAATTTTGTGTCTGGAAATAGTCTCATTACAGCTTGTGCCATAATATGTGATGTTGTATGCCAGTATGCTTTTTTTCCTTCGATACTGTCAAAAGTTAATATTTCTAATTTGCAATCTTTATTTAATTCAAATCTTAAATCTTTAACTTCTCCATCTACTTTTCCAACCATAGCCATACGAGCTAACCCTTGACTTATTTGTTTTGCAACATCTAAAATGCTTTTTCCTTCCTCTACTTCAATTATAGAGCCATCTTTTAATTCTACTTTTATCATAAAAATTCCCCTTTCTTTATAGTCTTTTGAATTTTTATTTTGCATACAAAAAACTCCTAAAGACCATAAATAAATATAATCTTTAGGAGTGCTTTTATAACACGGTTCCATCCTATTTTTAACTTAATTAATACTTTTAACGCAAGTTATACGTCCAAATTAATGGCAACAATGAGGTAGTTTTTCAAATATTTTTTTAAGATTAGCTTTCAGCCTAAGTGACTAATCCTCTCTGATAAAAAGTGATATTTTACTTTGTCTCATTTATGTTTTTGATGTATTTATTATACTATTTTTTATTTGTTTGTCAACACTTATATATCTTTTTGTGCATTTAATGTATGTACCACATTATTTTCTTTATCTATTACGTAGTTCATATAATAATTTTCTTCATTGTTTTCAGATTTTTTAAATACTTCTCCCAACGAAATTGCAATTTTACTTCCATTTTCTGCATTATATATTCCGTATAAAGATTTTTCTTTATTGTATAAAAATACTATTCCATCTATATTATCTTTTATATTTGGAATTACTGCTACTGAATCTCCACTTTGTGCTACAGTACAACCTATATCTTGAAATTGAGGATCTATTAACTTTTTACCATCTATACTATATAGACCCCATTTTCCGTTTTGTTTTACTGGAATATATTTATTATCTATAATATATTTACTTTCTATATCTGTATATAAATCTTCATCTATTCCTATTTGTTCAAATAAAGGATATAATATTATTTTTCCATCTGAATTTATGATACCATATTTTTCTTTATCTTTTATTAAAAAATATTTAAAATCATTATCAATTTCTTTTATATCATCATATTGAGAATCCATATTTTTTTCTACTGTTTGATTATCTGTATTTAATCGTAATACACATTTTTTATTGTCACCACTTGTTGTTACTTCTAATGTTTTTGTGGCTTCATTAAATTTTATAGATGAATATTTACAACTTGCGACAAATGATGTTAATTTATCTTGATTTGTATAACTTCCAACCCCCAAATTTCCATCTGAGTTTTTTACAATACTCATTCCATATTTTAATAATCTTTTATTTATATATTCATATTCTGTTGATGGTACTGTATCTGATCTATTTGATTTTGCAAGAGTTTCCATATAATCTGGCGAATATATTGCTATTGTGTTCTTTTTTGTATCATATGATATTGATACATCAAAACCCAACATTATCGCTTGTGTGCTTGCATATATTTCATCATTTACATATTTTATATTATTGTCTATTGTAAAATATTCATATTCTTCATCATTATTATTTTGATTTACTTGTTGTTCATCATTTGTGTTCGTTGTATTAGATGTATTATTTTTATCCTTATCATCAGTATTTTTTGTTACAATTGTTTTATACATTTTATTAGAATTTGCAATATATGATGTATATTCATTTTGTATTCTTACTTGACATTTTGTTTTATCTTCACCTTTTTTCTTATATTCACTATTATAGTATTCGTAATTTAACATTGTTGCCAATTTTTGAACTGATATATATATATCACCATTTTCTTCTAATATTTTTCCTTTTTCGTTTTTTAAAATCAATTGACTATCTAAGTTTGATTGTTCATTTCCATCTACTAATACTTTTAATTTTCCTGCATCTTTTGTGCTTATATAAACCAATAAAACAATTACTATGAATACTAGTATTGCTATTATCTTTATAATATTCTTTATGATTTTTTGTTTTCGTTCTTGTTCGAACATTACTTCGCGTTCATCTATAAGCGTCATTTTTACATCCTTTCTAAGAAATAATTAATTTCTTTTAAATTACTCTGTATAGCCATATTTGCTATAAAATTCATTTTTAAAGTTTAACAAATTGTCATTTTCTATTTCTTTTCTTACTCTTTCCATTAGTTTTGATAAGAAATATAAGTTATGTATTGATAATAATCTTACACCTAATATTTCTTTTGTTTTTACTAAATGTCTTAAATATGCTTTTGTGTAATTTCTACAAGTATAGCAATCACATTCTGAATCTAGTGGTGTAAAATCTCTTTCATATGTAGCATTTCTTACTACTACTTTTCCATTCCATGTCATTGCAGTTCCATTTCTGGCAATTCTTGTTGGTAATACACAGTCACACATATCTATTCCTGCAAGAGCCGCTTCTATTAAGTAATCTGGTGTTCCTACTCCCATTAAATATCTTGGTTTATTTTTTGGCATTTTAGGTGTTGTATATCTTAATATATCTAAAAATTCTTCCTTTGGCTCTCCTACACTAATTCCACCTATTGCATATCCTGGAAAATCCATTGCTACTAAATCTTCCAAACTTTTATCTCTTAAATCTTTATAAAATCCACCTTGTATTATTCCAAATAGACCTTGTTTTTCTGTATTTTTATGTGCTTCTTTACATCTTTTAGCCCATCTTGTTGTTCTTTCCATTGATTGCTTTGTATATTCATATGTTGCAGGATATTCAACACACTCATCAAAAGCCATTATTATATCTGCACCTAAATCATTTTCAGTTTCCATTACGCTTTCTGGTGAGAAGAAATGTTTACTTCCATCTAAATGTGATTTAAACTCTACACCTTCTTCTGAAATAGTACGTAAAGCTCCTAAACTAAATACCTGGAACCCCCCGCTATCAGTTAATATTGCTCTATCCCAGTTCATAAACTTATGAAGTCCACCAGCTTCTTTTACAAGTTTACTACCAGGTCTTAAATATAAATGATATGTATTTGATAATATTATTTTTGCATCAATCATATCTTTTAATTCGTCTGGTGTCATTGATTTTACAGTTGCTTGTGTTCCAACCGGCATAAATACTGGAGTTTGTATATCACCGTGTGGTGTATGAATTACACCTCTTCTAGCTCCTGTTTGTTTACATTCATGTAATAATTCATATGTTATTGCTTGACTCATCTTTATTCTCCTTTTGTTTTATATTTTTACTTATTATTCTATATACATTGCATCTCCAAAACTAAAGAATCTATATTTTTGATTTACAGCTTCTTTATATGCATCTAAAATATATTCTCTTCCTGCTAGAGCAGAAACTAACATTACTAATGTTGACTCTGGTAAATGGAAATTTGTTATTAAACTATCAATACATTTAAATTTGTAACCTGGATATATGAATATACTTGTATCTCCTTCAACTTCTTTTACCATTCCATTTTCGTCTGCAACAGATTCTAGTACTCTACAAGATGTTGTTCCAACAGCAATTATTCTTCCACCATTTTTTCGCGTATTATTTATTTTTTCTGCATCTTCTTTTTTTATATAATAATGCTCTGTGTGCATATCGTGCTCTTCTATATTTTCTTCTTTTACAGGTCTAAAAGTTCCTATACCTACATGTAATGTAACATTTGCTATTTCTACACCTTTATCTTTAATTTTTTGTAATAGCTCTTCTGTAAAATGCAATCCTGCTGTTGGTGCTGCTGCTGAACCATCATATTTAGCATATACTGTTTGATACATTTCCTTTTTTTCTAGTTTTTCTTTTATATATGGTGGTAATGGCATTAATCCTATTTGATCAAGTATTTCATTAAATATCCCATCATAATGGAACTCTACTTTTCTATTTCCGCCTTCCATTTTATCTAATATATCAGCCTTTAGTAATCCATCACCAAATGAAACTTGTGCTCCAGGCATTAGTTTTTTACCTGGTCTTACCATTACTTCCCAAGTATCTCCTTCTATTCTATTTAATAGTAAAAATTCTACATTTGCTCCTGTTTGCTCTTTTTTACCATATAATCTGGCAGGTATTACTTTTGTATTATTTCTTACTAGACAATCTCCTGGTTGCAAATAATCAATTATATCTTTAAACACTTTATGCTCTATTGTTTTATTTTTTCTATTTAGCACCATTAATCTTGCTTCATCTCTTTTTTCTATCGGAACTTGTGCTATTAGTTCTTTTGGTAAATCATAATTAAAGTCTGATAATTTCATTATAAATTTCATTTCCTTCCATTTTTATATTTTTACATTTGCTGTATTTATTATTGATTTTATTTTTTCTACTGTTCCTGTTGGTTCATCAAAATAATTTAGTTTTGTACTATTTATAAAATTGCTTTCATGTACTGGTTTGTACATATATATTTGCTTATTTAATCCTATATTTTCATTTTTAATATTACAACTCATATAATCTTTATACCAATCATATAATCCTATTATTTCATCTTTTATATATCCGTAATTTTCATTATTATGTAGCTTTGGACATTGTAAATTATATTCATTTGAATTTTTCTCAAGTGTATGTAAAAATTCGTGAACAAAAACCTCTTCCGGAAATTTATTCAGATTTTCGTCGTATTTTAAGGCATAGCTTTTACTTGATGTTGGCATTCTTATATTTGAATATCCAATACCTTTATATTCCATACTACCTAATCCAATCCAATTATTTATTAATTCTTTTGATTCATCATTTGATATTCGGGCACATATAAATATATGGTCAAATTCATTTTGATCTAAATAATTGTCTATATCTTTAGCAATATCTTTTGAATCAATATAATATCCCTTTTTCCCATCATATGACATGCTTTTTATAGGATTTTCTATTTCAATTATTTTGTATGATATTGTAATATTGTTGTTTGAAAACTCTTCACATGTTGATTTAAATCTTTTCATACAGTCATTTATTTGATTAATATCGTCTTTGCTCATTTCATATTTATATTGTTTTTTATTTATATTTACATCTGTATTTTTAAATACAAAACATGCTACATTCCAATTATTATTTGAGTTTGCCGTTCCTTCTTCAATTTTAAAATCTGCAAACCATACTATTCCTTTTGCAGATCCTTCATTTGAATTTCCACCTAGCATAAAAGCTATTTGTAAATTTTCTTCATTTTTTGAATTAAACATTAAAGTAATTTTTTGCCATTCATTTGTACCTGTTATTGCTGTAGATTCTTCTTCAGAATTTAATATACTTATTTTTGCTCCACTATTTTTTGTATTATTATTTATTTCTACATTACTTGTTTTAATCATACATGATATTTTATATGGTGTATTTCTTTTTACTTTAATTGTTTGATAATATGCTGAATTATTGTAGTCTTTATTTTCAATTTTGTAACTTTGTAAATTTGAATATTTAACATCGTTATCTTTTGTAAAAACTGTAGTATTTTTAACAGTTGACAATTTTGAAAAATTGCCAGTACTTAACATAGCATATGAAATATTGAATATTGACATTGCTATTACAATTAAAATTACTATAAATATGGCATTTTTTACAATTTTTTTCATATTTCCTCCAATAACCAATTATGTTATCTATTATACTAAATTTTTACGTAAATTACAAGATTTTTACACTAATTTATGACAGCTCTTACTTTAATTCATTTATTTAAAAGTTCCCATAAAAAAACTTATTGCAAATGGCAATAAGTTTTTTTATGTTATTTAGTTATTGATAAAATTTTATATTTTATAACTCCAGCTGGAGCTTGAACTTCTACTGTTTGATTTTTCTTTGCTCCTAATAAAGCTTTTCCCATTGGAGATTCATTTGAAATTCTATTTTGTGTTAAGTCAACTTCTGTTGAACCAACTATTGTATATGTTACTTCTTCATTAAATTCCATGTCTAATAATTTTACTGTGTTTCCAACTTGTACTGTTTTTGTATCTATTTCAGATTCATCTATTATTTTAGCATATCTTACCTTATTTTCTAATTCAACTATTAAAGCTTCATTTTCTGCTTGTGCATTTTTTGCTTCATCATATTCTGAATTTTCTGATAAATCACCAAATCCTAATGCTATTTTTATTCTTTCTGATATTTCAGCTCTTTTTTCTGTTTTTAAATATTCTAATTCTTTTTCTAGATTATCAAACCCTTCTTGTGTTAATATAACCTCTTTGTTTTCTTCCATATATGTTCATTCCTTTCCGTTTTAAAAAAGTTTATTTTTATCATATTGAATCCCAAATATCTTAATCCTTTTTACTTAATTTGTCAAGCTCTGTACGAACTTTTTTCAGCTCTCTATTTTGTATAAATCCATTCTTTCCTATTAAGTTACTTATTATGCAATTATCTTCATTATATTTTTCTTGTATTGAAAAATAATTTAAATTGCATATATATGATTCATATAATTTTGTTTTATTATAATTGCTTTTTTCATTATTGTTATAGGCAATTTCAATATTTTCAATTATTACTCCTTGATAATAATTACCTAATTTTAACTCATGGTCATTCAAATTTATAATTATTGCATTTCTATTAACCTTAAATTTTTCAAAAAATTCATCTGTATAATCAAAATTTATTATTGTTTTAGCTCTTTTTAATCCTTTTTTACAATTATTTGAAATTGAAAAAATTATATTTTCTTCTTTTTCTAAGTTTATTGATAATCTTCTCATTTTTTTTATTGTATCTGTAACTATGTTTATTGATTTTGCTTCATTGGCTATATCTTTAATTGTTTCCTTATTTTTATCATCTTTTATGGTAATAAATATATCTTCAAATCTTAAATCTGTATTTTGGTTTTTAAAAATATATTTTAAGATATTCTTTATAATACCTTTCATTAAAATCTTTTCACTTGATTTTATAAGATTATTTAAAATTATTTTACTTTCACAATCTATTTCGTTTGAAATTACTAATTTATTTATATTGTACGTTTTTAATATTTTTTCAATTTTTTTTATTCTTCTTTTATTAAACTTATTGGAATTTACTTCAATATCGAATTTATTTTCATCTATTCTAATTACTTTAATTTTGAAATAAATATAACCAATAATTTTTTGTAATTTTTTAAATTTTAGAGCTTTTTTACAATTTATGTATCCTATTATATAATTCATAAAACACCTACATAATATTTGTATGTAGGTGTTTATTTTTTATTCCATTATTTGTGATTTAACAATCTGCCATATATCGTCTTTTTCAAAACCTTTTTGCCAAAAAGCAGCACCTGTTAAATTATATTTTTTTATTAAATTTAATTTTTGTCTTATAGAATCTTCATCTTCTATCCACATTTTATATGTTATATTTTTATCTGTATATTCAACATATTTTTGTTGTGCACTTTCAAGCCATGTTGTTTCTGATTTTATATATTTATCTTCATTTTTCATAGCAACCACTATGCTTGTTACTTCTGAACCATTTTCTTTCCATAAGCGTGTATATAAAGGTATTCCTAATATTATTTTATTTGCTTCTACACCTTCTTGTTTTATAAATTTATTTATATTTTTTTCTACCCAATCATAAGAAGCTGTACTTCCTGCTTTTTTAGATGAACTTCCATATTGATCATATGCCATAAATACTATGTAATCCGAAACATCTCCTATGACATTTCTATCAAAGCATAAAGACCAACTATCAGATCCATCTGGTTCAGTAACATCAACAGATAATGTTACATCTATATTTTCTAACTTTGGTTTTAGCTCTATTATAAATCTAGACAAAGCATCTTTATCTGTTTTGTATATGTTTTCAAAATCTATATTTATTCCATCTAATTTATATCCTTGAGCATAATTTACAATTTGATTTATAATTTCTTGTCTTTTTTCATAATCATTTACCCATTTTGAAAATTCATCTTTTTTAGCTTTACTATCATTGTTATTTTGAACCATTGCCCATACTTCATAATTATTATTTTTAGCCCAATTAATGTAATTTATTCCGTCTATTCCAACATTTTCTTTAACTTGACTATCTTCTAAATAAAAAAACGAAGGTGCTACAACATTTATTCCATCATATTTTGTTGTTATATCATTTTTTGGAGCTTTGGATACTTTTGAAAAATATTCCCAAGCTATACTTATAGTTTTTTGTTCTTCTTTTTCTTCAGATCTTTCTGTTTTAAAATCTGTTAAATTTTCACTTTTTATATATCCAATTTCTCCATTATCAGTTTTTACTAATGTCCAACCTTTATAATCCTTATTTTCATCATTTGGAACAATTGAAACAGTTGTGTCAGCTTGCAATTTTTCCAAAGTTCTTGATAATTCTATATTTTTAGATTTTACCCAAACTTCTTTATTTGTTTTTGCTGTTTCTAGCTGTTTATCTAATGAATCAATTACTACTGTGTTATAATCTGAAACATATTTTACATTTATATTATATACACTTTCTAGAGCTGTAATTGGAATATAATACTTATCATCTTGATTTATAATTTTGCATTTTTCCTTTTTATCATTAATTGTTAATGTTTGATTTTTTATATCAAAACATGCTGTTTTTCCATTTGCTGTTGCAATTATATAATTGTATTGTTTTTCAAAAAATATATATCTATCATAATAATTTTCAATATCATCTAAAGATAAATATATTGTTTCATTATCATCAATTATTACTTTTCCATTCATTTTTCCTGTAACATTAGTATAATTTATAACAAGATTTGTTACATTTTCGTTTGGATCTTTTTTGTAATTTGGTGCTATATATAATGCAAATCCAATTAGTGCCCCAAAGATTATTACTAAAATTATATTTCTTATTGTTTTCATATGTACTCCTCATTTCTAAAAATATATATACATCATATCATAAATGGATTTTTTAGTGAAGTATTTTGTCGATATTTGTTTAATAAATTTATCTTAAATAAACTTTCATGATAAAAGAATTTTTTTATTTTATATTTCACAACTATCAAAATAATAGTATTTCTAGTAAAAATACTATTTAAGTTCAACAAGATAGAAAATTCCTCCTTGGTGCTTTACTTCTAAATAAAAATCCTGTATAAAGAAATTAAAGTGAACCATCCTTGTTTAACAAAAAAGCTTAACAAAAATAATTCACTTTCTATTGGATCTTTTTATTCGTATTTTCCTAATAATCTAAACATATTTTCTTTATATTTTTCAACTCCCGGCTGATCAAATGGATTTATTCCCAAAATGTTTCCAGACATTGCACATGCTTTCTCAAAAAAATAAATTAAATGTCCTAAAGTATGTTCATCTAATTTATCAATGCTTATAATTATATTTGGTACTCCTCCATCAACATGAGCCTTAACAGTACCTTCCATTGCTTTTTTATTTACATATGATAATTTTTTTCCAGCTATATAATTTAATTCATCTAAATTTTCTTCATCAAAGCCTAAAACAATATCATCGTCAACACTTTTTATATTTAATATTGTTTCAAAAAGCTCCCTTCTTCCTTCTTGTACATATTGACCTAATGAATGTAAATCTGTAGTATATGTTACACCACTTGGAAAAATTCCACTATTATTTTTTCCTTCACTTTCGCCAAATAATTGTTTCCACCATTCTATAAAATAAGATAATTTTGGTTCATATGTTCCTAAAAGTTCTATTGTTTTTCCGTCATCATATAATATATTTCTTACAACGGCATATTTATAGCAATCATTATATTTTAAATTTTCCTCATTATATTTTTCTTGTGCTAATTTTGCACCTTCCATTATACTATCAATATCTATTCCAGCAACAGCCATTGGTAATAAGCCTACAGGTGTTAAAACTGAATATCTTCCTCCAATATTTTCTGGAATAGATAATTTAACATATTTTTCTTGCATTGCAATCTTATATAAAGCACCTTTTCTTTTGGTTGTTGTTACAAAAATTCTTTTTCTAGCACCATCTATTCCGTATTTATTCTCCATTAAATTTCTAAAAATTCTAAATGCAATTGCTGGCTCTGTTGTCTTACCAGATTTAGAAATTACATTTATTGATATGTCTTTATCTGACACATAATCAATAATTTCATTTATATAATTTGCATTTAAATTATTGCCTACATATAATATTTCTACAGAATCATCTCGTTTAAATTTATTTGTTAATGATTCAATTACAGCTCTTGCTCCTAAGTAAGAGCCTCCTATTCCAATTACAATTAGTACTTGTGAGTCTTTTTTCACTTTATTAGCTATTTTTTTTATTTTTTCGAACTCTTTTTTATCATATGAACAAGGCCATGTTATCCAACCTGTAAAATTTTGTTTTTTTTCTATGTTTTGATTTAAAATATTATGTATTTTTTTTACTTTTTCTGCATATTTCAATATTTCAGCATTTGAAATTCCGCTATATTTAAAATTAACTTTAATATTACTTTCCATGGTTTTATACGCCTCCTCTTTAGTTTACATCTAATATATATTAATATAAATAAAAATTCAAGCAATATTTATTATTTTGCAAAAAAGTAGTTATTATAAAAATAATAACTACTTTTTTTACTAGTTTGAAGAACTTGTGTTTACATTTGTTTCTTGTTGATTTGTACTTGTCGTATTTTGATTGTTTGTGTTCATTGTTTCATTTGTATTTGGTACTGTGTTTGTTACAACATTATTATTTTCAACCACATTGTTAGATGAATTATTTATTGCATTGTTTGCTTCATTTGCATTGTTAATTACTTTTGATTTTTTTCCATAAACATTATATATGTTTATACTTCCAATTACAGTTCCTGTTGTTATATCTGTAATTTTCATATAATATTTTCTTTGGTTATTATCAAATTTTGAATATATTTCACTAGCTTCTTGGTTTCCAACTTTTGTACCTGTTTTTATATCTATTACAGAATACAATTTTACTTCTTCAGTTTGTGTAGTAACAAATACAATTCCATCAGAATCTTCAATTAATTTTGGTAATATTATTACTGGATCTCCACTTCCAACTTTTCCTAAATTACATCCAATTCCATAGTATTGTGGATTTATTATAACTTTTCCTTCAGTTGTTGCAAGTCCCCATTTGTTATCAATTTTTAAAGGTATATATTTGTCATCAATAATATACTTATTATTCATTTCATCATATAAATCACCATCAATCCCAATTTTCTGATACTCTGTTTTTATAACTGTTGTTATTTCATCGCCAGATAGCTTAATTACACCATATCTTCCATTTTCTTTTACTAAGTATAAATTTTCTTTTTCACTTATTAATTTGATTAACTGATATTTAGGTTCAATTTTTGTATCTGCTTTTTCTAAATTAACCAAATCCAATTTTAGTATTCCTTGTTTTCCATCTTCTGATGTAGTTACAATAACAGTTCCTGAACTTTCACAGAATCTAATATTTGAATATTTACAACTTACAATATAATTTCCCTCTTGATAATTATTATAATTTGCTATTCCATAATCACCAGCACTATTTTGTATCAATACTAATCCATATTTTAATAATTTTTTATTATAATATTCACAATTATCTCCAATAACAGCTAAATTCACATTCTTAGCCGCTACTGTCTCTAATGTATCTAATGTATAAATTGATATCGTTTTATTTTTTTCATTGTATGTCATTATAACATTAAATCCAAGTTCTATCGCTTCCTTGCTTGCATAAATTTCTCCATCAATATATTTGACTCCGTTTTCAATATTAAAATACTCATATTCAACTGTTTTTTCAACATCCGAATCATCTTTTTTTGTTTTATTTTGTGTTGTATTATTTGTATTATCTGATGCTTCTTCATCTTGAGCCATTAACATAGATGCCTTATATATTTGTGAAGAATTTGAAATATATGATGTATATTCATTTGAATTTGTAGATGTTTTTATATAACACTTTGTTGTATCCTCACCTTTGTTTTTATATTCATCATTATAATATTCTCCTCCCAGAGCAGAAACCAACTTCCTTACAGATATATACATTTGACCATTTTCTATTAAAATATTTTTTTTGTCAGCCATTAATACAAAACCACTTTGTAACTCAGCATTTTTTCCATTTATTTGAAGTTTTAAAGTATTATTATTTTTTACTACAGAAAAAACAATAAGTATTATTGCCAAAAATACTAATACGGCAATTGATATTAAAATAATTTTTAATATTTTTTTCTTGCTTTCAGCTTGCTCTTTTTCTTCATTTTCATCAATTAAATTCATAATAAAAATCCTTTCTTTTGTATATTTTTCTTTGTATTTATTGTAATAAAACATTATATATTTGTCAAGAAATTAATTACTTCTTTCTTCTTAAAATCCAACCTTTTTCAACTTTAATTGGAATTAACATTTTAACACTTTGTCCGGCTTTTCCTGGATTTACAAATTGAATTTCTTCATCTGTTTCTGTATCCCATAATTTTTCTATTTTAAATTCATACGGTTTTATTTCATTAGGTATGATAAGTTCTAATGTATCTCCCACAATTAGTTTATTTTTTATCTCAACGACAATTTTTTCATTAGAATTTTCAATTATTTTTCCTCCAAATTCAAAATTTGGATTATATTGCTTTCCTTCATATTCTTGAAAATCTTTATTACTTCTATCATTAAAATAAAATGTTGTTAATCCTCTTGTTTTTGTTTTTTCAAGCTCCTTTAAATATTTAGTAAAATCATAATTTTTGGGGTCTTTTATATAATCATCTATTGCATTTCTATATGCATTTACAACAGATGCTAAATAGTATTCTGTTTTAAGTCTTCCTTCTATTTTTAAGCTGTCTACTCCCATTTCTATTATTTCAGGAATTTCTTTTATTAAACATAAATCTTTTGAAGAAAAGATATATGTTCCTTTGTCATCATATTCAACTGGCATTAAATTTCCTGGTTTATTATGTTCTTCTACATAAACATTATAGGCCCATCTACAACTTTGAGCACAATCTCCTAAATTTGCACTTCTACCAGCTAAAAAATCACTTAAAAAGCATCTTCCAGAATATCCAAAACATATTGCACCATGAATAAAAATTTCTGTTTCTAAATTCTTTGGTGTTTCATTTATTATTTCTTTAATCTGTTCTTTATTAAGCTCTCTTCCTAAAATAACCCTTCTAGCGCCATTTTTATACCAAAAATTTGCAGTATGTGCACTAACAATATTAGCTTGTGTACTTATATGAATATCGATGCTTGGAGCCTCTTTTTTTATAATTTCTACAACGCCTCCATCTGCAACTATAACTGCATCCACTTTAAGTTTTTCAAGCATTCTGGCTTGATTTACTATTTCTTCATAATTTTCATCCCATGCGTATATATTTATTGCTGTGTATACTTTTTTTCCTATACTATGTGCATATTCTATTGTTTTTTCAAGATCATTATCTCCCATTTCAGCTCTTGTTCTTAATGATAAAGATGATGTTCCTGCATATACAGCATCTGCTCCATATAAAAAAGCAGTCTTTGCTTTTTCAAAAGATCCTGCTGGTGCTAACAATTCTGGCTTCTTCATTTTCTTCATTCCCTTCATTTTTTTGTGTCATTATATCATATCTTATATTAAATATCTACAAATTTTACATTTGATTTTGCATTTTCTTTTGACTATATTTCAATTTAGTTGCCATCCCACCTCTTATATGTCTTTCTGCCTTATTTTCATTTAATATCGCTCTTACTTCGGATGCTAAGCCTGGATTAATTTTTAATAATCTTTCTGATACATCTTTATGTACTGTGCTTTTACTTACACCATATTTTTTTGCAGCACCTCTTACTGTATCTTTTGAATCTATTATATAATGTGCAAGTTTACATGCACGCTCTTCTATTGATATATTTCTCATATAAAAACCCCCATACGAATAGTTTTGTTTAATTCTATTCGTACAGAGGTTGTATTAGAACATTTATTAATATTGTGACTTTAAAGAATTATTTATTTCATTTAAATTATTGCAGAATTTATTTAATGATTTAGTTGTTTTTATATTCCCTAATATAGGAATCATTCCTGTGTTTTGCAATTTTAAAGAATTTGCCCTTGTTATTTGTATAACTCTTTTTAATTCATTATTTTTTTCTTCCATTAAATTTATCTGTGCTTTACTAAATAATCTACGTTTTTCTTTTGACAATACTAATTGTGGTAGATTACGCTTTTGTTGCATCTTTTCTTTAACTAAACTATTTAATTTATTTTGGTCTATCATGCTTTTTATTTGACTATTTGATTCAATATTTCTTAAAAATAACCTGATATCAGATAAACAAGACTCGTCATTTTCTTCTTTTAAATAAGTATATATTTCTGATAGCCCATCTTCCAAATAATAATACGATTTATTAATATATTGTGATTCACTAAGTATTAATTGCTTTTTTAGATTGATATTATCAAGTTTGGCCTGTTTTAATTTTGCTTTTCCTATTAATTTACTAAAAAACGAACATTTTTCTTTTTCTATTTCAACTCTTTGAGCTTCTAGCTTTTTTAATTTTGAATCAGTAATTAATTTTTGTATTTCTTTATTAAAGCATGTTTTGAATATATTTTCCATTTCATCGGAATAACCTTTTATAATGTTTTTACTATCTATTGTCTTATTTAAATCTTTTGATAATTCATTTATATTTTTTAGCTCTTCATTTTTTTCCAGCCCGCTAACTTTTTTGTGAATCTTTATAATAGATTCTTTTATTGAATTAATATTTGCATTAATTCCGTCATCTTTCATTTTATCGATGTTTAGCACAATATTTGAACTGTTTGCTAAATCCATAAACTTTGCTTCTTCTGTCTTTAACTTATAATATGTTGTTTCTATATTTTCTACAATTAAATCTAATTGTTCATTTACCTGTTTTTTATTGTTTTCAAATTTTTTTCTTAATTCTTCTTCATTATTTTCAATTTGCTCTTTTACTTTATTTTTTTCTTTGGTAGTAGTTTTACTTACTACTTTATTTTCTTTTGGTGCTTGAATGATTTCTTTTTTCTTTTTAGTTTTAACAACTTTCTTTTCCTTTGTCATCTTTGCATTATTTTCCTTTATCTGTTTTTCTTGCTCTTTAACAATTTTAATTAAGTTTTTTAAAATCGCTTCATATGTAATATTTTCTAAATCTAACTTAGAAAATAATTTATCCTCAATATTATATTTTTGTGCTTTTTTGTAATATTTTACAAAAAATTCATAATTAGGGAATATTTTTCCCATTACTAAAAAAGCATCTTCGTTTTCTTCACTTTGTTTATAATCTATACCAATTTTTATTAGAGCATAAATTTTATTCTTTAGTTTTTCTTCTGATTTATAAGATTTTGGTAAATAACTACTTTTTATAAAGTTTTCAAGTTCATTTTTACTATTAATAAAAATTGTTTTTTCTCCATACTTAAAAATATATTTACACTCATCACTTTCTGTTGCTTTACTTACCCTTAATTTTGTTCCATATATGTTCATTAACATATTTATTAGATAGATTTCATCTCTGTCTTTTGGTATTGATCTGACATTAGCTGCAAATATATATTGTTTATTTATTAAATTACGCTCTTCTTTAGATTGAGCTCTTGATGTTTCTAATAAATATTTAGTCATCATAAGAGCTAGCCTCGCTGTACCATCTTTTACAAAGAGCTTTCCATTGTCTTCATATAATTCTAATTCATTATTATGACTTAAATTACTTTGATCTAATTTTCGTAATTCTTTAAAATAGTAATTTGGATTTTTAAAATATTGTTTAATCATTTCATCAGATTTTTCATTATTTACAAATATTTCAATCCAAGATTTGCCATCATATTCATTACTAACAGTTCCAATTAGATTTTTCAATCTAAAGTGTTTACGCTCTGTTGTTATTAAATTTTTATTTTTAAAAAAAACTATATCTTCTGATGGTATTTTTTTAGTCAAATTTGTAGTTTTAGTTTTTAGTTCACTTGGAATATTTTTTGTGTCCAATCCTATACTATTAAAAAAACTTTTTTTCTGTAAAGATATTTTCTGCATAAATTCTACAACCTCATTTCAACTTTTGTTTCATTCTTAAATGACCTAATTCAAACCATTCATTATATGCTAAATTTAATCTAAATAATAACTTTGGTTTCGCACCAGCCCTATTCTTATCTACTACACATGCATAATATCTAACATCTGGATCTTCATAAACCTTAATATCTTTATATTGCTTTGCTTCTTCAATTTCAGAATATTCATAATCAGCAAATGACTGATTATTTATCTGCTTAAACAAACATAATGTATCTAATACTTCTTTTACAGTTCTACTTGCCGCCATATCATTTATTGTTAAATTAATAGGTGCTGTTGTACTTTCTAGTAATTGCAAAGTAGATCCTATAAACATTTTGTATTTTTGAGCAATATTTGATAAAACTGTAGCAGTTTTTTTAATTTCTTCTCCATCTCCTATATGTTGAATATCATTTTTCAATGTATCATAAAAAACATATTCAACACCTTCTTTATAATAATAATTCAATATTATTTTATATAAATCATCGTTTGTATAATCAGAAACATGCATAAAACATATTGGCGTATTTTTTTGACTTCCAAGCCAATCTGTAGCAGCTATTACTTGATTAAACTCTGTAGAATATTTTCTTAGTCTTTTTATAAAGTCTTCCTGTGTTTCTCCTTCTTCTCTTATCATAAAGCCTTTTTTATCAACTTTTACTTTTTTCTTATCGTCCGGTCTAAATTTAAACTCTAAAATTTCACCTTCTGATTTTCTTATTTTCTGTCCAAATTCTTTCTGCATTTCAGGATTATTTAATATTGTTGTTATTAAACATAACTTCATCTTTTCTTCTGACATTTCATTTGATATTATTAGGACCTTTTTTTTCTCAACAAATGCTATATGTGCAGCTAAATTAATCGTAAATCTACTTTTACCACTGTTAGATGGCATTGCAAATGCCATTGTTTCTCCAACTCTTATTCCTTTAAATACTTCTGTTAAAATTTCAAATGGTAATGAAATTCCACTTGTTAAAGAATTATCTCCCTCTAGTAAAAAATCTGTAACTCCTACATTTAACCTACCTTCGCTGATTCCTCTTTTTACACCTATTTGTGAAATAATATTTTCTAGCTCTTCAATTGTCATTTGTTTATATCTTTTATAGCTTTTTATTTCTAAAATTTCTTCTTGATTTTTTTGTGTTGGTGCTTTTATATAATATTTTTTTAACAAGAATAATTTTTTTATTTTTGTAAAAACTGCCTCAATTGAATAATTATTTTGTGCAGCTTCAGCTTTCAACTTTTGCTTTAAATTATATATTTCCTCTGAAGTTTTTGGATATGAAAAATCTCTTTTAATATTTTCAGGAGCAAATCTTCCTCCCTCTGTAAATAGTATACTTTTATATAAGTTCATTGCCATTGGATCCGAAAACTGGCTATCTTCAAATGATAAATAATATTTTGAAATTGACTTTGGATTTTCTAATAGCAAACCAATATATGCATATTCTAATTTTATATTTTTTAATTCTTTAGGATATTTGTTCTCTGATTCATTGCTTGTACTCAATATAAATTCCTCCTTAGTTTATTATTAATTTATTTTAATGTTCCAATTTTTTTAAGTGGCCAAAATCTAAATACAGCTTTTCCTTCAATCTTTTCAACTGGAATACATCCAAATAATCTACTATCGCAAGATACCTCTCTATTATCACCAAGTACATATACATATCCATCTGGTACTACTATATCAGTAAATAATCCACTGGCTGAATCAGTAACAGTTCCAGCATCTAGATAATTTTCTTTGATTGGATCACCATTTACATATACTCTTTCATTTTTTATTTCTATATGATCTCCCGGTAAACCGATTACTCTTTTTATAAAACTTGTTTCGCTAAATATATTAATACTGTTTTTCAATTGCTCAAAAATTCCTTTTGATTTATTACTATATATTGCAACTGGATTACTTTCATCGAAATTAACTTGAGTTATTTCTCTTACTGCTGGTGCCTCAAAAGTTATTATATCTCCTTTTTTGGGATATTTATTAAATTCAATTCCAATTCTACTAACCCATAGTCGTTGCCTATCTTTTAAAGTTGAATCCATTGATGGTCCACTTACTACTGTAGGAAATCCAACAAAAGCTTTAATTAAAACAACTATAATTAACGCGATTAACATACATACTATCCATTCAAAAATTTCTTTACTCTTCTCATTCTCCATTGAAAATTAATCTTCCTTTCATTTTTCGCTCTTCAGTATAAACCGCTTTCATTATACACTTATTTTTTATTATAAACAATATAAAAAAGTATATTTTTTATATTAATTAAGTGAAATATCTAATTTTATTAATTGAAAATACATTAATTAAAATTTCAATAATATCATTCTTAGAAATTTATCAACCCGTAAATGCTCTACTAGTATTTTTATTCCGAGTAATATTAATATTAATCCTCCAACTAGTTGAGCTTTTTTTTCGTATTTTGCACCAAATATATTTCCTATTTTTACACCAATAAGAGAAAGTAAAAAAGTTATTATACCTATACAAGTAACTGAAAACACTATATTGCACTTTAAAAATGCGAATGTTATTCCAATAGCCAAAGCGTCTATGCTTGTTGCAATAGCTAATACTATCATACTTTTAAAGTCAATATTGTCATTGCTTTCGCTTTCCACTTTGCTCCAAATTTCCTTTAACATATTAATACCAATTATTGTTAATAAAATAAAAGCTATCCAATGATCTATATTGGCTATACTCTGTTGAAATTTTATACCTAAACCATATCCTATTAATGGCATCACAGCTTGAAAAATCCCAAAATACCAAGCTATCACTATTGCTTTTTTCCAACTCATTTTTCTCATCGATAATCCTTTACACATTGCTACTGCAAACGCATCCATTGATAAACCTATACTTAATATAGTTATTTCTGTAAGACCCATACAATTCTTTCCTTTCATATTTATAAAAATTAAAATTATTCCAGTTAAATACTATGATTTCAATTCTGTTCTTATTAATTATTATTTATTTTTAATCATATAAATCCCATATAATTACATTTATAAAAAATTCACTTTTAAAGCTAGAGACAGTCTAAATCATCTCTAGCTTTAAAGTTTATTTTATTAGCTCTATTATTTTAGGAATAAATATTATTCCACCAACTATTGCTGATGCTATTGCAAGTATTAATACAGCTCCTGCTGATATATCTTTTGCTTTTCCAGCTAACTCATTTTTTTCTCTTGTAAACATATCAACAACTGTTTCTACAGCTGTATTCATTAATTCTGCTGATAACACTAATCCTATTAATGTTATACATATCATCCATTCATTTATACTTATTTTAAAAACTATTCCAAGTACTATAGTTAATATTGCTACTAATACATCAAATTTTAAGTTAAGCTCTGTTTTTAATGCATGTCCCCATCCTTTTATTGCATAATAAAAAGGATTTTTATGTTTTTCGTTTTGTAGTTTCATTACTGCTACTTTCCTTGTAATATATTTAGGTTTTATGGATTAACCTATAAACCATTATAAAATTTATGATTTATCTTTTTGTAGCTCTTTATATCTTTTTATCTTCATAGTAGTTGTCATTTCAAAGTCATCTTTTTTTATTTCCAATTTTTTTATAGCTTTATATGATGTAAGCTCTTTGTTAGTTTCTTTTATAATTTTCCATATTACATCATAAACTTTTTCATCAGTTAAGCTATCTTTACCATATTTTTGCTCTATTTCAATTAAGTTTGGAATAACTCTAGCAGTAATAGTTAGCTCTTTACTGTTTTCTTGAGCTTTACCATAAACCATACATTCTTTTATTTCCAAATTCTTTTTCAATAACATTTCTATTTCTTCTGGATATATATTTTTTCCGTTTTGTGTTACAATTACGTTCTTGCTTCTTCCTGTAATATATAAAAATCCATCTTTGTCTAAATATCCGACATCTCCAGAATTAAACCAACCATCTTCATCAATTACAGCCTTAGTTGCTTCTTCATCTTCATAATAACCAAGCATTAATGTTTTGCTCTTTATTAAAACTTCACCTTCACCTTTTTCATTAGGGTCTTTTATTTTTAATTCTGCACATACAACTGCTTTTCCTGCTGAACCAACACGTGTATCATAATCAGGTGTTAAAGCAGAAATTGGTGCAGTTTCAGTTAAACCATATCCTTGTAAAAATGTTATTCCTATATCTTGAACCCATTTTCCAACTTTAGGATCAATAGGTGCTGCAGCAGAAACTATAATTCTTAATTTTCCACCTAAATTATCCAATATTTCTTTAAACACTTTACGTTTCATATCAATACCAACAGTTTTTAAGGCGTTTGTTACATGCATCATTGAATTTACAACTGCTGATTTACCACTTTTTTCAATTGATTTATTAATATTTTTATGTATATTTTCAATTAATACAGGAACACCTAACATAGCTGTTGGATGTGATTCTTTAATATCTGGTAATATGTATTTTAAACCTTCGCAAATTGCAATTGATGCTCCAACTCCAAATGGATATAAAAATCCAATTGATGATTCGTATGCGTGATGAAGTGGCAATACAGAAAACAATCTATCAGTTTCTTTTAAATCAACATATGCACTACAAGAATTTATGTTTTCAGCTAAATTTCTGTTACATAACATTACACCTTTTGATTGAGATGTAGTTCCAGAAGTAAAAAATAAAATTTTAAATTCTTCAGGATCTATTTCAATATTTTTGAATGAATCGTCTCCAGCCTCTACAAGTTTCTTTCCTTCTAGTAAAACAGTATTTAATCCAACATTTCTTCCTTTTACTTTATCGTAAGAGTTCATTTCGATAAAATATTTAACCATTGGAACATTATCTTTTACTTTATCAATTTGTTCTTTTCTTTTAGCTGAATATATAACAGCTGTTGCTTTTGATCTTTTTATTAAGTTTTCTATTTCATTTACTGGAAGCTCTTTGTCTAATGGAACTGCTATTCCTGCGCCACATAATAATGTCATATATGATAAATACCATCCATATGTTGTTTCACTGATAATTACTATTCTTTCGTCTTTTAAATTTAGAAATTTAGTTAATCCTGTTCCAAAGTTTATAACATCTTCGCCAAATTCCTTATATGTTATTTCTTTATATGGTGTTTTATGATCTGGCTTTTCCAAAATTAAAACATTATCTGCATAATGTTCTGTACTATAATTAAAAGCATCTTTTATTGTTTTATAATGAGTGCCTTCGTATTGTTTTTTATCTTTTTTGTTTTTTTCTGTTTTTTCTTTTTCCTTTTCTAAATTAATATCTTCAACATCATCAATTTCTTTAAATTTAAATTTTGGAAATTTAAATTTTGGTATTTTTATTTCTAATCCCATTTTTAGCATCCTTCCTTTTGTCTTTTATTAATCTACTTTTTCTACAACAATTATTTTTGAATTTTTCATAAACATAATACTTTGTACTATATTTATTACAGCATATGCAATCATAACTCCTCCTAATACAGCTACAACTGTTCCTGGTGTGAAAATCATATATAATCCACAACCAATCATTATAATTGCAAGTATTAAACTAATTACCCATTCTTTTAAATTCGCTTGTTTTAATGATTGTACAAGTGCAAAACGAGTACAGCCTGTAAAAATAATCCATACACCTATAATAATTCTGAATATTGCTTCAATGGCTGAGGTACAGAATATTACTATTAAACCTGTTATTATTGCAATTAATCCCAAAACTATATCTAAATATAATTCATTGCTATTTGATTTATCTTTTAAGTATTTTATTATTTTTATGAAACCTAATACTAAAAAAACAATTCCTGCAATAAGTGATACTGTTTTTAGAACACCTTCTGGGTCTTTTACTAAAATTGCTCCTATTATTATGAAAACTAGTGATAGTAATAAATTAAGCCATTCTGCTTTTTTTAAAGTTTTAAAAAAATCCATATTTTTTACCTCTCTTTCTTCATTATTATTATGAACAAATTTTTTTCTTTTAGTATTATATCATATGTGTGTAGTTTGGCAAGTGAATTTTTTTTGTTTTTTGAATATATGTAATAGATTATTTATCGTCTTTTTCAAAAAACATTCCGAAGATATTTTTTTATTTTTAATAATCAAACTTTCTATAATTTTAAATTATTAAAGAGCATTTTTTTATGAAATTCAAAACAATTCTTTTATTATAACAAAATTTTATAGGCAATGTCCTTTTTTCCAAAAAATGGGAAAAGAGAGCTGTCCCCCCTTTCCCACTTCTAAATTGCATAATTGATACTTTTTGCTACAATATTTTTCATGTTTTCTATTAAATCATCTACTTCTTTTGGCGTTACAATCATATTATAATCTCTTGGATTTAGAGCTGTTTTTATTTCTTCGTAATTATCTTGATTTTTTAAATTGTTTAAATAGTCATTTGATTTAGCTTGACTTTGTAGATTTTCTATAAATATGTCTAAACAATCATTTGTTATTGTTGCTAGGTCAACAACCATTGGTACTCCAACTGCTATTACAGGTACTCCTAATGTGTTTTTGCTTAGCTCTTTTCTAGTATTACCAACACCAGCTCCTGGTACTATTCCCGTATCTGAAATTTGTATTGTACTACTTATTCTTTCAATGCTCTTTGATGCTAAACTATCTATTACAATTATTAATTTAGGTTTTACATTATCAACTACACCTTTTATTATTTCCAAAGTTTCTATACCTGTTGTTCCTAATACACCTGGTGCAATTGTACATACCGACCTTGTTCCTTTTATAACACATTCTGGTGCATATTTTAATAAATGTCTTGTAACTTCGATTTCTTGAGATACTTTTGGACCTAATGCATCTGGAGTAACAAATTGATTTCCCAACCCCACAACTAAAATTTCATCTTGTTTACCAATTTTTTCATCAACAATACTTGCAAGCTCCTCACTAATTATATTAGAAGCATTCTCGATTTCATCATCATCTGCTAATCTTAAATTTTTAATATCAACTGTAACATACGTTCCAATCGGTTTGCCAATTGCTTTTTCCCCTTCTTCATTTATTATTTTAACCACAGATGACTTAATATTTTCATTACTTATCTTCTCAATTGTTTCAATTCCCGGAATATCACCTTCCAGCTTATTAGCTTTTTTATAAATATCACGTCTCTCATCTGCCATATCAGTTCTAAAATTATACATATAAAATCATTCCCTTCAAAAAAATAATGTCTTCCAAAATATTATTTGGAAAACATTATTTTTTATTCATATTATATCTATAATATTTAACTACAATATCCACATATTACAGCTTCAATGCCAATATTTAAATCAATATCACCATCTTTGTATTTTTCATCTAAATTTATAAATTGTTTTAATATATTATACAACTCATCTTCCTTAAAATAACCTGCTTGCTTTTTATATTTTGAAACAAGGAATGTTTGATTTGGTTTTAAATTTAAATTTTCTTGTATGTCTTTTTTATATTTTTCACATAATTTAACTATATATAATTTTTTAAAATGATTATACAATGTAATTAAAATTTTTTGAATAGGCTCTTTAGCATATATCAAATTTCTTAACACTTCTAATGATTTTGCAACATTTTTTCTGCCTAAATTATCTGTTAAATCAAATATAACGCTATCAAATTGTCTTATAGATAATATATCTATATCTTCTTTAGTTATTTGACCGCCTTTTCCTTTATATTCAATCAACTTTCTTATTTCATTAATTAAATCTTGTAAATTTGTACCACAACATTCTATAAAATATGCTAATGTTGGATTATCAATATTTACAGAATATGCATTGCAAATATATTTAATTCTATTTGATAGTTCTTGTGGCTTTTCAGGTTCAAAATTACATACTATTCCAATTTTTTCTATTGTTTTATATAATTTATTTTTTTCAATATCATCTTCAATAAATACTATAACATTATGATCTTTTATTTCATCTTTATTATTTTCAATATATTCAGATATTTTTTCTATTTTATCAATTATTAATTGATTTTTCTTCTTAGATTGTTTTTTTAGCAAATCTGTGTTTTTTATTATAATTAGTTTTCTTTCAAATCCAAATGCAGGAGTTTGAATTTCAGAAATAATATTATCAATGGCTGAATTATCTATTTTAATATAATTCAATCCATCTACTAAATTTCCAAAAGATTTTTTTATTTTTTTTACTACATTATCTAATAAATATCGCTCTTGTCCATATAGTAAATATATGCTTGACAACTTATTTTCTTTTAATTCTTTTTCTAATTGATTAATAGTCATACATTTTCTCCTACACTTTAAACAAAATTATAATATTATTCTAAATACTTCAGCAACACTCCAACACTGTGCAAATGCTCCTTTAGATTCAAATGGTTTTTTTGAATCATAAAGCTCTGAAATGCTACCTATTGTTTTTCCTTCGTTTAGCTCTTTTGTATATGTCTTTTTTAATTTTTCAACAAATTTTTGATGATGCTCAATTAAATTATTTTTCTCGCTTTTACTTTTTTCCGCATAAATGATATTTAAAAATGCATCATTGTATGGACCTAATAACCATGGCCATGTAATTCCTTGATGATAACTAATATCTCTTCTATATGAATCTCCTTCATATACTTCAGTATAATGAACTTCTCCTTTTGCTAATGTTTTTAATCCATAATTATTTAACAACTTTTTAGTTACAGTATTAAACATTTCTTTTGCAACTTCTGTTTTTGGATCTATAACTGGGTAACTTAATGATAAAGCAAATAATTGATTTGGTCTAATTTTATCATCACCTAATACATCATATAAGCATTTATTCTTTTTATTGTAAAATTTTTCATTAAATGATTTTTTAGTATTATTAGCTAGTTCTTTTAGCTCATTTATTATATCTACATCATCTTCAAATTTTTCTGCAAGTTCAGCAGTAATCATAAGTGCATTATACCACATAGCATTAATTTCAACTTGCTTTCCATTTCTTGGAGTAACAACATAATCGCCAACTTTTGCATCCATCCAAGTGTTTTGAGTTTCTAATGATCCTGCAGATATTAAATAATCTTCATCTAAATAAATATTATTTTTATCTAAATCAATACCTTTGGTATAATTTTTAATAATGTTCTTCAATTTTGTATATAATTTATCCTTAACAAAATCGTAATCTTTAGTATAATTTATATATTTTTTTACCTGTTCAAATAATAATAAACTTGCATCAACACTATTATATAGTGGAGTATTATCATATTCAGAATATCCATTTGGTACTAATCCTTGTTTTATGTCTTTTGTAAATGTTAATAATACTTTTCTTGCAACATCAAATCTTTTATTTTTTAATACTGTTCCTTCAAAAGAAATTAATGTATCTCTTCCCCAGTCTAAAAACCAAGGATATCCAGCTATAAGAGTTAGTAGATTTTTTCTTGATACAATAAAATTATCTGTTGCTATTATATATTTTTTTATTAAATCATCATCACCAGATAAATCTGATTTATCTATTAATTGTTTAATTCTTTTCTTTTCATTTTGAATTATTTTTACACCATTTTTTCTATCAATTTTTATTTCATCAAGAGAGCAAGCAAATGTAATATATTTTTCTTCATTTGGATTAATTTCAATTTCATATGTTCCTGCTATTGCGTGGTTTTCTTCACTTGGAAGTCCTCTTTTTTCTTCTTCTATATAATACATATTTTTAAATAAATCATTTTCTTTTACAATATAATTTCCATCTGAACAATTCATATATATGTGATGCTCACTATTATCTATCACTATATCAACTAAATTTTTATTATTGGTTTGCTTTATATAAAAATTCTTATTATAGCTTGTACCATGAAAATCTCTATAATTAAGTAATGGTGTTAAATTTAATTTTGTTTTTGATTCATTATTTTTTATTTTATACAAAATAATAGAAACATTTTTTCTGTACTCCATACATATTGTTTTTTCAATTTCTATTCCCTCAACATTATAATAGTATGTTGGAACTTCTTCTTTTTCAAATGCTACTAAATTTTTATATCCTTCTGATATATTATTTTTACACATATTTGTATATAATGGATATGTTTTTCCATTAATATCTATACTTTCATCAACTTTTGAAACCAATAGATATCTTTGTGCAGGAGGATTTAATGGTGCCACAAGTATTCCGTGGTATCTTCTTGTATTAGCCCCTGCTACTGTTGAACTCGCAAATCCCCCAAGTCCATTTGTAATAATCCATTCTTTTTTTATTATATCTTCAAAATTTGATTTTTTTAACTCCATTTTTCTTCCCTCTCTTTTTCTTCAGTATTATAACAAAAATCATAATATTATTTTTTCATGATTTTTTTTCTTCTTTCAGCTTCAATTCTTTGAACCCTTTGTGTTTCAGCATTGTATTTTTTCATATTACTTACTTTTTCTAGAATTTGATTACTTCTCTTTTCATTCATAATTTTTCTTTTTAGTTTTTCATCACTTTCTCTTATTGACATTATTCTATTTTCATATTTTGAATAAAACTTACTTTTTCCGCTTTTATCTAACTTTCTTTTTTTCCATTTATTTTTCTTTTTAGGATTAACTTTTTTATATTTTAATTTTTGATTTAATATTAAATATTCTGGATCATTTTGTTTGTCTTTAAATTTTAGATCTTCACAAACTAATTCAATAATTGCTTCTGCAATTGCATTTGGATTATGTCGTATGCAACCATCATCAATTGTAGCCAAATCTCGTTTTAATAACTTCACGCCTTCTGCTTTAGCTCTTTGAATATCTTGTTCAACAAGTTCTGAACCTTGCATGTTATATCTTCTAATATATTCTGGTGTAATTTCTCCAGTATCATAAATACAATAGTCTATAATACCTTCTCCTATATGTCTTTTTATTGCTTTAATATGGTCAGATAAAGAATAATTATATGTTTGTCCAGGCTCTGTCATTATATTACTTACATATATTTTAAATCCTTTCGACTCCTTTATTGCTTTTGATACACCCTTTACCAAAAGATTTGGTATTACATTTGTATATAAACTTCCTGGTCCAATTACAATTGCATCAGCTTCTTTTATAGCTTCTAAAACGCCAGCAGCCACCCTACAATTTGATGGACTAATATATACTCTTTTAATATTACAAATTTTTTCACCCAAAACTTCCGGAATTTCATTTTTTCCTTTAATTGTTGTTCCATCTGTTAGCTCTGCACATATTTCAATTTCATCTTGAGTTACTGGTAATACTCTTCCAGTAATATTTAATATATTTTTAGATTTTTCTATTGATTTTGAAAAATCTGAATACAAGTTCTGCATTGCTAATAAATAAATATCACCAAAAGATAAGGATTTTAATGCTCCATATGTAAATTTATGTTTTATTAAATTTTCCATTTCCTCTTCATTACTGGCCAAAGCAATTAAACTTTCCTTTATATCATCTAAAGGCAAAGTATTAAGTAATTTCCTAGAATCAGTCTTTCCTTCTCCATAATCACTTACAGTTACAACAGCAGTAATATTATCAGTATAAGTTTTTAAACCTCGAAGTACTGCATTTAAACCATTTCCACCACCTATAACAACTATTTTAGGACCTTGATTATATACTTTTTTATTATATATTAAAGATTTTACATTATCTCTTTTATCTGTTTCTTTTACCAAAAGCTCTAATGTCCTTTTTTGAATAGAAACAACTGAAAAAACAATTCCAGAAAATCCTAATATAAATAATATAACTATTTTAAAAACACTTGTTATGTCTAACGACTCTGTAACAAAAATTGTTGACATAGCATAACAAATTGCAATCATCGAAACTAAAATTAAAAACAGCCATCTCTTAATTTTATTTTCAGATTTAAACCATGAAAAAAATCCTTTCATTATCTAACCTCTTCCTTCTGATGTTATTCTCCAATTACTTCAACTTCTAATTGAATTTCTTTTTTAAATTTTTCATAAACTTTGTTTTTTACATAATCAACTAATGATAATACATCTTCTGCAGTTGCATTTCCAGTATTTACAACAAAACCTGCATGAACATCAGATATTTGAGCTCCACCTATTGTGTAACCCTTTAAACCACATTCATCAATCAATTTAGCAGTAATAAAATCACTACCACGTTTAAATGTGCTACCTGCATTAGGCATATTTATTGGTTGTTTTGATTTTCTAGAATTTAAATTTTCGTCCATCTTTTGCTTTATTTCATCTTGATTTTCCTGTATATCAAGCATTAATTTACTTTGTATTATAATTAGATTGTTATTCATAAAAGCACTGTGTCTGTATGAAAAATCTTGCTCTTTATTTGCAAGCTCTATAATGTTTCCTGTAATATCAATGCATTTTGTTGATATTACAATATCTTTAAATTCACCACCATAAGCTCCAGCATTCATTCTTACTGCGCCACCTATTGTTCCTGGAATTCCAGATGCGAACTCAAATCCACCTATTGATTCCTTTAGTAGTTTTTGTGCTAGCAATCCTAATGAAACTCCAGCTCCTACAGTTACTATTGCTTTATTATCATCTTTTTTTATATCAATTTCTTTAAAATCCAATTTAACAACAATACCACGAATTCCATTGTCTTTAACAAGAATATTGCTTCCATTTCCTACTATTGTAAAATTTATTTTATTTTCGTTTATAAATTTTAATATATTTTTTAAGTCATCCAAATCTGATATTTTTATAAATATATCAGCATTTCCTCCTATTTTAAATGATGTATGTTTTTTCATTGGCTCATCTTTTTTTATTTCAGAGCTCTTTAAATTTTCTAAACAGTAATTAAAAATTTCTTCTTTATTCAAAATAGTACCTCCAAATTTTTTTATATTATATATTAGATTATATTAAAAATCAATGTTGGATTTGCTAATATGTAAAAATGTTTTTTCATTATTTTTTTAAACAAAAATTTTACACTAACATATGTAATAATAACAAATTTATTATTTTTTTATAATTAACTCTTTGCTGAAACTGAATTTCAAAAGGTTTGACGAAAATTCTAATTTGCTCCTCTTACTGGACTAGAACCAACGACAATTTGGATGTTTCTTCTACTTCATTTTTCTAACCAAAAGGAGTGCATCTTGTTTTATACAGACCTCTTATGTTTTATAAAAAAATATCTAAAAATATTTTAGGAGCTTTCAAAAGAAAGCTCCCATCTTCGATCATTATTTGTTAGTATATTATTTTTTCTTGTTCTCACTCTTTCCATTTTTCAAATACTAAATCAGTTTTTTCCGACTTAATATTTTTGATGCACTCGCTCCCATCCTCTGAAACATACAAATTAACTCTATAAATTCCATCTTTGGATTTAAAATTTATACCTGAAGAATAGAACAATTCATATGTATCATCTGATATGAAAGTAGTTTTACCTGTACATAAATTATACATATGAAGAGTCATATCATTCTCTATATAATATAATCCATTTATATGTATTTCAACAGGCAATCCTGAAAAATAATTTGAAATTGGTATACATTTTTCCTGCGTACATAACATTAAAGTAGAATTTTCAAAATCTCCTTCAGCAACAACTACATCATCCATATAATAAGCTAATATAGTAGGCTTTTCGAATGGCACCTCAAATTCTGCAATTTTGTTACCAAGATAAAATTCTGCTATGATATTTCTTCCAATACAATAAGTTCTATCATTTTTGCATATAAAAGTGTCATATGTAGAATAATCATTGCAATCAATTGTTCTCCAAGTCAATCTTCTTGTCATGTCTTTAGTATTTTTTGCAAATAATGCACGACTTTCTCTGTCAATAAAAATAGAGTATTCATCATTTATTGACAAAGGATCATAATCTTTGAGCTCTTCTTCGTGTTCTTTTACAAAGTCCTGAATAATCGTAAATTCCTTATCTGAAAGATATGAATCTTCATTTTTCCAACCTGAATTATTGCTAAGAAGACTAAGTATTATGGTTTTAGGCTCACTTGGATCAGCTGATGCAGTGTTTATCTTTTCATTTCTGCAGAGAAAATGTACAAATAATACACCTGTAATTATAAGCACAAATATAACAGCCACGCTTATAATTATCCGCTTGTTAATTTTCATAATTGAATATCCTCCCCGATAATTATCGTCGTCAAATAAGTAGATTGACCAATTCTACTTATTTTAGGTTTTGTTAGCATTTAGAAATATAGAAAAATCTTATATTTCTCACTAACTCCTACTGTGTAAACGAATTTGTCCTTTAATATTGACATTCGCTTGAAAATTTTGACTTTTCCTATTATAGCAAATATTTATTACTAAGTCAAATTTATGTAGACTTTTTCCCTAAAAAATAAAAATCCGATTATTAAATCGATCTGTAATAAAATTTAAACTAAAATATTTATAAATTTGTATTTTCCCTATAAAATACAAAATCGTCGAACCTTTACTGAAACTAAATTTCAAAAGGTTCGACGAAAATTTGAATTGGCTCCTCTTGTTGGACTCGAACCAACGACCTATCGGTTAACAGCCGAGCGCTCTACCAACTGAGCTAAAGAGGAATATATAATGGCAACAACCTATTTTCTCAACAGGGTAACCCGTAAATATTTTCGGCACATTGAAGCTTGACTTCTGTGTTCGGTATGGGAACAGGTATTTCCTTCATGTAATCATCACCACTTTTTGTATTATATACTATCACTTTTTATTATGCAATACTTTTTTTTAATTTATTCAAATTTTTTTACTTAAAATTATAAGTTATGACTAATTAGAGCAAAAAAAATACTTAAATTGTTACATTTAAGTATTTTGGCTCCTCTTGTTGGACTCGAACCAACGACCTATCGGTTAACAGCCGAGCGCT